>Ga0335074_10017195_pt1 | contig 10193 bp, 11 predicted proteins | sample Lox_Sample_23_FD_206715 | JGI IMG/M metagenome (GOLD analysis project Ga0335074, IMG submission 206715) | Soil microbial communities from Loxahatchee National Wildlife Refuge, Florida, United States - Lox_Sample_2.3 | ecosystem: Environmental > Terrestrial > Soil > Wetlands | place: USA...
TAAGAACTTGCCCGGAATAATCCACGTGCTTTCAGCGAGTTTTTTGTTTCTCTTGGTAAATGGACAACGTAGCAATTGAAACTAAAGCTTGCAGTATAGTTGTCTACAGCACTTTCTTTGCTGCCTTCAGCAATTATGATAAAACTTTGAGTGCAGACGCCCGAAGCTCTTGCATAACCCAGTTTCAGTCCAGATGCAGTCTAATGGAATCAATAGCTTAGCTGGGTCATGCAATGCGCTCTCGGCAAACAAACGCGGAGGTTCCCGAAATAGTAATTTCATTCTAATCGAAACCTGAGATGCCCGGACACGCTGTTCCGCTGTGGCAAGGCCTAATGGCTTGCGGAGCGAAGACTGCACGCTTGACTAAGAATGTCCGAGATTTCTCACATTGGAGACCCAATGCGGCGTTTCGGCGCTCAAGACCTAACGCTAAAGCATAAAGCCGACGTTTATGATCACGAGCCGGCCGCTCATACGGGGCTCGCCCCTCTGGCCGCGTTCCGCCCGGCATCGCGACACTTAAGAAGTTGGACCGGCTAGGGTTCGTTTCGTAATCGTGCTCACCCTTTGGGATCCTAGACGGTGTCTTCGTTTCGTAGTAGGCGCTCCGAGACTCAGTTAGATGAGTCGTCCGAGGTGCGCTCCTTTGACTCGCTCGCTTTGCGCTGCGCCTGCAAGCGTTGCAGCTCGCGCATCGCTTCAAACAGCTGGCGGTTTATGGCCCTCTGATAGCGCGCAAGTTTATTGACGATGTCAAGGAAGTAGGGGCGGTTATGCGGGCATAGAACCTGCTTACGTTCCACAAACCGGCGGTACGGGACGTACTCTATAGTGACCTTCTCGACCAACAGTTCCTCCAGCGGGTCGGCGGGTTGACAGGAGCCGTATAAATCCGTACGGACAGTCTCGAACTGCTCCGCCTCGGCGGTTCCCGCCTCGATCAGCGCGGGGAAAGAGCGCGTGGTCAAGACCGTGCTTGACGGCGTTGAACTTGCTGTTCTCCTTCCCCGCGGACGGTATCGGCCCCGTCGAGAGTTTCGCGTCGCCGCGGTTCGCCGCAAGCTCCGCCGCGGAAATTTGACCCTTCTGCTCGTGCTTGGCTGGCTGCTCAGTGGAGGACGCAGTGGCGGCTGGGGGCTCCTCAGGGTGAAGCGGCGCTCCCGCGCCTGCCGCGGCAGGCTGGGCGTCATCGGCGGTTAGAACGCGGTATGGGCTTATAGGATCTCAGATTGCTGGGCGCTGCCTATTCCGAGTTCGGACCTAGATTAGGTCTCTTTCGCGTCGAGGCAACTTCTTGCGCCTCTCCTAGGATCCTGGTAGTTGGTTTCATTTCAATCGCGTTCGCGCTGCAGCTGGCTGGAGTCTTGAGAAAGGGCCGATACCGGGAGCGGCCGTCGGAGTTGACGCAGCCGCGTCCTGTCTGCCTCTCCTCCATCCTGACCCACTGTAACTCTTGAGACCGTCACGAGTGTTACACGCTCTCATGACTCAGCTCGTCTCCTTTCCAGAAGGACTTCCATCGCAGGCCCCCCTGCGGCAGGAGTAGCGCTTTCATATTTTCATTTCGCGTTTGGTCATCGAGGACTGGATGCCCCCAAGAGCCCGGCTGTCTCATGATTAAGCCGGTAGTACTTCAACGGTAGACCACTCTTGATCGCGCGCGCTTGCCGCGCAAAATCCATGGCCGAAGGCATTCTAGTTCCGGTTGCTTGAGGACTTGTTGTTAACCGCCCGTGAATGCTCGTTATCTATTCTTTTGGAAACACTTTCCAGGCTGAAATCCACTCGCGTAGCTGGGCATTCATGTTCGCCAGCCTGTGCGGTTCGCGTCCTGGCAATCCGCAAAGAAAGTTCCGGCGCAGGTACTTCACTCCGGATTCGACCTTCGCCTTGGTCCGTGCTCGATACGGCCGGCACAACCGTGGTGTGAATCCCCAATAGCGCGCAAAATCCAAAAACACCGGATGCGAGACGATCTCGCCGCGCTCATCACTCCCCAACCACACCGTCTTCATGCGGTCGTAGAGAATCTCTTCGGGAACACCAACCATCTGCCGAATCGCTTCTTCGTGCATCCGCAGCAGCGTGCCGATCTTCTGGTCCACCGCCACTTCCGCCATCAGGCGCCGGCTGTATCCCATCGTGAAGGTGAACGCCCAAAGCTTCTGCTCCTGGCCTTCGCACTCCAGGGTTCCCAGATGTCCCCAGTCCACCTGCGCCTGCTTGCCGGGCGCCGTTTCGAAACGTCGCACGGCCGCGATTCGTGCCCAACTCCTCTGGGCTTGCAGCCAGTCCTTCAGAATCGTGTATCCGGCGGTGTAGTGGCGCCCCGCGGCTCTCGCAAAAGCACCTGCGCGTTCCACACGCCCGCGTGCATCCGCCCTTCCAGATTCGATTTGAACGGATCCAGCTTGCTGGCTGGCCTTCGTCGCGGCCCGTATTCCGGCATGGCGTTCGGTTGCAGTAGCTATTTTCGAACCGTCTTGCGATCTCAGCCTGTCAGTTTACTGACCCCTTGAATGCACATCCCTTGTCGTTGCAGTTCTCTCAGCTTTTGCCTCTCTCCCCCTTAGCAAAGTTCGGAACCTCCTCCATGTGGAATGGGTTCTGGTTTACCACGCTAGGGGTGAGGATTTTTCAACCGGCACTTTGGGGATTTTTACACTGGCGCTGACACTCGATCACACCTGTCGCCAACTCCTCATTTTCTTTCATGCCTCTTCCTAGCGGCGACTCCTTTGCTCTCCTGTTGTGACGTTCAAATTCCTGTCCCGCTCGGCCTTAATCTTTTGATGGCTCTCCGTGAGCATGTCCTCCTGCACGGTTTATCCAGCGATCTCGCTCTAAATGACACTTATAGAGGATTTGCCCCGCGCTCAACTTTCAATAACCCAGCCGACTCAGAGCCTTTCTTGCGAGCCGACGAAGAGCGATCTCGGCCATCCCACGGCTCCTGAAGCGAACTCCTTCATCAAGCAAGCGGGACTGATCGGGTGAAAGTCGCCAGCCTGAAGCTCCACAGGACTCGATGACGCGGTTCGTGGAATCGGACTTCGTAAGTGCGATGACAGAGTCTTTCGAAGTACACCAATTGAGCGCTACCTGAGCTTCAGTCCTGCCGGTTTCCAAGGAAAGCCGGCCCAATACACCGTGTTTATCTCTTTTCTGTAGGTTTTGAAGCCCTCGCCCCAGAGGGCTAAACGCCAGGATCGTGATTCCTTTTTGGTGACAATAGGGCAAGACATCTCTTTCGATCGTGCGGTCCGCCAAATTGAACCGAACCTGGTTTGAAACGATCAAATACTTTCGCATGGCGGCCTCAGCTCGCTTCAGCTCCAGGAGTGTGAAATTGCTGACACCAATGAATCGTACTTTTCCTGCGTTGACGAGTTCCTCCATACTCGCCATCGTTTCTTCAATTGGGACCGAGGGATTCGGGCCATGCAACTGATAGAGATCAATGTAGTCGCTATGCAAGCGACAAAGGCTCTGATCAGCTGATTTCCATAGATCTTTTTGCCTAAGATTCATCGGTGAGACCTTCGTCGCAATAAAAGTCTGGTGGCGAATTCCTCGGACGGCTTCACCCACCACTTCTTCACTGCCATAGCTTTCAGCCGTATCAATGAAAAATGCGCCATGCTCGACTGCTGTTCGAATAGGAACTATCCCGCCCGAATATCGCCAGGTCCCAAAAGCGATTTCGGGTACCATTACGCCTGACTTTCCCAGCTCCCTTTTTTCCATGACCCAATAATAGCCGACAAGTTGACTATGGCGAGCGCTGCGAACGAACTAATGGTTTCCAGCTTACTTTTCCCTTTTCTCAGGTTGAAGCTGATGTCTTGCTAAGCGTTAAAATTCGCATCGACTGTGGCGCCGCCTGACCCAACTTCAAGTGGCCACGCAATGTAAGCTGGACCCCCGAGAGAAAGTCAGGTCAAGGTCAGGCCCTGACTCCTGCTTTGAGATCCTCGCCGGGTCTCGGTCAGGCGAGACGATCAACGGAAGTTCGAACGAGAACTGCGGGCAGCCAGTTCAATGTATATTAGTCCAACTAACAAGAGTCGGAAAGATGGAATACATTGAAACAATGGGACTTGTCTATGCTGAAGGCCAGAAAGCTAAAGTCCAGACTGCAACTTTTGACATGAGGGCAATAATTTGCCACTTCGTGGAAAGTAAATAGGGTGGTCGTTCGGTTTCGTGGGGGGTACGCGTGCGCCGAAGAGGACCGTATGACACAGATAATAAACAGTTTAAGAGCAGATCGACGACAAATCGTTAGTTTGCTGACTGGTAGCTCACTTGCACCTCGAACGAGCCATCCAGATGGCTACTACTTTGAGTCGCGCCCAGGACGGGGACAGGAACTCTAGATTCGTTCCCGGCCAGACAGCGGCAATTCAGAGTTTGAACGCGCTCGTCGGTGAGATCGCTGACACCAATGTTCCTGTTCTCGTCGTGGGGGAGAGCGGAACAGGCAAAGAGGTATACGCGCGCTTAATCCACCGGCTTTCCCAGAAGTTCCAAAAGCCTTTCACAAAATTGAGCTGTCGGGCAATGGAAGCAAGAGAATTTTTAGAAAAATTGAAATTATATTTGAAGGTAGAAGACGAGGACGCTGCGAATGAGACAGGCACACTATTTTTGGACGGGATCGATGAGCTCGAGCTAGCCTGTCAGAAAGCCTTGCTCTCTATGCTGCCGGATGGGGAGCAACAAAGAAAAGGCCATGACCAGGTGCGATTGATTACCTCGGCTTCGCGGAATCTCGAAACAGAAGTGGAAGTAGGCCGATTTCGAAGAGAGCTGTTTTTTCGAATCAACGGAATGTGCCTCCGCCTTCCCCCACTGCGGGAGAGGAAGGGAGATATCCCGCTTATGTTGGAGCATTTTTTCGCCGAGCACGCCGCAGAAATGAATCGCGAAGTTCCCACCTTGAGCAAGGAAGAGCTGGAATCGGCTGGGGCTCATAACTGGCCGGGAAACGTTAGGGAGCTTGAGAATTTTGCTAGAAAGATTTCTCTGTTCGGCCATCCCCACGAGGCTATAAAAGATCTTCATGCAACGTCGAAGCTCGTCTCAATATTCCCGGATGGTCCGCCCCGATTTTCATTGAAAGTTGCGGCCCGAGCGGCTTCGCGCCAAGCGGAGCGAGAGTTGATTCGAGAGGCGCTTGACAGAACGCATTGGAATCGCAAACGGGCGGCCCAACAGCTGAACATTAGCTACAAGTCTTTGCTTTACAAGATCAAACAAACAGGTCTCGAGGGATAGAACGTATGAGGGTCGAAGGAAGGACTATGAAAAGCTTCTGTTTCCTATTTCTCACAACTTGCCTGGCGGCAACTGGAACACACGCAGAACGTGGTCTTTCGGCGCATCAAGCGAACAACGACAACAGCAAGCGAGCGAACAGCCAAACCTCCGCGGTGGCAGCACAGAACACTCCAACGGATGCACAGTATAAGATCGGAGCTCAGGACGTCTTGCAAATCGACGTATGGAAAGAGCCGGAGATAACACGCTCCGTTCCCGTTCGGCCAGACGGGAAGATCACGCTGCCTCTCTTGAACGACATTCAGGCTGCTGGACTCACGCCCATGGAGCTGGGGCAGAAAATCAGCGAAGAACTGAGGAAATACATCAACGACCCGCAAGTCACTGTTAGCGTCGAGCAAATCAACAGCCGCAGAGTGTATGTCACAGGTGAGGTAACTCGGCCCGGCGCGTTCCTTCTGCTGCCGAACATGACCGTGTTGCAAGCCCTGACAAGTGCAGGCGGATTTACACAATTTGCGAAAATCAAAGGCATTTACGTCTTGCGAACCGCGGGCGGGAAGCAGTTAAAACTCCCGTTCAACTATAAAGCGGTGATCGACGGGAAGAAACCGGAAGAGAACATTCAATTGCAGCCGGGTGACACAATTGTAGTGCCGTGAGAGCACAATGAAATTTTGCAAAGCATTTGTGGCGGCTGTCTTCTTGCTGATTGGAATTTCCTTGTACCCAGCTTCTGTCTGCGCGCAAGACCAGCAGAATAACCCGCCACCTAAACCAGCGGGGATGGCGTATCCTCCCATCGGAGCCGGAGACGATCAGGAGGAGGATCAAGCGATACCGGCGATGCAGCCTGATGACCGCCCACTTACTGGGTTGCAGCAGTTCACTACTGGCACGCCGGCCGAGACCCACAGCTATTGGATTCCCGGCATTTCCTACAACAACTTTATTCAATCCAATGGGCTAGCACAGGGAGGCGGAAACGGATGGAACTCCACGAGTTACGTCGTGGGAAATCTCAGCCTTTTAGAGACTTGGAGAGCGTCACAGCTGGCGCTAAATTACTCTGGGGGCGAAAGCCTTTCCTCTGACCCTGCGATAGGGAATGGGCAATTCCACCAGCTCGGGGCGACTCAGACGTTTAACTGGCGGCGCTGGCAGCTGACCTTTTTGGACGAGTTTGCGTACTTGCCCCAATCGCAGTTTGGGTTCGGAGCAGGCATCGGCATTGCGAACCCCGGCGTAGGGGGAACGCTCGCCCCTAACTCGCCGGGGCTACAAAATGGATTTAATCCCAACCAAACCATCTTCACCGCAGTCGGGCCACGATATACAAATACCGCCGGAAGCCAAGTTAATTACTTGTTGACGCCACGCAGCTCCTTCACTTTAGGTGGGGTATTTGGAATTCTTCGATTTTCCCAGTCCGGGAATATTGAATCCAATAACGTAGTCCTGAATGCAGGTTACAACTACCGGCTCAGTAAGACCAACACTCTGGGCTTGTCTTATGATTTCAGCGCGTTTCAATATCTTGGTCTTGCCCAAGCAATCGGGGTTCATGCCATTCAAGCTATGTATGGAAAAAAGGTCACAGGACGCTTGGCGCTCCGGCTCGCGGGAGGTCCCGATATCACTAATTTCAGAGTTCCACAGGGAGCCGGTACGGGCACGCAATATATCTCTGGAACGGGAGCAGCAGTTCTGACGTATGTATTCTCCGCCGGAAGTTTCTCACTAAGCTACAACTACGGCGTGAATAACGGAAGCGGCATCTTTCCAGGTGCGACGTCGAGCGTAATAACGAGCAGCGGCACCCGGAAACTGGCACGAGTGTGGAGCGGGAACGTGAGTCTAGGGTATGCCCGGAACGGCAATATAGGTGGGACAAGCGGAGTGCAAAATTCGACGTACAACAGTCTCTACATCGCCGCCGGGTTGCAGCGGCCGTTGAGCCGGAGCACGAACTTTACTTTGAATTACACGGCCAACATCCAAACGTCAAACAACACAGTCTGTGCGGGACCGAATTGTGCGGCAAACTTTACGACTCATATGATTATCGTGGGTCTGAGCTGGCGTGCTCGGCCGTTTGTGCTTCCTTAGAGGGCTATTGAGGGAGAGCCAAGCGCTCTGTAAAATGGAAGCGCAGAACAAATTGGAACGCGGGAAAAGCCGGCGGTAGCCTTCGGATAAGATCGGGAGACCATGTACAAAGGCTTTTTTGGGCTAAAGGACAATCCTTTCAATGTGAGCCCGGATCCTCGCTACCTTCTCATGACGAAAGAGGTCGAGGAAGCGCTTTCCACCCTCGTGTACGGGATCCAAACTCGAAAAGGGATCATCACGCTCACGGGTGAGGTGGGAACAGGAAAGACAACCCTAATCAATCGACTACTTGATTGGCTGCGCGGGCGCCGAGCTAGGACGGCCTTTCTCTTCAATTCCAGGATGAGCTCGATGCAATTGTTTGATTTCGTCCTGGCCGAATTTGAAATCGTCTGTCATTCGCAATCAAAAAGTCAGCAGCTGATGAAGCTAAACCAATGGCTTTTGGAGCGCTACCAGGCTGGCGAGACGGCTATTTTGATCGTGGACGAAGCCCAGAATTTAACTCTTTCGGTACTCGAGGAGATCCGGATGCTCACAAACCTGGAGACCTCGACAGAGAAACTTCTGCAGATTGTGCTCTCCGGCCAGCCCGAACTCGAAGAAAAACTCAAGTTGCCGGAATTACGGCAGCTACGGCAGCGCATCATGATCCGCGCGAAGACGAAGCCGCTCAGCAAGGAGCAAACGAACGATTACGTCCTTGAGAGGTTGCGAATCGCAGGTGCGACGAACACAGGGCAGGCCATCTTCAGTGCGAAGGCACTCGAAGCCGTCCACATGTTTTCTCTTGGTATTCCCCGTGTCATTAACCTCCTTTGTGAGCATTCACTCATTAACGGATACGCACAGCAAAAACGGCCAATAGAGCCTGAAGGCATCGAGGAAGTGGCGCGCGAGTTCCAATTGGACGAAGTGGAACCAGTAGCCCCGCCCGGCGGCTTACAACCTGGCGCGGATGTATACACTTCGGAAGCGTTTATACAGAATCTCGGGCATGCACTCTTGCGGTTTCGACTAAGTCCTCCGGTATCGACACCTGGGCGAGGGCGGAAGTAAACTCCTTAGAGCTCCAAGTGTCGACTAGGGGTGACACGAAGCGCTTAAGATTCAAAGCCACGGCTCGCTTTAGAGATAAGAATTGATCCGTAAGTACAAACCGGATTCCAAGCAGGCGGAAGAAGCGACGGCGGAAGTCATGATAGGTGAAACTGCCAGAGAGAACGAAGCTGGATACTTAGCATGGAACAGGGACCGTGACTCACCCTGTTTGATGAGGTTTTTCAACGCACGAAACGTCCATCGGCGGTTGAAGAAACTCCTGCCAAACGCTTGTAAATCTAGCACCCACGCGTGTGCGTGCATTAGATAAGCGCAGTTCTCTGATGTATTAATTAGTATTTTCGTAAAATACGAACATGTCGCCTACGCTGCCAAGATTAATGACAGCGATCTTCGTTAGCCTGCTTTACGCTAGCACCCTGGCGTCACAATCCAGGCACAAGATTACTCTTACCTTCGACTACGACTTCAGAATTACTCCCGCTTGTTCTCCAGAAATAAAAAGGGCGTGTGTGCAGCAGTTTAACGTATATGACATATCTTTAGGAATTCCGAAACGTATCAAGCTGGAATCGTTTCACGTGCCTCCTGGAGCCACCGGGCTTGTCAAAGCCATTTCTGTCACAACCAAGCCACGTCTATTCAACCCCGGAAGGCACATGCTTGCTGTTTCAGCGCAGATGCCGAACGGCATGGAATCGGATTTGAGCAAATGCACCACGATAGTCAAGATCCGATAGGCCTTGCTTCTGCAGCGAAATTCGCAAAGCACATTCAGGTTGGTAAGCGTCCGAAACTGCTTTCGAGTACCCACGAGTAGGACAGTCGTCGGGTTGGACCAGTACCTGCTGTTGCTGCTTTTGGTCCACGGTGCGAGTTGTACGCCTTTAAATAAGGCAAGCGTATGGTGAACTGCCGCTTCGTCATAACTGCGGTTCAGCACAGGCCCACCATACAGGAATCAGCAGAGCAGAAGAAGCTCGGCCAATCATCTAACAGCAAGTACTGGTCAGGGGCCACGCAGCGGACTTGTCGGCAATCGAAAGACGCTTCTGGCCATCTGTGAGAAGGATGGTGACCAGCAGACCGCCGTGGTCCCCCCGCCAGTCGTGGAGCCGATCCATGCGCTGCCAAGCCATCGCGGATGACCATTGGGAATAGACCAAAGTCCAAAATGCCGCGTTCAGCGGCCCGAACCAGAAGCACGCCTGCGCTCAGCCGAGGTCTGGGGGTGCGGCGAAGAGCGGGAGCAAGCACAGAGCGGGGAAGAGGAGCATCGGCGGCAACAGCACCGCGTTCAGCAGCAGCATCTGCTTGAGCCACTTGATCATCGCAGCGCGCTCCTCCGTCCATAGCCAGACCTCGCCGATGTCAATTCTCCATCTGCTGCTCCAGCTTGCGCATCATGCCCAGCCCGGTCGTCTCCCATCGCCAGTTCCTCTCGTTCCAGACCACGTCCTTGAGCTTCTTGCGGTAGACGACGTTCGGGTGGAACAGCGTATAGCACATCTCTTTGCCGTCGATTTTGGTCACAGCGCCGATGCCGCCGCCGTTCACGTCGCTGAGCACCGCGATGCGGTCGCCCTTGGCGAGCGTGCGGTTGCTCTTGCTGGTGTACCTTTATGACATAGCATTACTCAGCTGAATTAAATCGATAAGAAGGCCTACTACCGTAAGCGTCCGAAGCTGGCCGTCTTGACGGTGGATTACATTAACGAAGCGAATTCTGAGGC
>Ga0335074_10017196_pt1 | contig 10193 bp, 9 predicted proteins | sample Lox_Sample_23_FD_206715 | JGI IMG/M metagenome (GOLD analysis project Ga0335074, IMG submission 206715) | Soil microbial communities from Loxahatchee National Wildlife Refuge, Florida, United States - Lox_Sample_2.3 | ecosystem: Environmental > Terrestrial > Soil > Wetlands | place: USA: Florida...
AATTTGGCCAGAGGTTTTCGCGAGCGGCTGGCGGCGCATTACGAGCTGCGCCGGCCGACGGTCAGCCGCGCCCTTGCATCGGCCGACGGCACCCGCAAATGGCTGTTGCGCTTCTCGGACGGGCAGGAAGTCGAGACGGTCCACATCCCGGAAACCGACCGCGGCACGCTGTGCGTTTCATCGCAGGTCGGCTGCACGTTGAACTGCACATTCTGCCACACCGGCACGCAGCGCCTCGCGCGCAATCTCGGCGCCGCCGAGATCGTCGGCCAGGTCATGCTGGCGCGCGATGCGCTCGGCGAATGGCCGAGCCCGAAGGACGACCGCCAGTTGACCAATATCGTGCTGATGGGCATGGGCGAGCCGCTCTACAATTACGACAGCGTCGCGGCGGCGCTGAAGATTGTCATGGACCCCGAAGGGCTGGCGATCTCGCGCCGGAAGATCACGCTGTCGACCGCCGGCGTCGTGCCGATGATCGCGCGGGTCGGCGCCGAACTCGGCGTCAATCTCGCGATCTCGCTGCATGCCGTCAGCGACGAGGTGCGCGACCGGCTCGTGCCGCTCAACCGGAAATATCCGCTGCGCGAACTGCTCGACGCCTGCCGTGCCTATCCGGGCGCTAGCAACGCACGGCGCATCACGTTCGAATACGTAATGCTGAAGGGCGTCAACGACAGCCCGGCCGAGGCGAGGGAACTGGTGCGCCTGTTGCGCGGCATCCCGGCCAAGGTCAACCTGATCCCGTTCAACCCGTGGCCCGGCGCGCCCTTCGAGTGCTCGACGGACGACGCGATCGCGGCGTTCTCCGACATTGTCTTCGCCGCCGGTTATTCGGCGCCGGTCAGGACGCCGCGCGGCCGCGACATCGCTGCCGCCTGCGGCCAGCTCAAATCGGCCAGCGTGCATCCGCGGTTGGCCGGCCGCGCGCCGTCGGCGCCCGCTGTCGCCTCGCCGGCACAAGCCGAGGTCTCGACCGCGCCGGCACAGCGCGCTATGACCCGATAGCACGGGCGCACAAAGAGGGGACGATGGCCGAGCTGCGGGTCAGGAGCGAGATCGCCGGCGCGGTATGGCGGATCGAGGTCGCGGTCGGTGATCGGGTCGCCGAGGACGATGCGCTGCTGATCCTCGAATCGATGAAGATGGAGATACCGCTGTTGGCGCCGCGCTCGGGCGTCGTCCGCGAGATCCTCGTCGCCGAGGGCGACCGGCTTGCCGAAGGCGACATTGCCGTCGTGCTCGACTAACACGGGAGGAAAACGATGCGCCTTGCCGGAAAAATCGCCGTGGTCGTCGGCGCCGGACAGAGCCCCGGCGAGGGCATCGGCAACGGCCGCGCGACGGTGCTGCGCTTTGTCCAGGAGGGCGCTAAAATACTGGCGGTCGATCGCGACCTTGCCGCGGCCGAGGAGACCGCGGAGATGGCGGGCAGGGAAGGCGGCGCCGAATGCTGCGTGCCGTTCCAGGCCGACGTGACGCGCGAAGCGACACTGAAGGCGGCGCTCGACGCGGCGGTCGCGCGCTGGGGACGGATCGATATCCTGCACAACAATGTCGGCGTGTCGATCGCCGGCGGCGACAAGCCGCTCGACGAACTCTCGGAAGCGGGCTTCGATCGGGTAACGGCGATCAACCTGCGCGGCACGATCATGGCCTGCAAGCACGTCATCCCGATCATGCGGCGGCAGCGCGCCGGCGCGATCGTCAACATCTCGTCGGTCGCCGCCTACGAGAACACCTATCCGCTCGTCGCCTACAAGGCGACCAAGGCGGGAATGATCGCCTTTACCGAGCAGCTGGCGCTGCACAACGCGCCCTATGGCATCCGCGCCAACTGCATCCTGCCGGGACTGATGGATACGCCGATGGCGGTCGACACGAGGGCACGCGCGACGAACCGCAGCCGTGCCGAAGTGGCCGCCGCGCGCGACGCGCGTGTACCGCTGCGCGGCAAGATGGGAACTGGCTGGGACGTCGCCAACGCGGCCCTGTTTCTCGCCTCGGACGAGGCCAATTTCATTACCGGCGTGGCGCTGCCGGTCGATGGCGGCGCACTGGTCAAAATCGGCTGAGGTGCGTCGTGCGGCGCTGTCTCGCCGGCCTGTTCGCGGCGGCCGTGCTGGTTTCGGCTGGCGTCGCGACAGCCGCGCCGTCCGGCGGGGCGAACGAGTTGCCGCTGTTGACGACGCCGGAATTTCCGTCGCCCGGACCGCCGCCCGCGACGGCCGCCGCCGACGCGGCGACCTACGCGCGTTGCATCAGGCTGGCCGCCAGCGATCCGGCGGCGGCGAAAAAGCTGGCCGAGGCCTTCGCGAAGCGCGGCGGCGCCCACCCTGCCGAGCATTGCCTTGCAGTCGCGCTGATCGGCCTCGGACAATACCGCGAAGCCGCCGCCCGCCTCGACGCGCTGGCCGAGGCGATGACCCATGCGCCGGCGGATTTGCGCGCCGGCGTGCTCGACCAGGCGGCGCAGGCTTGGCTGCTGGCCGGCGATGCGGCGCGCGCTTATGACGATGACAGCGCCGCGCTCGCGTTGCATCCGGACGATGCGGCGCTGCTCGTCGATCGCGCCGAGGCGGCCGGCGCGGCGCGCCGGTACGACAAGGCGATCGGCGACCTCGATCGCGTGCTGAAGGGCGATCCGAAGCGCCTCGACGCGCTGATCTACCGCGCTGCCGCCTACCGGGAGCTGGGAAAGCTCGCGCCGGCCATGATCGATATCGATGCGGCGCTGAAACTGGCGCCGGGTTCTGTCGCGGCGCTGTTGGAGCGGGGAAACATCTTCCGCATCATGGGCAACGCCGCCGGCGCCCGCGACGACTGGCAGCGCGTTGCGGCGCTGGCGCCGGGCAGCGCGGCCGCCGCCGCCGCCAAAGACAACCTGGCGCGCCTCAACCTGCTTGGCCCCGACATCCCGACCGCGAAGCCGCCGCCCGGCCGCTGATCGCGGCTCGCAGACCGATGCGGCGGCCGCGCGTTGCGGCACTGCATTCCGAAGGGTTGCGCGGAGCGGCGTTTCGCCAAAGGATGCGAGCTGCCTCGTTTCCCAGTGAGAATGGCCGCCGATGCCCGCATCCAACCCCTTGAACCCGCTTCTCGCCCCCGCGTCGGTCGCGATTTTCGGCGCGTCCAACGACCCGACCCGCATCAGCGGCCGCTCGCTGCGCTATTTCCGCGAGGCCGGTTACCAGGGCGGCCTTTATCCGATCAACCCGACGCGGGACGCCGTGCAGGGGCTCAAGGCCTATCCCGATATCGCCAGCGTGCCGGGGCCCGTTGAATGCGCCGTCATCGCCGTGCCGGCCAATCTCGCGATCGAGGCGATGGAGGCGTGCGTCGCGAAAGGCGTCAGGGCGGTCGTCATGTTCACCGCCGGCTTCGCCGAGATCGGTGCCGAGGGCCGCGCGATGCAAACGCAGATCACCGCGATCGCGGCGGGCGGCGGCATCCGGCTCTGCGGTCCCAACTGCCTCGGCCTGTTCAACATGCGGATCGGCCACACGCCGACCTTCTCGTCCTTTCTCGAAGAAGGACCGACCCCCGCCGGGCCGCTTGGCATGGTCACGCAATCGGGCGCCTTCGGCACGCATCTGCTGGCGCTGACCGCGCGGCGCGGCATCGCCGTCGGCGTCTGGCTGTCGACCGGCAACGAGGCCGATGTCGCGGTCGCCGACGGCATCTCGTTCATGGCCGACGACCCGGACACGGCGGCGATCGCCTGCTATGTCGAGGCGATCAAGGACGGCGCGCTGTTCGCCGATGCGGTGGCACGCGCCCGCGCGAACGGCAAGCCGGTCATCTGCATGAAGGTCGGCGGCTCAGCGGTCGGCCACGCGGCGGCGGCATCGCACACCGCCTCCTTGGCCGGCAACGATGCGGTCTACGACGCCGCCTTGCGCCAACTCGGCGTCGAGCGCGCGAAGACGCCGGAAGACTTGGTCGAGATCGCTTATGCGTGCACGCGCGGACGGCTGCCGCGCTCGCGCCGGCTCGCGGTGGTCACGATGTCGGGCGGCGCCGGCGTTCTGATGGCCGATGCCGCCGAGGAGGAGGACCTCGAACTGACCCCGCTCGCCGACGATGCGCAAAAGCAGGTTCTCTCCTGGGTGCCGTTTGCCGCGCCGCGCAACCCGGTCGATGTGACGGCGCAGGCGCTTAATGACCCCTCGATCCTCGACAAGGGGTTTGAATTGCTGCTCGGAGAGGAGAAATTTCCCTCGCTCGTCGGGTTCTTCACGACCTGGGCATCGTCACCGCAGATGGCCGAGCCGCTTTACAAGGCCGTGACGGCAGCGGCGGCGCGCTATCCCGAGGCGTATTTCGCACTGTCGGCGATCGCTGCGCCGGAAATGCTGCGGCGCTACGAAGCGGCCGGGATCGGTGTCTACGAAGACCCGTGGCGCGCGGTCGAGGCGATCGCCGCCGCGGTGCGATGCGCCGAACGGCTCCGCACGCCGCCCCTGCCCGTACCCCCGGTGCCGCCCGACCTGCCGCCATTGCCGCAGGGCCGCATCGCCGAGCACGAGGCCAAGCGCATCCTAGCCGGCGCCGGCATTCCGGTGCTCGACGAAATCCTCGCGACGAGTTCGGCCCAGGCCGCCGCGGCGGCGGCGAACCTCGGCGAAGAGCATCTCGTGCTGAAGATCGTCTCGCCCGACATCCCGCATAAAACCGAGATGGGCGGCGTCATGCTCGGCGTGCCGGCGGGCGAAGTCGGCGAGGCTTACGAACGGCTCGTCGCGCGCGTCAAGGCGCGGGCCGGGCGGGCGCGGATCGACGGTGTGCTGATCTCGCCGATGCTGAAGGGTGGCACCGAGATGATCCTCGGCGTGCAGAACGATCCGGTTTTCGGCCCGGTCGTCATGCTCGGGCTGGGCGGCATCTTTGTCGAAGTGCTGCGCGACGTGACGTTCCGCATCGCACCGTTTGGCGTCGAGGAAGCGCGCCGCATGATCGCCGAATTGCGCGGTGCGGCGATCCTCGCGGGAGCGCGCGGCCAGCCGCCGGCCGATCTCGACGCCCTCGCCGCTGCGTTGGTGAAGCTGTCGCTGTTCGCCGCGGCCAAGCGCGACGAATTCACGTCGATCGACATCAATCCGATCCTGGTGCGGCCGCAGGGCGAGGGCGCGGCTGCGCTCGATGCCCTGATCCTGACGCCGGCGGCGGTCCCGGGCGACGCCGAGCCGGCGCCTTGAGGCTTTTGCCCGCCCCGACGAACGCGAATCAGTACGGCGGCGGCTCGTCGCCGGGCGGCGGCATCGGCGGCGGTCCCTGCTGCATCTGGACCTGCCCCTCCTCACCCTCGTGCGGCTCGCCGTCGCCGGCCATTTCGAGATCGGCCGGCGTCGTCGGGCGCGGGGCGCCGTGGCCCTGGCCTTCGCCCTGGGCGTTCATGATGCGGAAATAGTGTTCCGCGTGCTGGTAGAGATTCTCGGCGGCAATGCGATCACCGCCGGCCTGCGCTTCACGCGCCAGCGCGATATAGCGCTCGAAGACCTGGTAGGCATTGCCGCGAATTTTTACGTTCGGCCCGTTGCTGTCGAAGGTTTGCGACCGGTGCGGCGGGCGCGGGCCGCGATTGTGGTGCAGCCCACCGCCGCCCCCGTTACGACCGCGTGATCGCTTGTTCTGTCCTGGCCTCATTTTACCCGTCTGTGGCGGTGGATCCTGGCGGACTGTTCGTCGTCCGGCGGGATGCGGCCCGGTCGCGGCTGCCGCGGCGCACCGGAGGGCGCCGCCACATCGCGGACGGCGCGGGGATCCCGAACGGCGCAGAGCCTAGACGGGACGGCGAAGCATTCCAATCTTTTTTTGCGCTCCGACGGATGCGTGAACGCACCCCGGCATCGGCGCGGATTGCCTCGCCGGCAGCGGCGAACCTATGATGCGCGGCTCCATGCGACGCCGCCGGCCATTGTGGCCAGAGGACTCCGACCGATGACGTCCCGCCCAAATACTGCGCTGTCGCAGATCCATCTGCAGATCATGTGGTCGCGCCTCATCGCCGTCGTCGAGGAGCAGGCGCAGACGCTGGTGCGCACCGCGTTCTCAACCTCGGTGCGCGAAGCGGGCGACCTGTCGGCCGGCGTCTTCGACAAAGAAGGCAACATGCTGGCCCAGGCCGTGACCGGCACGCCCGGGCACGTCAACTCGATGGCCGCAGCGGTGAAGCATTTTCTTGCCGCCTTCCCGCTCGACACGATGGCCGAGGGCGACCACTACATCACCAACGACCCGTGGCTGACCTGCGGCCATCTTCATGACCTGACCGTCGTTAGCCCGACATTTTTGCGCGGCGATCCGGTCGGCCTCTTCGCCTCTACCGTGCATGTCGTCGATATCGGCGGCCTCGGCATGGGGCCGGACGGTCGGCAGGTCTATGAGGAGGGGTTGGCGATCCCGCTGATGCCGCTGGCACGCCGGGGATGTTTCAACGACGACCTGATGCGAATCGTCCGTGCCAATGTCCGCGAGCCGCTGCAGGTTGAGGGCGACATATATGCGCTCGCCGCCTGCGACGACGAAGGGAGCCGCCGCCTCATCGACATGATGGAGGAATTCGGCATCGCCAATCTCGACCGCCTCGGCGGGCACATCATCGAAACCTCGCGAGCCGCGACGATCGAGGCAATCGCCGGACTGGGCCGCGGCACGTACAAGAACAGCCTGACGATGGACGGCTACGACCGGCCGATCACGCTGGCCGCCGAGATGACGATCGGCGAGGACGGCATCCATGTCGATTACGCCGGCACCTCGCCGGCGAGCCCCTATGGCATCAATGTCGTCATGAACTACACGCTCGCCTACACCGCGTTCGGCGTCAAATGCCTGGTCGCGCCGGAAGTGCCGAACAATGCCGGCTCGCTGGCGCCGATCACCGCCAGCGCGCCCGAAGGCTGTCTCCTCAATGTCAGGCGGCCGCGCGCCGTGGCGGCCCGGCACACGGTCGGCCACATGCTGCCCGATGTCATATTCGGCTGCCTGCACCAGGTCGTCGCCGGCGGCGTGCCCGCGGAAGGCGCCTCGTCGCTGTGGATTCCACAGATCTACGGCGGCGCCGATGTGGACGCCGCGGAGGGCGGCGCGACGGCGGAATCGCCGCCTTTCAGTACCGTCATCTTCCACTGCGGCGGCGCCGGTGCGCGGCCGGGCAAGGACGGCCTCGACGTGACCGCCTTTCCTTCCGGCGTGCGCACAATCCCGATCGAGGCAACCGAGGCCGTGGCGCCGGTCATGTTCCGCCGCCGCGAATTCCGCGAAGGCTCGGGCGGCGTCGGGCGGTATCGCGGCGGCGTGGGACAGGTCATCGAGTTGGGAGGCGCCGAGGGCAGGCCGATCGCGCTGCTCTGCAATTTCGAGCGCATCGACAACCCGGCGAAGGGACGCGCCGGCGGCGGGCTTGGGGCGCCGGGGCGCGTGACGCTGCTCTCCGGTCGGCCGATGCGCGCCAAGGGGCGCCAGACGATACCGGGCGGCGATGTCGTTCGCCTCGACCTGCCAGGCGGCGGCGGGTTTGGCGACCCGGCCGAACGCGACCCCGAGCAGGTCGCCGCCGATGTTGCCGACGGAATCTATGACCGCGAGACGGCGGCGCGCGACTACCGCGTTGCGCTCGCGCCCGACGGTGCCGTCGAGGCCGCCGCCACTGCCCGCCTGCGGCGGCGCGCGGCGGCAGAGTGAGCAACGCAAAATCGGGAACTTCGCCGATGCCGGATATCCAGGTCTTCGCGCCGGGCGGCTACCGCTTCCTCGCGCATCAGTTCCAGTATTCGGGCGGCGTCGCTGCGCTGCCCGGCTTCCGCGTCGAACGCGCGCGCTTTGCGCGACCGCTGCCGCTCGCCGAGGGATTTGCCGCCGCCGAGGCGCACCTCGCCCAGCTCGGCCGGCCGCCGACGGCGTTCTGCGCCTGCGAATTGCGCTCGCCGCGGCAGTTCACCGAAACGGGCTTTGTCGCGTTCAACCGGCACTATGTGCAGCGGCTCGCCGCGTGGGGCATCTTTGCTGACGAGGTCAATCCGGTGGCGCGCTCGAACGTGTGCCCGGAACTGGCGCCCCCCGGCGAGCCGTCATTTTATGCCTTCAGCTACACGGTGCCGGGCGGCGAGGGCGGCTTTGTCGCGGCGGGAAGCGGCGAGGCGCGCGAGGGTTCCGGCAGCTATGCCGAGCGCATCGTCCGGCTCGGCGACCACTCGGCCGATGCGATGCGCGAAAAAGCGCACCTGGTTCTCGCCGTCATGGAAGAGCGCATGCGCCCGCTCGGCTTCGGCTGGGCCGACGCGACGGCGACCCAGCTCTATACCGTTTATGACGTGCATTCCTTTCTCGCCGACGAGTTTGTCTCGCGCGGCGCGGCTGCCGGCGGGATGACCTGGCATTTCGCGCGCCCGCCTGTCGAGGGGCTCGATCTCGAAGTCGATGTGCGCGGGATCAGCCGCGAGATCGTGCTCTCTCAGTAGCAGGCGATCTCGATCGAGTGCTGGTCGGGATCGTCGATATAGACCGACTGTATCGTCCCGGTCGCGCCGGCCCGCGGTCCCTGCATGCGGATCGGCACGCCGCAGCGTTCGACATGCGCGGCAATCTCGGCCGCCGGCGTCTCGGTGATGAAGCAGATATGCGCCGGCTGCCGCTTGTCGCCGCTCATCGCCGTCGCCCCGGCGAGGTCGAGGTGTATTTTCTGGTTGCCGAACAGCAGTGCGGCGCGGCCTTCGCCCATCCGCTCGCTTTTCATGCCCAGCACCCGCTCGTACCAGCCGATGCTGCGGTCGATGTCGGCGACGGTGATGTTCAAATGATCGATCCGTTCGATCTTCATGGCACCCTCCCGAAAGAAGCACCGAGAGCTTGCCACGTCGATCGGCCGCGGGCCAGCACTACCCGAGTGATGCGGCGCCGGCCGGGCGGCTCAGCGGCGTGCTTCGGCGCGGCGCAGCAGCTGCGCGATCGCGGTCTGGTCGCTGTCGGCGGCCCAGTCGACCGCGTCGCGTCCGGTATAATCGGTCTTCGTGGCGCTTGCCCCCTTTTCCAATAGCGCCTGGACAATCTCGAAATGACCGTGGCTTGCCGCCAGCATCAACGGCGTCATGCCATCGCGGTTCTGCGGATCGACGGCGGCATGCGAATCGAGCAGCAGGCGGGCCATATCGGCATAATTGCGCTCGGCCGCGTAATGCAGCGACGTATTGCCCAGCCGATCGACCGCATCGACATGCGCGCCGGCCTTGATCAGCATTTCGGCGATCAGCATGTTGTCGTTTTTGGCGGCGATGATCAGGCCGGTCTGCCCCTGATCGTCTTCTTCATTCGGGTCATGGTTGTCGGCGAGGAGGGAACGCACGGCGGCGGCATCGTTCTGCGCCGTCTGCCGCGCGACGTTTTCCCAGTACGAACCAAACAGCGCAAAATCCGCTCGCGAACGGGCGGCCGGCACGACGAGCGGGAGCGCGAGCGCGGCAACGGCAAGCAGCCGGGCAAGGCGAAGTTTCATGGCACCGTCAGCGCCTCCAGCTTGCGGTCGAGGGCGGTCAGCCAGGCGAGCGCCTCCTCGACCGACGCGACGGCCGGACCCGGCTCGCGCGGCGGCCGGCGTACCATGACGACCGGCAGGCCGCGCTCGCGCGCTGCGAGGAGCTTTGCTTCGGTCGCCGCGCCGCCGCTCGCCTTGCAGACCAGCACATCGACGGCGTGACGCTGCAACACTTGCCGCTCCTCCGCAAGGCTGAAAGGCCCGCGTCCGAGGAGAATGACGGCATCGGCGACGGGTAAGGGCTGGCGCGGCGGGTCGATCAGGCGCACGACGAATCGCGTGTTCGCGGCGGTGCCTGCAAATGCCGCGAGCGAGCCGGCCCCAACCGTCAGCCAGGCGCATCTGCCGAGCCGGCCGACCAGCAACGCCGCGGCCTCGATGCTGGCGACCTCGATCCAGCGGTCGAGCGGGTCACGGCGCCACGGCGGTCGCACCAGCGCCAGACGGGGCACCCCGGTGCGGTCGGCGGCGACCCGCGCCGATCGCGAAATCGTCGCGGCGAAGGGGTGGGTCGCGTCGATGAGGCGGTCAACCCGCTGCTCGATCAGGTAGGCGGCGAGACCGGCCGGCCCGCCAAATCCGCCGATCCGCACCGCGCCGGCGAGGGGTCCGGGGCGGCGGGTGCGCCCGGCCAGCGCCGTCGTCACCCGCATCGCCCCGT
>Ga0335074_10017197_pt1 | contig 10192 bp, 6 predicted proteins | sample Lox_Sample_23_FD_206715 | JGI IMG/M metagenome (GOLD analysis project Ga0335074, IMG submission 206715) | Soil microbial communities from Loxahatchee National Wildlife Refuge, Florida, United States - Lox_Sample_2.3 | ecosystem: Environmental > Terrestrial > Soil > Wetlands | place: USA: Florida...
GCGTCCCAGATCCGCTCGGCGTCGCCCGGAGCGGCGAACAGCTCAAAGCCGTCCTCACCGGTGTAGCCGGTCCGGGCCAGCAGGATCTGATGGCCGGCCACCCGGGCTGGATAGCTCGCGTAGTACTTCACCGAGGCCAGATCGGTGTCGGTGACCCGGCCGAGGATGGACGGGGCGTTAGGACCCTGAATGGCGATCAGGGCGTAGTCGTCGGTACGGTCCGTGACCTGCGCGGCCCCGCTGGCGCGGTCGGTCAGCGCGGCGAGGACGGTCGCGGTGTTGGCCGCGTTGGCCACGACCAGGAACTCCTGGTCGGCCAGCCGGTAGACGATCAGGTCGTCAAGGACGCCGCCGTCGGGCGCGCAGATCATCGTGTACCGCGCGCGGCCCGGGGCCAGCGCGGACGGCTGCCCGACCAGCGCGTAGTCCAGCGCGGCGGCCGCGTCGGGGCCGGTCACCATGATCTCGCCCATGTGGGACAGGTCGAACAGCCCGGCCGCGGTGCGGACCGCGTTGTGCTCCGCGGTCTCGCTGCCGTAACGCAGCGGCATCAGCCACCCGGCGAATCCGGTCAGCGTGGCGCCGAGGCGCTCGTGCACGCCGGTCAGCGGCGTGCGGCGCGGCGGCGCGGCAGGCGAATCCGTCATCTGTGCTCCATCGGCCGGCGACACCTTCTTCAACCACATGATCGGGCGGAGCCAGCCTATCGGGATCGCGGGGGTGTACTCGTCCCGCCAGCCCACGCTTAAACCCCGCTCGCGCATGCGCTGGAGCGCCCGTCGGTGACTGCGCGAGAATGGGGAGGCATGGAACTGCTTACCGAGGATGAGATAGCTGGTCGGCTGGCCGGGGTGCCCGGCTGGACGCGCGAGGGCAACAGCATCGTCGCCACGGTCACGCGGAGCGACTTCCGGGAGGCCATGCTCCTGACCGGGGCCGTGGCCTACCTGGCCGAGCAGGCCAATCACCACCCGGACATCTTGATCCAGTGGAACAAGGTGACGCTGACCCTGTCGACGCACTCGGCCGGGGGCCTGACCGCGAACGACTTCGATCTGGCCGCGAAGATCAACGCGCTGGGCTGACGCCGGGGGCCGGCTGCTTCGGCTCGTGCCCGGGCCGGGCGCTTCGGCTGCGGCGGACCGGTTGCGTCGGCTCATGCCGGGCCGGTCGCTTCGGCTGCGCGGGGCCGGTTGCCGGGCCGGTCGCTTCGGCTGCGCGGGGCCGGTTGCCGGGCCGGTCGCTTCGGCTGCGCGGGGCCGGTTGCCGGCCGGTCGCTTCGGCTGCTGCGTGCTGGTCGCTTCGCCTGTGGACGGCGCCACGCCCCCGGGTGGCGCCGCCCACAGGACGAAGATCCCCTCCGCTCGTCGCGACCCTCGTACGTCGGCGCGTAGCGGCATCCGGCGGTCGCGCCGGCGAGTGCCCGGCCCGGACGACGGTCCCCCTCCGCGACTCGCGGTTCCCCGTTCCCGCGCGGCCCACGGCCTGGCTGGCTGGCCGCGAAACCCGGTTGGCCGGCGCCGGCCGGTGGCCCGGCCCACGACCCGCCTAGCGGGCCTCGGGGGCCGGCTGCCCGGCCTTCGGTCTGGCGTCCGTGCCCCGAGTGCCGCGCGGGTCTCCAGTTATACACGGTGTGCAGAAGTGACTACAGCTAGTTATAGGAAGAGGTCAGAGTCCGTTACAGAGTGTAGTTTCGCCATCCCGCCATGGGGTGAATTGGCCGGGCAGCCGATGGGATTGCACGCGGATTCGAGCTGTGCCGGAGCCCGCGCGGAGCCTCGCCGGGAGCCCGCCCGGTCGCCCGCCGGGAGCCCGGCCCGGAGGCCTGCCGGGGGTCGACTAGCCTGAAGCGCGCAATCACCAACCCTGGTGCGGAGGGAGCGGCGTTGGCCATCGTGACCCTGGTCCTGTGGGTGATCACCGCGAGCCTGGGGGTGTCCCTGCTGGCCACGGGCGGTGCGGCCCGCAGGCGCCGGCTCGCGGCCGAGGCGGCGCGCGACCCCGCCCGCCCCGTGCCCGCCCCGGTCCGGGTACCGGCGGTCCCGCTGACCCCGGAGGGCAAGCCGCCACCGGTGCCCAGGGTCCGGGTGGCCACGCCGCCAGGCGAGCACCCGCTGCTCGAGTTCAGCCACCCCGCGCTGGCCACCACCGGCCTGGCCGTCTGGTTCATGTTCACGTTCATCCACTACCGCCCGATGGCGTGGATCTCGTTCGGGATCCTGGTCGCGACCATCGGCGCCGGCCTGGCCTGGTTCATCGGCAACCGGCGCGCGGCCCGGCATGACCCGAAAACCGCCTGGACCTTCCCGCCGCGACTCATCGTGATCCACGGCACCGTAGCCGCCGTCGCGATCGCGCTCACCGTCCTGACCGCGCTGACCGCCAGCCGCGGCTGAGACCGGCGCGGCACGCGAATCCGGCCGCGTGCCGCGTGCCGCGTGCCGCGTGCCGGTCAGGACGTGATCACGAGCATCCGTTACCGATCATGGCGGCGGTTCGGCACGGTAATCGCGGCACCGGCGGGCAGACTCGCTCGTCCGGCGAGCGCTCGCACCGGCGACAGCGCGTCCCCGTCCTGGGTAGCGCTCACCGACGACCCGGCCGGGCCGGCGGGGGCGGTGCGATCGAAGAAGCGCAGTAGCTCCACCGGGATGGGCATGACCAGGGTGCTGTTCTTCTCGGCGGCCACCTCGACGACGGTCTGCAGCAGCCGCAGCTGCAGGGCGGCCGGATCGCGGGCCATGACCACGGCCGCCTCGGCGAGCCTCTTCGATGCCTGGAACTCGCCGTCGGCGGAGATGATGCGCGCGCGCCGCTCCCGCTCCGCCTCGGCCTGGCGCGACATAGAGCGTTTCATCGACTCGGGCAGCGAGACGTCCTTGACCTCGACCCGTTCCACGCGGATGCCCCAGGGCTGCTCGGTCGGGGCGTCGATGACGTCCTTGAGGTGCGCGTTGACCTTGTCGCGCTCGGACAGCAGCTGGTCCATGGTGCTCTGGCCGATGACCGACCGCAGCGAGGTCTGGGCCACCTGGGATACGGCAAAGGTGTAGTTCTGCACATTGATGACGGCCTTGAGCGGGTCTATCACCCGGTAGTAGACCACCGCGTCCACGCGCAGCGTGACGTTGTCGCGGGTGATGGCCTCCTGACCGGGCACGGCCGCCGTGATGATCTGCATGTTCACTTTGCGCAATCGGTCCGTGAACGGGTTGACCCAGGTCAGGCCCGCCTCACGGGTCCCGGGCAGGGCCCGGCCGAAGCGGAAGACGATGCCCTTCTCGTACTGTGTGATGATCTTGAAGCCGAACATCTCGGCCATCCCCGTCCTCGGCGTAGCGCGCCGGGCTTCCCTCGCAGCCGCAGACGGCGCCGACCCGGCCGCCGGCCCCGACACGCCCCCGGCCCGCGTTCCAATAAAGCTACAACAGGTAGCTGAGGCGACACCGCCCGGCGCCCTTTGAGGAGCTAGGTCTCCGAGAACAGCGTCGGCGATCCGGGCGTGCGCTTAAAACCTGGGCTAAGGCGGGAAGTGAGATCGGTCGGGATGTCCGCGGCTAAGTGCGCCTGCCCCGAGAGGGCAATACCCCCCTGGCCGACCCACATCACCCCTGGCCGACCCACATCGAAAGCGCTTTGACTTCAGCCGTCGTCCGACCATCGGGGGCTGGCCACTAGTTGCCAGCGGATTGTTGCATCCCTTACGTCGGCGGCGAACCACGGCGAAAACTAAAGTCCCGGCCAGGCGAGGGCGTGATTAACCGGACGGTTCCACCACGGGTGGCAGGCGGGTCGTCGGCGTCCACGCACGGGGTAGCTACGGTGCGCTATGTAGGTCTTATCCGCCCCAATAACTGATTGCTCTTCTGGAACCCCAGCAAATCGGACGCGCTCAGCTTTCAGCGACGCGCCGTTCCATGATCTCGGTAGATAAGGTGGGCTATCTCCGTCTAATCTACCGAGATCATGAAACGCGGCCCCGGCTTGAGCGGCTGCGCGGCGTCGCCAGCACCGCCAGCCCATACGCGTGAGGAACCGCCGTCTGGATGGGCAATATCGCGGCTTGTTGTGCATCCAAGTCTTGGATACACCCACGGATGGTGAGTGGCATTCCGTCATCAGGAACGCAGGGGATCGTGCTGCACCAGGGCGGGCCACTGCACCGGACCGAGCTGCTGGCCACGATGCGGGACGGGAGAGAGCTTGAGATGGCCGTGCGCCGGACAACTGCAGGCCCGCACGCTAGACGCAAGTGGGTAGGACGAACGCTTGGGAGGTCTTGACACATCGCTCACGGGAGCTGCGTTCAGAGTGCTTGGCCTGCCTGGCGCGATGGAGTTCCGGATGCTGCTGGCCTATGTTGATGAATCAGGCGACCCGGGCATGCGCAAGGGTGCCACGAGGACCTACACACTCGTGTGCGTGCTAGTCGATGCCGACCAGTGGCCAAGGGCTTTCGAGGAATTTCTGAAGTTCCGCCGGGAGTTGCGCAACGAATTCAAGATCCGACCCGGCGATGAAATAAAAGCGAATTACCTGATGAACCTCGAGCGATCGTTGAGGTAGCGTGGCGTTACCTTGCCCGGCGCCTGGAAAGAGCCTGCCGCAGGGGCAAGATCTCCTTGATGGTCATTCACGACGAAGGCGATAGTGCCGAGGTCCGCCGGTGCCTGCGCAGAGCGAGGCGCAATCTTTGGACCCAGGAGCACTACGGCGGAGCATACCGTCGGCTTTCAGGATTACCGCTGGTCGACGACCCCGTGCCCCGCCAGTCGCATCATTCGTACTTCACACAGATGGCAGACCTGGTGGCCTATGCCGCGTACAGGTGGGTGTTTCCGCCTGACAAAGCCGCGTATGCACAGAAGCTATGTGGCCAGAGCCGGGCGACGCGATCCGCCGGAAAGTAAACGACCGGTTCGGCCCTGGCGACGGAGTCGTCCGCGACTGACAAAAGGTCGCCCCCCGGATCAGGCAACCGCGTTGATTAGGAGCCTCGGGCGGCGTAGCTGGGCCAGCCGGAGACGCGCCATGCTCTTGCTCAGCCGAAGTCGCAGGGCAGGTGCTTGATGCCGTTGATGAAGCTGGACAGCAGCCGGTCCGGCTCGCCGGCCGCGCGGATGTCCGGCACCCGGGTCAGCAACTCGCGCAGCATCGCGGTGATCTCGCGCCGGGCCAGATGCGCGCCGAGGCAGAAATGCGGGCCCGCCGACCCGAAGCCGACGTGCGGGTTGGGGGAGCGGGTGATGTCGAACCGGTCCGGGTTCTCGAAGACCGACTCGTCGCGGTTGGCCGCCTGGTAGATCAGCGCGACCTTGTCGCCCTCGCGGTAGGCATGCCCGTTCATGAGGAAGTCGCGGGTCACCGTGCGCCGCATCCAGATCACGGGCGAGACGTAGCGAACGATCTCCTCGACCGCCGGCGCGATCCGGCCCTCGAAGTCGGCCAGCAGCAGCGCACGCTGATCGGGATATTCGGTAAACAGGTTCAGCGAGTGCGAGATCGCGGTCCTAGTCGTCTCGTTGCCCGCGACCACCAGCAGGATGAAGAACGAGGCCAGCTCGGCCGGGGTGAGCTGCTCGCCGTCGATGTTGGCCGTGGCCAGGGCCGAGACCAGGTCGTCCGCTGGCTCCTCCTGGCGCCGCTCGGCCAGGCCGGTGACCAGGTCACCAAGTTCCTGGCCCGCCATGAGAATCTGGGTGATCGCCTCGTTCATGTCCTCGCTGATGAACTCGGGATCCGCCCCGGAAAGGATGATGTTGGTGTTCTTCAGCACCATCGCGTAGTGCTCGTCGCCGATGCCCATCATCTCGCAGATGATCTTCAGCGGCAGCCGGGCGGACACGTGCTGGACGAAGTCGCACGGCCCGGTCGCCAGCAGCTCGGTGACGATCTCCGCCGCCGTCCGCTGCACGTCCTCCTCGAACTTCTTGATCATCTTCGGGGTGAACGCGCGGGACACGATCCGGCGCAGCCGGGCGTGCCGGGGATCGTCCATGTTGATCATCGAGCCGAAGTACTCGTTGAACTCAACCGGCAGGTCGATCAGGCTGGTGGCCCCCGGGACCGAGGAGAACACCTCGGGGTTCCGGCTCGCCTCGACCACGTCCGCGTGTCGCACCAGCGCGAAGTAGCCCGTTTCCGGCGTGTCGAACGGGGACTCGGGCGGCCCCATGAACGGCGGCTGCTCCGGCAGGGCGCGCAGCGCCGCGTACCCCGCGTGGCGCTCGTCCGGCGATTTCTCCCAGAAGGCGTTCTGCGACAGGTCGAGGTCACCGACGATCGGCGCGGGGTTCGGACTGCTCACGTGGGCCGCCTTCGGGAATCAGAACTCGGTTCGGTTTCCCATAGTGGCACCGCCGCGTCCAACGCAAAAGTGCGAGTGGCCGTGGTTGCCCGGCGTCGGGCCCCGGCCGCGCCCCGCCCGGCTCCAGCGTCGGGCCCCGGTCGCACCCCGCCCGGCTCCAGCGTCGGGCCCCGGTCGCACCCCGCCCGGCTCCAGCGTCGCACCCCGCCCGGCTCCAGCGTCGCACCCCGCCCGGCTCCAGGTCGTACCGCGCGCACGGCCGGGACGACACCTGCGCGAGGATCGTGGCTACCCACCCGCACCGCCGACGCCCCGTCTTCCTGCACGGCCGACGCCTCGTGCATCCGTGCACCGACGCGCGCCCGAGGAACGCTCGGGCTCTGCCGCCGGTCCGGTTATTGCCTGTTTGTCCGGATCACTTTCATGATCATTCCGACTCTTTACGTGTTCCAGTCCTTTCATCACCCAATTTCATATGGTTTGTCCCCACCGAACCCGTAATATGTCAAGTTGATCAAGCGCTGGGCGTGGCGGCGGGTCAGTCCGAGGGGCTGCCGCGCTGGGCGCGCGGGGCGGTGGCGGGGTTCTGGCGCCTGGTCCCGGCCTTCCTGGCGGCGGCCTTGGTTCCGCCCGCCCGGCGCTGTCGTTTCCCGGATCCGGCTCGCCGATCCCCCTCCCGCGCCTCGCCCGGCTCGTCGCCGCGCTCCTCGCCCGGGCTCGCGTCCCCGGTCAGGACCGCGATCGCCACCGGGCAGGAGACGCCGCTGATCTGCACGACCGTGCCGGCCAGCGCGGCCTGGCCGGCCCGCAGCGCCAGCCAGCCATCCGCCGCGCCCGCCGCGCCCGCCGCGCCCGCCGCGCCCGCCGCGTCCGGTGCGGCGTCATCCGCCGCAACCACGGTGGCGCCGGGCGCCCCCGCCATTTCCAGGCAGGCGCCGATCGCGGTCAGCAGCGCGGCGGCGGTGTTCGGCGGCTCGCCCAGCCCCGCCAGGGCGGACCATAGCTGGGTCTCGAGCTCGGCCAGGCCGGGCCCGGGATCGGTATCCGGCGCGGCCACCTCCCAGGCGCAGGCCGCAGCCTCGGGCGCCCTGACGCTCAGCACGAAGCCTTCGAGCTGCCCGGTGCCGTGGGCCGACCACGCCGCGGGCGGCTCGCCGGCGGCCGGCTCGTGATCCGGCGCGGGTGAGGGCCTCGGCACCAGGCCGGACGCGGGGTCGGGCTGACCGCTGTGCACGCTCACGCGCAGCTCGGTGTTCAGGCCCAGCGCCGCCGCGCCGCGCTCGAGGTAGACCGACAGCAGCGACGCGGGCCAGGCCGCGGTGCGGGGGAGCGGACCGGCGTCGGCGAGCCGCAATCCACGCCAGGTCACCAGGGCCTGGCCGGACGAGTCGACGGCCTCGACGTCCCAGACGTATTCGGCCGGCGCGGATGACGTCGCCGCATCGGGCGAGCCGCCCTGGGCCGGAACCACGACCGCCGGGGTCGCCGACCGCGGCCCGGGCACCTTGCCCGCGGGAAGCTTGCCCGCGGGCACCTTGCGCGCGCCGACACCGTTCGCGGCGTCGCCCGGCCCGTCCTCGACGGCCGCGGCGCGGATCTCCACGGCGCGGATCTCCACCGCGCCGTCCGCCGTCCGCCCGCTGAACGTGACGGACTCGCATCCGCCGGGCAGCAGCCGGCGGTGCGGGACGCAGGCTTGCAGCACATGCCAGGTCGCGTCGTTCAGACCCGGGCTGCCCAGGACCAGGTTCGCCTCGTGCCCCTCGGCGGCGTCGCCGAACCACGGCTCGCCGTCCCCGCCGCGCACCAGGGCCCGGCAGGAACGCGACGTAACCTCGGGGAGCAGCGCGGCGCGCCGGAACCGCCCGGACTGGAAGCAGGTCGGCCCGTACAGCTCGGTTCCGTCCACGATCCCGGCGTCGCTGGCCGGCAGCTCGTCCAGATCGGGCATGCTCGCGGCCAGCGACCCGGCGAGAGCGCGCTCGGCGTCATCCGCGCCCTGGAACGTCGCCCGGAAGTGCTCGGTGCGAAAGCCGCTCTCCGCGCACCGGATCACCGCCGTCACGCAGTCCCCGTCCCGCAGCGCGCAGATCCGGATCACGGCCGGCTCGGCATCGGCGCCGGCCGGAACCGCCACCGGCGCCTCCATCCGCACATCGGTCAGCCGCCGCATCGGCTGCCCGGCCAGCGCGCTGGCCGCCTCGGCCATCGCCTCCAGCGCCATCACCGCGGGCAGCGCGGTCATGCCGTCGACCTGGTAGTCGGCCAGGTACGGGTCGGTCAGCACGCTCAGCCTCGCGTCGCAGACCAGCTCGACCCCGGGGTAGTGCACCTGGATTTCCTCGAGGAACCGGCCGGGCAGCCGCGGGTCGCGCGGCCGGGGCGCGGCTACGGCGATCGGGGGCGGCCCCGGCACGCCGACCCGGCCGTGCACGGACAGGCGGTTCGGCAGGTCCGGCGTGGTCAGGGCCTTGAGCAGCTGCCGGGACCCCTCCTTGACCCCGATCGGGGCGGCGCCGGACCGGGCCAGATGGTCGGCCAGGCTGGCGCGCTGGCCCAGGCCGGGTCCCGACCAGGCCGGCCAGTCGACGTGCACCGCGCGGCAGCCGGGAATGCCGTCGGCCATGCGCTCGGCCCGTTCCGCGAGCGAGCCGCTGGCCAGGGCGAGCAGGCCCTCACCGGCCAGCCCGTACCGGCCAGCCACGGAGCCGAACGTGACGATCATCCGCAGCTGCCGGGTGGTGATCGCGCTGACCAGCTGGTACAGGCTGGCCGCCTCGGCCGCGACGTGGGCCCGCAGTTCGTCGAGGGTCAGCTCGGCGATCGGATGCGGGCCGCCGACGCCGACCGCGTGCGCGACGGCGGTGACCGGGCCGAGCCGCCGTTCGATGCGCTGCAGGGCGCGCCCCAGGTCGGCCGGGTTGGCCACGTCCACGGTCTCGATCGACATCCGGACCCCGGCCGACTTGAGCTGCCCGAGTCCGGCGTCGACCTCGGCCGCCTCGCCGGGTCCCTCCCGCCCGATCACCGCGATCGGCGCGCCGCAACAGGCCAGCACCTGGGCCAGCGCCAGCCCGGCGCCGCCGGTCCCGCGGCTGACCAGCACCACGTCGGCGGAGCCGAGCGGGAACTCGCCGGCGCCCGCGGTGTCGGCGGGCGCCATCACGGTCTCGTGCGGCTGGCCGGCGCTGTCGATCACGAGCTCGCGGAACGCGCCGGGCTCCGCGGCCGCGAGCCGCCGGGCGGCCCGCAGGCCGTCGGCGCTCTCCGGCACCCGCAGGACCGTGATGCCGAGCTCGGGGTGCTCCGCGTGCAGGCTGGCGCAGAACCCGGTGAACCCGGGCCCGTGCGTGATCAGCACGAGCCGGCCGGTGCCGATCGCGTCCTGCGCCGCGGCGAGCGCCACCGCGCACGCGTCCGGATCGGCGGGGTCGCCGACGATGGCCAGGGCCCGGTCGGCGGCCGGGTCATCCGGAAAAAGTTCGTCAACCATTGGACTTAACGCGCTTGTCGTCGCCGCCCGGACCCGCCACGGCCCGGCATCGCCGTGGTCCGCCGTATCGCCGCCGGCCGGGCGCAGCTCTTCGGCGAAGCATCGAACCCACGGGCCGACCCCGGCGGGCGGGGCGGGACTGGCCGGTGTGGTCGTTGTGGGTCGCGTGGTGATCCCGGCGGGCGGGGCGGGACTGGCCGGTGTGGTCGTTGTGGGTCGCGTGGTGATCCCGGCGGGCGGGGCGGGTGTGGCCGGTGTGGTGGTTGTGGTCGGTGCGGTAGCCCCGGCGGGCGCGGCGGAACCGGCCGGTGCGGTGAATGAGGTCGCTGCCTCGCGCCGGTCCGGCGGGAGCGGCGCAAGCGGCGGGGCCGGTTCGGGCGATCCGGCCGGGG
>Ga0335074_10017198_pt1 | contig 10191 bp, 8 predicted proteins | sample Lox_Sample_23_FD_206715 | JGI IMG/M metagenome (GOLD analysis project Ga0335074, IMG submission 206715) | Soil microbial communities from Loxahatchee National Wildlife Refuge, Florida, United States - Lox_Sample_2.3 | ecosystem: Environmental > Terrestrial > Soil > Wetlands | place: USA: Florida...
GCTCCGACGGCCTCCCGGACTTCTGCGGCACCTGCTCCAACTGCACCCGCATCGCCGAGTCGATGGACCTCGATACTCGCTGCGCCGAAGCCGTCACCGCCCGCGAAGAACTCCGCGACGTCGACAAGCGTGACACCCGCATCCTCATCCAGACCCACCCTGACGTCCTCGTCATCCCGCCCGACCCACCGCAGCTCCTCATCAAAATCGGCCAGGTCCGCATCCTCACCCGCGAAATCTACCGTGTCCCTGCCGAAGCGCGCCGCTCTTTCTACATCTTCACCAGCGCGGCGTTCATGAAGGAGGCAGCGAACTCCCTGCTCAAAGTTCTCGAAGAACCGCCCGCGTACGCCAACATCGTTCTGCTCGCCGAAAATCCTGGCGAACTTCTTCCCACCATCCGCTCCCGCGCCGGTATCTTCCGCCTTGGCGCCGTTCCCACCGCGCAGGTCGAGAAGCTCCTCACCGAACGGCGTCGCGACCTCAAACCGGGCGAGCGCGATCTCATCGCCCGTCTCGCAGAAGGCGCTATCGGCCGCGCATTTTCCTTCGACCTCTCCGCCTACCTTGCCGCCCGCGCCGACGCCCTCGTCCTCTTACGCAATGCTATGGGCCAGTCGGACGCTTCCGACCTATTCAAAGTCACCGACACCTACCGCGCCGGCGCCGAGGGCCAGGAAAAAACCGAAGACCTGCTCCGCGCTGCCGCCTCTCTGCTGGAAGACCTGCTGCTCCTCAAGTCGGAAACGCCGCAGCTGGTCCGCAACATCGATCTGCAGCGCGAACTCGCAGCCATGGCCTCTGCGGTCACCTTCGATTGGATCGAGTCCGCCGCCCGCGGCCTGCGCCAGGTCGAATCCGGCATGCGCCGCAATCTGCTCCGCTCCCTCGCCCTCGACGCGTTCGCAGCGCAACTATCGTCGTCCTGAATCCGTCAGTAGCGAGCAGGAACCGAGAAAAACCCGGACCGAGCGGGATTCCCATCGCCGCGAAGCGTCATTTTGTGCCCAGGCGCTTGGCTCCGTGGATTCCCACAAGTCGCCCAGGTTACGATTCCGACAACATTTCTCCAGCGGTGTTATCGCCCATGCGACGCGGCGCACGATTCCTGCATCACATAGGCACATCTTGTCCGTCAAGGATTATGGGAATGCCCCAGTTGCCTGCCTCCGCAGTGCGGACCCTCCGTCCGCAAGCCGTTCAGCCCTCGCCGGAACGAGTCGCGACTCCCGGTCCTGTCCCGGTTCCCGCGCCGTCGCCTGCTCCAGCGCCGGCAGTCAACACAGTTGACCTCGACGTTATTGGGCCGCGCAAACTCATTCGGCCCACGCTGCCAGCCGGCGCGCGACGCAGTCGCCGTTTTCAGCGCAACGACGAGCCTGTGCTCCTCGTCGCCGCCTCCTCCGCTCCACGCTCCATCTCCGCTTCTGAAAACTCCCATGCCGAAGCGTTCTACCTCCAAAAGCAGGTGCAGACGCAGACGGCCATGGTCGTTGTCCTCGATGACGGCGAGAAGATCGAAGGCTGCATCGAGTGGTACGACCGCAACGTGATCAAGCTGCGCGCCACCTCGTCTTCGCTTTCTCGCAGCGGCGCCCGCCCCGAATCCGGCGTACGGGTTCTCATTTACAAGTCCAGCATTAAGTACCTCTATAAAGCCGGCGAGAACGCGCCGCAGTTCTGACCCTGCGCGACTCCGCTCCGCCCAGGAACGGAACATCGGAACCTTCTTCTCCTGAAAATCACCCGGAGACTTAGACTTGACATGATACTATGTATGACATAGTATCATGCCGTGAAGCAGCCCCCGCCATCTCTCCCTGAAAGCCCGGAAAAATGGGAGGTTCAGCTCCGCAAAGGCACCCTCGAGCTTGCCATCCTCGCCGTGCTTTGGGAGGGTCCCCTCTACGGTCTCGAGATTCTCCGCAGCCTCGAAGCGGCGGCTAACCTGATCGTCGTCGAAGGCACCATCTATCCGCTCCTCAGCCGCCTCCGCGCAGTCGGGCTGGTCGAGTCGGAATGGGTCGAGTCCGATTCCGGCCATCCCCGCAAGTACTACCGCCTCACCGCCGCCGGGCGCGAGCGAGCCCTCGCGCTGTCGGGCATCTGGACGCGCTTCTCGACCAGTATCGGCAATCTCCTGTCGCCCCTCAGTCCGTCTCTCGTGAGGAAAAACCCATGACCGTCTCGGCCGAATCGCAGAAATCCATCGACGTTTATCTCGCCACGCTACGCAAGCGCCTCAGCGATCTCAAAGACGATGACATTCGCGACATCGTCGAGGAAATCCGCGCCCACATCCTCGACAAGACCTCGCCCTCAGACTCGCCCGAATCCGTTGCCGCTACCCTCGCGGCTCTCGGTCCGCCCGAGAAGCTGGCCCTGCGCTACCGCACCGAAGAGCTCCTTCAGCGCGCCCGCCGCAGCCGCTCCCTCGGCATGTCACTGCGGGCCGGTCTCCGCTGGTCGGCACTCAGTCTTTCCGGGCTCCTCGTGTTCCTGATCTCTGCGGAAGGATACGGAGCGGGCGCATTCCTCATCTGGCTGGGGAGCATGAAGGCTATTCACCCCAACAAGACCAGCGTCGATCTCGAATTCAACCAGCACACCTGGGCCGCCAGCTTTCAGTCTGGCGGACCGCCTCGCGGACACGATCCTTTCGGCCTCTGGCTGGCTCCTCTCGGCATCCTGGGCGGAGGCCTGATCCTGTGGTTGAGTTTCCGCCTGAGCTCGTGGGGCATGCGCAAGCTCCGGCGCCCGCGCCCGCTCCCGTCTCCTCTCGCTGTCGAAGAGTAGCGCTGCGTCCTGCACGCTGCGCTTACCCGGCCGCCGCTCTCGTCAACCGGTCCCGGATCGCGAGGCCGATCCCTGCCGGCTCCGGCAGCGGACATACAATCACCGTTGCTTCCCCCGCATCCAGCGCCCTCAGCCCCGCATACAGCCGGTGGGCGAGTTCTCCCGCATTCCCCCAGCTTCCCCACCGAAACACCTCCGCGCGCCGGCCGATCAGAGCCGCTTCAAATTCATCGGGCAGCATCACACCTGCTCTCTCGCCGGCCTCTTCGCACCGCCGCACCACCGCTGCCAACGCCTCAACCTGTGCGGTGCCGTTTCCCTCGACCAACACGAGCCGCGCTCGCGGTGCATAGTGCCGCTCGCCCATTCCGGGCGCGGGCGCAGCTGCTGATCCCTCTTCTCTGCCAGGTTTCGTCCGGAAAATGACCGCAACCCCGCTCACCGCGGCGATCTGTTCCAGCGTGACCGCGCCGGGCCGATAGATCCCGCACTGATCCTCCCCCACATCGACCACTGTCGATTCGACGCCGAACGTCGTCTCCCCGCCGTCCAGGATCGCATCGATCCTCCCATCCAGATCTTCGGCCACGTGCCCGGCCGTCGTGGGACTGATCCGCCCAAACCGGTTCGCGCTCGGCGCTGCCACCGGAACCCCTGCGGCCTGCAACAGCGCGCACGTCACAGGATGCGCTGGCATCCGCACGCCGACTTTCTCCAGCCCCGCCGTCACCAGTGCCGGAACCTCCGCACCCCTCGGCAGGAGCAGCGTCAGCGGCCCCGGCCAAAATGCATCCATCAGCCGCTGCGCCGCCTCCGGAACCTCCGCTACGACCCGCCGCAGCATGGCCCGCTCTCCGATGTGCACGATCAGCGGATCCCAGCCCGGCCTCTCCTTTGCGACGAAAATCTTCCGCACCGCTTTCGCGTCGAGCGCATTCGCTCCCAGTCCGTAGACGGTCTCGGTCGGAAACGCCACGGTCCCGCCGGCGCGCAGGATCTCCGCCCCCCGCGCAATCGCCTGCCGCGACGCCGCACTCTCCGGATTCCCGGTCTCAACCGTCAACCTTAGCGTCTCCATGCGTACTCACCCAACTCTCAACCCACAACCAAACTCTAAACTCTAAATTCTTCGCACAACTCTCAGAGCCACGGCGAACGCGCGTTGGCCGACCCTGCGCCCTGAACGCTGATCGCTGTAGGCTAAAACTATGGCCACCGAAGTCGAAGTCAAATTCCGTGTCGCCGATCCTGAGGCGCTCGCCCATCGTCTTCACGACGCCGGCTTCCATCTGGAAACCCCGCGCACCTTCGAGCGCAATATCCTTTACGACACGCCGGACCGTCGCCTGCGCGCGCAAACCGCCATTCTGCGCCTCCGGCAGTACGGCGAACGCTGGGTCGTGACGTATAAATCTCTGCCGCCGAACCATGATCCCGGCGCCCGCCACAAGCGCCGCGAAGAGACCGAAACCCTGGTCGGGAACGGCGAAGCCATCGGCCACATCTTCACCCAGCTCGGCTTCCAGCCGGCCTTCGCCTACGAGAAGTGGCGCACCGAATTCGCGGATGCCACCGGCCACTGCGTCCTCGATGAGACCCCCATCGGCATCTACGCCGAACTCGAAGGCCCGCCCGAGTGGATCGACGCCACTGGCCGCCAACTCGGCGTCGATCCCGCGGCGTTCCTCACTCTCAGCTACGGACGTCTGTTCGAGCAGTGGCGGGAAACAACGGGAAGTGCGGCGCAAAACCTGACCTTCGAGGAGATTTCCGCCGCCGCGCGCTAAATTTTCTCCCGACTCCGTCGATCTATCTGGTGAATCCAAGATGTGGGCGAAGGCTCACGCAGCTTTGTCCTTGCCGGTGCGTGTCCTTGCCGGTATTTGGTCACGCGGAGTTGTCGCATGGTTTCGTCCCTCTATGCTCCCAGCCGTCGCCGCCTCGCATGTCTGTGGCGCGCCTTCCAGCGTCCGTCCCTGCTGGCAGTGACTTCGAGCCCTTCGGCGCAGCTCCGGGGATATCGCCTGACCGCCGAATCGCTTGGGTCTTCCACGGCTGTGCTGGAACCGCCCACGTGCGACCTGCTTCTTTGACTGAGCGCTCGCTTCCTGCGCGCTGAGCCCACCCCGGAACTCGTTCACCCGCCCGTCAGAGGATTCCCTCCCGGCGCCTTCGCTGCCGTCGGATCCGCCTTTGCGGCCTCGGCCTCCGGAACCGCTGCCCCCACACTGCTTTCAGGAACGCTGAGCGCTGCAGGCTGAACGGTGCCTTCCGATGGCCCGCGCCTGCTGCCCGGCGCCTTGTTGTAGACCCGCATCGGATCTCCCGGAAGCATCCCGTGCTCTTCCAGCGCCAGCCGAATCCTCCGCTGCGTCTCGCGCTGCGCAGCCCACTGCTGGTTCGCCTTCGTTTTCAGTTGCACCGGATAGATCACCTGCGACCCTTTGATCGCATCCACCCCGAGCAGGACCGGGTCGGCCAGAAACACGTCGCTGTAGCGGGGATCCTCGCGCACGCTCATCGCCGCGTCCTTCAGCACCTGCATCACCGCGTCCGGATTCGCCGAGAAATCCACCGAGACAGAGATCGTCGCCAGCGAATAATCGCGCACGAGGTTCGCCACTGTGGTGATCTGCGAATTCGGCACGATGTACAGCGTCCCGTCGGTCCCCCGCACCAGGGTCCGGCGCAGCGTCATCGCCTCCACCTTGCCGTTCACCCCCGCAATTGTCACCGTATCGCCGACGTTGTACTGGTCTTCGATCAGGATCAGGAAGCCGTTGAAGCAGTCCTTCACGATGTTCTGCGCCGCCAGCCCAATGGCCACTCCCGCCACGCCGGCGCTGGTGAGCAGCGGCCCCAGATTGAACCCAAAAATCGACAGCGTCTGGAGCGTGGCCAGCACGACGATCACGCCGATCCCCGTCGCCCGGATCACGGACGTCAGCGTCCGCACCTGCGCGTAATGGCCGGCCGTGCTCGATTCCCTCTCGGCGATCTTCAGGATGTGCCGGCTCACCACCCGCAGCAGCCACAGCAGCAGCCAGCACAGTAGAGCCACGCCGATCAGCCGCTCCAGCTTTTCGTGCAGGAAATCGAGCAGGTCCAGATCGTATTTTTGCCGCAGCTGATCGAAGAAATCCCGCCATCCCGGGATCAGAAACGCGGTCCACATGGCACCCCCAGCATACCGTCCGTCCGCCTTCATCCTTCCCCGTCGGAAACGGGCTTATAATGCAGCCACCCGCGAGCGCCACGGCTCATGTCCACCCTGCCGCGCCAAGGAGACCTCATGACCCGCATCGTTTTCCCGACCCGGAGCACCCGGCTCGTGACGCTGATCCTCGCCGGCGCCCTTGCCTCCCTCGCCGCGCATTCCCAGCAGACGCAACCCACCCCGACCCTGCGTCCCCCGAATGTCAGCACCGATGCCTCGGGCTTCAGCAACAACGACGGCCCCCACGATCCCGAGCAGGCCCGCATGCTCCACGAGATGTCCCACGACCGCAACGTCCTGCGTCAGAAAGAAATCGTGCAGGACACCAACCAGCTGATGGACCTCGTTAGGCAGCTCAAGGATGCCGTGGATAAGAGCAACAAAGACGAGCTGTCCCTTTCTGTCGTCAACACCGCCGCGGAAATTGAGAAGCTGGCTAAGTCGGTGAAGGAAAAGATGCGCGACGGGCAATAACGCAGCGACCGGCGTTCCTTTCTTCGTCATCAATCCCTGCAGCAGCCCAGCCAGCCGAAGGCTCGGAGACTGCCGCTCTCGCAGCTCACAGCCTCCGTATCAACAATAGCGTCTGATCGTCCGCCTGCTTCCCGAAAGTCCGCGCCCGCTCCAGAATCGTGCCCGCCAGCTGTTGCAGCGGCGCCCGCGCGTCTCCCGCAATCGCCTTCTCCACCCGCTCGATCCCAAATTCCTCACCCTTGCGATCGGCGACCTCCAGCACTCCGTCCGTGGCCACGACCAGCAAATCCCCCGGCTGAACCTCGATTGCCTCTCCCGTGAATCCCGAAACCGGCAGCAGCCCCAAGGGAAACTGCTTCTCCTCCACCAGCCGCGCATCGCGTCCCGGCCCGCTCCAGTGCAGCACCGGCGGACTTGCCGCTGTCGCATACCACGCACTGCCATCCGCGTTCAGCCGGAACGCCGTCAGCGTCGCATACATCTGCGGCTCCTTTACGTCGGGCAGCACGCGGTTCAGCTTTTCCAGCAGCAGGGGCAGCGTCGCGCTCGGATGTCCCGCGGCCGCGTCCAGCAATGCCGTGCGGGCCGCCGTCTTCAGCATCCCCATCAGGATTCCCGCCGGAAGACCGTGCCCCGCAATATCCGCCAGATAAGCGACGACATCGCCGTTCGGCAGCAAGACTGCATCCACCAGGTCTCCGCCGACTTTGTCGCTCGGCTCCGAAATGCCGTAAACCTCGTACAGTTCCGTGTTCAGCACCACTGGCGGCACCAGCGTCTTCTGGATGCCGTGCGCCAGCTCCAGCTCGTTGCGGATCTTCAGCATGTCCCTCCCCGTTGCCTGCAGAAAAATCACAAACGAGGTGTACGAAAGGATCGCCACTGCCAGAGTCGCGAAGGCCGCGAAATGAATGCCGCTGGTCTGGGCCGGAGTCCGCAGTGCGAACGTCGCCCCCATCCAGCGCGCCACAGAACCCAGGATCGGTCCCATGGCAAACTGCAGCGCCACCAGGATGAACACCGTAGGCCACGGCAGTTTGTTCATCATGAACAGCCACAACATGGCGTCCACCCCCGTGGCCACAGCGATCATGATCGCCGTCGCGTAGGGAATCTGGCCCATGCTCATCAGGTCGCTGAAGAATCCCACCACGCAAAACAGGAAAAACACCGCCAGATACAGAATCCAGAGCCGCTTGAGCGGCACGTTGCGAAAGGAGCGCCAGTGGTCCGGCCACTCGTACCACCGCCTCGTCGATTGCGCCATAGGCTGCCACCATACCAGCGATTCGGATCGCGGTACAGCGTCGCGAGCAGCCAGCACGCAGCGCCTCCAGCTTCAGCGCCCGCTTCCGGCTTACCTGCATCCTCGCTCGCGGCCCATCTGAATGCCGAACGCTGACAATCGATCCCCGCTCCTCTCCCTGCCCCTCGGGGTCATCCCCCTCCCGTACCCCAAAATCGTTACCATCCAACCATTGCCCTTTCCTCGGTTCCCCGCGATACAATCTTCCGTCGCCCCGCTGTGGGACGCTGACAAAAAACGGGTTCGTGAATCGCCATGGCTCGCACTAAACTGAAGATGGCGAACATCTAAAGGAAGCAGGGGTCCGCATGGCGCGCACTGCAGTCTCTGGCGCTGAACTGAAAAGACCGGCCGAGCAAGCCTCCCGCAATGGCAGCGGTCCCGGCCTTCCGCCGGAAAAGCTCCTGCAGATCTACCGCCTCATGGTCCTCTCGCGCCGCACCGACGACCGCGAGATCATCCTCAAGAACCAGCAAAAAACCTTCTTTCAGATCTCCGGCGCCGGCCACGAAGCTCTTCTCGTCGCTGCCGGGCTCTCCCTGCGCCCCGGCTATGACTGGTTCTTCCCGTACTACCGCGACCGCGGCCTTTCGCTCGCTCTCGGCACTGCCGTCGAAGAACAGCTCCTTCAGTCTGTCGGCGCTGCCTCCGACCCGGCCAGCGGAGGGCGCCAGATGCCGTCGCACTGGTCCGACCCGAAGCTCCACATCGTCTCGCCGTCGTCGTCAACCGCCACCCAGTGCCTCCAGGCCGTCGGCTGCGCGGAAGCCTCGCTCTACTTCACGCAGCATCCTGAGGCGGCGCAGGCCGGCGACTCCGCGCACCACGACTACCGCCAGTTCCACCCCATCGACTTCCACGGCGACGAAGTTGTCTACGTCTCCATCGGCGAAGGGGCCACTTCGCAGGGCGAGTTCTGGGAAGCCATCAGCATCGCTTCCAATCGCAAACTCCCTCTGCTTTTCGTCGTCGAAGACAACGGCTACGCAATCTCCGTCCCCGTGGAAGTCAACACTCCCGGCGGCAACATCTCGCATCTCCTCACCGCCTTCCCCCATTTCCACTTCGAGGAAGTCGACGGCACCGATCCCATCGCCTGCCTCAACGCCTTCGAGACTGCGGTCGAGCATTGCCGCGCCCGCAAAGGGCCCGCGCTCGTCCACGGTCATGTCATCCGCCCCTACGCGCACTCCTACTCCGACGACGCCCGCCTCTACCGCCCTGAGTCCGAACGCGACGCTGAAGCTCTGCGCGATCCCATTCAGAATTTCCGTAGCTATCTGCTCCACGAGAACATTGCCTCGGTCGAAGTCCTCGATCGCATCGAGAAACAGGCCGACGACGAAGTTCGCCTCGCCGCTGAACGCGCCCTGGCTGCGCCGCTGCCCGACGCCTCGCCGGCCGCCATCCTGCGCCACCGTTACTCCGAGGACTATGACCCGACGCGTCCCGAGCTCGAAACCACCCCGCTCCAGGAAGGCGCCGCGCGCACCATGGCCGACCTCATCAACGCCTGCCTCCACGACGAAATGCGGCGCGACCCTCGCATTGTCGTCTTCGGCGAAGATGTCGCCGACTGCTCCCGCGAGGAATACCTCGAACAGAAGCAGGTAAAGGGCAAGGGCGGCGTCTTCAAGCTCACCGCCGGACTGCAGTGCGAATATGGCTCCGCGCGCGTCTTCAACACCGCGCTCGCCGAGGCCGCCATCGCCGGCCGCGCCATCGGCATGGCCGTCCGCGGTCTCAAGCCGGTCGCCGAAATCCAGTTCTTCGACTACATCTGGCCGGCGATGCATCAACTGCGCAACGAACTCAGCGTGCTGCGCTGGCGCTCCAACGGCACATGGGCCGCGCCCGCCGTTATCCGCGTCCCCATCGGCGGCTACCTCACCGGCGGAGCCATCTATCACTCGCAGTCGGGTGAGAGTCTCTTCACGCACACGCCGGGCATCCGCGTCGTCTTCCCGTCCAACGCTCTTGACGCCAACGGCCTGCTACGCACCGCCATCCGCTGCGACGATCCCGTGCTCTTCTTCGAGCACAAGCGTCTCTATCGCGAAACCTATGGCCGCGCTGCCTACCCCGGCCCCGACTACACGATCCCCTTCGGCAAGGCGAAAATCGTCCGTGAAGGCTCGCATCTCACCCTCATCACCTACGGCGCCATCGTGCCCCGGGCCCTCCAGGCCGCGCAGCGCGCCCATAGCGAACACGGTATTGAAACCGAGATCCTCGACCTCCGCACCCTCAGCCCCTACGACTGGGAAGCCATCGCGACATCAGTGACCAAGACCAGCAAGGTGATCGTCGCCCACGAGGACACGCTCAGCTGGGGCTACGGTGCCGAAATCGCTGCCCGCATTGGGGAAGAACTCTTCGATTCTCTTGACGCGCCCGT
>Ga0335074_10017199_pt1 | contig 10191 bp, 10 predicted proteins | sample Lox_Sample_23_FD_206715 | JGI IMG/M metagenome (GOLD analysis project Ga0335074, IMG submission 206715) | Soil microbial communities from Loxahatchee National Wildlife Refuge, Florida, United States - Lox_Sample_2.3 | ecosystem: Environmental > Terrestrial > Soil > Wetlands | place: USA...
TGACGCTGATCCTGCTCAAGCTGAGCTTCCTGCTGCTGCTGATCGTCGGGCCGTTTTTCCTGCTGATCGGGACGCATCCCGGCTTCGGCAGGGTGGTGGCATTGCGCTGGGTCGAGATGCTGATTGGGGTGCTGCTGAAGCAGGCAGCGGTGGCGCTCGTGCTAAGCCTCCTGCTCTACTGCTACGCGCTGATCATGGGGACGAGCGACGCGGTACTCCCGTGGGCGCTCAAGATCCTCATGATCGCGCTGGTTACCGTCGCAGCGTTCATCTACCGCAAGCCGTTCCAGCACCTGTTCTCGGCTGTCGGCTACGGCGTGATTGGCTCGCAGGAACGCGCCGAGGCGGACCTGGCCAGGGCTGGAGCCGCCGCGCGTGCGGGCACCAGCGCCCTTGCGGCGGCAGCGGTTCCGGGGTTCGCGGCCTACCGGGCCGGTCGCTGGGCGCGGCGTAATCCGCGCCAGGCCGCGAACCTGGCGATGGCGGCAGCGTCAGGCGGGGTGGGAGCCGCAGTGGCAGCCGGGGTGCAGGCCGGCGAAGTCGGCCAGGGTTCGGATCCGGACGGCAACGGCCCCGCGGACGGAACAGCGGTGGCTGCCGGTGTCGGCGCAGGCAGTGGTGCCGGCGTTGATAGCACCGGGGGCCGGATGGCGCTGGCGGCAAGAGGGCGTGCCATTTCGGGAGGGAACGGCACTACTGCTGGTAGCGCTAGCGGCGTGGCCGGCGGAGCTGCCGGGGTGGCTAGCGGAGCTGCCGGGGTGGCTAGCGGCGCAGCCGAGCCGCCTCCGCTCAACCTGCCGCCTCGCAACGGCACGGTTTCGCCTCCAGCGCCTGGAGCCTGGCCGCTCGGGCGGTCCGCGGCGCCAGCGGCCCGGCCGGCCTCAGCGACGCCGCAACGCCAGCCTGCACCGCGGCAGCCTGCACCGCGGCAGCCTGCACCGCGGCAGCCTCCCAAGCGCCAGCCTCCGCAGCGCCAGCCTCCGCAGCGCGTGCCGTGGCAGCGTCAGCCGTCGCAACGTCATCCATCACGGGGCCAGCCAGCCGAGGGTCAGGCCCCTGAGCGTCCGCGGCCCGAGCGTCAGTCGTCACGGAGCCAGGCGCCTGAGCGGCCGCGGCCGCGGCGCCAGCCTCCGCAGCGCGAGCCGTCACGAGGTCAGCCAACAGGCGGCGAGGCGCCTGACCGTGAGTGGCCTGGGCGCCAGCGGTCGCGCGATCAATCCGGGACCGCCCGCCCGCAGGGGAGCGGACCGCTCGCCGGCCCCGAAGCCAGCCCCGGCCGGCCGGCCCCGTTCTGGCTGCGACCGGTGCGTCGGAAGTAGCTGCCTATGGATAGCAGCCCGGTCTGGCGCCGAGTCACGTTCGCGATAATCGTGTGCGTGCTGGTAGCGCTCGGCGCCTACCTGCTCGGACCCCTGGCGCATCGCCAGGCCCAGCGGAGCCATCAGCCTGGTGCTGCGGCCTCGCCGCGTTCGTCGGTCCCGCCGGTGCAGGCAAGCGCGGCGCCGCCGACAGCCGGCCAGCCCGATATCTATCAGTGGCTGCCGTTTACCGCGTCCGGCCTTGCAGCGGCTGCTGCCATCGCGACCCGCTTCTGCACTGCGTACGGCACCTACTCCTACGCGCGAAGCGCCAGTGCTTACGCAGCCTCGCTGCAGCCGCTCACCTCCCGGTCGCTACTGGGTCAGATCGAGGCTGCGTACGCGGCGCCGGGTGTCGCGGCTGCCAGGACGGGCAGCAAGCAAGTCGCGGTGGGCGTGGCAACGATCGATGCGATCAGCGCGTTCGGCCCGACCAGCTTGACGTTCCTGGTGCAGATCGGACAGCAGATCACTGCCACGACCGGTACCAGCGATACCAGCACCAGATACTCCGTCACGCTGACGGGCAGCGGCAGCAGCTGGCAGGTCACCGGCGTCGAGCTGGCGAGCGTAGGCAACTCGTGATCGGCGCGCCCGGCCGCGGCATCGGTCGCCGCGGCTTGATCATCGCGATCGTGTGCGCGGGGGGTCTGATGCTGATGGCAGTGCTAGCGGCACCGGTGATCATGTTCGCCAGCGGTGGCCTGGTCGCCGCGGCGGGGACGTCATGCACATCCGGTAGCGGGACTGGTCCATCGGTTCAGCCAGTTGCCAGCCAGTCAGCGCGCGACTCGATTCCAGTCAGCTATCTGGCCTTGTTTCGATCGATCGGCAAGGAGTATGGCGTGCCGTGGACGATCCTGGCTGGCATCGGCAAGGTCGAGAGTGACGACGGCCAGTCCGCCTTGCCGGGCGTGCACAGCGGGGCGAACGCCTTCGGGGCGGCCGGGCCGATGCAGATCGGGATCGGCGGCGCCGCGGGCAACCAGTGGGGCGGAGCCCCAGTGCATCCGGCTAGCGAGAAGGTGAACGGCGTCGCGACGGACGCAAATGGCGACGGCATCGCCAGCGTCTACGAGCCTGCCGATGCGATCGCGGGCGCGGCCAAGTACCTGCTCGCGCACGGCGTGCTCAGCAACATCGAGCAGGCCATCTTCGCTTACAACCACCTCGAGTCCTATGTTCAGGCGGTTCTTTACTGGGCCGGCGTCTATGCCCACGGTGGCTACGCGGTCAGCCCGGTGACGCTTGCCAGCGCGCAGGAGTGCCTGCCGCGATCAGCCCGGGTGCCCAACGATGCGGTTGCTGCTGCAATCGCCTACGCCCGAGAGCAGCTGGGCAAGCCGTACCTGTGGGGCGGCACCGGGCCGGATGCGTTTGACTGCTCGGGACTGGTCATGATGGCCTACCGCGCCGCGGGCATCGACATCCCTCGTACTTCGCAGCGGCAATGGGCCTGGGGACCACGAGTGAAGCCCAGCCAGGTACAGCCGGGCGACCTGGTGTTCTTCGCCGGCGCCGACGGTACGCAGAGCTCGCCTGGTCACGTCGGCCTGGTAATCGGCGGCGGGCTCATGATCGAGGCCTATGCCACCGGCTATCCGATCAGGATCGCTCCGTACCAATACCGGGATCCGGTCGGCTTCACCCGCCCGTGGGCACGCAGCGGCGTCGCGGCGGCGGCTGTAGCTTCTCATTAGACCTGTCACTTTCTCATTTGAATTTCCTTTACTTGTCACTAGTGACATTGCAGTGAGAAGAGGGTTTGGCTCAAGTAGGAAAGTGTTCAAAGTGTTATATATGTAAGTAAATCTGCTGACACAAGAGCTTGGCCGTTCAGACCCGACAGCCTTCCGGCTCGCCCGGCTCCAGGCGCTGCTGGACACTTTCACCGCCTCATACAGGCCGAGGCACGAGCAAGTGCCGCCGGCGACGGTGCCTATCGGGGTGATCTGCGCCGACGTCCCAGAGCGGGTACCTTCTCGCTCGCGCCTGCCGACCAGAGCCACGCCGTTGTCCGTTTACCAGGAGGCGTCAAGATGCTGGCGCTGGCATGCATCGCCGTGCTGACGGCAACAAGTACGAACCCTCGCGGCGAGCGGTGCGCGAACCAGGTCAACGTCACCAACCACCGGCTCCGCCAGCGGCAGGCCCAGCCACGCTGACGTCCCGCGCCGCAAGGGACCGGATCGCCGCCGCGACTTCGGCGGGGGCTTCCTGGTGGGTCATGTGGCCGACGCCCTCGACCGGAATCAGGGTGCTGCCGGGGGTCAGCGCGGCGAGTTCCCGCGCGATGCTGATCGGGACCGCCTTGTCGAGCGTGCCGTGTACGTAGCAGACCGGGACCGTGAGATCCGGCAGCCAGGAGCGGGGGTCGTAGCGCGTCTGCTCGTCGTAGAGGGCGTCGATGTGCGGAGACGCGTCGAGGACCTGGCGGGCGGTCCAGGCGCGCAGTTCGTGGCTGGCCTGCTCGCTGTACCAGTTCGCGACCGACCTAGCGGCGGTGGCGGCCCGGTCCACCGCGAGCGCCTCCCTGTGCAAGCGGAGTGCGCCAGCCACCAGCGTGCCGCCATGTCCTGGGCCGTCGATGACCACGACACCGCTCACCTTCCCGCCGGCACAGCGCGCGGCGTGGCACGCGAACAGGGCGCCGACCGAGACTCCGGCCAGGACCGGGCGGTCGAGGCTGAGATAAGCGATCAGGTGCACCAGGTCGGCGGCGTTCTGCGTGATCGTGTTGCCCTGCCATGTCCGCTCGCTGCGCCCGCAGCCGCGCCAGTCGTAGGCGACCACGTAGTGGTCGGCGGCCAGGTCGGCGATGACGCGGTCCCAGGTCCGCAGGGTCGTGCCCATGCTGTTGACCAGGACCACGGGTCGCCCCGCCCCGGCCGTCTCGTAGTAGAGACAGATCCCGTCGAGCTGCGCGTATGCCATGCGGACAGTCTCTGGAACCGGTGCCGGGTGATCAATGAGCAGTCTCCCCGTAGACTGATCACGATTGGTTATTGATCCCTTACAGGGGCCGCGTCCATGGAACTCCGGCAAGTACGTTACTTCCTCGCCGTCGCGGAATCGCGGCACTTCGGCCGCGCGGCCGAGCAGCTGCACGTCGTGCAGCCCGCTGTCAGCCAGCAGATCAGCCGCCTGGAGCGCGAGCTCGGCGTCCGGCTTTTGGACCGCAACACTCGCAACGTGTCGCTCACCACCGCAGGTTCCGCCTTCCTGGATCCCGCCCGCGAGATCATCGCCGCAGCCGAGCGGGCCGCCGGCGCGGCCCGGCAGGCACGAGCTGGCGACCGCAACCTGCGCGTGGGAACAGGGTCAGGACTCGGCGGCCTGCTCGGCACCGTCCTGAACGAACTGTCCGGCACGCACCCGGAACTCAGCATCGAGCTGATCAGGATGACCGAGCCCGAGCGCCTCCGGGAACTCGCAGCCGGCCGGATCGGCGCCGCAGTCGTGCGCGGAGCAGTCGCCATGTTGCCCGGCGGTCTGTCGCTTCACGAAATCGTCACCGAGCCGCTAGTCGCCGCGCTGCCAGCCGCGCTCACCACGTCCGCACGTCGCACCGTGAGGCTCACAGAACTGGTCACCCTTCCCGCACGGCTCCCCTCCCGCGACGACAACCCCGTCCTCGCGGCGGCGATCGACCGCGCCAGCCAGCGCTCCGGCGTGAGCTTGCGCTGCCTCCCAGGAGGAACCGACGATGACATGCTCGCGCTCATCGGGTCCGGTCCGCCATCCTGGACTGTCTTCTATCCCGCCAAGGCCCGGACACTGACCCGCACCGCCCCGCGCGGTGTGGCGTTCCGCCGGATCGTGGCCCCGAAGATCACCATCACCACCTCGGTAGCCATCCGCGACGACTCCCATGACGCCCGGGCCTTCCTGGAAGCCTTCCGCACCAGCTGTCATCTGGCATTCCTTGAAGAAGATGACAGAACAGTGAGACGAGTGCCGGGACACTGACGAGACATCGCGCGTGCATGAGGCCATGGCAGCCCGCGCCCTGCGCCGCAAGGACAATGTCCCCGTCACCGCGGACGAGGAATCGTTCACCGCCGCCCGCCGCCACCCAATCCGCTCGAAGAACTCAGCGCCAGGCGCGTCCAGGCGAACTGACTCCTACGAGCGCGGGTACTCGGTTGTCCAGGCGTAGAAGACCTTAACGGCCAGCGCCGACCTTCCCGATGGACCGGGCACTCGGGCCTCGGCTTATCGGGACTCCCGTGCCACAGGCAGAGCTACTCGGCGCGGTACTCGCGCTGGCCTGTCGTTGGGTCGTACCAGACGCGCAACCGCTTGCCCGACTCCGGGTCGACGAACACCTCATCTGTCGGCCGGGCGGCGCTCGTCCCGCCAGTCGACTTGCGGCCGCCGCGGTAACGGTCCCAGCCGAAGAGCGCGACGACTATACCCACGACGACGATCGCGAGGATGACCCATTCCAGGACATGCATGGCGCGCCTCGCTCAACCCTGCTGGCCGGTCGGCGGGGCTTCGGTCCACTCAAGCACCCGAGCAGTTCCGTAAGCCACGATCTCGGTCATCGTCCGGCCCATCTCGCTGGAGTCGAAGCGCATCATGGTCACGGCGTTGGCCCCCATGGCTGCGGCATTCTGCACCATCCGGTCGAGCGCCTGCCGCCGCGAATCCTCGCTGAGCTTGGTATACGAGCGAATCTCGCCGCCGACGATGGTCTTGAGGCCGGCGGCAATGTTGCCGCCGAGGCTGCGGGACCGCACGGTTATGCCGAACACCTGGCCGAACGTCCTGGCCACGGTGGTCCCGGGGATGTTCTCTGTGGTCGTAACGATCATGGATTGGGCCGGACCGACGTTCTCGGCTGGCATCTCCATCGGGCTGTCTCCTTCGAGCCGCTGCGCCGGCAAAACCGGCATCACACGAAACTGATATCACTTTGATAGCGCATCGTCAAGAGCGATCAGGTCGGCCGCGGCGGGGACCCGAGCTACGCCTTGCGGCCGCGAAGCCGCGAGCGAACGCGAGTCCCGCGTCCACGTCGATCCTGTCCACGTTGTACGGTCGCGCCCATCTCGTCCTGCTCGATGGCCTCAATCCCACCACCGCGGCTAACCCCAAACACCTAAAGTCCCTGGTGTTGCGAGCTGAGGCCCTGACTCGAGGTCCGAAAAAGTGACACGCTAATGAGAATGAGCCGGTGACATCTCAATGAGAAGGCGCGCATCGGCCGAGGTCAGCGCCACGCCGAGTGACAAGTCTGATGGGAACCTGCACCCCTCCTCTGTTGGTTCTTCTTAGATCTGTCCTTTCTTTTTTGACTTGCCGCCTAAATGTCCTGCGACATATAGGCGAGAAGAGCGCTAGGAGCCGGGCACCTGATCGCCGCAGTCGGACACCGCCCGATCACACAGTCCGTCTTCCCCGGACCCGGCGTGGCTTCCACTAGGGCGGGACGCGAGCAGCCGATGCCGTTGCCAGGCTTGCCATCTAGCACGAAATCCCATGGTTCCTCGGTCAGGCGCTGCACTCCTAGCGGTCACATGCCAGCCACCACATCGCGCCCTGAGGTGGTTCCTGTTCCTGCGCCGGGCGTATGAGGGAAGACTAGGTTCCTGTGTCGTCCGCCAGCGAGTAGGGACCGCCGGTTCGCCGGTGACATGGGACCGGCCGGCGGGCCGGATCAGTGGCTGCTAGCTGATGATGTGCCCGGTCTGTTGCGGTGGTCAAGCTGCACTTCGGAACCCCCCCCAGATTTCCGGGTGTTCTGCTTTCCGGGGATCGCTGCCTGATTGCTGTCCGCCTGTTGCCGGGTCCATGTGGAGCGCCCGGAGCGTAGCGAGGACGGACGACGTGGAGGCGGCGGCTGGCGGACGGTGACAATCGGGCGGCCCGGAAAGCTGTCATCGGGTGATGGCGGGCCGCTGGCGGTGCCGGTAGGACTCGCCGTCGAGGACGAGTTCCCAGGCGGCGGACTGGAGCCGGTCGATCGCGGACTGGGCGAGCAGCCCGTCGGCCATCATCGCCAGCCATTCCACGGGCTCGCGGTTGGAAGTTGTGATCGTGGCGGCGGCACGGTGTCGTTCGACGATGATCTCGTAGATGCTGGCGGTGTCAGCGGCGTCCATCGGCTGCAGGCAGAAGTCATCCAGGATGAGCAGATCCACGTGCAGCAGCTTGCGCATCTCGGTGTCGTGGCTGTTATCCAGGCGGGCGGCCTTCAGGCGTTTGAGGAGCTTGTCGGCGCGCTCGAAGTGGACGGTTGCGCGGCGGCGGACGGCGGCGTGGCCCAGCGCGGTGGCGATGAAGGTCTTGCCGGTGCCGACGGGTCCCATGATCAGGGCGTTGGCGGCGTTGTCGACGAACCGCAGGGAGAACAGCTCATCGAAGACCTGGTGGTCGTAGCTGATCGCGGCGGCGGCGTCGAAGTTCTCCAGCCGCATCGCGGGGTCCAGGCCGGCGATGCGGCTCCGCCTGGCGGCGGAGGTTGCTTCGCGGCGGGAGACCTCATCGGACAGGATCAGCTCGAGGAACTCGGCGTGGGAGAGCTCGCGGGCGCGGGCCAGCGCGAGCCGCTCGGGCAGAGTGGCCATCAGTTGGCCGAGCTTGACCTGGCGCATCAGCGTGCGCAGTCCTGGTGTGATGGCCGGGGCAGGCGCGCTCATGCCGCACCTCCTGTGCTGCCGCGCCGGACAGCGAAATGGGAGGCGTCGCGGGCGAACCTGGGCTGGGCGGCCGGGAACGGCAGGGCCGGCTGGGTGGTGGCGTTCTCGGTGCCGCGCTGCAGGATCCGGCCGACCAGCGGCACGCTGACGGCCTCGGCTTCCAGCGCCCGGGCGCAGGCTGCGTCAACGCGGGCTGGTCCCCATTTGCGGACCAGCCCGAGCAGCGCGTAGACCTGCCGCATCCTGGTCCACGGCAGCGGATGGTCTAGCAGCGCCGCGGCGTAAGCGCCGATCGCAGGCCCGGCATCATCAGCTTGCCGCTGCAGGTAGGCGACGTCGCGCAGCGCGTAGGCCGCGGTCCCGTCCGGCAGGTCAGCGGGATCGGTGACCCGGCCGCCGGGCCGGGTGCGGGGATGGACCTTGACCAGCGCGCCGCGATGCCAGATCCGCACCAGCTGAGAGTCGGCGCGCACCTGGACGGTCCGGCCGATCAGCGCGCCAGGCACCGAGTACAACGCATGCGCGACCTCGATGTGGTGATCACGGTGCACTTTCGCGGTGGCATACACGGGCAGGTCATACGGCATCACCGGGGCTGGCAGCAGCCGCGATGCTTCCTCCGCGGCGAACAGCTCGCCCGGCCGGCACCGCGTGGTGCGGTGGATCCGCTGCCCGGCCCGCCCGGCGCACCACTCCCGGGCGCGGCGCTGCGCGTCGGGCAGATCAGCGAAGTCCTCGCCCGCGAAGAAGCTGCCGCGCACGAACTGGACCATCCGCTCCACGCGGGGCTTGTCGGTCGGCCGGCGGACCCTCGCGGGGTCGATAAGGAACCCGCGGTCCTGGGCGTACTCGGCGAATGCGGCGCTGATCCGCGGCTCCAGCGGGTGCGCCCGGTCCACGATCGCAGACATGTTATCCGGGATGAGGATCTTGAAGATGCCGCCGAAAAACGCCCACGCGGCCTCGCACCCGGCTATCACCGCCGGCAGATCCTGGCGGAAGCTCAGGTGCACATAGCAGTGCCGGCTGTAAACGGCGGTGAAGATCAGCGCGTGCACCACACGCCGGTGCCCGGCCGCCGGATCAGCCAGCAGTCCCATCCGGCCGAAGTCGACCTGGCACTCGGTGCCCGGCTCGCAGTCGGCTACCCGCACCGTGACGCCGCGCTGCCCGGCCCGGCCGTGCTCCAGTACCTCCAGCGCGTAGCGGTGCAGCGTCCGCTGCGGCACCACGACACCGCGACGGGCCAGCAGCTCCCCGGCCTTGACCACCGTCAGGCCCTGATCCAGCAGCCCGGCCAGTTCCTGATGATGAGCTTCCAGCAGTGCCCACGCCCGGCCGTGCCCATCGGCGCGGTGCGGCCGGACCGCCTCGGCGACACGCGACAGCAGCTCATCACCCAGCTGCCCCTCGCCGCCCTCACACACAGCGCCGCAGAACTGCGCCGCGGCTACGTACCGGCGGACCGTCTTACGATCCAGTCCCGACAGCCGCTCGATCGACCGCAGGCCCTCGCCCCGCACCCACAGCCGTAAAACCTCCCGGATCTCATGCACGCCAACCTCCCGGAACGCCATCGCTGCCTTCCCAGATCCGCCGACTGGCCTGGCAGCAATAACCGGGCAGCGGCCCAGCCACTGCCCGGTCACCCGGTGGTCCCATAACTGGCGAACAGGTGGTCCCATGCTCCTGGCGAAACTCAGCTCAAGGTGGTCCCATGCTGCTGGCGAGCGACATCCTGCCGGAGGCTCCGGGGATGATCGACGAGTGGGCGGCCATCGCGATCACGCGGATGCGGGCCGCCGTACGGAGGCGGACACACTCCGCCGGTCACGACAGAGGAGTGGGCGGATGATCTGGCTGGTGCAGCTGGTCTTCGACTGCCGGGATCCGGACGCGATCATTCGGTTCTGGGGGCGAGCCCTCGAGTACCGGAACGATCTCTGCTTTGCCTCCGACGAGGAGGTAGCCGACTTTCGGGCTGCCTACCCCCAGTTTGATGGGCGCGGGCGGATCGATGACCGGGAGTTGCGGCGGCCGCCCGTCTACATACAACGGGTCCCTGAGGCCAAGTCCGGACCCAACCGGCTGGAACTGGAGATAGCCGTCCCGCCTGGGAGCCGCACCGCTGTGAGACAGGACCTGCTGCGGCTCGGTGCCACGGTTCACGGTGATCAGCTCGCCGA
>Ga0335074_10017200_pt1 | contig 10191 bp, 6 predicted proteins | sample Lox_Sample_23_FD_206715 | JGI IMG/M metagenome (GOLD analysis project Ga0335074, IMG submission 206715) | Soil microbial communities from Loxahatchee National Wildlife Refuge, Florida, United States - Lox_Sample_2.3 | ecosystem: Environmental > Terrestrial > Soil > Wetlands | place: USA: Florida...
TTGACTTCTTCGTCGAGGGATGCCAGTTTAAGCCGGTGGAGCGGATTCCATGCCCGCGGTAGAGGGAACGATTGAGATCGCCGGCACGGTGGAGGCGGTTGAGGTGCAGCCGCAGGAGCTGGTGCGGCTGCTCGGCTATCCGCGCGGCTGGGTGCTGGAGGGGCGGGCGCTCGAATTAGCGGATGCGACGCGCGAATGGTATGCGACGCATGGGCGGCCGTGGTTTTATGCGCGGCAGGCCGAGAGCTTCGAGCTGACCGGCGGGGATTCGTTTTGTATCGATGGAGTGCCGTTCACGAGCAAGCGGCTCCGGGAGACTCTCTGTCTGGCCGACGCGCACAGCGTGATTCTTGTTGCTGTGGGCGCCGGTCCGGAGGCTGAAGAAGAGGCGCGGCGGCGCTGGGAGTCGGACAAGCCGGACGAATATTTCTTCCTGGAGATGTATGCATCGGCGGTCGTCGAGCATCTGACGACGGCCACGGGAGCTCGCCTGTGCGACTGGGCGGAACAGGATGCGATGGCGGTGCTGCCGCACTACAGCCCCGGCTATCCGGAGTGGGATGTGGGCGAGCAGACGCGGCTGCTGGAACTGCTGCAGCGCACGCGCAGGGAGCGATGGCCCTCCTGCCTGGAGGCGCTGGATTCGGGCATGTTGCGGCCCAGGAAAAGCCAGCTGGCTGTCTTCGGCGTCACGCGTCACGCGGAGCGGCTGCGCCGGCTCACGGAGCTGGTGCCCTGCGAAAACTGTTCGTTCGGGCCGTGCCAGTACCGGCGCGCTCCGTATCGTCGTCCCCCGCGCGGGTGCGGCGAGCGAATCGTATCTGCTGCTGTGCTGGAAGAGGATGCCGCATACACCGTCAATCGAAAGGCGCTGAAACGGTGGGCGGAGGAGCGTTTGTCTTTGAAAACGGAACAGGACGGTTCGCTCAGCGCTGTGTTTCGCTACGACGGGACGACCTGCACGAACATGGGCCGGCCTCTGGCGTTCGACTACACGGTGAAGCTGGGGCCGCGCGGCGAAGGCTATCCGATCCGCGAGCAGCACTGCGCTCCGGCGGAAGGCGACACGGGGCACACGTACATGTGCCAGTACATTGAGAGTCCCGACGGCCTGATGTCATCGATCGGCGGGGAGAGGCCGCTCAACGGGGAGCGCCTCGACGCGGTCTTGTCGTGGCGGCGCGAGGCTGCGGGGGCCGGTTGTTTTTGCGAAGCGGTCAGCCGCAATCACAAATGGGGCCTGGTTCTCGAGACCATTCACTACGCTCTGGTACAAAAGGAACGGGCGCGGGAAACTGAATGACGATGAAGAAGCTCTTACAGGATGCGATTCGGGAGCGGCCCCTGCTGGGCGATGGGGCGATGGGCACACAGCTGATGATCGCCGGCCTCGAACAGGGGAACTGCGGCGAAGCGTGGAATCTGGCCCATCCGGAGCGGGTGCTGGCGATTCAGCGGCGTTACGTGGACGCGGGCTCGGAGTGCCTGATCACGAACACCTTCGGCGGATCGCGCATCATGCTCAACCGGCATTCCGAAGCGGACCAGGTCGCCGCCATTAACAGGGCCGGCGTGGAGATCGCTCGCAAGGCCTTTTGTGACCGTGACGGTTACGTAATCGGCGATATCGGACCGTTCGGCGGTCTGCTGGAGCCCTTTGGCGAATTTACGGAAGCTCAGGTGGGCAGCGCCTTCGAGGAACAGGCCGGCGCTCTGGTGGATGGCGGCGCCGATGCCATTATTATCGAGACGCAAACGTCGCTCGAGGAACTGCTGCTTGGCATCCGGGCGGCCAAAAACGCCGGCGCGAAGTGCATCATTGGATCGATGGCTTACGACGTTACGCTCGACGGTTCCACCTTCCGCACCATGATGGGCGTCGAGCCGGAAAGGGCCGCCGCGTTCATGGAGGAACACGGCGCGCACATTGTCGCTTTGAACTGCGGGACGCGCATGGATATGCAGCGCGCTCTCGTCGCGGTTGAACGTTACAAAGCCGCGACCGGCCTGCCGATCATGGTTCAGCCGAACGCCGGACAACCCCGCCTCGTGAACATGAAAATCATCTACGACGAGACGCCGGAACAGATGGTGCACGGCCTGCTGCCGCTGCTTGAGGCCGGCGCGAACATTGTGGGCGCCTGTTGCGGCAGCACTCCGGACCACATCCGGGCGTTCAGGAAAGTGATAGACGAGTTTCTCGAATCGAAGGGCATGGAACCCCTGGGAGCGCGAGCGTGAAAGTGAAACTTTGTGACGTCAACCCGGATGCTGTGAACAAGCTGCCCGGCTCTACGGACGACAAATCCGGGATCGGTGTGCACTACATCGATGCCTGGATCAAGCCGATGAACACCAAGCTCGAAGACGGCACGCCGGTTCGCTGCAAGCGCCGCGGGCTGAAAATCACGCTCACCGCGGGCGCCAAAAAGGGGGAAGGCCTGATGCGGCGGCTGGACGTGAGCAGGGATCCGGCGATTATGCTGGATGCGGCGCTGCAGGAAGCCGCCAAAGCGGCCGGGGTCGAACTGGCCGTCGAAAATGGAACGATCTTTGTTACGATTTAACCGTTTGTGAGGGTGCGCCGGAAAATGTGTATCGCGCACCGTTACTCATTCAGCCAGACAGGGAAGGGAGCACGCATGAAGAACGGATTCTGCCGCGCCATGGTGATATCGGTTACACTCCTCGCCGGCCTGCCCGCGGCACAGGCTCTCGACAACGGGCTGGCGCGCACGCCTCCCATGGGATGGAACAGCTGGAATCGCTACGCCTGTAAAGGCCTCAACGAGAAAGTGGTGCGCGACACCGCCGACGCCATGGCCGCGAACGGCATGAAAGAGGCGGGCTATGTGTACGTCGTGATCGACGACTGCTGGCAGACGGCTCGCGATGCCGAGGGCAACATCATTCCCGACAAAGAGAAGTTTCCCTCGGGCATCAGGGCGCTGGCCGATTACATACACAGCAAGGGGCTGAAATTCGGCATTTACACCGATGTGGGCACGAAGACCTGCGCGGGACGGCCGGGAAGCATCGGTCACGAGTATCAGGATGCGCGCCAGTATGCCGCGTGGGGCGTGGATTATCTGAAGGAAGACTGGTGCAACACGCTGCCCGGACAGAACCCCGAGTCGTCGTACACGCTGATGCGCGACGCACTGGCCGCCTCGGGCAGGCCGATCGTGTTCAGTATCTGCGAATGGGGTTCAAACAAACCGTGGCTGTGGGCCGGACCGATCGGCAATCTGTGGCGCGCCACTCCGGACATTCAGGATTGCTGGGACTGCCACCGGCAGTGGGGCGGCAACGGCGTGGTGCAGATCATCGATCAGATGAACGGACTGGCATCGTACTCCGGGCCCGGGCACTGGAACGATCCCGACATGCTGGAGGTGGGCAACGGAAGCATGACCACAGAGGAGTATCGCGCCCACTTCAGCATGTGGGCGCTGTTTTCCGCGCCTCTGCTGGTGGGCACCGATGTCACGAACATGTCGGCGGACACGAAGAGCATTCTGCTGAACCGGAAAGTCATCGCCATCGATCAGGACCCGCTGGGCCGCCAGGGTACGCGGGTGAGAAAGGACGGCGATCTGGAGGTCTGGTCAAAGCAACTGGCTAACGGCGGCCGCGCGGTGGTGCTGCTGAACCGTGGCCCGGCTGCGGCGACCATCGCCGCCGCCTGGACGGACATTGGCTATCCTTCCGACGTTTCCGCAACGGTGCGCGATTTGTGGACGGGCAAAGAAGTGACCGGCCAGAAGGAGAGCTACTCCGCCGAGGTACCGAGCCACGGTGTTGTCATGGTCACCGTCGATCCGTAGCTGTGAACCGGCTACGCCGGAGCGGTCGCGGCCAGGGCGACGACGGACGTTGTGGTCGCGCGCCGCGCGCCGCGCTGGAAGACCAGGGCAGCCGCGCCGCGGAGCCGGGCGATTTCTCCCTCGTGCGTCGGCCGGATCACCGGCGGAGCGCCGGCGAGGGTGAGGTCAAGCGCCTCTTTCTCAAGCACCGGGCCAAAGCGGTGCCACGCCGAAGTGACGTCCCCGGCAATCAGGATGGTGCTGGGAGAAACACCGGCGATGATCATGCGCAAGCCGCGCCCGATTCCCTGAGCCTGCATCGTCAAAGCCTGCGCGGCGGCCGAGTCGCCCTCTTCGGCCAGATTCAGCAGCTCCTGGAAGGTGACCACGGGTGCTTTGGGACGGAGCTCGCGGTAATAGCGCAGAGCGGCGCGGCAGGAACCGTAGACTTCCCAGCATCCTCTCTTTCCGCATCCGCAGCGCGGTCCGGTGGGATCGATCGGCACATGTCCGAATTCACCGGCCATGCCGTTGTAGCCGGAAACGAGCTGTCCGTTGGTCAGAACGCAGGTGCCCACGCCTTCGGCGACCGCAACCAGCACCGCGTCCCGCACACCATCCATGCGCGCGAAAACCAGCTCGGCAAACAGACAGGCAGTGGCATCGTTCTCCATGGTCACCGGCAGCTTCATCCTGGACTCGACCATTTTCTTGATGTCGAAGTCGGGCCATTTCAGGTTCGGAGCAAACATGAGCCGCTGGGTGACGGGATCGACGCGTCCGGGCAGGCTGATTCCGATGCCTTCAGTCGATTTGCGCGATGCTGTGCGATGCATGCGCTGCATGCAGTCGACGATGAGCCGCATGGAGGCGGCCGGATCGGAGGTAAGCGGAACCACCCAGCGGGAAAGCAGCCTGCCGCTCAGATCCACCAGGGCTACGCTGGCCTGCCTGGGGTGAATGTCGACGGCAATGGCCACCAGATCTTCGTTCAGTCCTACCAGCGTGGGCCGGCGTCCTCGTGGCGGCGAGGCCATGGCGCCTTCGCGCACCCAGTTCTCTCCGATCAGCTGCTCCACAATCTGAGAAATTGTGCTTCTTCCCAGCCCCGAGCGGCGCGCAAGGTCGGCGCGCGAGATCGGCTGGCTGGTGCGGATCAGCTCGAGGACAATGTCCCGGTTGATCAGCCGGGCCGTCTCGCTCGAGGCGAGCTCCATCTCAGCCAGATCGATATGTCTGATGCCGTTTCTGTTGTTCCGCAATTGGCTCCGACTCCTCCTGCCCAACAATCCGGCGTGCCCACCTCAGCCGATTGACAAAGCTGATACCTGCTGGAAATAACGAAGCATACCACCAGACTTCAATTTCCACGAGCAGATAAAACTCGCTTTTCGAGTGGGCCAAACTTCCCGCCAGCGCAATATTGTTTTTACCAGGTATGAAATCGCCCGGCTGTTCTGCCTGGCGCAGCAAGCCGCGGCTCAACGGGGGACGAATTCGCCCGTCCGTGGCCTGCAGGGCACCGGTGCGGGGTCGGCCTGCCCGCCGCCAGGGGCCGGAATTCCCTGTATTGCAACAGGAGGAAGTCCTTTCTCTGCAGGGCGATCCGCGCTCTCCGACGACCATCGGCGGATATCCGCCCGATTGGTCACATAAATACGGGACCGTCTGGAATCCCGTTATTTCTCCTTGACAACGCTGAATTCTGGTCACTATAGTTTCGGGCGCTAACAAATGTGCAGTCTTCGCCTCTCTAAAACCGTTCCTTCACAAAGCGAGGACTCACCTGTTGGCGTAGTTTTTCAGGAGGCTAGTGCAACAATGAAGAACGCATACAGCGCTATTACCAGGCAGCGGTCACTCCAGCGGGACCTGCGGCAGCTCCTCGGGGGGATACTGTGGGTGCTCCCTCTTGTCGGGCTTGCGTTCCTGCTTTTGTCCGGCCCGCAGATTCACGCTCAAACCACAGCTCAGTTAACCGGGACCGTCACGGATCCCTCCGGCGGGGTCATCCCCGGGGCGCAGGTGACGCTCGTTGACGAATCCACTGGCGTTTCCCGTGTTGTGCAAACCAACGGCGATGGACTGTATGCTTTCCCGGCTCTTACGCCGGATTCCTACACCGTCAAGGTCAGCGCCAAGGGATTCCAGATGAGGGAAATCACCGGCATCGTGCTGCACGCCGGCGATGAACGGAACATTCCGGCGATCGCGCTCACCGTAGGTTCTGAAGCGACCACCGTTACCGTCAACGCGGCTGCCGAAATGATTCCGACAGAAAACGGACAGCGCACCGACGTCATCGACAGCAAGCAGATCGAGAACCTCGCGCTTGAGGGTCGCGACACCACCGAGTTGCTGAAGGTTCTGCCCGGAGCCACGACCGAGTCGAGCGGGCTCACCCAAAACAGCCCGATGTACACCGATCTGAACGTAACCGTGCAGCAGAGCGCGATCGGCAACGGCATCGACATCAACGGCGCTGTCAATCGCGGCGGTACCGCGCTGCTGGCTGACGGGGCCAACGTCATCGATCCCGGCAACATGGCGTCGTCGGTTTCGATCATCAACCCCGACATGACGGCGGAAGTCAGCGTCCAGGCCTCGAACTTCTCCGCCGACCAGCCCTTTGGTCCGATCGTGGTCAGCACCATCAGCAAGTCGGGCGGCGACCACTATCATGGCGAAGGTTATTTCGACGCCCGCAACACCGTGCTGAATGCCAACGACTGGGAGGACAACCACAACGGCGTCGCCCAGGGTCCGCAGCACTACTACTATCCGGGTGGCAACTTCGGCGGCCCGGTACCTGGCACGCACACCCATCTCTTCTTCTGGGGCGGTTACGAGCGCTGGCTGCAGAACCAGGGGAATGCGAACGTTCTGAAGTCGACGATCCCCTCTCCGGAGATGCTGGCGGGCGACTTCACCACGGATAATGCAGACAACAACGTTCTTTGTCCGCAGGGCTTCTTCGCATCTCCAGCGGCGGCGTACCCCCAGGGCGGCTGGTGTAACGATCTTTCCGGCACGTACTTCCCGGACGGCACGAGCATTCCCGCCAATACCTCGACGTCGGCTGACTCGGGCAACAAAGTTCCCTCCCAATTCCTGGATCCGGGCGCCGCGGCCCTGGCCAAGATCTGGCCCAAGGCCAACGCGAATCCGGCCAACACCGGCGGATTCAACTACTACGAGCCGGTTGTGAATATTAACGACGGCTGGATCTACCGATTCCGCATCGACTATCAGCTGGGCGGCTCGACCCGAATCTACGGCACCTATCAGCAGGCCTACGACTCGCAGCTGGCGCAGGGCAACGGCGCGCACCTCTACTGGACGCCGAGCAATGCCATTCCCTACCCGGGCGGCGGCGAGCCGGAGACTTTCTACGGCAAGTCCATGGCCGGCCACTTCGTCCACAATTTCAACGCCACCACCACCATGGACTTCATGGCCGCGTGGGCCTTCGGCAGCTTCCCGTTTGTCCAGCCGGATCCCTCCGCTGTCTATAAATCCACGCTGGGCTACCCGTACGGGAAGATCTTTAATACCGGGACGAAAGACATTCCCGCCTACCAGACGGCGTATGGCCAGTCGTTCCCGGACTTCTCGCAGGCTTCGATCTTCGACAATCCTCCGGGACAGTATGCGGTCCGCAAAGAGGCTCCGCAGTTCAACCTCGTCCTGACCAAAGTGTTCGGCGCTCACACCGTCAAAATGGGCGGTTATACCCAGGAAACGGATAACTTCCAGAGCACCTTTAACTCTTACGAGGATGGATATATCAGCAGCGTTGGTGAGGCGAACAATATCATCACCAACGCTCAGATGGGTTCGGGCAATCCGGTGGCCGCTTTCGAGATGGGTATCGCCACCGGCTACAGCGAAAACAACTCATCGCCCATTGCCGACACCGCCTACCAGGCGACCGCCGGTTTTGCGGACGATACCTGGAAGTTCAACCGCCGCACCACCGTGGAACTCGGCGCGCGCGTCGAACACGTTGGCCACTGGTATGACCGCGATCACGTCGGCATGGCGGTCTTTTATCCGGACCGGGTGATTCCGGACTTCAACGCGGGCAAATACGCTCCGGGCTATTACTGGCATGCCATCGATGCCGGCGTTCCCCTGAGCGGCCAGCCTAACCATTTTGCCTATTTCGATCCGCGGCTTGGTGTTTCCTACGACGTATTCGGGACGGGCAACACCGTGGTTCGTGGCGGGTGGGGCGCCTACCGCTTCGTCACCCAGGTCAATGACGTTGCCGGGCCGCTGGAAACCGCGCAGCACGTCCTCAGCTATGGCGGCCTCGGTGGACATTCCGTCGAGTTAAGCCAGATCAGCTCGCTTGCCTACACCGGCTGCTACCAGTTTTGCAGCAGCGGCGGGCAGCAGGGATTCGATCCCACCGACTATCGCCAGCCACTTACCTTTGCTTATAACCTCACCATCGACCAGAGACTGAAGTGGAACTCTCTGCTCGATGTCGCATACGTGGGAAGCAGCACCAGCCAGCTTTCCGATGCCAGCGAGGGCATTGAAGGCAGCACCTTCTCGGCCGTCGCCGATCAGAACAAGACTCCGGTCGGGGCTTTCTTCAAACCCGACCCGGTGACGGGTGTTACTTCCACCAACCCTGAGAACCTGCAATTCAATCCCAACGGAACCGGGAAAACGGCGACCGGCAACAACGCTCAGGATTACCACCCCTACGGCGTTGACCCGGCCAACAAGATGCCGATTTACGGCACCAACACGGTCCTGATGGTTCAGGGGAGTTCTTACACCAATTACAACGGTCTGCAGGCCGCCTGGATCAAGACAGCGGGAAAGTTGACGTTTAACCTCAACGGCACCTGGTCCAAGGCGCTGGGCACTGCTTTGCAGGCGGATCCGTTTAACATCAACAATAACTACGGCCCCACCGCCATCGATCGGCCGTTTGTTTTCAACTCGTCCTACACCTACGCGAGTGGCTCGGTACGCAACTTCAATCCGGCACTGAACCACGTGCTGGGTAACTGGACCATTTCCGGCATTTCCACCTGGCAGAAGGGCGGCTACATTCCTGCTGCTCTTGGCAACGGCAACCCGAACTTCAGCATGGGGCTGAGCTATACCGGTCTGCCGGCCAACGCAAACGCACAGGGGATCGGAACAGGCATCGGTACCGGCACCTACTTCGGTACAGACGCACCCATCCCGATCATTCCCACGCTCACCTGCAATCCAACCGCGGGCCTGGGCCACTACCAGGTTCTCAACGGTCATTGCTTTAATGCACCTACGATCGGCACGAATGGCGGCCACAACTTCCCGTATATGAGCGCGGCGGCCTATTTCGACAACGACCTGGCGATCGAAAGGACCTTCCACATCCACGAAGCCCAGTCGGTCCGGTTCCGGGCCAGCGCCTTTGACTGGCTCAACCATGCGTTGCCGGACTTCGCGTCCAATGCGCCGCTCACCGTGGGTTATACCCTGGACTACAACAGCAAGGCCATCACGCCGAATTTCAACCAGACCACTTTCGGTGTGATGAATGCCAAGACGTCGGCGCCTTATCAACGCATCATCGACCTGAATGTGAAGTATTTCTTCTGACAAGTGGCCTCTCTGAAAACGGAAGGTGGACGCAGGGTCCACCTTCCGTATTTTTTTTTGCCACGAACCCCGCCGCACTTTCGGGGGCGATTCCAACCGCTGAATCCCCACCCTCACTCCGCTGCCGGCCTGCGTGAATCGCTGCAGCCCGCGGGCAGGATGGTACGATGAGACATCGATGCCGAGTTTGCCATCGACCCTTCGTGTTTTAGTCTCGGGCTTCATCTGGTTGCCTGGCGCGTTCCTTATCTGCTCGCAGATGCCGGCGGCAGAGTTGTGGGCGCAGACCGATTCCGGGCAATCCTCCGGCGTCACCCTCCAGCAGCACTACAATCAGGCGCAGCGCCTGCAGCAGCAAGGCCATCTGAACGAAGCTGCCGGAGAATACCGCGCATTCCTCGGCGATATTCTTGGCGAACTTGGGATGGGTTACGGACTGGCGAAGGATTATGCCGACGCGGCTCCGGCCTTCGATGAAGCTCTTGTTTTCGAGCCCGATTCTCCGTCTCTGCTGCTGAATTACGCGCGCACAGCGCTGCTGCTGGGCGATCCGGATCATGCCAGCACCCTGGCGGCCCGGTTCATTCATGATTTCCCCGCCGACCACGTGATGCTCGCTCAGGCGCACCAGGTGCTGGGGCGCGCGCTCCTCAAACTGAATCGGGACCGGGAAGCGCGAACGGAATTCGAAGCAGCGGTGGCTCTCGATCCTACTTTCCCGAACGGATACGATCTGGCCGTCGCCTGTCTCGATCTGGATGACGAAAAGTGCGCG
>Ga0335074_10017204_pt1 | contig 10188 bp, 11 predicted proteins | sample Lox_Sample_23_FD_206715 | JGI IMG/M metagenome (GOLD analysis project Ga0335074, IMG submission 206715) | Soil microbial communities from Loxahatchee National Wildlife Refuge, Florida, United States - Lox_Sample_2.3 | ecosystem: Environmental > Terrestrial > Soil > Wetlands | place: USA...
GCGGATGGCCGACTGGGAGAGATCAGTGCACATCTACCGCGCCTAAGGACGGGACATGACCGACAGCCAACTCGGAGCGGCAGCTGAGCTCGCGCGCCTCGGCGAGGCGTACTTCACCACCCAGCACAGCTACGACCCTTACAACGCCACCCTGCTCGGCGTGGACGAGTTCGACGGGCTGTCCTTCGATCCGAGCCGGGAGGCGAGCCAGCGCACCGCGCAGGAGCTTGCCGCTATCGGCCGCCAGGTCCGCGAGATCGATACCGCTGGCCTCAGCGACGCGCAGCGCGTCGACCACGGAGTGCTGGCCGCTCTCGTCGAAGGTGCCCGCTCCGACGCCGAGCACTCGCTGTGGGCTGCCAACGCGTCGGCGAAGAGCTACGTCAGCCGGCAGGGTCTTATCTTCCAGACGGTGCCCGCCATGACAGCCTCCAGCCCCGAGGCCACGGAACGCTACCTCAGCAGGATGTCGAAGATCGGCGCAACGCTGGACGCGCTCGGCCAGCGGTACCTCGCCGAGGCAGCCGACGGGCGAACCCCCACCGCAGTCGGCGTCGATCACGCCATCCGCCAGCTAACCGGGTACCTCGCCCTGCCGGCCTTGGAAGATGCCCTGCTCAAGCCCGTCCGCGATGCCGACCTTACGGTGCGCGAGGCTGCAGCCGCGCACGTCACGCAAACCATCAGGCCGGCCATGCAGCGGCTCGCCGACCTGCTGCACCGCGAGCTGGCGCCGGCCGCCCGGCCGGACGACCGGGTGGGCATCGGCCAGATCCCCGGCGGTGAAGCCGGCTACCTGGCCGCGGTCGCGCGGCATACCACCACCACGCTCTCGCCTGAGGACATCCACGCTATCGGGCTGGCGGAGCTCGACCTGCTGGCAGGGCTGTGGTCGCAGATCGGCCAGGAAGCGCTCGGCGAGAGCGACTTCGCCGCCATCGCCGCGCGGATGCGCGACGACCCGGCGCTGCGGTTCGGCACGCAAGAGGAAGTCATCGCGGCCGCGCAGGACGCCCTGGACCGCGCCGAGGCGGCGCGTGACAGCTGCTTCGACCACTATGAGATCGCGGCCTGCGTCCTCGAGGAAATCAATCCGATCGATGCGGACAACACCGCGATGGCCTACTACCGGCCGCCGGCCGTCGACGGCAGCCGCCCCGGCGCGTTCTGCCTGCTGACGACCGATCCGGGCGAGCGCTACCGGTACGAGTATCAGGCGCTCGCCTTCCACGAATCCGTGCCTGGGCACCACCTGCAGCTGGCGACCGCCCAGACGCTGGAGATCCCGCGCTACCGCCGCCACCTCGACGCCGAGTTGTGCGCCTTCAACGAGGGCTGGGGCCTGTACGCCGAGCTCCTTGCCGACGAGATCGGCCTCTACGACAGCGGTATCGCCCGGCTTGGCATGCTGTCGTTCGCGGCTCTCCGGGCTTGCCGGCTCGTGGTGGACACCGGCATGCACCACCTTGGCTGGTCGCGGCAGCAGGCGATCGGCTTCATGTACGACCACACGGCCACCACGTACGTCAACGCGCGCAACGAGGTGGACCGGTACATCGCGTGGCCAGGCCAGGCCCTTGCGTACGTAACCGGCAAACGTGAGATCGTGCGCGTGCGCGAGCGAGCACAGCACGCCCTCGGGCCGCGATTCGATCTGCGCCGGTTCCACCACGCTGTGCTGCGCAACGGAGCCATTCCCCTCACCCTGCTCGATGACGAGGTCGAGCGCTGGACCGCTGTTCAGGCATCAGCAGGGCAGGCATCAGCAGGGCAGGCATCAGCAGGGCAGGCATCAGCAGGGCAGGCATCAGCAGGGCAGGCATCAGCAGGGCAGGCATCGACAGGGCTGGCATCACCTCCGGAGGCATCGGCATGAGAGTGACCGTCAACGGCTGCAGGCTGAACGTCGAGGTGCTGGGACCGCAGGACGGTCCGGTGCTGATCGCCCACCATGGCGGCGGCGGGATCGGCTCGCTGGCTGAGCCCAAGGCCACGTTCGGCCCGCTGTCCGACCGGTTCCGGGTCGTCGTCTTCGACGCGCGCGGCTGCGGCGACAGCGAGGGCATACCGCCCTACTCGCATGGCCAGTGGGCTGCGGACGTCGACGGGTTGCGCGAGTGGATCGGCGCGGACAAGATCTTTGTGGCCGGCGGCTCCTACGGCGGATTCATCGCGCTGGAATATGCGGTGGCATACCCGGAACACGTCGAGGCGATCGTGCTGCGCGACACCGCCGCTGACGCGAGCTTCCTGGAGGTCGCCTTCCAGAACGCGCGCAACCAGGACCGAGTGAAGATCAACTGGGATAACTTCAACCGCTACTGGTCCGGGCAGATCCGCGACAACGAGGACCTCAAGGCTCGCTGGGCGGAGATCATCCCGCTGTACGACTATGAATACGATCCCGTCCGGTCGGCGGCCAGAGTCGAGTCAGGCAGCTACCGCTATGAAGCCCACAACTGGTGCTTCCAGCACAACCAGCCGAACTATGACCTGAAACCGCAACTGCCCTCGGTCACCGCGCCGACGCTCGTTACTGTCGGGCGGCTCGACTGGGTCACCCCGGTCAGCGCCGCGGAAACCATCGCCGCCCTGATACCGAACTCGACGCTGGTGGTGTTCGAGAAGTCCGGTCATTCGCCGCAGATCGAGGAGCGTGAGCTGTTCCTGTCCACTGTGCGCGACTTCCTCGCCAGCGCCGTCACCACATCGTAACGAGACCGGGATAAAACTCACCTTATGGAACTCACCATCATCGGCTCGGGCGCCATCGGCGGCACACTGGGCGCGCACATGATCCGCGCAGGCCATGACATCACGCTGTGCGACGCCGACGAGGCCCACGTCGCCGCCATCCGCGAGCACGGCCTGATCATCGAGGGCCCGGTCAACGAGTTCACCGTGGCCGCGCACGCGATTACCCCCGGCGAGCTCCCCGACCGCATCGGGCACGCGATCGTGGCTGTCAAGAGCCTGCACACCCGCGCCGCCGCCGAGTTGCTACGGGGCCGGCTCGCCCGGGGCGGCTACGTGCTGACGGTGCAGAACGGCCTCACCGCCGACACCCTCATCGGGGCAGTGGGCCGTGAGCGGGTCATCTCGGCGTTCGTCAACTTCGGCGCCGACGTCATGGAGCCGGGGCGCATCATGCAGGGCAACATCGGCACCTTCCGCGTCGGCGAGCTCGACGGCGGCCGCATCACCCAGCGCGTGCTGGACCTCGTCGAGGCGCTTCCCTACGCGCAGCCCACCGAGAACGTGCTGGGCTTCCTCTGGGGCAAGGAGGCCTACGGTGCCATGCTGTGGGCCGGCGCCGTCTCCGACCTGACCATCGCCGAGCATCTCGAAGACCCTCGCTACCGGCCGGTCATGATCGCCATCGCGCGGGAGGTCCTCGCGCAAGCGCCGGTCAAGGCCGAGAGCTTCGACGGCTTCGACCCCGACGACCTCGAGGGATCTCTCGACCGGCTGGCCGAGTTCAACCGCAAGAGTGCAAAGCAGTACAGCGGCATCTATCGTGACCTGGTGGTGCGCAAGCGCAAGACGGAGATCGACGAAATGCTGCGCGACATCAACGGCCCCATCTTCGACAAGGTCGCCGCGATTATCCATGACATCGAAGAGGGCAGGCGCGTTAACGAGATCGCGAACCTCGACGAACTGGCGGAGTTCGTCGCCGCGCTTCCGGCCGCGTGAGCGCGAACGCACGACGCGGGGCCGCCCTGGATCCGCGGACTCCGGTCCTCGTTGGCGGCGGCCAGCTCAACTGGCGTGACCAGCCGACCGAGCCAGCGGACATGGTCGCCGAAGCGATCCGCGCAGCAGCCGCCGACGCGCAGGCACCGCAACTGGCCGCGGCTGTCGAGTCGATCCGTCTGACGCGCATACTTTCCTGGCGCTACCGCGATCCGGGGCTTCTCGTCGGAGAGCGACTTGGCGCTCCGGTCCGGCACACCCTTCATACCGGAAACGGCGGCAGCCATCCGCAAGCACTTGTCAACGACGCGGCGGCGGACATTCGCGCCGGGCGATGCGACATCGCGGTGATCGGGGGCGCCGAGGCATGGCGCACCAGAATGGCCCTCCGGCGCCGGGATGAACGACCGGCGTGGACAGTCCAGCCAGACGACGTACCCGAACCGGAGACTCGCCCTGACGTGCCCATGCAGGACATCAGCGAGATGCGTGCCGGGCTGGATCGCCCGGCGTATGTGTACCCGCTATTCGAGCAGGCGCTGCGGGTGGCCGCGGGCAGGGCCACGAACGAGCACATTGACGCCATCTCCCGCCTGTGGGCGCGGTTCAGCGAGGTAGCAGCGGCTAACCCCGCCGCGTGGTCACCAGCGGCAGTACCGGCTGAGGTCATCGCCGCGCCCGGACCGCGCAACCGGATGATCGCCTGGCCGTACACCAAGCTGATGAACTCCAACAACGATGTCGACCAGGCCGCGGCGGTCATTATCTGTTCCGCCGAGGCAGCAGGGCGCTGGCGGGTCCCGAAAGACCGGTGGGTCTTCCCGCTGGCTGGCGCCGAGGCCAGCGACACTGCTCGGATCGCGGCGCGGTACCGGCTGGACGCGTGCCCGGCTATCCGGCACGCGGGGCGGCTGGCTCTGGACCTCGCCGGAGTCGGCCTGGCCGAGATCGGCCTGATCGATCTTTACTCCTGCTTCCCGTCGGCGGTTCAGGTTGCGGCCAGCGAGCTCGGCCTGGCAGCAAACGATCCCGGCCGGCCGCTGACGATAACCGGCGGACTGACATTTGCCGGCGGCCCGTGGAACAACTACAGCACGCATGCCATCGCCGCCATGATCGGCAAGATCCGGGACACTGGCCAGCTCGGGCTGATCACGGCGAATAGCGGCTACCTGACCAAGCAGTCCATCGGCGTCTACGGACCTTCGCCCGGGCCAGGTTTCCGCCGCGGCGATGCCGGACCTGCTGTCGTGGCCGAGCCGACGACGACGGTGGCGGGGGAGTACGACGGACCTGCCGTCCTCGAATCCTGGACTGTCGTCTTCGACCGGGACGGTCAGCCTGTGAAGGCGCTGGCCGCCCTTCGCAGTGGCGATGGCGCGCGCACGCTGGCCAGGAGCGAGGAACCCGAGATCGTGCAGCGGCTCGTGACTGAAGACGCCGAAGGGACGCTAGCCACCGTCCGCGCCGACGCCACGTTCCGGCTGCACTGACCGCGCCGCCCGGCCCAGCGGCTCAGCCCATGTGCTGGACGCCTGTTCAGACCCGTCGCGGCGCTACGGCTACGACCTCATGCAGAGCACAGGGTTCGCGAGCGGAAAGCTCTATCCGATCCTGGCCCGGCTGCGCCACGCGGGCTGGCTCCTCAGGACCGCCGAGGACATCGACCCGTCCGATGCAGGCAGACCGGCGCGCTATCTGTATCAGCTGAGCGAGCAAGGTGCCGAAGACGCCCGGCTCGAACTGGCCGCGCTGCGATCGGCGCTCGCCGTGCCGGACGGGCGCGCACTGCGCGTGCAGGCGGAGGGCGGCGTGGCATGACCGCACTATGGATCGTCCTCCTGGTCGCCGCCGGCGTCGCAGGCTGCGTCGACCGAGCTGTCGTTTCACGGTTGATCGGGGAAGACGCAGAAACTCGGCTGGCCCGCATTCCGTCTGCCATCCTCTACCTGGCCGCAGCTCGACTGCCCGGCGAGTTGCGAGAAGATCTGGCGAGCCGAGCTGAAGTTCATCTTGCGCTACACCGACGGCAGACAGCTCACCCGGCTGTGGCGCGGCAGTCGCTATGCCGTCCGCCTGCTGATCTCGGTGCCGGGGTTGCCGACGGGCTCGGCGGGCATGCCAGAGGTGTTCCGCGCGCAGCGCAGCTTATCGGCGTAACCGCAGCAGTCTGCTGCGCCGCGTGGGTGAGCGTCCTGAGCTACGACTGCCTCAACGTTGCCCCGCAGCCAGCTTTCGGCGTCACTATCTACAGCACCTCGGCCGGGGGTCGGTGGTGACCAGCAGGCGTCAGGCTGCCTGTCCCGGCGCGGTGGCCGCTAGCCACGGGCTGACCACCTCGAGCAAGCCGTCCGGGCTGTCAAGCGTGATGCTGTGGCCGCAGTCCGGGACACTGGCGAAGCTGACGTTCGGGTTCTCCGCCAGCATCCGCTGCGCGGTGTCGGCCGCGAGCACGTCGCTGTCAGCGCCGCGCACCAGCAGCACCGGGCAGCTAACTGCGCGCCAGGCATCCCAGAGTTCGTCCGGCGTGTGATCGAACAGAGCCCTGGGGTTGCGGCGGAGTTCCTTGTCGTACTTGAACGTGAGGGTGCCGTCCGGGAGCGGGCGAAGGTTGTGCCTCACGCGGTGGCGGAGCGTCGCGTCCGTGGGCCGGGGATTTGCCGCACGCGCGAGAGCGAAGGCCTCGTCCTCGGAGCCGAAGACGTCCGCGGCAGCCAGGCTGCTGGCGACATTCGCTGAACCGGCCGGAGCGATCTCGGGGCCGATATCCATGATCACCATGCGGGCGACGCGCTGAGGATGAGCCGCAGCGAAGACGAAGGAGACCAGGCCGCCCATGGACAGGCCCATCAGCGTCACTTCGCCCAGGTCCATGGCGTCCAGGAAACCCAGCAGATCCTGCGCCATCGGGCGGAGGCCGTACCGGGGTGCCCAGTCGGTGTCGCCGTGCCCGCGCTGATCGAGGGCCAGCACGTGATAACGGTCGCTCAGGGCTGCGGCCGTGTGGTCCCAGGTACGGCAGTGACCGGACAGCCCATGCAACATCACCAGCGGCGGACCCGCGCCATCCCAGTCGACATAGTGGAAGGTCAGCCCGTCGATGCCGGTGTTCCCTGAGGTAAATCCGCCGTCGGTCATTCCGGCCTCCTGGTCTGCCGCCGCTTGACCGAGGCTAACCCAGCTCGAGTCAGCGAGGCCACCAGGCAGAGATCACGAGATGACTGCCGCCCGATTCTGATCTTCACCGCACTTTCCGGCCGCCCGAGTAGACCGAGCGGATGTTCTGCTTGAGGTTCGGCAGGTCGAAGGGATCGCCGGCCAGAACGACGATGTCCGCTCGCATGCCCGGCCTGATCGTGCCCGTCTCCTCCGCGAGTTGCAGCAGCCCGGCCGAGGAGCTAGTGGTGGCGGTCAGCACCTGCGCCGGCGTCAGGCCTCCGGCTGCCATAAGCGGCAATTCGTCGAGGTTGCTACCGTGCGGTCCGACTCCGCTGTCAGTGCCCATGGCGACCTTGACTCCGGCGTCGACCGCGCGCGCGAACGCCCCGGCGTGAGCGGCCATTACTTCCTTTGCTTTATTTACTACGCCTTCGGGCAATTGGCTGCCCGCCTCCGCCGCGCTGACAACAGCGCGCGGAGCCACCAGCGTGGGCACCAGCCAGGTGCCCGACGTGAGCATCATGTCGATGCACTCGTCATCCAGGTATATCCCGTGCTCGATCGACCGGACGCCGGCGCGCAGCGCGTTCTTGATGCCGTCAGTCGCCTGGGCATGAGCCATGACCGGCAAGCCCGCGGCCGCGGCTTCGGCCATCAGCGCGGCCAGCTCATCCGGCCGGAACTGGGCATGCTTCGGGCTATCGCGAGGCGACAGGACGCCGCCCGAGGTGTGCACCTTGATGACATTGGCGCCAGCCCGGATGATCTCGCGCACTCGCTTGCGCATTTCCTCCGGCCCGTCGACCAGGCCGTCAGGGCGACCTGGATGCGCCGGCAACAGAAATGTGGTCATCCCCGACGGGAGCCAGCCGTCACCGTGGCCGCCGGTCTGGCTCAGCGCGCTGATCGCGATCTGCATTCGCGGCCCGTCAACCAGGCCATCGTCAACAGCACGCTGTACGCCCAGGTCCGCGCCGCCGGCGTCGCGCACAGTAGTAATCCCGCAGTCCAGAGTCGCCGCCAGATTGCTCGCCGCCTCGAAGAACTGGTAGGAGAACGGACGCTGCAGGCGGCGCACCAGATCGACTCCGGAGACCATCACGTGCACGTGGCAGTCAAAGAACCCGGGCAGCAGGGTCAGGCCGGATACGTCGACCTGCTCGTCCCCGTCCAGCCCGGCCCCGACGGCCGCGATCCGGCCCTCCGATATCACGACGTCCGCGTCAGCTGGCGGGCTGCCGGTGCCGTCAAACACTTTGCCGCCAAACAGGACCGTCCTGCTCATCTGATCGCCTCCGTCCGGTGCCACGGCCATACAGCATTCCGCATGCCTGGCCGGGCGGCGGCGGCGCCTAGCCCATGTCGTGCGATCCCATGGCGGACTTACAGCTCGTGTTCACGATCGCGTCGGCGTGATCCCTCGCTTCGCTGATTACCTTTGCCTTCTGGGCGGCGCTCAGCTTGCTGGCGTCAACCCAGCTCGTGATGGCGCTGAGGATCGTGGCCTTCAGTCCGGACACCGACTTGCCCTGCGACCTGGCGACGTCAGCGAGCGACTTGCCGTGCTCCAGCTCGTGGCGCAGCTGGTCCTGGCTCAGGCCAAGGTAACCAGCCGCAGCCTTCGCCACTGGATCGTGGCCTGGCCACATCTTGCCCATCGCGCCGCAGCCACCCGGCCAGCCGGACGCAGATACTGCCGCGACGGGCCCGCGAGCCGGACTGGCCGACGCCGCTGCCGCGCCACCGCCGGCCAGGACACCGACCGCAATGCCGGACGCGGCCATGGAGGCGACCACTCGCTTCCGGTTCAGCACCATTTGCCTAGCTCCCTTCGTCCTGTCCGAAAACGGATTCCGGGCCGAAAGGACGCAGCGACCACTGCTCGGGTGGGACTCGACCAGCACCTGGCAACTACGGCCGCTAAGGCCTCAGCGGGGGCCTCGCGGCGTCCCGGTCACCGGATCATCTAAAGCGTTCCCCACGGCCGCCTCAGGAATCCGCCGGCCAGCTGCGCAGTACCCTGCCCTTACGGCTGTGTCTGCGCTGACCGGGAGGGAATCATGGCCGAGAGCCGCTTCGGGATGACTGAGCTTGACGATCTTCCCGAGGACCTGCGCGAGCGCGTCGGCGAAATTGCGAACAAGTCCGGTTTCGTCCCGAACATTTTCCGTGCGCTCGGCCACCGTCCAGCCGAGCTGCGCGCCTTCCTCGACTACCACGACGCGCTCATGGAGCGGCCCGGAGGGCTGACGAAGGCTGAGCGCGAACTGGTGGTCGTGGCCACCTCGGCAGCCAACCACTGCACGTACTGCATCGTCGCCCACGGCGCCATCTTGCGGATCCGGTCGAAGGACCCGCACGTGGCCGATCAGGTGGGCAGCAACCCGTGGCAGGCTCCGCTGGACAAGCGCGGCCGCGCAATTGCTGACCTGGCGCTGGCGCTGGCCCGTACCCCTGAGCATTTCGGCGAGACGGATGTCGCCAGCGCCCGCGCGGCCGGGCTCACTGACGATGAGATCTGGGATGTCGGCGCGATCACCGCGTTGTTCGCGGCCTCGAACCGGCTCGCGCATCTGATGGCGCTGCAGCCCAACCCCGAGTTCTACCTGATGGGCCGCACGGTTCGCTGAGGGACGGTCGTGGAATCGGACCGATGAGGAAATCACTCTCAGCAGGTGAAGCGGCGCAGCCCGCCAAGCGGGTAGATGAGTACCAGGCCGGGGCCGCCTATGGTCACGGCAGGGGTGGTAAAGGAGACGACTATGCCGCTTGCCGCATCGACTGGCTATCCGGTGCTGGACGTGTTCTGGACCATGTTCGAGATCTTCGCGTTCGTCGTCTGGTTCTGGCTGCTATTCGTTGTGCTGATGGATGTCTTCCGCAGTAGCGACTTGTCTGGGTGGGGCAAGGCAGGATGGACCATCTTCGTGCTCTTCCTCCCGTTGGTGGGGGTTCTTACGTACTTGATCGTCAGGGGCCGGTCGATGAACCAGCGCACAGCTCAGCAGGCCGCCCAGCAGGAAGAGGCGTTCCGGAGCTACGTCCAGGAAGCGGCGGGCACGCCGCCTAGTTCGGCGGATCAGCTCGCCAAGCTGGCCGACCTGCGGCAGCGCGGTGTCATCAGCACCGATGAGTTCGAGCATGAGAAGACCAAGGTTCTCGCGTCCCGCTGACCTCGTCGGTGGTGCCAGGGCGCTCGGTTACTCCGAGGTGGGGTAGGCGGCCACGAAGATCGTCGCCTGGCTGGCATCTCGCGGCCACCGGTAAGCGCGGCAGCGCGCCTCGGCCGGAAGGACGAGCAAGTCACCTGCTTCAAGCACGCGGTCGTGGTGA
>Ga0335074_10017205_pt1 | contig 10188 bp, 8 predicted proteins | sample Lox_Sample_23_FD_206715 | JGI IMG/M metagenome (GOLD analysis project Ga0335074, IMG submission 206715) | Soil microbial communities from Loxahatchee National Wildlife Refuge, Florida, United States - Lox_Sample_2.3 | ecosystem: Environmental > Terrestrial > Soil > Wetlands | place: USA: Florida...
GACGTGGATGAAGTGGATGTCGAGCCCGTCAATCTCGGTCAGGAACTGGGGGAACCGATTGAGCTCGGACTCGAACCGGCGCCAGTCGTAGCCGCGCTGCCAGTAGTCGACCAGAGACCTGGCGTTCGCTACCCGAACCCCTTGCGACCAGTCGCCCACCGTCTCCGGATCCGGCCACCGCGTTCTGGCCAGCCGCAGCCTCAGGTCGTCGATCTCCGCGTCCGGGACCGAGACGGTGAACGGGCGGACGGGGGCCGGGGTTGGCGGCGTCGGTGCGGTCATTGCCTTCTCCTCTTCGTTGCACACTGGTGTGCAGCCTAATTTGTTGCACACGTGTGTGCAATGTGATTTGTTGCACACACGTGTGCAACAATGGTGGCGTGCCTGCCGAGTCCTCCCGCGCGCGATCGATGAGCGAGACCCGCGACCGCATCCTTGACGTTGCCCTCGATGTGCTGGGAGCGAACCCCTACGCCGGGATGGGCGACATCGCCGCCGCGGCGGGCGTCGTCCGCCGCACGGTCTACGGCCATTTCCCCTCGCGCCTTGACCTCGTGCTGGCACTCACGGAACGGGCCGTCACCGAGATGACGGCCGTGCTCACCGACGTCAACGCCGCCGGCGCCGCAGCGGACGCGCAGTGGGCCGAATTCGTCGCCCGCGTCTGGCCGGTGGCGCACCGCTATCGGGTGCTGTTGGCGCTGCGCCGGGGCGAGTACGGGGAGGCGATCCACGGACTGCTCGGGCCAGTCGATGAGCTACTCGCCGAGCTCGTGCAACGGGGCCAGGACAGCGACGTGTTCGCACAGCACCTGCCGGCGGGCATGCTGAGCCAGGTTGCCTACGGCGTCGTGTTCGCCATCGCGGACAGCGACCGGTCGAACGCGACCCCCGGCGCCGATGCGGCGACGATCACGAGCCTGCTGATGCTGGGAGTTCCCGAGACCCGCGCCGTCGCTCTCCTGGGCAACGAGCTCTGATGTGCAGCACTCGAGTGGAGGCTCGGATCGTCACGCTCCGGGCCGGACGGCAGGACGGCTGGTGAGCGCGGGTGGCGATCGGCGACGTGCTGCCGGACCGTGACCTGCTTGATGGCCGCCCGTGAGCGTCCGCGTGACAAGCAGAACGGCGCCACCACCAGGCGCAGCGACGGCCTGGGGCCGGATCGTGGCCGGCGTCCCGCCGGTGCGACTACCACAGGTGCCGGTCGTCAGGCCGTGTGATCGCGGTGCCGCTGCGGCCGGGCCCGACGGGCGGATCTTCCTGACCGCCAGGGGGCGGTATCCCGCCACTACAATCGGCGTCATGCTGGACGGTCCGGATGCCGCCACCCTGCTAGAACGGGATGCTGAGCTGGTGCGGCTCGGCGGCCTGCTGGACCAGGCGCGGGCCGGGCATGGCCGGGTGGCCGCGATCGAGGGGGCGGCCGGCATCGGCAAGACGCGGCTGCTCGCGGCGCTGCGCGGTCTGGCCGCCGAACGTGGCTTCCGGTCCTTGACGGCCTGCGGGCGCGAACTGGAAGCGGGCATGGCGTTTGCGGTGGTCAGCCAGCTGCTTGAGCCGTCCCTGCTTGCGGTGAGCGCGATTGAGCGCCACCGGCTGCTTTCTGGCCCGGCCAGGACGGGAGCGGGGGCGCTGGGGCTGGCCACGGGCGCCGCTCCGGAGTCGGAGTTCGCCGCGGTCCACGGCTTGTACTGGCTGTGCCTCAACCTGGCCGGGAGCGTGCCGCTGCTGCTGACGGTGGACGACCTGCAGTGGGCCGATCGCTCCTCGCTGTCGTGGCTCGGTTACCTCGGCCGGCGGATCAGCGAGCTGCCGATCCTGCTCGCGGTGAGCGTGCGCGAGGGTGACCCGGGTGCGCTCGAGCCCGCGGTTACCGGCCTGGTGGGTGACTCCGCCGTCGAGCACACGGCGCTAGCGCCACTGGGCCTTGAAAGCGTCGCTGCCCTTGCCCGCCGACAGTTCGACGAGCGGGCCAGCGCGGCGTTCTGCCGGACATGCTGGGAGCTGGCCTGCGGTAACCCGCTGCATGTGACGGAACTGCTTGCCGCGGCCCGTGGCGACGGACTGACCGGTGACGATGCGGACGCGGTGAAGCTGCGTCAGATCGCACCTGCGGCCGTCGGTGCTTCCGTGCAGGCACGGCTGGCCCGGATGAAGCCAGAAGCGATCGCCCTGGCCGGCGCGCTGGCGGTCCTAGGTGGGCAGACCGAGGTCGCGATCGCGGCTGAGCTGGCGAATCTCGACGTTGAGATCGCCGAGCTGGCCGCGGACGACCTCGCGGCCGCGCAGATTTTCGCGGCTGCCCGACCGCTTGACTTCTTTCACCCGGTGATTGGCCAGGCGGTGTACGCCAGCGCCGGGCTCGGGGCGCGTCGGCTGTCGCACCGGCGCGCGGCCACCATCCTCGACCGGGCAGGGGCCGTCGACCGAGTCGCCGCCCACCTGCTTGTCACGGGTCCCGCGAGTGACCAGTGGGTAGCGGACCGGCTGAGCCAGGCCGCCGCCGATGCCCACGGACGCGGCGCGCCCGAAGTCGCGGCGCGGTACCTGAGGCGAGCGCTGGCGGAGTCCGTCACCGAGGCCGAGCCGGCCCAGCTCCTGTTGCGGCTGGGCAGCGCCGAGTGGTACTCAGGCCAGCCCGCTGCCATCTCTCATGTGCAGCAAGCCCTGGCGTCCGCGGACGATGCCACAACCATTGCCGGTGCCGGCAAAGTGCTGGCGAGCGCCTACGTGACCGCCGACCGTAGCGATGCCGCGGACGTGTTGCGGCAGGCGAGCGACCGGATCGCGGTCGCTGACCCGGACCAGGCCGCCGCGCTTGAGGCATGGTCTGTCCAGCTTGGAATTCAGGACGACCGGACGGCTCGCGCAGCGCGAGAGACCGTGGACCGCTGGGCGGCGGCGGCAGGTGGGAGCCCTCATCCGCCGGTGCACCGCCTGGTCGCCATGGCCCAGGTCGCGATATGGCGCAACCAGCCCGCCGCCGCGCTTCCGCTGGTCGAGCGTGCGCTCACCTACCTCCCGTATCCGCCTGCGGCCGACGCCTGCACGAGCATCATCGCCGTCCTGATCGGCCTTGAAGAGTACGACAGGATCGACAGGCTGCGGGCTGACGCGCTGTCCGGCCTCAGACGGCGGTCGGCGGTTCCCTGGCTGGTGATGGTGACGGGGTTCTCAGCCTGGGCGATGCTCAACCGCGGTGAGCTCGCCGACGCTGAGGCCCAATCCCGATGGGCACTGGAAAACGCGACCGGGACGTTCGCCGCATACAAACAGCCGCTTGCCCACCTGGTCGACGTCCTGATCGAGCGCGATGAGCTGGACATCGCCGACGTCGAGCTGGCACATGTCCCGCCGCCGCTGGATTCTCATTCGATCACCGTCCTGCCCTACCTCATGGCACGCGGTCGGCTGCGCGCCGCACAGGGAAGACATAATGAAGCGCTGGCCGATTTCTTGGCGGCAGGCCGGCGATGCGAGCTCTTCGGCATCGTATTCGCCGGGTACGACTGGCGCTCGCAGGCGGCTGTCATGCAGGCGTCCATTGGCCAGCCGGAGCAGGCACGGACGCTGGCCCGCGCCGAGGTGGCGATCGCACGCAGCGCGGGGTTGCCGCGGCAACTCGGCATCGCGCTGCGCGCCAGCGGCCTGGTCGAGGGTGGTGCGGCTGGCCGGAACCTGCTGGCCGAGGCTGTATCCGTCCTTGAGACCTCCCAGGCCCGGGTCGAAACGGCCCGGGCGCTGGCGGATTACGGGGCCGCGCTGCGCAGGACGGGCCAGCGGAAACAGGCCCGCGAGCCGCTGGAGCGCGCGATGGACCTGGCCCATCATTGCGGCGCCCGCCGGATCGCGGCCCTTGCCCGCGCGGAGCTCATCGCGATCGGCGCGAAGCCGCGGCGCGAGGCGATTACCGGGCGCGACGCGCTGACGGCAGCCGAGCTGAGGGTGGCCCGGCTGGCCGCGGAAGGCCAGACCAACAAGCAGATTGCCCAGTCGCTGTTCATCACCTCGAAGACAGCGTCGGCGCATTTGAGCCGGGTGTACCGCAAACTCGGCGTCGGCCGCAGGAACCAGCTCGCCGAGGCGCTGAATTCCAGCATTTCCTAAGGCGTCCACCGCAAAAGACGCGGATGGCACGCCCGATGCCGCCCGGTCGGCTGGCGATCAGACTTAAGGTGACCGCGCATGGAAACGTGAAGGAGCTGGGTTCAGTGACTGACGCGATCGCCAAGCCAGCGACGCCATCTCAGCAGGCCGCCTTGCTGTCCTGTGCCGCGCCGTGCTCAGTGCGCGACATCGAAGACGTGCTGCGTGGCCTGGCCCGTTCGGCGGAGCCTGCCGTCGTGCTGTCCAGTCTGGCGCGGCGCAGTCGGCTGGCTTTCAGCGATGCCTGCGCGATCGTGCTGAGCGAAGGGACTGACGCTCTTTTTCAGGTCAGCTTTCCGAGTCCTGGTGCGGAGGGAGATGCGGATGAAGCCGTGCTCCCAGAGGCCGCCGGACCCGTGCGCGCCGCGTACCGCGCGGCGGCGTTGGCCGGGAAAACCGTAACCACTGCGTTCGAGCAGGCGTCGGGGCACGGGTATGCGTCGTTTGCCGGCGTGGCGGTGCATACCTGGATCGGCCGCGAGCCGGCGCCAGCCGACACGATCGTCGCCCGGCTGCTTGTTGATTACGCCCTCGGCATCGTGCAGCAGGAACGGCTGACCCGGGCGGCGGCGTGGGCCGAGGACCGGGCCGCGAAGCTGGCAGTGGAACTCATTACAAGCCGGGCCGAGGGCGAGGCGATCGGCCTTCTGATGGCGCGGCACCGGGTGACGCGCGAAGAAGCGGCCAGCATGCTTCGCCGGTCGAGCGGCACCACCGGGCGCCCGCTGCACGAGGTCGCGGCCGACGTGGTGCGCACCAGGGATGTTCAGCCAGCGCCGCCAGGGACCGCTGGCGCTCCGGCCCGGCCCCGGCCGCTGCACATCGCCGGGCGGCCCGGCCACCCGGGACGCCCTGGCTAGAAGCTCAGGACGATGCGGCCGCGTCCGGTTCGCTTGGAGAGGGCCTGGTAGGCCCCCCGGGCCTCATCGACGCCGTAGACGTGCGCGACCGGAGTGCGCAGACGCCCGGAAAATGCCATGTCGGCCAGGGTACTCAGGGCCGGGGCGTCCATGCGGCCGCCGGAGCGGAACACATCGATCCCGCGCTCGGCGGAGGGAAGCTGGGTGACCGTCACGTACTTCCCACCGTTCCGCACGGCGGCCAGGGCGGGGCCAGCGATCGACGCCGTGTCGAGGAGGGCATCGGCGCCAGCCGGGACGACGTCCCGCACGGCCGCCCCCAGGCCCGGGTCGCCTGCGGTTACCACCGCCGCGGCGCCGAGATCGAGGGCGTCTTGCCTTTGGTCCTCGCGGACCACGGCGATAACGGTGAGGCCGCGCGCCGCGGCGAGCTGGACGGCGAACCCGCCGACGCTGCCGGCGCCGCCGGTGACGACGAGCACCTCACTGTCGGCCAGCTTAAGGTCTGCCAGGCCGCGCCATGCGGTCAGCCCGTTCAGTCCGACCGTCGTGAGCTTGGCAGACGGTAGCCCCTCGGCGACGGGCACCACGTTGCCGAGAGGGAGCGCGACCAGGCTGGCCTGGGTGCCACGCAGGCTCTCGAACCACAAGCTGAAGCCCAGGACCCGCGACCCGATGGCCGACGGGTCGACCCCCTCGCCGGCCGCCACGACGCGCCCGGCGAGATCCCAGCCGGGGGTGTAGGGAGGGGTGGACCCCCATGGCAACCGCGCGGCGACGGCGCCGGTGACCACGGCGAAGTCCGCCGGGTTGACGGTGGCCGCCTCGGCGGCGATCAGCACTTCCCCTTGGCCCGGACTTGGATCGGCCACCTCGGCGACCGCCACGTGCTCGATGCCGAACTCTCGCACCTGAACCGCTTTCATGGCTGCACTCTTCCGCGTCGCACCAGAGACCGGAGTCGGCCCGGTGCCCCAGTCGTCCCCATAGAATTAACTTACAAGGAATCTTGCTCGCTCGCTAGCTGATCGCCCGCCACTGGCAGGCTCGCCCAGCCGCATCGTGTAGTCGTGCTAAGATAAATCCGAAGAAGATACTTCTAAACGCGATGTTCGGTGATGACAGACACTGATCCTGATAAGCCGCCGCCCGAGTTCATGAGCGCCCTGGTCACGCAGCACTTCGTGCTCCAGGGCACGTCCAGTTCGACGATCAGTGAGAGCGGGAGCCGGGTGAGCATCTACCTCTCCGCCCTGTCCAGCGGCCTCGTGGCAATCGGCTTCGCCAGCGATTCCCGCCGGGCGCTCGAATCGCTGGCGTTCACCGTGCTGCCGACCGTGTTCATGCTCGGCTGGTTCACCATCGTCCGGCTGATCGACACCAGCGTCGCCAACGCCGTCGCCCAGCGGAGGATGAACCACATCGCCGCCTACTACGCCACGCTGCACCCGTCCGGCGCCCCCTACTTCGAAACCGATGAACGGAGCGTGCGGTATGGCCGGTGGTCGTTTTTCTTCACGATGGCCAGCATGGTCATCGTGGTCAACTCGGTGGTCGGCGGGGCCGCGCTGGCACTGGTCTTCGCGCTGGTGGTTCATGCTGTGACGCCGGTCCCGGTCGTGGCGGGCATCCTGACCGGCGGGGTGCTGCTCGCGGCCGGCCTGCGGTATGAGCACCACCGGCTCACCCCGGTGGTGTTGAGCTACTCCCGCGGGCCGGCCCCCGACCCGACAGCCGGTCGCGTTGGCGAGACCCCGCCGCGCTAGGCAGCGGGTAGAACGCTCGAGACGAGGATTCTCGCGACCGACGGCGGCCAGTTCCCGCCCCGCCATCGAGATTGCCAGCTCGTGATTCCACAAGCCGCGATCAACGACCTCGCAGATGGACGGCTAGCTCTGCTGGCAGCATGGTGGGTCGCCGCGGGCGGTGTCCGCCATCGGCCAACTCAGTGAGGCTTGGCGGCGGCCAGATCCCGCACCGGACTTGGCGTTTGCCTGATGACCGATTATGATTCCATGAAGATATCTTCTATGGAATCTTAATATGGGAGGCGGTCAGCATGACCACGATCGGGATCATCGGCGGCGGGCATGTCGGTACTAACCTCGCCAAGGCGGCGATCGCGCACGGGTACGACGTGGTGCTCAGCGGCTCGGGCACGCCGGACACGCTGGCGGCGATTGTAAGCGAGCTGGGGCCGCGGGCGCGGGCGGCGACGGCCGGGGAAGCGGCCGCGGCGGGTAACTTCGCGATCGTGGCGACGCCGATCGGCGCCGTGGCGTCGATCCCGGTCGCGCCGTTGCGAAACAAGGTCGTGATCGCCACGATCAATTACTTCCCGCAGCGCGACGGGCACATCGCCGAGATCGACGACGGGACGGTCACGGTGCCAGGCGTGTTGCAGCGGCACCTGCCCGAAAGCAAGGTCGTGCGGGCGTTCAGCATGCTCGACGCCGCCGACATGTCCGGCGATGGGCACCAGCAGGGCGACCCCAAGCGGCGGGCGATCGCGATCGCCGGGGACGACGCGGCGGCTAAGCAGCTGGTGGCGGGGCTGGTCGAGGAGTTCGGCTTCGACGCGGTCGACCTTGGCGGCGTGGCCGAGAGTTGGCGGGTCGACCCGGGCCAGAAGGGCTTCGTCACCCGGCAGACCGCCGCTGAGCTGAGGGCCAATGCGGCCGCGGCGCACCGCTAATGACGGTGGTCAGCAGCGCCGGTGAACTCCTTGACGCGCTCGCGACCGCGGGCGACATCGAGATCGTCGGCACCGTGTCCGGCATGCCGTCGGTCACGCTGCCGCCCGGCACCCGGCTGCACGGCGGCACGCTTCGGTTCGGCGCCAAGGGCATCGAGCTGACGTCGGACAATCACCTCGAGGACGTGACGGTGATCGTCCCCGAGAGCGAGATCGCGATCGGGACCACGGCCGCCGAACTCGGGCGGCTGGCACTGCGTAACGTGATCACCAAGGGACAGGTCCTGCTGACCCCCGGCCGTGGGCACGTCGAAGTGAACGGGCTGACGGTCGCCTCGGCCGACGTGCGCGGCCGGGAGAAGCGGCCGCACGGGTTCGGCGTCGACGTGCTGCAGGGAGCGTTTACCGTGTGGAACCAGTCAGGCGCAGCCGGACTGACCGCCACGCTGGCCGGAATCAGCGCCGGCGCCGCCGACTCACCGATTCGGGGTAGCGGCGTCTTCGTGGCCGGGCCGGTCGAGGTCGACTCGCTCCGGACTGGCCCGATCTACACCGACGGCGGCATCGAGCCGGGCACCCCGGACCTGATCAGCGGCGGCGTGTATGTCATCACCGGCGCTCACGTTCAGACGGTGATCAACGACGGCCCGGTCACCACGCACGGCGCCAACGACATGGCGCTCGGCAACTGGGGCACGGTGGGCAGCTGGACCGCCCGCGCGCCGGTCACCACGCACGGCCCCAGCGGTATCGGGTACGTGAGCTTCGGCATCCTCGACCGGCTCGACGTGCAGGGAACGGTCACCACGCATGGCGTCGGCGCCCGCGGCTTCAACGTGTACGACGGCCACCTGGCCAGCGCCCGGTTCCGGCGCATCGCGACCTACGGCGACGGCGCGATCGGGGTCCAGGTGAGCAAGGACCTGCCGGTGCTGGAAATCACGGATGACATCACGACCGCCGGCGGCGCGGGCCAGAGCCTGGTTCGCGGCGTTCAGGTCCGCCTGCGCGCGATCGCGGTCAGCGTGGCGGAAGGCGGCCGGATCGGGCGGCTCGCGGTCGGCGGGTCGCTCCGGACCAACGGCGACGACGTGGTCACGCTCGAGGTGGCGGGCACGATCGGGGAGCTGAAGGCGGGGGAGATCGTCGCCCGCGGCGTCGGCTCGGACGCGGTGCTCGTGTCTGGCGCCGGCTCGGTCGGCGGCCTGGACTCGGTGACGGTGAGCGGGCCGGTAAGCAGACAGGAGAGCACACGATGAGCCTTGACCCGGCACTGGCGGCGCACGCGGTGGCGGCGGCCGGTGACGCGATCGTGACGGTCGACGGGACCGGCACGATCGCGTCCTGGAATCATTCGGCGGAGCGCCTGCTCGGTTACAGCCGGGCGGACGCGGTGGGGCAGACGCTGGCCCTGATCATCCCGGCCGGTTATCGCGCCAGACACGTGGCCGCGTTCCACCAGGCGATGGACAGCGGGCAACTGGCCCACGGCGGCGCGGTGGCGCGGGTAGAGGCGATGACCAAGTCCAGCAGCACGCAGGTGCTCGGCCTCTCGCTCGGGCTGCTGCCCGACCGCTCAGGTGCCGTGGCCGTACTTCGTCCGCTCGGTGACGCCGTCGTCGAGTTCGCGCCCGCGGCGGGCTCGTGACCAGCTACCGGTGGGTGGCCGTCGATTTCGGCGGGCCGGAAGTGCTGCGCCGCGTCGAGGTTGACGTGCCGGCGCCGAGTCACGGCCAGGTGCGGATCGACGTGCGGGCCAGCGGCATGAACCCGGCCGACGCCAAGCACATCGCGCCCGGCCAGCACCGCTCTCTACTGCCGCTGACGATTGGCATGGAGGTGTCAGGGGTCATCTCGGCGACCGGCGGCGGCACTGACCTCTCGGTCGGGGACGAGGTTGTCACGCGGGTCAGCGGCGGGTACGCGACCGCGCTCACGGTGCCGGCCGCCGGCGTGTACCGCAGGCCCGCCCGCCTGACCTTTCCCGAGGCGGCCAACCTGCTGCTGGTCGGCACGACCGCGGCCGACCTGCTGCACACGTCCGGTGCCGCTCCTGGTGAGACTATACTGCTGCACGGCGCCGCGGGGGCCGTCGGGGTCAGCGCCCTGCAGCAGGCGCGGGCGCTCGGCGTCCGGGTGGTCGGAACGGCCAGCCCGGCGAACTTCTCCTTCGTGGAACGATTCGGCGGGGTGCCCGTCGCCTACGGGCCGGGGCTGCTCGAGCGGGTGCTGGCGGCGGCGCCGGAGGGACTGGCAGCGGCGCTGGACACCGTTGGCAGCGGTGAGGCCGGGGACGTTTCGCTCGCGCTGGTGAAAGCCCGCTCGCGGGTCGTCACGATCGCGGACGGGCCGCGGGCGAAGGCGGACGGCTACGTGTTCGTCGGCGCGTCGAACCCGGCCAGCGCCCCCTTCCGTGCCCACGCGGCCTCCCGGATCGTTGCGATGGCGGCCGATGGCGACCTGGTCGTCCCAATGGCGGCGACA
>Ga0335074_10017206_pt1 | contig 10188 bp, 8 predicted proteins | sample Lox_Sample_23_FD_206715 | JGI IMG/M metagenome (GOLD analysis project Ga0335074, IMG submission 206715) | Soil microbial communities from Loxahatchee National Wildlife Refuge, Florida, United States - Lox_Sample_2.3 | ecosystem: Environmental > Terrestrial > Soil > Wetlands | place: USA: Florida...
CTGCCGATAATCCCACACTTGCATGGTATCCAGGCCAAAGCCCATTTTGTACGCGGTATTGCGGCCCAGATGCTGATCAGGAAAGAAAATTACTTTTATATGCGGATTATCACCCGGCTTCTGGCCGTCTAATGCCCAAGCGAGTATTTTTTCACAATTGCTGCTGGTGCAAACCGCGCCGCCGTTGCGGCCGACAAAACTTTTTACCGCCGCACTGGAATTAATGTAAGTAATGGGGACAAGATGAAATTCCGGATCATCTTTGCACGCAGCACATATCGCATTCCATGCATCTTCTACGTCATCAGTCTGAGCCATATCCGCCATCGAACATCCAGCTCCAAGGTCCGGAAGAATGACTTTTTGATGGTCGGCCGTCAGGACATCCGCTGACTCAGCCATGAAATGCACACCGCAAAAGATGACGTACTCAGCCTCGGTTAAACTTGCTGCCTGACGGGAAAGCCCAAATGAATCACCTACATGATCCGCAAATCCAACGACGTCATCCTGCTGATAATGATGTCCAAGAATAACCAAGCGGCGTCCCAGTTCCCGTTTACGCTGCGCAATGCGTTCGAGAACCTCCTCCCGAGGCATCTGGATATATTGTTTGGAAATAGACTGCTGCCAATGCATAAATTACCCGCCTAAAAATACTTCATTTAGGGGCTCGTATTATTATAGGGTATCGACCCACACTTTTCGCAGGTTTGAAATGCCCATGATGGCAGTCGTCAATTGACTATGAAAATGGGGTATAGCAGGGGAACTTAAAACGGCCATCCGCTGCGAAGGATGGCGCCAATCCCATCAGAAAGCCGCTGCGTCGCAATGCCAGTGTGCTTGCCGAGCCGAATGACCTGGGGAATTAATAACGGGCGTCGCGCCAACCCCATCGTGACTTCCCATGGTCTGATGTTTCCGGATTTGTTCACAAAGCGCATAACTTCCGGCGGCAGGTGATCGAAAGCCGTGTCGCTTACTGCGCGAATTCCCAGCCACGGAACGTTTCGTCGCGAGGCGAATTGACGCGTTATCTGATTCTCCATTTCAACGATAACCGCCTGGGTTTCATTAAATATTTTCTTCTTTTCTTCGGGAGTCGAAATCATTGTTTTACTTGTATGCACCGGACCAACATATACACGGCGGGAATTAGACATGGTATTCATGAAATCGGCGACGCGCTGTGTATCGGAAGAGGCACTGTCGATGACCAAATCGCCGATGTCTAATTCGGGTGACAATGCCCCGGCAACACCCGCAGTGATGATTCCCGCAATCGGAGAATGCATGTAGCGCGGCAAAATATCCCGCAGGTTCGTCCCACGAACGCCAATTTGTTCAATCACGATGTTTTCATACGACGTTGCGCGCAGACTCTCCGGCACACTTCCGGTCCAGCGGTCAACCGCAGAACTAACCGCGGCGCGTTCCGCTTTTACGGGCGTAAGAATCAATAAAACCTTGGTATCTGAACTAATTTGCGTACTCATTGAGCTTTCTATCGGCCACATGGGCTGCCAGAAAATACCATTTTTAACGGGGCAGACCAATAACATTGGGCCGGTAATAACAGCATGAAGAATTGTATCGGAAGTATGCGTATTGATGAATACTCATAGATTGTTTTTTCATGTCAACGTGAAAAATATTGCTTAATTTTGTTTGGCAATATCGAGACAAAAATATCCACCTCGGCGAATTATTTTTACACGCATTATCGTAAATCAGTTGCCTTGGCGCAGGCTTTTTAGCTAGTATCATGGAAGACTACAAAGGTGCTTTGGGGTGTTTTCCCTGGCACGACTGTATTTGCGCCAAACTGAGGTGTTATGAGCGTCCCGATTTCACAGATGTGGACAGTTGCCAAGTATGTCGTTACGCAAAAATTTAAAGGACGCAAACGCTATCCGCTTGTGTTAATGCTCGAACCGCTTTTTCGCTGCAACCTCGCGTGTGCCGGCTGTGGAAAAATTCAATATCCGGCACACATACTCAAAGCCCAGCTTAGTCCGGAAGAATGTTTTAAGGCCGTGGAAGAGTGCGGAGCACCGATGGTGAGTATTCCCGGCGGCGAGCCGTTGCTGCATCCGCAGATAAAGGAAATTGTCGAAGGCCTTATTGCACGGCGCAAATACATCTACCTGTGCACCAACGCACTGCTGCTGAAGGAAAAAATCGATTTATTTAAGCCCTCCAAATACCTGACATTCAGCGTTCACCTGGACGGGCAAAAAGAACATCATGATTTTTCCGTATGCCGCGAAGGCGGCTACGAGATCGCCATCGAAGCCATTAAGGAAGCAGTGAAGCGCGGTTTCAGGGTAACCACCAACACAACGCTTTTTGACGGCGCCGACGCCGTAAGCGTACGGAATTTCTTCGATGAAATGATGCAACTGGGCGTGGAAGGCATGATGCTTTCACCCGGTTATAGTTACGAAAAAGCGCCTGATCAGGAACACTTTTTGGGACGTGCCAAAACTCGTAAACTCTTCGGCACTATTCTGAGCAATCGCAAGGCCTCCTGGCGATTCAATCAAAGCCCGCTGTTCCTGGAGTTCCTCATGGGCCGGCGAAACTACGCCTGCACCCCATGGGGGATGCCCACATACAACATTTTCGGCTGGCAAAAACCGTGTTACCTCTTACAGGATGGATATGCCGAGACTTTCCAGGAACTCCTAGACGCTACGGCGTGGGAAAAATACGGCACGGAATCGGGCAATCCCAAGTGCGCCAACTGCATGGTACACAGCGGCTATGAAGCCAGCGCCGTCAACGATACGTTTAGTACGGTTCGTGGTTTTCTCTCTACAGTCCGGGCGACACTTTTTAGTGGAGCCTATGTCAATCGCGAAGCACTTGAAGCGCTGGAATCGCCTCCTTCAAACGCGCCTGGCCGTTTGGTACCGGTGAAAATCAGCGCTCCTAAAAAGGCCACACAAAACGAAGTTCATGTCTAATCATTTCGTCCACCACGGAGATCGGTGATGCCAGAAGAAGCGGCCGCAATTTCTCAAACCCAAGAATCCAGCGCGCCACCGGCGGTGCATGAAAATCTCGAGGGCTATAAACCGCAACTCGACAGCGAAGCCGCGGTGCTTGAAGCGGTGGAAAAGGCCTTCAGTTTCCGCGGCGACATTACGATTGTTACAAAAGCTGGCCAAACCTTCGAAGGTTATGTTTTTGATCGTGTAACAGACGCCGGACTGGCGAATTGCTTTGTGCGTTTGATCCCTAAAGACGGCGGCCCGCGCGTGAAAATTGGTTATGCCGAAATCGCCCAGATCGATTTTTCCGGGCGCGACGCGGCGGCGGGCAAAAGCTTTCAAACATGGCTGAAAAAATATAACGAAAAGAAAGCCGCCGGAGAAACAAACATCCGGATCGACCCGGAACCGCTATAAGCCAAAGGCCACCTAAGGCGGCGGTTTTCAGATTTTGAACCACGAAAAGGGCGAAAATTCACAAAACTGGGGCACGGCCCGAATACCGGGAATGTCTTCGTTAGTTTCCTGGCGAATGATGGGGTTCGAATTAACTGCCTTCTAACGATCCCAAGCTGAGTCACGGCATGGGCAGCCATCCTGCTGCTGCCAGCGAAGGATTGAAATCGGCTTGAGCTGGAAATAAAGTACCTCTCAAATGTACGCTGCAGGTATGGCAATCTTCCTGATTGACGAGTAATCGGCTCACTTTCATCGTATTTGCGGGACATTATGGGAGATAAATCATGATCGGTCTAAGAGGTTCGATTAAAATTGTACTGGGGATCATTGGCTTATTTACCTGGGCTGCAGGGTGCGCCACCGTGCCGACGACCGATACCTCGGCCAATGCTGCGGCCAAGACGTTTGAGCCCGAACCGGGCATGGCAAGCGTCTATCTTTGCCGCCCCTCAGCGGTAATAGGCGATACGCTGGTGGCACAGACAGAGCTCGACGGGCAGATGATCGGGGCGCTAGCGCCCAACACGTTCCTGTTGGTCAGCGTGGCGCCGGGCCAGCACACGTTTACCGTTGTCGGGCCAACCAATGAGGAACAGACTTCCATCGACGCCGTGGCTGGGAACGTATACTTCTTTAAAGTCAGCATCACATGGGCAGGTCCGGGCGTGAGGCATCGGCACATTGAGGCGATGTCCGATGCAGACGGGCGCAATGACGTCAACGCCGAGACACGGGCCGTGGCGACGACGAATCCGGCAACAACAAATCCGGAGTAAGAGGGAGAACGGTTTTTATCCGCAGATTGCGCAGATTAACGCAGATTTTTATTAGCTACAGAGGACACAACGAAGGTGACAGGGGACAGATTTTAACCACGAAAAACGCGAAAAGCACGAGGCGATCTTTATTTTTGCGACGGCTGCAACTTGAGGAATTGACTATTAACGATACCAGAATCCGGTAAAGTGGCTGCGAACGCGTCAACGGAAACCCCGGCATAAGGCCCGGTGAGTACTTTCATATCGAAATTCGGGGTGTGCCCCGTAGTACCATAATCATATCCTTTGCCCACATATTGCAATTCCGTTCCCTTGGTTATAACACCCGCCCGTTCACTACCGAACGTTTGCGGGTCTTTGAGGAAGTTCTGATAGGCCTCATCGGAATCCGGAAAGAGGGCATGATGGTCGAAAGAATCTAAAAAGTAGTGCGATCCGAATACATCCGTATTGTATTCCCAGTCAATAAGCATGTCGCACTGGAGAACGTAAATCTCACCTGGAATAAAATCGGTGGGCAGCGACGTGTCGCTGTTAGGCAGTATGCGGCCGCCTGTACTGCAGCCGCCCAAAAGAACTGTGCCCGCCAGGAGCAGAGGAAAAAGAAAAACAGAAAATATCCGAAGCCTCGTCATGGTACTCTATTGTAGAGCCTCTAATAAAATATGCTAGGGCCGGGAAATTGGTGGCTGTCTCTCGGATCATACAGGATCATCGAAAAATTTCATGGGAATGGGGTTCTGGGCTGCCCAAGTATGACAAAGCAAGACCCTATCACGGCATGCGGAGTGGGAAATTTCCCGGTGGTTATATTGCCGAGATCCACTCATCCGTCAGCAAATAGAGTACATGCGGAAATTGGTTAATCGGGACGACGGGACACCAGTTGAACTTTTACGGCCAACTGCGAGAAAATGGTTGAATGCTGCCCTCGGAATCTGTACAAATTCGGAATTGCCGTGCGGATGAGATTGAAATTGCGCGATCTGTTTTTGACGCGGCGTTCTCACCAATGGCTAATATATACCGTTTCGTCGGAGAAGCCCTCGCCCGTCAGGAGAAAAGATTTCAGGAGGGTGTTCGTCTGGCCGCATTCATTGATGGGCAAATGGTGGCCACGATGCAATATCGCCTCGATGCGCGTCACGTTCACCTGATTGGGCTTGCCGTTTTACCGGAATATCAACGCCGGGGCATCGGCCGCAGGCTCGTCGAACAGGTAGCGATTCTTGCCCCCACTCTGGGTCATGACACACTGGCACTGGATACGATTGCTGAGACGGGAAATGTGCTTATTTTTAAAAAATGGGGATTTACAGTTTCTCGGAGCGAGCCGGCTACGGATTGTGTTAGCGATCGTTATGTCGCACTGCATGTCGTGAATATGGAATGCAAGTTATCGATAGGGTAGCGAGCGGCTACACCGAGCCGGGAGAAATTCAGCGAGATCTAGCTGGTAGTCAGCGGGGAAATTGGAGGGCATGCAGAAATTGGCGAATCGGGGCGACAAGACGTCAATTGAAATTTACGTCAATGATATTTCTGAAATTAATGCAGCGAGCCACAATAATTAAGATCAATTGTCAAATTCGGGAGTGCCTTTTGCAATTCTGTCACTCCTGCATCCGTCACATTGGTATGGTAGAGGTCTAAAATTCGCAACTGGGTTAGGCAAGCCAATTCCTTTAAGCCAGCATCCGTTACATTGGAGTCGTTATTGAGGCCCAGCTGCTGCAACTGGGTCAGGCCAGCCAATTCTTTCAAGCCAGCATCCGTTACATTGGTGCCGCCAAGGTCAAGATTCTGCAAATTTTTTAGGCCCGCTAACTCCTTGAGTCCTGCATCCGTCACATTGATGTCGTCGAAGAGGTAAAGCGTCTGCAAATGAGTCAAGCCGGCTAATTCCTTCAACCCCACATCCGTCAACTTGGCAACATCGATGAGATTTAGCCCCTGCAATTGGGTTAGGTCAGCCAATTCCTTCAACCCCGCATCCGTCACATTGGTGCCAGCGAGGCTTAACCCCTGCAATCCCGATGCGAATCGGGACCCAGCCAATTCCTTTAAACCCGCATCAGTCACCTTGTCGTCAAAGCCGAGGCCTAGCTTCTGCAACTGAGTCAAGCCGGCCAATTCCTTTAAACCTACATCAGTCACATTGGTGCTAGCGAGGCCTAGCTCCTGCAACTGGGTCATACCGGCCAATTCCTTTAAACCTACATCAGTCACATTGGTGCTAGCGAGGCCTAGCTCCTGCAACTGGGTCATACCGGCCAATTCCTTTAAGACCGCATCCGTCACATTGGTGTCGTTGTTGAGATTTAGCTGCTGCAATTCGGTCAGGCTAGACAATTCCTGCAGACCCGCATCCGTCACATTGGTGTGGCTAATGTTTAGTGTCTGCAACTGGGTCATACCGACCAATTCCTTCAAGCCCGCGTCTGTCAGATTAGTGAAGTCAATAGATAGCGACTTCAGGTGCATGAATCTGGATAATCCATCAAGTGTAAAGTCAGTTGTATTCCCATTAACAAAGCCCAAACCGAAACTCTGTTTTGGTGGAGGTAGATGAGAGAGTACGCCGGTCTTCAATTGATTTATATTAAATCCGAATGCTGGAATATCTCCTAATAAAGGGCTATTTTCTGAATTGTCCCAATATCCAAACTTGGTCATCCAACCGGGCATAGCGCCAGCCTTTTCCCATGCTGTAACAATATCAGCTGGAAGCGATTGGAGATTAGAATCCGCAACAGCATTACCCACCAGCGAAAAGAAGAGCGTCAGAGCTGCGATGAATGCCAAAGAACCCAAGTTTTTTCTCATACTTTTGTCTCCTTGCGACAGGACATCGGTTGAACTATTTACGGTTGATTGCTCGGGTTTTTTGAACCGGCGATGTAATTAATTGGAGTATCAGTCCGTGAATCGTGAACATGAGAGCCAGTTGGAGGCGTAAAAGAAAATGTATTGGGTGGCAACTTACCGTTAACAATCAGATCATTGATAGTTAATGAATTGTCCATAAAGATCAGTTTGCCATCTTGTGACCACCACTGGTGAATGGAAGTGGGAAACCAAATGCCATTGCTTTTTTCGAATCCGCCATAATCTCCTCCCTCAAAACTCAACGGTCCATCAGGACCACCCACAGATTGAAGTGACTCCCGGTATATGCGCAGTCCGCCATCCAGCTTCAGCTCATATACGAATTCCATGCGGCCTACACGGCTCTGAGGTAAATATTGATGCAACTGAACATAGGTCAATTTTATAAGCCCGGTTGACCGGTCGTAGCTCTGGTCGATCAAGTGATACCCTTGACTCCTGTGAAAATTGGCTGGTAATCCGTCGGATATAAACCCGTTGAAGGGCATCCAGACCCGGCTTAAGTTATTTAATCCACAGGCACCTACTTCTATCTGCCAATATGGTTGCAGCGACGCTTCGCCCTCGCGTTTGTAAATTTCCACGTTTGCAACTCCTCCGCCCATCAACATGAGATACCAGACCGTATTCGGCCCCACTACATATGTAGTGTGATATATTGGTACAGCGGGAGCCCAATCGCCATTGGATTTAGCTTTGGAAGCGACATTTATACCGCCGACCTGTATCCTTTCTGCGTATAGCAGACCGGACGCGATTACCCAATGCAATTGTATAAAGTTGTTAACGACATTGTACCCAGTGGTAATTTTAGTCGTCTGGTGTTGTTTTGTTAATATAGTATTTTCATTTTGCGCCTGTTCATTACTTGTGTAATCCCGTGAACGGAAGGCTATCTTCATTTGCAATGATACAATTTGTTTCGCATAGTTATTAAAAATATCGTTCCATTGCTGTTGAGTAAGAATCGCGGGCGCCCCAAAGGGTGCTATGTTATTCGGCATCCCACCTGCGATTCGGCTTGTCGGCGGGGCGCTAACCGACGCACTGGTGAAAACCGTCACTGTTGGTGATGGGCCACCGGCAAAAGCATGATAAACCAGCGGCACGCCAGTGGCGACAACGGCTGCGGCGACCAGAGTGCTCAGAACAAAGGTCTTGACCTTGACCAGCAGCATTTTTTTGATTACCTGCTGAGCGATGAGTGAACCTGTCCCTGATATGGCGGAATGACCCGGTAAGCCGCTAAAAATGGCGGCCAAAAGCATCGGAGGAACCGCTACTGCACCATACTCGTGCAAGCTTGCTTCGAGTGCATCTGCCGGACAGGTTATCTCCAGACGGGTTAGAATTGTCCGCAGTCGCTGTAACGCTCTGCTGATGCGCATGTGGGCCGCAGTCTCGGAAATTGCCAATGCCGAGCCCACCTCACGCAGGCTCCGATTTTCCAGATAATAGACCGCAATAGCCGTACGATCAGGCACGGAAAGTTGGTTCAGGGCTTTATCGATTATTGAACTTAAATTCTCAGAATCGATGGTTGAGGCAGATTGTGTTTTCATAGCAGCAGCCTCTCTTTCGTGTCGGACTCGGACCTTAAGGCGCTGGAGTGCATTAGCCGAAGCATATCTTGTTACCACCAGAAGCCATGCCGGAAGAGGTGTACCTTTTTTACGTACATCAGCCGATTTGTGAGCCAGAATTATAAATACTGCCTGGGCAATGTCCTGGGCTGTTCCGGGATCGCGCACCTGGCGTAATGCGGCAAAGTAAACCAGAGCCAAATGACGTTCGAGCAAGGCCCGAAAAGCATCCTCGGAGCGGTTTTGGACAAATAAATCCAGGAGTTCTGCATCAGTCATTGACACTTCCTATCAGGATATCTAGGCTCAAGCTGAAATTGCACAGGAAATTTTGAAAATTTAAATGATAAGCTGCTTTTGGCCAGGGCGAAGCCGAAACGACAAGATTTGAACCCGTTGAAAAATTAGATTATGCGACCGCGGCGGCAACGCAATCCAGGCTTTGCGCATCGGAACGGGCCAGGTCCACGAGATGCATTTCGGGCCGCAAATGGCCGTTGTAACGGTCAACCGCGGGTTCGACGACCAGGTCGATCTGCATGCCGGCCCGAAGTGATGTCTGCAAAACACCCATGCGGAACCCCACCGCACGCGTTATTCGGTCGCCGGCGTGAATCTGCAACTGCAGGTGCGAACCTTCGGACCCCATGCGCCGCGGCGGCGCGCCGATGGTCGCATTTTTAACTAGGAATTTGGGGCGCGGATTGCCGAAGCCAAAGGGCGCGCATTTTTCGAGTTGTTCAAAGGCCCCCAGGTCGATGTCTGCCGGTTCCAGAACGCCATCCAGATCGATCACGGGGGTGAACCCTCCGGGCGGCATCATTTTTGCCGCGAATGTACACAGGCGGTCCCGGAAGGCCTCCAGGTTTTGCATATTCAAACGCACGCCTCCGGCGGCGGCATGGCCGCCACCGCTGATTAATAGATCGCGGCAATGTTCAATCGCTTCATGCAGGGGAAAGCCGGAGATGCTACGGCCGGAGCCGGCGGCGGTCTGACCGTCGTGGGTAAGCACAAAAACGGGTCTATAAAATTCATCCACAATGCGGGAGGCCACGATTCCCACGACCCCCGCGTGCCAGTCGAGCTGACAAAGCACAATGGCCGGCGGCATCGATTCCATGGCGCGCACAGCTTCCATGGCGCTGGCTGTGATTTGCTTTTGAGTGGTTTGCCGGAGCTTGTTTTGTCCTTCCAGATATTCAGCGATTTCGACGGCTTTAGCCGGATCATCGGTGGTCAGCAAATCCACCGCCATGCCAGCATGATCCATGCGTCCGGCGGCATTAAGTCGCGGCGCCAGGGAAAATCCGATAGCCGTTCCGTCGATTTTTTTATTTTTCCATCCAGCAACGCATAACAGAGCCTGGATACCCGGAAGTGTGCACTTTGGCAAAAATTCCAGGCCGTTTTTAACCAGGATGCGGTTTTCGCCGGTCAGCGGCGCCACGTCGGCGATGGTGGCCAATGCCGTAAGCG
>Ga0335074_10017207_pt1 | contig 10188 bp, 10 predicted proteins | sample Lox_Sample_23_FD_206715 | JGI IMG/M metagenome (GOLD analysis project Ga0335074, IMG submission 206715) | Soil microbial communities from Loxahatchee National Wildlife Refuge, Florida, United States - Lox_Sample_2.3 | ecosystem: Environmental > Terrestrial > Soil > Wetlands | place: USA...
GAAGGGGCGCCGGCAAACCCGGGCATCACGTCGCCGGAACGACGGTCGCGTGGGTTGCGTATCCTGGTAGCCGAAGACAATCCGGTGAACCAGTTGTTCGCGCGCCGTTTGTTGGAGAAGAAAGGCCATTGCGTGGCTCTCGTAGGGGACGGCGAGGCCGCCCTGCTTGCCATGGAGCAGGAAAGCTTCGACATCGTTCTGATGGACGTGCAGATGCCGGTGATGGATGGTCTGGAGGCTGCCCGGCGAGTACGCCAACGCGAGCGCCAATCGGCATCTCACATTCCGATCATCGCCATGACCGCACACGCCATGAGCGGCGACCGGGATGTCTGCCTGGCCGCTGGAATGGATGGTTATGTGTCGAAGCCGGTGAATCAGAGGGAACTCTTTGCGGCAATCCAAGCCGCTGCGGACACCCTTCCGGGCACAAATGGGCAACCCGTTGCGCATTCGCCTGCAACACCCGGCGAGGGCGGATAGTTCCGGCGGCGCCCCCCGCAAGGTGCTTCTTTTTGAAATTCGACCGCCCCACGACCGAATGCGCGGCTGGAGCGACTCGCGCAGCCGTGAGTCGCTCGGGCGTCTGGTGAGGCGGCCAACAAGGATGGGCTGCGAGGCGCAATCGGTTGTCCCGTTTGCTCCACACCGCCGCTCTTACTTCACCTCGAAGTCGATGGTTTCCGCATAAGTCTGTCCGGTAGCCTGCTCCGTGACTTTCAGCGTGCACACATAGGAGCCGGCTTGCAGCAGGAAATTCGCCTGGTAGACACCCGACGGATTGCTGTCCACCGAAACCAGGGCCCGCATGCCCGCGCCGGCGCCCATCCCAGGGGTGGGAAGCATTTGGATCCGGGCGGTGATGTCGACTTCGCCGGTGAGCGAATCGAGCGGCACCGAAAGCGTCTGCACTTCTCCCGCCGGATAAGTCGCCATGGAAGCGTGGCGGCCCGGCAGCCCCGCGGCGCCATTAGCACCGGCGCCCGGCGTGCCAGTAAACGTCGCCGAAGGCGGCGGCCAGTTAATGCGCACTCCATTGGCGCGGTTGCCTTTCGAAAACTCGAACTCCACGTTGCTGTGGAAGTTCTCCAGGTAGTTATAGCGCCAGATCTGCGGGGAATCGGGCGCACTGCCGCGGTCTTCGATCTGGTCCGGCGGGCCATACCGGATGTACGTCCGCCCCTTAGCGCTGGAAGCGGAACCGAAATTCGCCTGCGCGTAGGCCCTGCGGCGGTCGTACTCTTCCTGCGAGAGGCCCGCGGGCGCGGATGGCTCGGCCGGCGGACGGGCCACCTGCGGGCCTGGCTGCGAAACCACCCCGTTCGCATCCATCGGGTAAAACGCCACGTTCGCCCGGACCGCGGCATCGATCACCTCCTGCAACTGCGCCGGTTCGTAAGCCTTGGCTTGCTCGATCCCGGTCGAAAAATAGATCAGCGCCTTCTTCCCCGAAAGCGGCGCCAGCAGCCGCACCGCCGTTTCCAGGCGCGTCAGCCGGAAGGCTTCACCGGGCGAGGAATCGTCTCCGCCGCTGAGTTTCCCAATGGCCGAGGCCAGCGCCGCCTGGTCGCCGGTGAAGTCCTCGACTACCGATACTCCGCCTTGGCTCGCCGCCATCAGCGCTACCAGGTCGGCAGGCTGCATCCTGTGAACGAAATCCGTAGCGCTTTGCCGCGCGCGGGATTGCTCGTCGGAAGTCATGGTGTCGAGGTCGAACAGCAGGGCCATCAGGCGCCGGTTTTGGTACAACTTGTCGGCTGCCGTGGGCGTGGCGGCGGCTTGCGCCGGCGGTGCATCCTGTGGGCCGGCCAAGGCCGCGTGGGCGGTCTGCGCCGGCGGATCGGCGGCCGGTGACTGAGCGTGGATGGCGGGCGCATGGCCCACACCGATCAACACGCCAATCGCCACGGGGCCCGCCAGCGCCGCCATCCCGGCCGCCGCCAGCAGGAATTTCCGGGCGCGATTCAGACCCTCGCCGGTGCGGTTGGTCAAGATCGCCTCGATCCGCCGCTTCAGATTGGCCCCGGTCACTCCCGACACACACACCAGCGGCGATTCCACGTACAGCTTGCAGACAGTAAGGATGGCATCGGCATAGGTGCGCGGCTCGTTGCCCAGACTCAGCACGCCTTCGTCGCAGGCCCGCTCGCGCTCTTCCACCAGCCGCGCCCCGATCCACCACACCAGCGGATGGAACCAGAAGATCCCTTCCACCACCATGTGCAGCGCGGAGAACAGATTGTCGCGGCGGCGGACATGCCACAACTCGTGGGCCAGCACGGCCTCCAGTTGCGCCGCCGTCAGGCGCTCCGGAATGCCTTCAGGCAGCAGCAGGACGGGCCGGAATAGCCCCACCACCCCCGGTTCCAGCAGCGCCGGAGACGAGCGAACCTGGACCGCTGCCGGGATGTCTAGAGGAGTGCTGGCGCGCACTGCCGCCCGAACCTGTCTCCACTGCCGCAAACGCAGCAGCGCGATGGCCGCGCACCCGCAGACCCACAAGCCGGCGATGGCGATCTGGGTCCAATTGACCGGGACCGGCCCGGGGGACGCCAATGGCAGCGGCTCCGCAAACGGCTGGGCGATCCGCTCCATGGCGAAGGAGACCTGCGGCGCGGCGATGCCGTGCGCCACCGGCGCCCACCCCAGGCGGCTGCCCAGGCGAACGAGCCATCCGAACGGCACGAAAAATTTGAGCGAAGCGCTCAGCCATAACCCATAGCGGACCTTGGCCCGGTTGTTGCGGAATGCCAGGGTCAGAACCCCTGCCGCCAGTGCGAACAGGGTGGATTGCCAGAGATGCGTGGTCAGGTCGCCGATCATTTGGATTCCCGCTTTCTTTCCGCCTTGTGTTGCTGGTCCAGGTTCCGGATGGTTTTCTCGAGTTCGCGCACGTCTTCGAGAGTTAGTTTCCCCGCTTCGGCCAGTTGCGCCATCATGGGTTGCGCGCGCCCGCCGAAGAAGCTGAGAATTTCGTCGAGCAGCTTGTGCCGCGTCACGTCGCGCGCCACCAGCGGCTCAAAAATGTGCGCATTGCTGATCTTGCGCACGCGGCGCACGGCCTTCTTTCCCTCCAGCCGGTAAACCGTGGTTTGAATCGTGGTATAGGCCGGGCGAGGTTCCGGAAAGGCCTCCTGGATCTCGCGGATGGAGGCCTTTCCCTGGGCCCACAGGGCTTCCAGGATTTGCAGTTCGAGCTTGCTGAGCTTGGGTTGCGGCATATCGTTCTACTACTTCATGACTGATCCTACTACTCGGTAGTAGGAGCCGTCAAGAGGTATTTTGGGCGGCGCGCCAAGCCTCTTTTGACATGCCCCCGCAATGCTGCTATCAACGTTATGTCGTGAAACTGCACACCTATCTCAATTACGGCGGCAACTGCGCTCAGGCATTCCGCTTCTATGAAGAGCATCTGGGAGGGAAAATCGGCATGCTGATGACCCACGGCCAACAGCCCGGTCCGGCTGCCGTGCCGCCCGAAATGCAGAATGCCGTTCTGCACGCCCGCATCACTATCGGCGATACGGAGCTGCTGGCCAGCGACGTCCCGCCCGATCGCTTCCAGCCCATGCGCAGCGTCTATCTTTCGCTGGGTGTCGATAGCATCGCGGAGGCGGAGCGCATTTACGCCCTGCTCTCGGAAGGCGGTGAGGTCTTCATGCCGATGCAGGAAACTTTCTTCGCATTCCGGTTTGCCATGCTGCGGGACCAGTTTGGCACCTCGTGGATGATCCTCAACGAGCGTCCGCGGCCGCAGTAGAGAGGCTGGCCGCCGGCCGCGCGCCGGCTGAGCTGCGCGGAAGGCTGCCCCATGCGGCTGCGGCCGCGGCCTGCGCGGCGTGCGGCGGCGGTGCCCTACGCCCGCGGGCCGGCGTGCTCTTTGGCCAGACGGAGCTGGGCATCTTCCAGGTGCTTGGCTTCCCGGAAGGTGTAGATCATCCGGTGAATCACGGTGAGGTTGGACAACACCGCAATCACCCACAGCACCGCCGCCATGCGGTCGAACAGCGCGCCGATGATGATGAGCACTACCCGTTCGGGGCGCTCCAGAAATCCCACCTTACACTTGGGGATGGCGTTTTCGGCGCGCGCCCGGGTGTAGCTCACCATCACCGAACCGGTCATCACAATGGCGGTGAGCACAATGTAGAAGAACCGGTTGATGGTGGCGTAGTAGACCAGCAGGCCAAAGAACAGCGCCAGGTCGGAATAGCGGTCCACCACCGAATCGAAGAACCCACCGAAGCGCGTCACCTGGCCGGTTTCGCGGGCCACCCGCCCGTCCACCATGTCAAAGAGGCCGGCGCCGATCACCACAATCCCGGCCCCCAGAAACTTACCCTGCGCAAACAGCCAGGCGGCCGCGATGTTGATCACCAGGCCCAGAAACGTGAGCACGTTGGGGTGGATTCTGGACAGCGCCAGCCAGCGGACGATGCGATCGATGATGGCGCCGCAGACCACCCCAATCGAACGGGTAACAGTCATAATTTACTCGCCCGCATCGTGGATAGTGGTCAATTTGCGGATTTCCAGTTCCTTGACGCCGCCCGGGCTTTGCACCCGCACGGTGTCGCCTTCTTCCTTGCCCAGCAGCGCGCGGCCGATCGGCGAGGTAGTCGAGATTTTCCCGTTGGCGGCGTCGGCTTCTTCGCTGGTCACCAGATTATAGGTGATCTCCTCTTCGCGCCTGGTGTCCAGAACCACCACCTTCGACCCCAACCCTACGCGGTCATGGGGAATCTTCGTAAAGTCGATCATGGATACTTCGGCGAGGCGTTTGCGCAACTGGCCGAGGCGGGCGTTGACAAACCCCTGGCGATCCTTGGCTGCGTGATACTCGGCATTTTCGCTCAGGTCGCCGTGGGCCCGTGCCTTCAGGATTTCTTTAGGCAACTCCACGTGCAACTCGTATTCGAGCGTACTGATCTCATCCTGAAGCTTCTTTTTGATGTCGGTCATGGAACGGGAACAGCTACCCCAGGTCACATTATAACGATCTGCGAGCGGGCGGGGGTTAGCGGGTCCACGCCGGCCGGCGCGACCTTGGCCTGCCCCAGCCGGTGGTTGTGCTTTTACACGCCCGAGACACGGCAAAGCAGATTACAATCGCAGTTGGGCCCCGTCGCCCGGCGCCGGTGCGCGCGCCAACTTACCGATGAATCCGCTTCGCGACAAGAACGTGTTGATCACTGGAGGAAGCCGCGGCATCGGAAAGCGCCTGGCGCTGGGATTCGCGCAAGCCGGGGCGCGGGTTGGCCTGCTGGCGCGCAGCCAGCCGGAGCTGGACCTGGCCAAGCTCGAAATCGAGCAGGCTGGCGGCAATGCTTTCCGCATCCGCGCCGACGTCCGCGACCTGGAGCAGCTTAGCGCCGCCGTGGAGCGCCTGCGCGTGGTGTTCGGGGGACCCCTGGATATCCTGATCGCCGCCGCCGGCGTGCAGGGGCCCATCGGCCCGCTGCTTTCCACGCGTCCGCAGGTCTGGAACGAGACGATCGAAATCAACCTGATTGGCGCAGCCAATGCCTGCCGCGCGGTGCTGCCCGCCATGATCGAGAAGCGCAGCGGCAAAATCGTGCTGATCGCCGGCGGCGGCTCCAGCCAGTCGCGGCCCAATTTCGGCGCTTACGCCGCTTCCAAAGCAGGCCTGGTGCGCTTTGCCGAGTGCCTGGCAGAGGAGGTCCGCGACCACAATATTCAGGTGAACTGCATTTCCCCGGGCGGCGCCTATACCCACATGACCGACGAAATCCTGCACGCCGGCGAGGAGCGCGCGGGGGCCCGTGAGATCGCCGGCGCCGAGCAGGTCCGCATCACCGGCGGCGTGGCTCCCGAAAAACAAATCCAGCTCGCCTTGTTTCTGGCCTCCGACCGCTCCAACCACATCAGCGGCAAGCTGATTCACATCAATGACGACTGGCGCCGGCTGGAACAGGAGAACATGAAGCCGGAGCTTTATACCCTGCGCCGCGTGCAGAAGATATGAGCGCGGAGCGCCCCATCCCCACGCTGGAGACGCCCCACCTGCTCCTGCGCCCCCTGGAACTGGCCGATGCGGCCGAGGCCCAGAAGCTGTTTCCGCAGTGGGAGATTGTGCGCTACCTTGCAGCGGTGGTCCCCTGGCCGTTTCCCGAGGATGGCGCGTTGACCTACTATCGCGACCAGGCGCTTCCCGCCATGGCGCGCGGCGACGAGTGGCACTGGTCGCTGCGTTTGAAGAGCCGCGCCGGCCCCCTGATCGGCTCGATTACGCTTCGGAAAAGCGAGAAGAAGAATCGCGGCTTCTGGATCGGTCTGCCCTGGCAGGGGCGGGGGCTGATGAGCGAAGCGGTCGAGGCGGTTACCGATTACTGGTTCAACGTGCTCGGCTGCGCGGTGCTGCGGGCGCCCAAAGCGGTGGTGAACACCGCGTCGCGGCGGATTTCCGAAAAGCAGGGTATGCGGGTAATTGCGGTGGAGCAGGGCAAGTACGTGTGCGGCACACTTCCAACGGAGATCTGGGAAATCACGGCGGAGGAGTGGCGCGCGCGGCGGCGCTAGTGTAAGTTACTCATCGTCCGGAGCCGCAAGCGTAAGTCGCAGTGCAGTCGGCCGCCATCGCGCAACAGCGCCTGGATGCGGCGGGATGGGCCCAGCGCGGCATCCTGTTCCAGATCCGCGGCCGTCAGGTAACTGTCGCCCGCGAATTGCAGCTCGTCGAACCACTGCGGAGGGTATCCCGCGCCGGCAGTCAAGCGTTCGCCCGGCTCGCTTGCGGGGACCGATTGCGCGTGTTCCGAAAGATGCCGGGGTGCCGGGTGGTGGATCATGACGTAGCCGTTATGGGGCAAGCCAAGGGATTGTCCTGCTCCGCGCGGCGTGTGCTCGCGCTCCAATTCCCAAGTTGCTACCCAGATACACAGCCCGCTTGAAGAAGCGCCGGCGATGGTGCCTCTGACCGCCTGGCAGGCACTCAGCCGCACCCGCCGATCGTCAAAGCGGTCCCTGTTTAGTGTTCTTTATGTTTAGTGTTCTGGATCGTACTACGGTCCGCCGGAAAGGGGCGCGGGAACCTATCGGCCTGCCGGGTTGTGTTAGAGTGGCTGAATACTCGTTAAGTTTAGCGGGCAGAAATGAACTGCGCCCTGAATGAGATTCCCGGCCTTCGTGCCTCGCGCGGGACGGGGAAAAGTTTGCGCACGCGCGCAACCTTCTGTGTTATGCCGCCGGAGAATCGATCGAAACCGGGCGTAATCGTGCCACATCCCGCTATCCCGGTGTCCGATTGCGGGCTGCGAAAGAAGGCTCTGATCAGATGCGCTTCTCTGTGGATAGCCGATGAATCGAACCTCCCCAAGTCCCCCGTCGTGGGAACTGGCCCAGCGGCTTCTTGCTTACGAAACCGCCAGTGGCAATCCTTCCGTTACCAGGATGTCTGCCGCGGTGCGCGTTTCCGAGAAACTGCGCCGCCGCCTGGTGACACTCGCCGGCGTAGCCGGTTTTTGCGCGCTGCTGCATCGCGCCCTGGCCCTGTCCAAGGCGCAAGTGCCGGGACTTAGCAAGCTGAGTGTCCGGCCCGACGGCTCTTTAGAGGGTTTAAACGAACTTCATGATGACGACGCGGCCCAGGCAGGGGCTATGCTTATCGCGGAGCTGATCGAGCTACTAACTACATTCATCGGAGAACATCTGACCCTCATCTTAATCCACGATGTGTGGCCCGACTTAGCAGAATCGGGAGAGAGAACAAACTTATAATGACCCCACAAAAGAAAGTCGAGATCAAGAAGCTACCCACGGGCGTCTCCGGCCTCGATGAGATTCTGGGCGGGGGCCTCCCGGAGTTCTCGTTTAACATCATCGCGGGCGCTCCGGGAACCGGCAAGACCACTCTCGCGCATCAGTTCGTGTTCGCCAATGCCACGCCGGAGCGACCCGCGCTTTACTTCACCGTCCTTGGCGAGCCCGCCTTGAAAATGCTGCGCTACCAGCAGCAATATTCCTTCTTCGACTCTTCGAAGTTGAACCGGGCCATTCGCTTCATCAATCTGGGCCAGGTACTGGAGGAGCGCGGGCTTGAAGGAATCCTGGAGGAAATCACCAAACAGGTAGAAGCCGCCAGCCCCGGCTTCGTGGTCGTGGATTCCTTTCGCACGGTGATGCGCAGAGCGCAGAACGACGATACCAGCATGGGCATACAACTGTTCGTGCAGCGTCTGGGCCTTCTGTTGACCAGTTGGGAGGCCACCACCTTTCTGATCGGCGAATACACCGACGTCGAACTGCGCGACAACCCCGTATTCACGGTCTCCGACGGGCTGATCTGGCTGTACCAGATTGTGGAAGGAAATTCGATTGTACGCAAGCTGCAAATCATGAAACTGCGCGGCCAGACGTCGGTCCCGGGCCTGCACATGTTCCGCATTACGGATGCCGGTCTGCAGGCCTTCTCGCGTACCCTGGGGCTGTCCGGCCGGCCGAGAAAGATACCCGCAAAAAGACGCCTTTCCATGGGCATTCCCGAACTCGACAAGATGCTCGGCGGGGGCATTCCGGAAGGCGACAGCGTTTTGATCGCCGGCCCTTCCGGCACCGGCAAATCGCTCCTGGCAACCCAGTTTATCGCCGCCGGCACGCACCTGGGAGAGCCCGGCATCGTGGCCGTATTTCAGGAGCGGCCCCAGGAATACGCCGTGCGGGCCGGAAGCTTGATTCTCGATTTAGGGGCTGCCTTGGACGCCGGGCAACTGCAAGTGATTTACCTGCGGCCCCTGGATCTCTCGGTGGACGAAGCCATGCACGAGATTCTGGAGGGCATCGAAAAAATCGGCGCCAAACGGTTGGTGATCGACTCGCTGGAGGGCTTCGAAATGGCCCTGGCGCCGGCTTTTCGCAGCGATTTCCGCGAATCGCTTTACCGCATGATCTTCGCTCTAACCGGCATCGGTGTCACCGTTCTGAGTACCCTGGAGTTGGAGGACTCCTTTACCGAGCTTGCCTTTACCAGTTACTCCATCTCATTCCTTACCGACGATATCATCCGCCTCCGGTATGTGGAAATCGAAGGCCAGTTGCGCAAAATCATCATGGTGGTGAAGATGCGCGCCAGCGATCATGCCAAATTTATCCGCGAGTACGAAATTACCGCCAAAGGCGTGGTGATCAGGCAAAGGCTCACCAGCTACGACCGGCTGATCTCAGGAACGCCCAGGCGGGTGGACAGGTCCTCGCGAAAGGAGTAAGCTCACGGAATCCGAACCCGCAGCCAGGTGGCAGTTCATGAGCAGGAGGGTAACGCAGGGGGCAAAGCGAAAAGTCGACATGGCGGCGCTGTGCGAGCCGGCGGCCGAAGAGTCCCCCATGCCTGTCGCCGCGGTAGAAGGGGTCGGGCACGTGATCGGCTACGTCAACCCGCCCTTCTGCCGGCTGGTGGGCAAATCGAAGCAAGAATTGATCGGAAGCGCGTTCGCCCAGGTGGTCCCCGCGGGCGAGGAATGCCTGCGCCTGCTCGACCGGGTACATGACACCGGGCAGGCCGAAACCCATATAGGCGAGGATCGCCCCACCGCCGACCCGTTCTATTGGTCTTATTCCATGTGGCCGCTGCTCGGCCCGGACGGCACTCCCGCCGCGATCATGATCCAGGTTACCGAGACTACCCCTTTTCACCAGGAAGTCACCCGGGTGAACCAGGCACTCATGCTGAGCACCGTACGGGAGCATGAACTCCGGGAGGCCGCCGAGCTGCTGAACGCCCAACTGCAGGGGGAGATTGCCGAGCGCAAGCACGCACAGGAAGAACTGCGCACCCGCAATGCCGAACTGGCCGAGTCGCGCGATTTCCTGCACTATATTGTGGATGGCGTGGCGCAGCCGCTGCTGGTGCTGGATACGGAAATGCGCATCCGCAGCGCCAACCAGGCCTTCTACCGGTGCTTTCTGAGCGTGCCGGAAACTACCGTGGGGCATTTGCTGCATCGGCTGGAGGGCGGCCAGTGGCACATTCCGGAAATTCACGCGCTGCTGCGCAAAGTTCTGGAGAACCAACCCTTCGAAGATGTCGAGGTGCAGCGGGAGTTTCAGAAGGCCGGCCGCAAGATTCTGCTCCTAAGCGCACGGCAACTGGATGCCGTGCAACTGATCCTGCTGAGCATCAACGACGTGACCGAGCGCCGGAAAGCCGAAGCAGCCCTGCGGTCCGGCGAGGAC
>Ga0335074_10017208_pt1 | contig 10187 bp, 11 predicted proteins | sample Lox_Sample_23_FD_206715 | JGI IMG/M metagenome (GOLD analysis project Ga0335074, IMG submission 206715) | Soil microbial communities from Loxahatchee National Wildlife Refuge, Florida, United States - Lox_Sample_2.3 | ecosystem: Environmental > Terrestrial > Soil > Wetlands | place: USA...
ACAAAGCAGAGATCCCTCGCGCCGCGCTCGTCCAGCGCGGCGAGCAGGCTGAAAGGCGCGCCGGCACTCGGGCCGAAGCCGGAGACGGCGATCGACGCTCCATCGGGCAAGTCGCTGATTGCGTCGGCAGGCGAGGTACGCAGCTTGTCCATATGCCCAGCCTGCGTCCGCGGCATCACAGTGACTAGACCGGTCCGCGCCAAAAATGACCGCCCGGCGGCTGTGTCATAGCTCCGCCAGCGCGGCGAGTCTGACTGGAAACACCGGCGCGCCGACGATCTCCGGTTACCGGAAAGATATAGCAAGTGTGTTCTAATTAATCCATGGGCCATGAGCGAACAGTGACCGATCCCGGACGACGCCCGGGACGCGCCGGGAGCCCCGGCTCCGCGGGCCGGCCAGGCTGGTGGATCGCCCCCGGCACGAACCCAGATCGGAAGGTTAGGCGCCTCGCGGGGCTCATCGCGATCTGCGTCGCGATAGCCGGGCTCTCACTTGCCGCGATGGCCCTGTCCGCCGCGTCGCCAGCCGGCACCGCATGGAGGCCCACTGCGACGCCAGCGGGGACCGCATGGGGACTCGCCCCGGCCGCCTCGACGGGGACATACCCACGGCCGGACGCGTACTGCGCGGCCCGGGTACAGCAGTACCCGGAGCGCGTCGCGGCCAACGCGACGGCCAATACCACCATCCCGCCCGCGGGCACGGACTTCCACTGGGGTCCATGGGCCAGACAGACGCCCGAGATGGCGTACAACTTCTCCAAGGTGGACGGGAACTTCTCGGGCACCACCGACGAGATCCTCGAGTGGGCCGCCTGCAAATGGGGCATGGACCAGAACATTGCCAGGGCCGAGGCAATGGCCGAGTCCTCGTGGTACCAGGGCACGGTCGGCGACAACGGCGACTCCTATGGCATCCTTCAAGTCCGGGCAGCGCCAGACGGGTCTCCCGCGTCCGCGAACAATGGCTGGGGCGGCTACCCCTGGACGCAGAAATCCACCGCTCTCGATGCGGATGCGCAAATGGCCTACCTGCGCGCGGTCTACGACGGCCAGTCCTACATGGGAAACGGCGGTAACGGATCCCCTGCTCTAAAGGGCGATATCTGGAACGCGGTCAGTACCTGGGAATCCGGGTCTGACACAGGACCGGACTCCTACACGCAAGAGATCCAGGGCTACCTGGCATCCCAGGCGTGGCAGAAATCGTATCCGCTCCGCAGCGCGATGTCCGCTGAGGTCACGCCCTGAAAGCGTGACATGAAGATCGCTACGGCTTGCGGACAGCGGTACGCGGCCGGAAGGATCAGGTCTCGGGCCGGCAGACGAGCCGGCGGGCGGACGGAGGCAGCGCATGCGGATCGGCATCTTGGCGGCGGAGCCGGGCGGGCCCCAGGCACTGGACAAACTGACTGATCAGCTCCGCCGCGCGGCCGACGACGGGTTCGCGTCGTTCTGGCTGGCGAACATCTTCGGGCTGGACGCGCTGACCGCGCTGGCGGTGGCCGGCCGCCAGGTGCCGGGCATCGAGCTCGGCACGGCCGTCGTCCCCACCTACCCGCGGCATCCGGCGGTGCTGGCCCAGCAGGCACTGACCGCGGCGCTGGCGGCCGGCCCCGGCCGGCTGACGCTCGGCATCGGGCTGTCACACAAGATCGTCATCGAGGACATGTACGGGTACAGCTTCGACCGGCCCGCCCGGCACATGCGCGAATACCTGTCGGTCCTGCTGCCGCTGCTGGACGGCACCGCAGCCAGCGTCGACGGCGACACGCTGAGCGCGCACATCGGCCTGTCCGTGCCCAGGGACGGACCGGTGCCGGTGCTGCTGGCCGCGCTGGCGCCGCGGATGCTTGCCCTGGCCGGCGAGCAGACCGACGGCACGGTGCTGTGGATGACCGGGCCCGCCACCGTCCGCGACTACGTCGTCCCGGCGATCTCGGCCGCCGCCAGCGCCGCGGGCCGGCCCAGCCCGCGCATCGTCTGCAGCTTGCCCATCTGCGTGACCAGTGACCCGGCCGCCGCCAGGGCCAGCGCGGACAAGGACCTCGCCATCTACGGGCAGCTGCCGTCCTACCGCGCGATGCTGGACAGGGAAGGCGCGGCCGGCCCCGGCGACGTGGCCATCGTCGGGGACGAGGACGCGGTCGCGGCGCAGATCGCCGAACTCGCCAACGCCGGGGTGACCGACTTCTCCGCCGCGCAGATCGCCCACGGCCCCGACCGGGAACGGACCCGCACCCTGCTGAAGACACTCATCGCCGCAAGCTAGCCGGGCACCGCTCACCCGATGGCAGCGAGAATCTGGCGGTGCAGGTCCAGCAGTACCGGCATCTCTTCCCGGCCCGCGCGGCCCATCCCGCACTCGGTGCAGACGCCCCATTCGCGGCTGCCGCCGGGGCTGTCCGCCAGGGCGGCATCGATCAGCCGCGCCTGGTCACCGGTGGTGCCGGACGCCTGGTCCCCGGGGTGATAGGGGACGATCCCGAAATTGAGCTCGGTGTCGGGCCCGGTGGCAAGCCCGGCGAGCGGCGCGAAGTAGCTCTCCGCACGCTGATACTGCGGCACGGTGAAGGAGACGAAGCTGACCGTCCGCCCCGCCGCGGCAGCGACCGCGTTCACCACCCGAACCTGCAGCGCCAGTGACTCGGGCTGCTTGAAATGCTGGTGACCCCAGTCCCCGTAACACAGGTGCAGGCCCACCGGGACCTCGGCGGGCACCGTATCGACGCAGCGCGCGAGGTTCCCGATGATCGCGTCGAAGACCCCAGGCCCGATTGGCCCGTAGAACTCCTCCAGGATGCTGAACTCCACCGCGACGTCCCACTGGACGGCCACCTCGTGGCGCGGGATCGCCGCCAGCAGCCGGTGCAGGTCCGCGAACATCGCCTGCTCGTAGCCGGGCAGCAGCACCTGCTGGTGCTCGGGGACGACGTAGGCGCTGATGGAGGCGAGCGGCGTGGGGTATTCCACCTGGAAGCGGACCCCGTCAGGGATGACGCCTTCCTTCCGCAGTGCGGTGAAGGTCTCATAGGACCTGAGGTAGGCGTCGGCATAGCCAGGGTCGGGCCATGTCACCGCGGCCGGATCCGCTCCGTCGGCCAGCCGCAACTGCGGCATGTGCTCGTAGTCTCCCTCGGCAGGATCGAACGGCTGCACGGGGGTCAGCCCGGGCATCCGCAGGAACCTGTGCGCCTGGAAGAAGATCCAGCCGGCCCGGTCCCCCGTTTCCCCGTCCGGAATGCGCCGCAGGCCGGATGGGACGCGGGTGGTGATCTCGCGCATCACTGACTCGGTGTCGGTTAGGTTGACGCTGCCGTTGAAGTGAACGTGATCTGGTGGCATGGCACTAGCTCCCTCGGGGTGGCGCTGAATGGGGTGTGAGGCCGCGGTCAGCGGCTGTGCGATCCCGCCATCAGGTCAGCGAGGTCGTCGGGGTGGAGGAACGATGGCGGGGGCGGCGGCCCCCAGCTGAACAGCCCGCGGGCGCCCTCGAAGGTTTCCGGGGTCCAGACCTGGTCCTCAGGCACGCAGTCCATGTCGGAGTAGTACTCGCTGAACGTCCCCGAGGGATCTCTGAAGTAGTAGAAGAAGTTCGAGCCGGCGTGGTGCCGGCCGAGCCCCCACACGTGTCGCTCCGGGTGCTCGGCCAGCAGCGCGTGGGCGCCCCGGCCGATCTCGTCGATGTCGTCGACCTGCCAGGACGAGTGGTGCGGGAACACCACCGGGGCGCGCAGCACCAGCACGTTGTGGTGGTCAGTGGAGCAGCGGAGGAACGCGCCCACGTCCTTGACGTAGTCGCTGGCCTTGAAGCCGAGGCCATCGCGGAAGAACGCCGTGGTGGCGTCGAAGTCGGTGGTGCCGATGACGACGTGGCCCAGCTTGCGGGGAATGACCGGCCCGGTCCGCAGGATGCCCGGGGCGCGGGTGCCGGCCCGCTCCGTCCGGCCGGGGCCGTTGTAGGGCGTCGGGCCGGTCACGGGCTGCTTCATGCGCGGCGTGACCTGGAGCACGGCCCGCACGTGCGTGACCGGATCACGGGCGGTCAGCGTCCCGGCGGCCGGGTCGGCGTCCGAATCGATGCCCAGGCTGTGCAGCCGGGACGCGGTGCGCCCGAGGTCATCGGCGTCGTCTACTCCGATCCGCAGCTCGATCAGGCGCCTGACAGACGAGGGGACGAGGCGGAGCTGGCGGCCGCCGTCACGGGTGGCGAGCCAGCCGTCGCCCTCGTCCGCGAGTCCGAACTCCCGGTAGTAGGCCGCCGTCTCCTCCAGGTTGGGTACCCCGAGCGTGAACGATGTCAGCTGGTGCAGGGCCACGGTGTCCTCCTCACGCCGCGGCGAACCGCTGCCGCAGCTCGCCGATGCCTTCGATGGCGCTGACCAGTTCGTCGCCGTCGGCCAGCCAGCGCTGCGGGTCGCGGCCCAGGCCGACGCCCGCCGGGGTCCCGGTGAAAATCACGTCGCCGGGCAGCAGCGGCAGCCGGGCTGACAGCCGGGAGATCAGCACCGGTACCGGGAAGATGAGCTGGCTGGTGCGGGCCTTTTGCACCTGCTCGCCGTTGACCGTGGCTCGGAGCCCGAGGTCATCAGGGTCGGCGAACTCGTCAGGGGTGACCAGAGACGGCCCCATGGGCGAGAAGCCGGGCAGCGACTTGCCCAGGCTGAACTGGGGAGCCGGGCCCGCCAGCTGGCTGATCCGCTCCGACAGGTCCTGACCGATCGTCAGGCCCGCCACGTGCCGCCACGCGTCGGACTCGGCGACCTGCCAGGCACGGGTTCCGATCACCACGACGAGCTCGATCTCCCAGTCGGTGTGGCCGCCCGGCGGCAGCCGCACCGTGGTGACCGGGCCGGTGATGCTCGAGGCGAACTTGGTGAAGACCGGCGGCAGCCCCTCCGGGGCGGCGAAGCCGGACTCATCCGCGTGATCGCGGTAGTTCAGGCCCACGGCCAGCAACTGGCGGGGCGCGGGCGCCGGCGCGCCCAGGCCGGCGGCGTCGAACTCCGCGCCCGCGGGCAAGCCGGCTTGCTCCGCCCAGGAGCGGAACTCCGCCCAGCGGCCGTAGATGGCCTGCGGGTCCGATTCGAACCGCCCTTCGCTGGCTTCCCCGACGTCGACGGCACGGCCGGCGGTGATGAGGACGAGACGGCCGGACAGGTTGGCGATGCGCATGGTGATAGTGCTCCAGGTGTCAGACGAGCGGGGTTATCTTCTCTTCCACGCCGAGCAGGGCTTTGCCGTAGACCTCGAAGCCGATCGTCGGCGAGACCACTGCGTGGCGTGCCGCGACGTTGGCGTCCCGCCAGATCCGCTGCAGCGGGCTGGAGTCCGCGAAGCCGGCGGCCCCGTGCGCGTTCATCAAGATGGTGAGCGCCTCGACCACGTTCTGCACCGCGTAGCCGGTGTCGGCGCGGACCCGGGCGCGGTTGAGGTATGCCAGGTACTCACCGCGGGCCGCCGCGTCGTCGATGTCGGCCGCGGCCCGGTAGCAGATCAGCGCGGCCGCGTCGATCTTCGTGGCGGCGTCGGCGATCTGCAGCTGGAAGGCGACCGATTCGGCCTGGGTCTCGAAGAACGTGTAGGAGATGGGCTTCTTCGCCGCCTTGTCGGTCACGAGGTTCAGTGCGGCCTGCCCCATGCCGAGCTGCGGGCCGGCCAGCACCAGGGTCAGGACGGGCACGAACGCCGACCGGAACAGCGCCTCGTCGGTGAACGGCGTCGGGTAGCCGCCCTCGATCGCGGCCGGCACCGACAGCACGCGGTGCGCTGGCACGAAGACGTCGGTGGCCACCAGGCAGTTGCTCGCGGTCCCCCGCATCCCGGCCACGTACCAGACGTCCTCGATGGCCAGGTCGGCCGCCGGGATCAAGACCAGCCCCTGGTCAACGACCTCCCCGTTCTCGTCGGTCAGCGGCACGCCGAGCACGGCCCACGTCGACCACCAGGAGCCGGAGTTGAAGTACCAGCGTCCCGACACCTGCCAGCCGCCGTCTACCTTGCGGGTGGTCGCCGACGGGGTGAGCACGCCGGTAACCCGCGGCTGCGGGTCGGCGAACACCTCCTCCTGGGCCTGCTCGGGGAACAGCGCGGTGAGCCAGTTGCACACGTTAACGAGCGCGACGACCCAGCCGGCGGACCCGTCGCCCTCGGCGACGGCGGCCGAGACATCGAGCATCGCGCGCAGCGTGGTCGCGTACCCGCCGTACCGTTTCGGCACGGCGACCTTGAACAGCCCGGCCTCGCCGAGGGCGTCGATGCACTCGGCGGGGACCCGGCGGTCAGCGTCGGTCTTAGCCGCGTGCTCCCGCAGCAGCGGCTGCAGCGCCCGCGCCCGGGCCACGAGCTCGGCGGGGGTCGGTTCTGTCATGGACTCCTCCTCGAATCCTTTTGCCTGGGCAAAGGGCACGGCCTGTCAGTGCGAGCAGGCGGCGATCAGGTCGGTGACCGGGCGGCGCGGGCGGGCGGCGAAGCCAGAGTGGGTGCCGTAGGCACGGTGCCCGTACACCAGCGGCGGCGCGGTCCTGGTCTCGGCGTGGCAGACCGCGCCGAGCAGCAGCATGTGGTCCCCGCCCCGCACCGCCTGGGCCAGCTCGCAGGCCAGCCACGCCGGCGCGCCTGAGAGCCGCGGCAGCCCGTGGTCGTAATGCCAGTCGGCCGCCGCGAAGCGGTCGGCCGAGCGCAGGGCGAACAGCCGGGCGGTCTCCTCCTGCCCCTGGCCCAAGACGTTCACGCCGAACCGCCGGGTCCGCAGCACCGGCTCAAGCAGGCGAGAGCCGCGGTCAAGTGCCACAGTGACCATCGGCGGTCGCAACGACAGGGACGCGAACGCGCTCACCGTCGTGCCGAACGGGCCGTCCTCGTCAGCGGTGACGATCGTGACCTGAGCGCAGACGGCGGCCATCAGGTCCCGGAAGGCGTGCTCACCGACCATGGCTGCTTCTCTCGCGTTGACTAACGTACATAATTAATTATGATTGATTATTAAGTTTGCATCGTCAATCGTCAAGAGCGAAGGAGCCGCGAGTGGCCACGGCTGATGAGCACGCCGGGGCGATCCGCGCCGACGCCGGCGAGGCCGAGATGGCTTTCCGGCGCAGCGACTGGGAGCACCCCGCGGGGCGCTCCCGCGCCGAGCAGGCGGCCGATTACGTGGCTGGCCTGGCCGCCGCAGCGCCGCCCGGCACCCGCCTCGGCACCAAGGAGGATGTCCGGGCCCGGTGCGGCGTCTCGGTGGGCACGTTCAACGAGGCGCTGCGGCTGCTCCAGACCCGCCAGGTGATCACGGTACGCCCCGGCCCCGGCGGCGGGCTGTTCGTCACGGACCGGGCCGCGACGGTCCGGCTCGGCAAGTCCCTGCTCGAACTGGACGCCGGGGAGGCCGCCGTGGCCGACGCCATCCGCATCAGGAACGCGCTGGATCCGCTGCTGATCGAGGACGCACTGTGGCACGCCTCCCCCGCCGACCTCGCCGTTCTCCGCGACTGCCTGGAGCCCATGGCCGCGGCGGTCGCCGGCGGGGATCCGGCGGCCTTCGTGCAAGCCAACTGGCAGCTGCACGCCCAGATCGCCGCGATCAGCCCCAGCCAGCTGCTGCGGTCCCTGTACGGTTCCCTCCTGGAGGTCATCGAGCGGCACACGCTGTCGGTGCTGCCGGCCGAGGGCACGCCACTGCCGGGCTACATCCAGGAGCGTTACCAGCTGCACGCCGACCTGGTCGCCGCGCTCGGGCGCCGGGACGGCCCGGAAACGAGCCGGCTCATCGCCCTGCACAACACTCAGGGCTGAGCCGCCGGCGGCCAGCCGAACGCGGCGAGGTCCAGCGCCGCGGCGACCGTCCCGCACTTGCCGCAGGTCCGCGCCACTTCATCGGCGGAGAACCGGGCGCAGGCCGCGGCGTAATACTGCACGGCGGGAGTGTCCTTGTCGTGCTCCCATTCGTAGCGCCGCAGCTCGCTGTCGCACCCGTCGCAGTACCACGCGGCGCCCTGCAGCCCCGCTTCCAGCGGCTGGAACCGGATCGTCACGCCCTCGGTTACCGGCACGATCCGGTGCGGCGTGCCTGCCGGGACGTAGACGTGGTCGCCGACGACCATCCGGAACCTGTTGACCGAGCTGTCGCGCAGGTGGACGTCCGCCTCCCCGGACAGCTGGCTGAGCACGTTGTCCTTCGAGCAGATGAGGTGGAACGGCTGCGGCTGCCTGTTCCTGGACAGGTAGAGCTGCGGGTCGGTCTCCTCCGGCAAGACGGCGGCGTCCTCGTACTCGCCGACCTCGGCCTTGAAGGCGTGCAGCATCCGGCGGCGGTTCATGACGCGGCCTCCTTCAGGGTGCGATAGGCGGCGCTGACCGCCTGGGTCTGGGACACCTGCCGTCCCCATCCCCATCGCTCGGCGGGGAACACGTCGTTGACGTGCCCGCACTCGGCGCAGGTCCGGCCCTCCTCGCTGTTGCGCAGCTCGACGAACTTCAGCGAGTGGTACAGCGTCGCGAACTGGCGGATCGGATCCTCGTCCGCTCCGTAGCTCTCCGCGTCGTACCCCGGCAGGCCGTGCGGGGTGGCGTCGTAGTCGTGCCGCACCAGCTCGGCCTTGCACTTCTTGCAGCGCGCGAGGACCGCTTCCCGCTGGTCGCCCGACGTGTTCTGGTGCTGGGTGATGACCATGACGGCGAACGCTTCCGGGTCCTTCTCATTCCGCAGGAACGAGTTCACCCCGTGCAGCTGCTGGGTCACGAAGATCTGCCCCGGGGCCAGCATCGCCTGGTTCGCGCCGTAGGTGACGACGACCTCGTTCACCGTGTTCCAGTGGAAGAAGTGCCCGTACTCCATGTCCGGCCCGCCGGTGAGCACCGCACCGCAGGGCACGATCGCCCCGGCCGAATCGTACGGGAACAGCGGCATCAGCTCTGCCGCCGCTTTCGCCATCCGCTCGTAGACGTTGACCTTGAGCGGCTCGCGGTCGGGGTCGGGCGGCGGGATCCGCCGGGTGTCCTCCAGGTCCACGGTTCACCTCACGATGTAGCGCCATGCGGAACACTGACCCCCATTGTGAGACATGGTGCGCCCGGGAGACAAGACCTTCCGTTCTGGAAAAGGGTGCGAACCTCAGCCGATGCGATCGCCGAGCTCGCGCGCGACCCGCATGGTCGCGACAGCGGCGGTCTTCACCCACGCCTCGTCGGCGCGGGACAGCGGCGCGGTTGTCACGAGGGCACAGCGGACGTGGCCGCGGCTGTCGCGGACCGCGGCGGCCACGGCGGCGACGTCGTCCTCGCTCTCCCCGTGGTTGACCGCGTAGCCCAGGCGGCGGACCTCGGCGATCTGCTCGAGCAGTTCACCGAGGCTGGTCAGGGCGCGGGGCGTCGGCGCCGCCAGCACTCCGGCTGGGTACAGGGCGGCGATCTCCTCGTCAGTGCGCTCCGCGAGCAGCACCTTGCCGGTGGCCGTCGAATGCGCGGGCAGGATCCGCCCGGTCCGGCTGCCGGTGCGCACCATCCGGTCGCTTTCGACGCTGTCCAGGAACAGCACGCTCGTGTCGCCGCGCATGACGCCCAGGTGGGCGGTCTCGCCGGTCAGGTCGCGCAGCTCCACCAGGGCCGTGTGCGAGACGGCGCGGATGTCGATCTTCGAGACGACCGCCAGGCCGATGTCGACCAGCGCGGGTCCCGGCCGGTAGGCGCGCGAGTGCTCGTCCTGTTCCACGAACTGGTGGTGGCTGAGCGTGGCCAGCATCCGGTGCACCGTGGACCGGGACAAGCCCATGTCCCGGGCCACCTGGTTGACCCGGATCATCTCGTGATCCTCGAAGAGACGGAGCAACCGCAGCACGTTGTCGACCGCGCCGATCAGCGAGCCTGGGCGGTCGGACGGGGTGCCGTCGGAATCCTGCTCCACGCAAGCAGGGTAGCGCATCTGACCCTTGCACATCGTTCCTGGACGTAGCAAAATACGGGACAATGTTCCGTATCGTGACACGTTCAAGGAGAGAATGTCATGGCGCTGTTCCTCAGCCTGCACCAGGCCCCGGGCCTGTCACCTGAAGAGATCGCCGGATACGGCCCGGATGTCGCCAAGGGCGTGTACGCGACGTTCCGCCAGCTGTACGTCAATACTGACACCGGCTTCATCGTCTCGGTGTACGAGGCGGACAGCGCCGCCGCAGTGGAACAAGAGTTCGAGCGAGT
>Ga0335074_10017209_pt1 | contig 10187 bp, 6 predicted proteins | sample Lox_Sample_23_FD_206715 | JGI IMG/M metagenome (GOLD analysis project Ga0335074, IMG submission 206715) | Soil microbial communities from Loxahatchee National Wildlife Refuge, Florida, United States - Lox_Sample_2.3 | ecosystem: Environmental > Terrestrial > Soil > Wetlands | place: USA: Florida...
GGTTTGCGGATCATCGGCCCAAGCTCGCTGCAGCTTGGGCTCGGCTTCCTCCAGCATTTGCATCACGGTCACATCCCCGTGGCCCGCCGCCGAAGACAACACATCTTTTAGAATGGCGCTCACCTTATTTGCTTTCGCGGCTTGCGCGCGCGCCGCCCGGGCTTCCGCGATGGCCACGATGGAGGCGGCCGACAGGCTAACCGCCAGCAGCAGGGCGGCGCTGATCGGCAGCCATCTCCGGCGCGCCAATTTGCCCGCGCGATACCAGGCAGTCTGCACCCGCGCGCGGACCGGGAGACCGTTGAGGTAGCGCTCCATGTCTTCCTGAAAATCGCGTACGCTGCGATAACGCAGGGACGCATCGCTCTCCAGGGCTTTTAACACGATCGCGCTCAAATCCCCTTTGAGCAGCCGCCGCAAGCGCTCCGGCGTCACACCCCGGGCATCCGCCGCTTCGTTCGTTACCGCATTCACCGGCGCCAGAACGGACGCATCGTCCATAGCGCGCTGCAGTTCGCGCAGCATCGAACCGGGATCGCCGAATGGCCAGACCCCGGTCAGCAATTCGTATAGCAGAATGCCCAGCGAAAACACGTCGTGCGCGGGCGTGGCACGTTCGCCGCGCAGCCGTTCCGGGCTGGCATACCGCGGTGTGAGCATGCGCGTGCGCGTTACCGTGAATTCCCGGGCGGCGTCCAGCAGAACGCCCGTGCCGAAATCCAGCAGCTTGACGTTGCCGTCCGCCGTCGCCAGAATATTGTTGGGTTTCAGATCCCCATGCACGATCAGGTTGCGATGCGCATATTCCACCGCTTCGCAAACCTTCACAAACAGCGCCAGCCGGCGCGGCACGCTGAGCTTTAAGCGGTCGCAATAGTCGTCCAGCCGCTCGCCCTCCACATACTCCATCACCAGGAAAGGTTCGCCGCTCTCCGCGATACCGCCATCGAGTAGATGCGTAATGTGCGGATGATTCAGCGACGCCAGCAATTGCCGCTCGGTCTCGAAGCGCCGCAAAAACTCCGGGCCGGTTAAATAACCGGCCATCACTTTCAGCGCCACCGTCTGCCGGTATTGGCCGTCCGCGCGTTCGGCGCGATACACGGCGCTGGTTCCTCCGCGGCCCAAAAGCCCCACCGCCCGGTAAGCTCCGAACAGATTCGCGGGCACGGATGCCGCCGGCGGGGGCTGAATGGGCGCCGCCTGTTGCATGGCCGCGCGCGCGGCGATCAGCGAACTCACCTCCGCGAAAAGCCGCTGATCGTCGCCTGTTTGCGCCTTCAGCCAGGCCATGACATCGGTGCCCGGCGGCAGATCCAGAGCATCCTGAAACAGCGCTTTTATCTGTTCGATCCGCACTGGCCGGTCACCATTCGCGCCCAAAGCAATACGCCCCCAAAACAAAAATGACGGCTTATGGTTTGCCCGAAAGCCGGCGGTAGAGCCAGGTTTTGGCAAACTCCAGATCGCGATCCACGGTCTTGCGCGATACGTTCAGCAGCCCGGCCGTCTCATCGTTCGTGCAGCCCAGGAAAAATCGCAGTTCCACGGTGCGCGCCGCGCGGTCATCGAGCGCCTCCAGTTCGTCCATGGCCCGATCGAGGGCCAGCATCTCCTCGCCCGCCGCATCGATCCACGCCATATCCTCATCCAGCGGGACGCGATTGTGGTGGGCGTCCGGCCGCTTCATGGCATGCGTCTGGCGCGCGTAATCCGTGAGAATCCGCCGCATCATCATGGCTGCCAGGGCGTAGAAATGTTTGCGATCGGTAATCTGAAAACTGCGCTGCCGGATCAGCCGCAGGTAAAGTTCATTCACCAGCGCCGTTGCCTGCAGCGTATGTTCGCGGTTCTCCCGCCGCAGGAAGGCGTTCGCGATCGCCCGCAAGTCGTCATACGCCAGCGTCGCCAGACTGGTCAGCGCGCCGCGGTCCCCCGCTCCCCAGCGCGAAAGCAGCGCCGTGATTTCCCCTGGTAAAGCCGATGACATGTGGCGCGGTCCCCAAACATTGTAAACAACGTTTGGGAACCCCGCCAATCTAGCAATTCTAGTACTAACGGCTATTTTACGGTGAACTTCACGCTGCTCTTCAGCGTCTGCTTCTTCAGTTTCACGGTCACGAATCCGGTGGCCGCGGCCGCCGGCACGGTTGCCACGATCTGCGTAGGCGATGAGACCGTGAACGCCGCCGCCGTGCCGTTGAAATCCACGGCGGTGGCCTGGTTGAGATTCTGCCCGATAATGTTGATTTCCGCGCCCGGCGCGCCCGATGTGCTTTGCAATTTTACGAACGCCTTCGCGCTGATACCCAGTGTGAAAACTCCGCCCAATCCGCATTCGCCGGAGGGGCAGTTATTGTTCGCAGCCACGCCGTAAATCGTCCCGTCGGTGTGCTGTACCAGCGCCAGGGGGTTGGAGAAATCTGTCTCGTAATTGAAGGTGTGTAGCAGCGTTACCGCGCCGGCCGGCGTCATCTGATACAGCGAGCCCGCGCCGCCATCCCCCGCCGGATTCGTGCCCATCGTCAGTCCGTAGAAATTGCCGTCTGTCGCCTGGATCATCCCGCCGATCGGATTATCGCCATCCCCTGCCGGTCCGCTGAAAGCGTGCAGTGGGGTGAAAGTGCCCGTGTCGGTGAGTTCGTAGACCGTGCCGTACTCAAAAGCATCGCCGGCGCATGACCCTGGCGTAGTGCCGTAGAGATCGCCGTTGCTGCCTAGCGTCAGTCCCCCGTTAGGGCAGGAGTTGTCCACCGTAGCCGTGAACGTGTGAATGTAGCTAATTTTGCCCGCCAACGTAATTCGGAAAATGGCGCCGCCGGTGGCCGTTAGGTACGCCGCGCCGTAAAGCGCGCCATCTTTGCCTTGGACCAGCCCCGGTTGCGGCCCGTAGCCATCGCTCGCGGTGTTTTTAAACGTGTGAAAGATGGAGTACGCACCCGCGCTGGTTATCTTAAAAATGGTCCCGCATCCTTCCGCGCATGCGCTGCTGCCCCCGTATTCCGTGATCCCGTAGAAATTGCCATCCGAAGCCTGGATCATCGGCCCGTCGGGCCAAGCGCCGTCCGTGCCACCCTGAAAATTGTGCAGGATGTCCGCCATTCCCCCCGAAAACCGGTAAACCGTGCCGCAATTGTTGCTGCATGCGGTCCCCGTGCCGCCTTGCACGCACACTCCATAGAGGTTGCCGTCGGTGCCTTGAATCACGCCGCTATCGCAGATCGATCCTTGTCCCCCGCCCGTCGGAACATCATAAATCGCCGTCTCCGCCCCGGCCGTGCTCAGCGCGTAAATTGCGCCGGCCGCATCTCCATTGGGATATTCGAATGCCGTGCTGTACAACTGCCCGTCCCAGCCTTCGATCATGTTGGTCGGATAGGCCGGGGTGAACGGCAGGTCCCCGGTATCCGAAAAAACATAAAACTGACTGTATGTTTGCGCCATCGCGGATGTGGCCGCCAACGCCCCCAGCGCCAGCGCCAGCGCACAGAGTCCGCTCGTCGATCGTAAGAAATTCGTTTGCAAAGTAATCCTCCTCGAGTGCGGCGAATCGGTTAGCGACCCGCCCTCACAGTACAACGCGGAGGACGAGAAGAATCTGCGTCAATATTCTTTTGTCAGGTGAACCCCGGAAAGGTAGCGCCGCTGGCTGCCTGGTGGCTGGCGGCCCACAATGCAACTAAATCTGCCCAGGGGTATTGGGCATCTTCTCTTTGATCTTCTCCGGTAACAGGCGGTGCAACTCGCGGTAGCTTTCGCGGAAGGTCTGCCTCACCTCATCGGGCGACGCATCCGCCACGCGCCGCGCCGCATCCATCACGCACGGCGCGAGGCGCGATTGGGAAAGCATCAGTTTGGGCGAGACGGGCATGAAAGCCATGATCGCCCAAATCGCGATGGCGCTGAACAGAAAGCCGCGCACCACGCCGAAGGCCCCGCCCAGCGCCCGGTCCAGCCATACCAGGTCCATCATGCGGATGAAGCGCGACAGCATTCCGGTAACGACTTCGCCCAAAATGATGATGCCGAAAAACACGATGGCGAAGCCTAGCAGATTGGCGGCGGTGGAATGCGAGATATGCGGCCGCAGGCTGACCGCCACGGCGGGATAATAGCGCAGCCCGAAAACCAGCGCCAGGATCAAAGCCAGCAGGCCGATCGCCGTTCTGGCGAATCCCAGCTTGATGCCGGAAATCACCGAGACGATCATCACCACGGCCAGGCCGAAGTCGATCCAGTTCATAAAGTCGCTCTTTCAAGATAGGATACGCCAGACGTAGGCGATATGTTCCAGGCCGAACCCGCCCTTGGAGTTGGGCTGAAAAGTGGCACGATCTAAGGCCCCGGTCCCCATCCCCTGGCCCCAAGCTCCCGCCTGTCAGCCACCGAGGTCGATTTCAACGCCCTTGCCTTGCTCCCGCGCCCGCGCTAAGGCCAGATGAGCGGCGGCCAGATCCTCTACGGCCAACCCCAGTGACTTGAAAACCGTGACTTCACGGTCCGAAGTGCGGCCCTGCGCCGTGCCGGTTATGAGTTCTCCGAGTTCCGCCACGATATGCGACGGTGCGAAGCGGCCCTCGGCAATGCCCATGACCACATCGCCGGACTCTTGAAGCGCCGAAGCGCGCGCATCCACCACCAAGCGGGCGCGCGCCACCAGCGCCGGATCCATCTCGCGTTGATTGGGGACGCATGCGCCTACGGAAATCACATGTGCGCCGGGCTCGATCCATCGATCTTCAACCACGGGCGTCGGGGATGCCGTCGCCAGCACTACGATATCCGCGCTGCGCACCGCATCGGCGGCCGTGCGGCAGACCCGAACCGGCATCGGCGAATCATCGGCGAACCGGCGCGCGTGCTCCGGCGTGGGACTCCAGACCGCGACATCATCGAAGGCTCGCCCAAGTGTCAGCGCGGTCAAGTGGCTGCGCGCCTGGACTCCCGATCCCAGAATCGCGAGCCGCCCGGCGTCCGCGCGGGCCATATATTTCGCCGATACCGCCGATACCGCGGCCGTGCGCATCTCGGTGATGAGGCGGCCATCCATGAGCGCGAGCGTGGCGCCGGTTTCAGGATCGAGCAGGAGAATCGAGGCGCGATGCGTGGGCAGGCCGCGCGCCGCGTTTGCGCCGATCACGGCCACCAGCTTGGCGCCGAGCACTTCCGGTTGGCGCAGGAATCCGGGCATGGCGGCAAAAAAGGCGGCCTCCCGCATTTTGAAGAGAGGACGGACAGGCTGAATGACGCCGCCGCTAGAGAAGGCGGCCAATGCGGTTTCCATCGCGCCGATCAGATCGCGCATGGGCAAAACAGAGCGAATATCGGCTTCGGTGAGGCACAGGATGGCGGGCACGACTTTCAGTCTAGCGTGAAACTCAGACCCGCTTAAAGATGTTTCAGCCCGTCCGGTAAGGGCGGGGTTTCAGACGGATGACCGGGGACCAAATAGACAGGCCCCGGCTGCTGCCGGGGCCTTGCACTCAGAGGGTTGGCGGCGGGAGGGGACTCGCCGCCAGGGATGCTGTCTGTATTGATTTCAGTTTATCTATTTCAGGCCTGTTTGTCCAGTACTTGCTGCAACTATTTTGAGATTTTTTTGGGCCTGAAAATTTAAAGGCCCCGGCTGGGTATCCGGGGCCTTGCACTCAGAGGGTTGGCGGCGGGAGGGGACTCGCCGCCAGGGATGCTGTCTGTATGAGTTCATATTAACTTTTTAAGATCTTATTGTCCAGTATTTTTTCAAAAATATTTCAGAAAATGTTTGCACCCATTGGACTTGCGGGAAAAATCAACAGCCGCCGAAGATCCAGCGCCGCATAGCTCATCACCTCACGCCGAGTGATAGAATCCACGGCATGGAAAACCTAAATACTGGCCGCAGGCAGTTCATTCAATCGGCGGGAGTGGCGCTGACCACCTCGCTTTTCACCGGCAAAATGCGCGGCGCGAACGATCGCGTAGCCGCGGCCTTTATCGGCATGGGACGCATGGGCATGAGCAATCTGGGCTACGCCATGCGCCAACGCGGCCTCGAAGTGGTGGCTGTTTGCGATGTCTACCAGCCGCATCTGGATGACGCCATGGCGAAAGCCCAGTCCAAAGGCCACCATCCGCGGGCCGTCCACGATTTCCGCGAGATCCTGGCGGATAAGTCCATCGACATCGTGAATATCTCGACCCCCGATCATTGGCACGCCTATATCACCGTCGAAGCGTGCAAGGCCGGCAAAGACGTGTACGTCGAGAAGCCCGTCTCAGTGGCGGTGGAGGAGGGCCGCAAGATGGTGGAGGCCGCCCGCAAATACCAGCGCGTGGTGCAAGCCGGAACCATGCAGCGGTCCGCCGTGCACTTCCAACAGGCCTGCGATGTGGTGAAACGCGGCGAGTTGGGCAAAGTGGCGTTCGTGCGCACTTGGAATTATGGCAACATGCCGGCCGAGGGCATCGGGAATCCGCCGGATAGCGATCCACCGGCCGGTCTCGATTGGGATATGTGGCTAGGACCCGCGCCCAAGCGCCCATTCAACAAGAACCGCTTCGGCGTGGACCCCAACAATTTCTCTTTCTTCCGCTACTTCTGGGACTATGCGGGCGGCATGATGACGGATTGGGGCGTGCACTGGCTGGACATCGTGCAGATGGCGTTCGAGGAAGCCATGCCGCACACCATCACCAGCATCGGCGATAAATTATGGCTGACGGATAACCGGGAAACGCCCGATACTTTATCGCCACATATGAGAATCGCAGCAACAACGCACAGTCGATGTTCAATAAAGACGGCGGCATCCTGTTCCACGGCAGCGAAGCCACCTTGTATGTCGACCGCGAAAGCTACATCGTGGTGCCCGAAGGGCGCGGCGGATCGCGCAAGGAAGTGAAATCCACATCCAGCGGCAATCTGAATCACTGGGCCAACTTCCTCGAATGCGTGCGCACGCGCGAGCGTCCCGCCAGCGACATCGAAAAATGTTTTCGTTCCACCTCGACGTGTCTGCTGGGCAATGTCGCGCTACGCAGCCGGATGCGGCTCGACTGGGACGAGCGCGAGATGACGGTGACGCAGTCCGAGGCCCGCGAATATCTGACGCGAGCCTACCGCGCGCCTTGGAAGCTGGAAGTATAAAAGGAAGTATAAAAGAGGGAGCCGGTTGAGGCAGAAACGCTCCGCAAGCGGAGCGGGAGGGCTAAAGCTAGGCTGGGATGTTTGGTCATCGTGGCGGGAAACTACGCGGACCGAACTCCCTCTTTCGATGTTCACCATAGGTCCGCGTGTTTGGGCGCCCGCGCTACCCACGCGCTAACTATTTGAAAACACGGGCACAAGAATTTGGCTGGAACGGTGACCCGCTTCGTCCATCACTCCGCGCGAATGGCCGCAATCGGATCAACACCCACCGCGCGCACGGCCGGCACCAGGCTGCCGAGCACCGTGGTGATGGCGCACAGCGCGACGGCGCTGGCGAGCGTCAGCGCATCGTCCGGCCGCACTCCCGCCAACAAGCCTTCGAGCGCGCGTCCTGCCGCATAGGCCAGCACCAGTCCCGGCACAGCGCCTGCGCACGCCAGCCAAACTGCTTGACGCACCACCATCCGCACGATCTCGCCCGGCCGCGCGCCCAACGCGATGCGCACCCCGATTTCGCGCCTGCGCTGGGAAACGGCGAAGGACAGCAGCCCGTGAATGCCCACACCCGCCAGCAGAAACGCGATCGCCGCAAAAGCGCCCAGCACGCGTACTTGCGCCACGCGCGATGCCGTTTCCGCATCCACAATATCGTTCATCATGCGCACATCCGAGATGGGCTGCTCGGCATCCGCTTCATGCACGATCCGCCGCACCGCGGGCAATAGCGCAGCCGGTCGAGCGGCGCGGATGGCCAGATCCTTCGGCGCATAGAAAGTCAGCCAGGCATCCTGCACCTGCCGGTAGCAAAGATAGACTTGCGGCTCGCTGGATCGCTCCAGGCCGCGCACGCGAATATCGCCGACCACCCCGGCAACCGTGCGATCGGCAAATGCCATCTTGAAATGCCGTCCCAACGGATCCTGATTCGGCCAATACTGCCGCACGAAGGATTCGCTAACTACCGCTATCCAGGGCGAATCTAAAGAGTCCGATTCGCTCACATCGCGCCCGTGCAACATGGGGATGCCCAAAGTGGCGAAAAATCCCGGCGTGACATAGCGCAGGCTGGCGGTGTGGCCGCCCAATCTTTCCAATTGCTCGTCTTTGCCATCCGCCGTTACCGGCCAGATACCGCCGCGCCATACCATCGGCATCGAGGTGATGTAAGCCGCACTCGAAACTCCCGGCAGCGCCTTCACTCCCGAGAGCACGCGATCGTAGAATTCCACGCGGCGGCTCGTGCCGTCGTACTTGGGGTTGGGCAAGGCGGTGCGCAGAGTCAGCACGCTATCGCCGCGAAAGCCGGGATCGGTGGCCTGGATGCGCCACAACGCGCGCGTCAGCAAGCCCGCGGAAGCCAGCAGCACTATCGACGCCGCAACCTCCGCCGCCACCAGTGCGGAACGCAGGCGTTCCTTGCGACCGCCGCCCGCGCGGCTTCCTTCGTGCAAGGCCTCGAATCCGGCCTGCCGGCCGGAACGCATCGCGGGAAATACACCGAAGACTAACCCGGTGATCACCGAAACTCCAGCCGCGAAGAGCAACACGCGCAAATCAATAGACGGAGATTGCGCGATAGGCAGCGAATCCGGCACCAACTTAGTAAGTAACGGCACCGCCGCCATGGCAACCACCATGCCCAATGCGCCTCCCGCCAGCGCCAAAACCATGCTTTCGGTCATCAACTGGCGGACCAGCCGTTCGCGTCCCGCGCCGATGGCGGCCCGGATGGCGAGTTCTCTCTCGCGCGAGAGGCCGCGCGCCAGCAGCAGATTCGCCAGGTTCGCGCAGGCGATCAGAAGCACGCAAATCGCCGCGCCGCTCAGCGCCAACAGCAACAGCCGCGAGGTGGGCGATAAATCGTCGCGCAGCGGATACACGGTCGCGGATGTCTGCCGGTTTTCCTTAGGATACTGACGCTCCAGCCGGCCGGCAATCACAATCATTTCCGCTCTGGCCTGCTCCACCGAAACGCCCGGTTTCAGGCGCGCCACCACACCGAGATAGTTATTGGTGCGATCCTGAAAGTCGTCCGAGTGTTCCTGGAAGCGCGCAGGCGTCCACAATTCGGCATCGCGATTGGGAAAATGAAAATCGCGCGGCATCACGCCGATGATTTCGAACGGTTCGTTATCGAGATTCACGCGCCGGCCAATTATATTGGTCTCGCCTCCAAAAACCGCTTGCCACAATGAATAACTGAGCAGCAGCGTGCCGGGCGCTCCCTCGCGATCCTCCGCCGGCGTAAACAAACGTCCCATCACGGGCCGAGCGCCCAATAGCGGAAACAGATCGGCGGTGACCACAGCGGACTCCAGACGCTCCGGATCGCCTTGTCCCACCAGGTTCACCGAATTATTCCAATACGCGCCCATGCCGTCGAATGACTTACTCATGCGCTTCCAATCGACGTAGTTGGCGGGTGAAAGCTCCATGGTGCTGTACGCGGGCATTTTCTCCCATAGCCGGACCAGCCGCTCGGAATGGGGAAAAGGCAACGGGCGGATGAGCACGAAATCCGTGACCGAGAATGCCGCCGTATTCGCGCCCACGCCCAGCGCCAGCACGGCAATGGAGGTAAGTGCGAAGCCCGGTGAACGCGCCAGCGTGCGCGCGGTGTAGCGCAGATCGTGCCGCAGAATATCCCAGTGCACCGCGGCGGCGTTGGCGATCACTTCCCCCAAAATCGCGATCCACAGCAGTGCCGCCAGCGGACCGGAAGCATCCCGGCGGCGGCGCGCCCAGATCGCGCGCATCTCGTCGCCATACTCGGTGCGAAACGATGCAGGATAGAGACGCAAAAGAAGATCGTAGGCTGGCATCAGGCCCTCCCGGTGGCGAATCCGCAGGCACGCGCCAGCCGCACCAATTGCGCGAGCCGCCGCGCTTCTGCTTGCGCCACGCGCGCGCCGAACGGCGTGATACGGTAGTAGCGGCGGCGCTCGTCATCGAGCTCCGGCGCGGGACGCTCGTCGGTTTCGGCGATCAATCCCTGTTCGAGCATGCGCTGGATGGAGCGATAGAGCGTGCCCGCGCTGAGCTTCAACGCGCCATT
>Ga0335074_10017210_pt1 | contig 10186 bp, 8 predicted proteins | sample Lox_Sample_23_FD_206715 | JGI IMG/M metagenome (GOLD analysis project Ga0335074, IMG submission 206715) | Soil microbial communities from Loxahatchee National Wildlife Refuge, Florida, United States - Lox_Sample_2.3 | ecosystem: Environmental > Terrestrial > Soil > Wetlands | place: USA: Florida...
CTGGCCCCCGGATAGTAGACACGCGACAGCCGCAAAACGATTACCGGAATCCGGCATCAACGGCCATGTCCGCGGAACCCGGCGGCTATGCCCGCGGCAGACCTGCGACTGTGACTATATTGGAGCGTCCGTGCGGTGGCCCGGATATCGTTGTATGGGCCCGCTTTGCGGGCCGGATCAACCTGCGGCGGTGGCTGCGGGCGGCGGGGCCAGATGATGGATGTCGGCTTTCCCGCGGCGAACGAGGCGACGCGGGTTGGGGGAGGATACGAGTGGATCTGGTTCCGCTTGTCGATCTGAAGGCACAGCACGCGGCGGTCGCCGGGGAGGTGGCAGTCGGCTGGCAGGAGGTGCTGGCCCGCACCGCGTTCGTCGGCGGTCCTCAGGTGGCCGCATTTGAGCGTGAATACGCCGGCTTCAGCGGCGTGCAGCAGTGCATCGGCGTGGCGAACGGGACCGATGCGATCGAGGTTGGGCTGCGTGGGCTGGGGATCGGGGCGGGCGACGAGTGCATCCTGCCGGCCAACACGTTCATCGCGACCGCCGAGGCGGTGCGCCGGGCCGGGGCCAGGCCCGTGCTCGTCGACTGCGCCGATGACGACAGCTACCTGATCGACGTCGATGCCGTGGCCGCCGCCGTGACCCCGCGCACCCGGGCCATCATCCCGGTTGATCTGTACGGGCAGGCGGCGCCGGTGGAGGGTCTGCTGCCGCTGGCCGAGCGGATCGGCGCCTGGGTGGTGGAAGACGCGGCCCAGTCCCAGGGGGCCAGGCGGCACGGCGTGCGGGCCGGCGCCCTGGCCCACGTCGCGGCGACCAGCTTCTACCCGGGCAAGAACCTTGGCGCGTACGGCGACGCCGGTGCCGTGCTCACCAATTCCGCGGAGTGGGCGGCGCAGATGCGGATGATCGCGAACCACGGGTCACCGCGCAAGTACGAGCATGAGGTGTTCGGTTTCAACAGCCGGCTGGATACGTTGCAGGCCGTGGTGCTGTCGGCCAAGCTGCGCCGGCTGGATGGCTGGAACGCGGCCAGGCGGACGGCCGCGGATCACTACCATCAGCTGCTGGCCGGGCTGGACGAAGTGACCTGCCCGCAGACCCTGGACGGCAACGAGCACGTTTGGCACCTGTACGTGGTGCGCGTGCCGGACCGCGACCGGGTACTCAAGGAACTCCAGGCGGCAGGGATCGGCGCGGGCATCCACTACCCGGCGCCCATCCACCTGACGGAGGCTTTCGCCGACCTGGACTACCCGGCCGGCGCCTTCCCGGCCGCCGAGCGGATGGCCGGAGAACTGCTGAGCCTACCCCTGTTCCCGGAGATAACACCGCAGCAGCAGCAACGCGTGGTGACCGAGCTGCAGAGCGCGCTCAGCTAGCCAGGCAACAAGGGGGACACAGTGACGGCGCACCGGCGAGCCAGCGGGCGGGGCCGCGTTATCGTCGTCCTCTTCGTCGTGGCCGGGCTCGTGGTCTTGGCCGGTGGCACTGCGCTGGCCGCGCAACTGGTCACGCACTCCGGCCACAAGCATTCGGCGGCCAATGGCCGGCCATCGCCGGGCCAGACGGTGTCACAGCCCCCATCCGCCATCGCCCCGGCGCAGCCGACGACCAAATCGGTCGGCCACCAGTGCGATAGCCAGTCGGCTTCCTGCGGCACCTTCCCGGACGCGGTCAATTCCGGGGTCCCGGCGGGCATGAAGCTGCTTGCCGTTCCTGGCCAGGTTTCCAAGGGACCGGGCTGGTACTACGACCCACGTGGCTGGGTCGAGGTTGATGGTAACGGCGCGGTCCTGGAAGGGCTGTCCATTCCCTACGACGTGGACGTGACCGGATCGGACGTCACCATCAAGGACGACGCGATCGAGAACACCGGGAACGGCTTCGGCGTCAGCCTCCGGCATACCCATAATGTGACCATCGAACACTCAGATATATACGGCGGGAACACCGGTTCCCAGCGGCTGATGGTCGGCATCAAAGACATTTACGGTGACTGCACCGGCACGCGGATCCTGGGCAACAACATCTGGTATACCGATACCGGAATCCAGGTATATTCCGGCCTGATCCAGGACAACTACATCCATAACATGGGATATATCAGTGGCGATCACATCAATGGGATTACCTCTAACGGCGGCACACAGCAGCTGACGATAAAGCACAACACCATTCTCGTGGACCACGACCAGACTGACGCCATCGGGCTGTTCGAGGACTTTGGCGTGGAAGCCAACGTGCTGATCACCGACAACCTCCTGGCCGGCGGGGGGTACACGATCTATGGTGGCCAGAACACTGGCGGCCCGGCGACCTACAACATCCGCATCATCAACAACCTGATCAGCACGATCTACTACCCACAGGGCGGTTATTTTGGCCCCGCGGCCGCCTTCAGCGCGGGAGGCCGGGGCAATGTGTGGTCGGGCAACGTGTTCACCGGCAGCGGCTCCCAGGAGATCCCGGCGCCCAGCGACTAAGCCTGACGCCTGGCTGTTCGCGGGCCGGCAGTGGCGGGGCTGGCTAAAACGACTCTTCCCAGTTGTCGTAGGCACCGGCCAGCGCGGCACGGAACAGCACTGGCTTGTCGATCCGGGTAATGAACGTACGCGGAATGGTGCCGGCCGGCCGGGTATTAACGGACTGCGCGTAGACCGTGCGATAGCCAGCCCCGGCGGCCGCCTGGCCTGCCGCTTCAGTCCAGTTGCCAGACTGGCCGAGCGGAATGGCGAACTCGTCGGTCACGATGCCGAGCATCTGGCGCATCCGCTCGCGGGATTCCTCGAGCTCACGGCGGGCTTCCGCCGAGCCGAGCCGGCCGAAGTCGGGATGAGTGACCGAGTGGCTGGCCAGGGTCAGCCCGCTGTCTCCCAGTGCAGTCACGCCGCGCCAGTCCAGCACCAGGCCCTCGAAACCCGGCGGCGCGTGATCCGCCCAGCCGGTGACCACGAAGGCGGTTGCCGGAATCCCATGGTGGCGCAGCACCGGCACGGCATTGGTGAGCACGCTGGTCAGGCCGTCGTCGAAGGTCAGTGCGAGCTGCTGCTTGTCCGGCTCGGCCAGCACCTCGGCTGGGGTGACGAAGCTCCAGCCCTGGTCCGCCGCGACCTGCAGGTGCCGCTCGAAGTCGCGCGGGCGGACATCGTTCAACCCCCACTTGGGGGTGCCAATTGAATGGTAGGCGAGAATCCGCCCGCGCCTGGCCGTGGTGTGCCCAGGCGAGATCCCGGTACGGGCCGCATGGAAAGATCGCTCCGCACACAGCCGCCCCCACACCGTGCCGCGGCGGGCGAGACGGTCTGGCCGGTATCCGCTCAGCGCGTGCCGCACTGATTCCACGCGCATGCCGCTAACCCGCCCGCAGGCGGGCCAGGAACTCGCGGCCCCGCCGCATCACCTGGCCACCGCAACTCGCGCATCCGCCATGCAGGGCAGTATGCCATGGCAAAGTGGGTGGTACGTTCCTATGCCGGGCATCGGTAGCAGACGGATACCGGTCTCATCGGATGCCGGGCGCCGGCTCAGGCCGAAGGCCGGAGCATCTCCGAATGAATTTCTTCCAGCCGGCTTATCTTGCTGTCCCAGAGGGCGATCTGCGCGGCCCGGTGGCGGGCCCCGGTCCCGAGTGCCTGGCGCAGTGGCCGGTCCTGGGCCAGCCGGGAGATCGCGGTGGCCAGGTCGGCCGCGTACTGAGCCGGCTCGACGGGATGCAGCCTGATCCCGCACGATTCATCGACCATGTACCCGGGGCCACCGCGGTCGCTGACGATCAGTGGCAGGCCGTGACCCATGGCTTCGAAAACCACGCTACCGCCGGGCTCACGATAACTAGGGAAGACGAAGATGTCGGCCGCCTGGTAAAAGCTGTCCACCTGGTCGCGGGGCACCCGGCCGTGGAACCGCACGCGGTCCGTGAGCCCGAGATCGGCGGCCAGCTTCTCGCAGGCGGTCCGATCGAACCCGTCACCGACGACATCCAACGTGACCGGCAGTTCGGCAACCAGGCCAAGCGCGCTAATGGCATCCCGGGCCCCTTTGGTACGGATCAGCCGGCCCACGAACAATAGGCGCACGACCCCGGGCGGCCGGGCCGCCCGGTCCACCGGCGCCGGGAGTTGCTCGATGCCGACATCGCTCATCACCTCGAACCGCTGCAGAGGAACGCTGCCCAGCAGATCGGCCACGTACGGTGCGATCCCCAGCACGCAGCCGGCCCGCTGATAGGTCTGGCGCAGCAACCGATCGTGCTGGATACGGAAACTGTCGAAGCGGCGCAGTCCCACATACCAGGGGGAGGTGTCCGCACCGCCGTCGAACGCAGGAAGCGAGGGCAGGCTGCCACCGACCGGCCCAAGGGAGTAGGGGATGCCCAGCCCAGCGGCTGGCGAAGGGTAGCGCAACGCCACCGGGACGGGCTGATGCGCCACGTCGAAACGCTCGCCCCGGGCCTGCGCATGCCGGATCCACCTCCGCGCCTTGAGGTAGAAGGGCACATAGCCGGGCTTCATCATGCTGTTCAGCCGCTCGGCCCGGCCGAGCCCGGGGGGCTCGGCCCATTCGACCACCCGCACGCCGCTGAGCTGGCGGGCCGCCGGGGTCCTCCCGCGCTTATGGTAGGTCAGCACGGTGAGCTCATACCGCCCGGCCAGGCGGCTGGCCCACTGGTAGGCGTCCCACGCCTCGCCCACGTCTTCCCCGTCACAGGCTGGGGCAATAAGCAACAGTTTGAGCACCACGCAACCGTACCCGGTGCAGGCGGCCCTGAGCAGGCCATTCCCCGGTTCCCAGCTGCGTATAATTCCGCCACGATGAGCCTGGAATCGAACACCACGGCGTGCAAGCTGGCAAAAGCTGTCACGCGCGTCGGCTGGATGAGCCTGGCCTTCGAGTTTGGCTCGCCTAACGTTAACAGCCGGACCTTTTCCGCGATTTCTGAGAGCTGCTGACTCCACTGGGATACGCCCTGTACCGCATGGTCCCCGGCGGCGGACGCTCAAGATCTCCTACTACGACGAGACCCTTGAATTCTTCCGCGCGGCCACGAATTACCTGGCAGTACTGGGCTGATCCCCGCGGCTCAGCCAGCGCCAGCCGGCGCCCAGCGCGGGCCCCCTCGGTTCCCTCGCGTTCATCCAAGTTGGGCAGCCTGGCGGGATTCGCCACGGTAAAGTGCCCGCTGGGGCGCTGCCAAGCTCACCCTCGCGGTGCGGTCCGGACACCACGGCCACCGCCGCGGCTAACAGGCCAGGGGACAGATGACTGATACAGCAAGCCGGCAGCACGGGACAGCCGCCGCCCGATCGGCCCTGACACCTGGGCTGCCTCTTCTGGTGTGGATCGCCCCGACATCGTGGCACGGCGTCATCGGCACGGACCGGCCGATGGCCGAACAGATGACCCGGTACGCCAACGTGCTGTGGGTGGAGCCGCAGAGCTCGGTGGTCACCTCCGCCCGGCGGCACGGCAGGCTCCGCGACGGCATCGCGCCCGCGCTGTCGCAGATGGGCGACCGGCTCATCTGCCTGTCGCCGGTGGCGCTGCCCGGCCTCACCCGCCCCGGTGTGCGGCAGACCACCTCCCCGCTGCTGCGGGCCCAGATCCGCTGGGCGCTGCGCCGGCTGGACATCCGCCCCTCGGCCGTCGTCTGCGGCTACCTGGCCGACGTGCTGGGCCGCTGGGACGGGGCCGTCAACGTACTCTCCTGCAGCGATGACTGGGTGGCCGGTGCGCAGCTGATGGGCATGTCCGCGACGTGGCTAGTGGCCCAGGAGCGCGCGGCGCTGAACCGCGCCGATGTGGTGGCCGCGGTCTCCACCGGACTGGCCACCCACTGGTCGGCGCTGGGCGCCAAGACTGTGCTGATCCCCAACGGCTGCCCCAGCGTCATCGAGCCGGCCCAGCCCGCGCCGTCCGCCGCCGGCCTGCCCGGCCCCGTTGTCGGGCTGGTCGGGCAGTTGTCCGAACGGATCGATATGGGCATCCTGACCGCCATCAGCGACGCCGGCTATTCCCTGCTCATCGTCGGCCCACACGATTCGCGCTGGGAGCCGGAGCGGTTCGCGACCCTGATCGCCCGGCCGAACGTGCGGTACATCGGCCGCGTCCCGGCCGAGGAGGTGCCCAGCTACCTCGCGGCCATGGACATCGGCATCACGCCGTACACCAACAGCCCGTTCAACCAGAACAGCTTCCCGATGAAGACACTCGAGTACTTCACCGGTGGCCTGCCCGTGGTCTCGACCGACCTGCCAGGTTCCCAGTGGATCCAGGCTGACCTGGCCGCTAGCGACCCGGCCCCGGACGAGATCATGGCGCTGGTCAGCAGTCCGGCCGACATGGTCAGCGCGGTGTCGCGCATGGTCGGCGCGCCGGGCGGGCCTGGGCCTGCCCTGGGCCAGCGCGACCCGAAGCGCAGCGCCCGGTGCCAGGCGTTCGCCACCCGCCATTCTTGGGCCACCCGCGCGGACACCCTGGCCGAAACGATCGGCCTTAGCCCGGCGCCGGCGTCATGACCGCCGATGCCCGGCCTGACCGGCTCGGGCAGCCTATGATCACGAACGTGCCGCCCGAGCTGAACGTGGTCATCGTCACCTATAACAGCGCCCCGCTGATCGGTGATCTGCTCGACTCGCTGCCGGCCGCCCTGGATGGGCTGACAGCGGACGTGGTCGTGGTGGATAACGGCTCAACCGACGGAACCGCTGATCTCGTGGCCGCCCGCGAGGACTGCCGCGTCGTGCGGTCGGCCAACGTCGGCTACGCGGGCGGGATCAACAAGGGGGTACGGGAGGCCACCCGGGCCGACGCGATCCTGGTCCTCAACCCCGACGTCCGGCTCCGCCCCGGCTCGGTACCCCCGCTGCTGGCGGCGCTGCGCCAGCCGGGCACCGGGATCGTGGCCCCCCAACTGCGGTCCCCGGACGGCACCCTGGAACGCTCGTTGCGGCGTACCCCCTCACTGCTGCGCGCAGCCGGGCTGGAATGGACGGGAGCCGCTGCCCTGGGCGAGCGGGTGAGCCAGGCCGCGGAGTACACCTACCCGCACCCGGTGGACTGGGCCACCGGAGCCGTCCTGCTGATGTCCCGTACGTGCTTCGATGCGCTGGGCGGATGGGACGAGTCCTTCTTCCTTTACTCCGAGGAGACCGACCTGTCGCTCCGGGCCCGCGACAGCGGGTGGCTCACCCGCTATGAGCCTGCTTCGGTCGCCGTGCACATCGGCGGCGGGTCGGGCCGCAATGACCGGACGCATGTCATGCAGATCGTCAACCGGGTCCGGCTGTACCGGCGGCGCAACAGCGCGTCGACCGCCTGGTGCTACTACTGGCTCAACGTCGTCAGCGAGTTCTCCTGGCTGATCCGTGGCCACCCGCAGTCCCGGGCGGCGATCCTGGCCCTGCTCCGGCCCTCGCTGCGGCCGTCCGAGCTGGGCTGCTCGGACCGCCGCCTTCCGGAGTAGTATCCGCTCATTTGACCTGGACGGAACCGGCTTACCAAGTATCCTGGATCCGGACGTTGTCAGGATTGACGACCCGCCCGGGTGCGGGGAGGCAGGCACCGGGGGGGCGTAGCTGGCCTTACCCGCTGTGGCCACCGAGAGGGGAGCTCTGTGACCGCGCAGGTAATGGACCTTCAGGCTGAGGAAACGAGCCGAAAGCGCAGCACCGACGCGGTCACGCTGCTGACTGTCTACCTATTCCTGCTCATGGCGATTCCGTCACCGCTGGAGTTCGCTCCGCTGGGCGGGGCCGGCGGCCCGCAAAACATATTCGCCGTGGTTCTCTTTGTGGGTTACCTGGTGACGCTCGTCGTACCGCCACTGGCCCTGGACCGGGGACGGCAGCCAATCCGGGTGGCCGCCGTCATATTTGCCTGCGCCACCATAGCCGCCTACATATCCGCGAACCGCCGCGTGCTGCCCTCGCTGGAGCAGAACGGCGCCGACCGCGGCGTCATCCTGATCATGGGCTGGCTCGGCGTCATGCTGGTGGCCGCCGATGGTATCCCCAGCATGGAGCGGCTGAAGACCTTTCTCCGCCGGGTCATCCTGGGCGCCACGGCCCTTTCGGTCCTGGCCATCATCCAATTCTTCACCGGGCTGAACGCCTCGAACTACATCCAGATCCCCGGGCTCACCACCACGGTCGCCTTCACCGACCTGCTCACCCGGAACAATCTGAACCGGCCCTCAGCCACCGCGACCGACCCGATCGAACTGGCCTGTGTGCTGGCGATATGCCTGCCTATAGCGCTGCACTGGGCCCGATTCGCGCCGCCTGGCCAGGCCAAGCGGCGCTGGCTGCAGGTGGCACTCATCGGGATCGCATTGCCGATGACGATCTCCCGGACCGGAATTATCGCGCTTGTCGTCATCGCACTAGTGCTGCTGCCTGTGTGGCCGACGAAGGAGCGGCGCATCGCTTACGGGGTCATCGCTGTCGGCGTTGTTGGCATGTATGCCACCATCCCTGGCCTGATCGGCGAGTTCCGTTCCCTCTTCGGGGAGGTCGGCACCGACACCAGCAGCCTATCGCGCACCGATGCATTCTCCTCGGCGGTGCCATTCGTGTCTCAGCATCCATGGTTCGGACGGGGCTTTGGCACATTCCTGCCTGCTACTTATTTCTTCACTGACGACCAGTATCTCTTGTCGCTCATCGAGATTGGGTTCATCGGCCTGCTGACTCTGATCGGCCTTTTCGTGACCGGCTGGATGTGCGCACGGAACGCGCGCCGCCTGTCCACCGATCCAGAGACCCGCCACCTGGCGCAGTGCCTGGCGGCCACCGTGGCCGTTCCGGCGGTGGCGTGGGCGACGTTCGATGCGACGTCTTTCCCGATGGCCGCGAGCCTGACCTTCTTGATGCTGGGCTGCGTTGGCGCGCTCTGGCGGCTGGTGCGGGTGCCGAGCCCCGATATCAGTGATACCGCTCCGATCCCGGTGATCCGGGACCCGATCGCCACCCGCTGATCCGGCGCTGGCCGCCAGCATCCGGGACACTGGGCCGCCCTAACCGGCCGTTCTCAGCGTCCCTGACCAGCTGTTCCCAGCTTATACGCGATCGGCGCATACCGGGTACGCACCGCCCCCCAACGACCGCCCCACGGTGCTGGCGATCTACAGTGCGGCACCGGCTACCGGCCGGGCAGGCCGGGACTGGGCGGAAATGCCAGCGGGTCAGGTAGCTGAGCTTGCGCCCTGCTACCTGACCCGGAGCTAGCCGACCGGAGCCTAGCTGGCCCTGGAGCGAATGCCGGTCAGGCCCGGATAGGACCGAGGCTGCCGACGATTTCTGTCAGTCCCAGTTGGGGCCGTACTGGGGTGCCTTGAGCCCACTAGCAGGGCCGCCCTGCACCCGGTAGCCAACCGGCTGCGACTCCCGCACCGGCCCGGACTGATGTGGCCCACCCGCTGGCTGCTGCGGCCTGGCCATCGGCTGCTGCGGCCTGGCCGCGGGCTCGCGCGTCGCGGGCGAGGCGTCCTCCGCCGTGTGCGTGGCCCACTGCTCTCGCGCGCTGGTGACAAAATCCGGCGGCGTGGCCCGCCGGCCCCCACGGCGGCTGCGGCGGCGGTTGATCTCAGCGTCCACGACCTGCGGGATCGCGTAGGTGAGGATCAGCCCCAAGCCCAGGACGACGACCACGAGACGGGCCTTCTTGCTGATCAGCAGGTGTGCCGACGGGTCCTGCGAAGCGACGATGCTGGTAATCCGGTCAGTCGGCTTGAGGTAGGCCTGCAGCGCGTTCAGCTGGGCCCGGGTCGCGACGGTCACGCCCTGCAGGGTGCTCTCGACCGCGCTCTGGTTACTGCCGGTGACGGTGATGTCCAGAATCGGGCCCGTGGTGGTCGGGTCATCGATGATCTCGTAGGACTCGCCGTAGCCCCGGTCGGCTAGGGCCGCGACCGTCTGCGGCGCCATCATCTGCCGCAGCACTATATCGCCGGCGATATTTTCAGACCCCCCGAAACTGAGGTAAGGGTTATTGCCGTTAACGATCGACGATTGATGCGACGGGATGAGCGCCACCATGGACTCAGCCTGGTAGGGGCCGGGCTTCTTGACCCAGATCAAGGCCGTCGCCGCCAACGTCAGCAGGAGCAGGAGGGTGGTCAGGATCCACCGCCTGCGCAGCGTGCGCATCGCCGCTACCAAGTCCATTCATCCACTCCCCTGTTGAG
>Ga0335074_10017211_pt1 | contig 10186 bp, 11 predicted proteins | sample Lox_Sample_23_FD_206715 | JGI IMG/M metagenome (GOLD analysis project Ga0335074, IMG submission 206715) | Soil microbial communities from Loxahatchee National Wildlife Refuge, Florida, United States - Lox_Sample_2.3 | ecosystem: Environmental > Terrestrial > Soil > Wetlands | place: USA...
TCGTGCCTTGAAGATCGGCACGCGTGGCTCGGAGCTCGCGCTCTGGCAGGCTCGGCGCGTCGCAGAGCGGGTGACCGCCCAGCGAGGCGCACCGCCGGTCGAACTCGTTCGCATCCGCACCGAGGGTGACGCGCGCACCGATGTCCCGCTGTGGAAGGTCGGCGGCCAGGCGTTCTTCACACGCGAGATCGACCGTGCGGTGCTGTCGGGAGAGGTCGATGCGGCGGTGCATAGTTTGAAAGATCTCGGCACGGCGCTCGATGCGGGGCTGGTGCTCTCGGCCGTGCTCGAGCGCGAGGACCCGCGCGACGCGCTGCTCGTGCGGGCGGGAGTTGGCGCAGCCGAGCTCGCGCGGCTGCCCGCGGGCGCGCGGATCGGCACGAGCAGCTTGCGCCGCCGAGCTTTTCTCGCGCGCGCGCGGCGCGATCTGCAGCTGCTCGAGCTGCGAGGCAACGTGCCGACGCGCATCGAACGACTTGTCGAGGGACGCTTCGATGCGATTGTCCTCGCGGCGGCGGGTGTGAAGCGCCTCGGGCTCGAGCGGCACATCACAGCCTATCTGCCGTGCCGGGAATTCACGCCGGCTGTGTCGCAGGGAGCGATCGGCGTCGTATGCCGCGAGTCGGATGTTGATACCGCGCGCTGGCTGTCCGCGCTCGATGACGGCCCCACGCGCCTCGAGACGCTCGCGGAGCGAGCGCTCTTGCGCCGGGTCGAGGGCGGATGTCAGGTACCACTCGGAGCGGTCGGACGGCTGAGGGCTGGACGATTGACGTTGTTCGCCTGTGTGTGCGCAAGCGACGGGTCGAAGTCGATCGCGGCAGAGGGCGCGATCGAGATTGACGCTGCCGAGTCCGGTGCCGCCAAGTCCCATGTCGCTGAGTCTGGCGCTTTAGCCAAATGTGGCGTTGAGGGGAATACGGGTGCTTTCGGGCGGGCGATCGGTCTCGGTGAGGACGTGGCGACAGAGCTGCTCGCGAAGGGGGCTGCGCAGATCATCGCGCAGCAGCGCGCGCCCGCGACGGTCGAGCCGCCATGACGCGCGCCGTCATCGTCACGCGCGATGAGCCGCGCGATGGACCGCTCGGAGCGAGTCTGCGCGCACGCGGGCTCGAAGTTCTTTGGTGGCCGGTCGTGCGCATTGCGCCGCCCGCAGACCCACGGCCGCTCGATGAGGCCCTGGCTCGCGCCGCGGAATTCGACTGGATCGTGTTTGCGAGCCGCCATGCCGTGGAAGCGGTGGCTTCTCGGTGCGCGGCGCCGGCACGGGCGCGGCACCCCCGCATCGCCGCGGTAGGGGACGCCACGGCCGCGGCGCTGCGCACCCACGGTTGGAAGCCGGAAGTGGTCCCCGCGGATGCGCATGCCGACGGACTCGTTGCAGCGCTTGCAGATCACATCCAACCGGGCGCCCGGGTGCTGTTTCCCGCGAGCTCGCGCGCCTTGCCTGCGCTCGGCGAGGGCCTGCGACGGCTCGGTGCTCAGGTGCTGCAGGTCGAAGCCTATCGCAACGAAGCGGCGCCGCTCGATCGGCCGGCGTGTCGCGCCGCGATCGAGGCCGGAGCCATCGGCGCCGTGACGTTCACGAGTCCTTCCTGCGTGGAGGAGCTCGAGCGCGCGCTCGGCCACGACGCCTTCGAGCGCCTGTTCGCAAACTGCGCACTACGGGATGCACCGGGACGCAGCGCTGGCTCGGTATTCGCGGTCGCGCTCGGCGCCACGACGGCTGGTGCGCTGTCCGCGCGCGGCATCGAGCCGGTGCTTGCCTCTCCGGCGAGTCTCGAAGGGCTCGCAGCGACCACCTCTCAATTGTTGAATGGTTCGAAGCATTGAACCGCAGGTAACATCCACATGGGCTTTCCTCTTTCGAGACCGCGCCGTCTGCGCCAGTCTGATGCCTGGCGGCGGCTCGCGCGCGAGACGCGGCTCAGTCCGGACGATTTCGTCTATCCGATGTTTCTCGTGCCCGGCAAGCGCGTGCGCCATGCGGTCGAGAGCATGCCGGGGGTGAGTCAGTTTTCGGTGGACCAGTGCGTCGCCGAAGCGGAGCGGATTGCGCAACTCGGCGTGGCGGCCATCATTCTATTCAGCGCGCCTGCGGAGAAGGACGCGCGCGCATCCGCTTTCCTCGATCCGGACGGTCTCGTGCCGCAAGCCGTCAAGGGCATCAAGGCCGCATGTCCCGGCCTCATCGTCTGGACGGACGTATGCCTGTGCAGCGCGACGGACCATGGCCACTGCGGCCACGTGCTGCCCTCCGGCGCAATCGACAACGATTCCTCGGTCGAGACTCTTGCTCAGGTGGCGCTCAACTATGCGCGCGCCGGCGCCGATGCGGTCGCACCGAGCGACATGATGGATGGGCGAGTGCTCGCGATGCGCCGGCTGCTCGATCGCAGCGGTTTCGCTACGACGCCGATCGTCTCGTACGCTGCGAAGTACGCCTCCGCATTCTACGGTCCCTTCCGCGAGGCCGCGGATTCGGCGCCTGCATTCGGCGATCGCCGTTCCTATCAAATGGACCCGGCGAACGCGCGCGAGGCCTTGCGCGAGGTGAAAGCCGACCTGGAAGAGGGCGCGGACATGGTGATGGTGAAGCCCGCGGGTCCGTACCTCGATGTCATCCGGCGCGTGCGAGAGGCCGTCGATGTCCCCGTGGCCGCCTACCAGGTCTCGGGTGAATACAGTCTTATCAAAGCGGCGAGCGAGAGAGGCTGGATCGACGAGCGCGCGGCAGCTTTCGAGACGCTGACCGGGATCAAGCGGGCCGGCGCGGACCTCATCCTCACCTATTTCGCACCGCAGATGTGCCAGTGGCTGAAGGAGGCGCGATGAGCTCTGTCGATCGGGCCGTGGGCGCGGCGGGGTCGGCTTCCGGGCCGGTGGGCGAGTTCGCCGCACCGAGCTCCGTCTTCCTCGATGCCTGCCTACGACGGCCGGTGCCGTACACACCGGTTTGGATCATGCGCCAGGCGGGTCGCTATCTACCGGAGTATCGTGAGTTGCGATTGCGGGCGGATTTCGTGACGCTCACGCGGAGCGCCGAGCTTGCCGCGGAAGCGACGTTGCAGCCGCTGCGGCGCTATCCGCTCGATGCGGCGATCCTTTTCAGCGACATCATGACGCCGCTTCAGGGCATGGGCATTGGGCTCGACTTCGAACCGGGCCCCGTCGTCCGGGAGCCGATTCGCACACGCGCGCAGATCGATGGGCTGCCCGCTCTGGTGCCGGAACGCGACGTGCCGTTCGTGCTCGATGCGATCCGGATCGTGCGCAGGGCTGTTCCGAGGAACGCTCCGCTCATCGGTTTTGCGGGCGCGCCGTTCACACTGTTGTGCTATCTCGTTTGCGGCCGCCCGTCGAAGGAGTTCGGACCGGCACGCGCATTCCTTTACGCGCAGCCCGAGGCCGCCGAAGCGCTGATCGATCGGCTCGCCGATGCGATGGCCTCGTACCTCGCGGCCCAGGCCGCTGCGGGCGCGCAGGCGCTGATGCTGTTTGAATCCTGGGCGGGATTGCTCGGTCCGCGCGAGTACCGGCGCTTCGCCCTGCGTGGGGCGCGCCGCACGCTCACGGCGCTTCGTCGTGCACTCGGTCGCGATGGTGCGGCGTCCACGGGCGACGGCCGCGAGGTGGCCGGGGGGGCGCCCGTCCCGCTCATCTACTACGCCAACCAGGGCTCGACATCGTTCGAGCACATTGCGACGCTCGAGGCGGATGTGATCGGGATCGATTGGCGCACCCCGCTCAGCGCCGCGCGTCGAACCCTCGGCCCCCTCAAGGCGCTGCAAGGCAATTTGGACCCGGCTGCGCTGTTCGCCTCACCCGCAGAGCTCGAGGGCCACATCGACGTGGTGCTCGAACAGGCGCGCTATGCCCCGTCGCACATCTTCAATCTCGGCCACGGTATCTGGCCGGAAACCGATCCGGATGCCGTCGCGCGCATGGTCGACTACGTCCATGCCAGCACGGTCCGCGACTGAGAGGAGGCTGTCGTGAGCACGGAACCTCAAACCGCCCTCGAAGCCGTGATCCCGCGTGCGGTCGCGTATTTCCGCGATCTGCAGGCGCGCATCTGCCAAGCGTTCGAGGCATTCGAGCCCGCGGCGCGTTTCGAGGCGCGCTCCTGGAGCCGGCCGGAGGGCCATGCGACCAAGGGGGGTGGCGAGAGCCGCCTGATGCGCGGTGAAGTCTTCGAGAAAGTCGGCGTCAACGTGAGCCACGTCTGGGGGACGCTTTCGTCCCAGGGGCGCGCGCAGGTGCAGGGCGCCGATCAGTCCGATGGACGCTTCACGGCCTGCGGCATCTCGCTCGTCTCGCACATGGTCAATCCGTACGTACCCACCGTGCACATGAATCTGCGTCTCCTCTCGACCAGCCGCGCCTGGTTCGGCGGCGGCGCGGATCTCACGCCGACCTTTCCCCTGGACGAAGACACGGCGGAGTTTCATCGCGCGCTGGAGGAGCCCTGCGAGACTTACCGGCGGGGCGCGTATCGGGAATTCAAGGAATGGTGCGATCGCTACTTCTATTTGCCGCATCGTCGCGAGCCGCGCGGGGTCGGCGGAATCTTCTTCGATGAGCTCGCAAGCGAGGATATCGAGCGGGACTTCGCGTTCGTGCGGGGTGTGGGGGCCGCCTTTCTTTCCGTGTATCCGCGCATCGTCGCGCGGCGCCGCGACACCCCGTACGACGCTGCGGCGCGCGAGAAGCTCCTCTACAAGCGGGGCCGGTACGTGGAGTTCAATCTGGTCTACGACCGCGGTACGCGGTTCGGCTTTGCGACGGATGCGGACCCCGAGGCGTACCTCATGAGCTTGCCGCCGGTCGCGAGGTGGTGAGGGCGCTCCTGGGAGAGCGGGCGCTGTCTCCGGGATGCGGGCGCCGGTTTACCTGACGACGCCGTTCTACTCAGCCGACGCTCAGCCCTTTTCCGGCAAAGAATGTAGGTGCGCGCTCGTCAGTTCGTCGAGGTAACGCCCGAGCCAGTGCGGTGCGGTCTGCCAGAGCGATCCGATCGCGCCGGCCTTGGCGGCACTCCATCTCGCGACCACGAGGCCGACCTCCGGCCGAGCACTTCGCGACCAAGTTTGCGAACCCCTTCCCCATTGCATGCCTGCATCCCCGAATCGTGACCTTCCTCAATTCACGAGACGCCTGCAACACGCTGAAGTTCCTTAGAAAAGTGTCGGTGCGCGCCGACAAACGCTGTCAGCGTTTGCGAGCACGCGCGATCAGAATTCCGGAATACCCGTAAACGGCATTGTCGGGACAGGCCGCAAGCTCGATCTCGATGCTCGAGCGCCTGCTGCCGTGCGCGAGCAGCGAGGCGAACAGATCGTCCTGCGTGAGATCCGCGCACGGGAACAGTCGATGCGCGACGCGGTAGGCTCTGCAGCGATGCAGCGCGAGCATGAGGACGAGGCCTCCGCTGCGCAGCATGGCGAGAACGTTGCCCATGCACGCCTTCCAGATGCGCTTGTCGCCGGAGATGGCATCGAGGCAGAACCCGGAGATGAGCAAATCGTAGAATGCTACGCGGTCGACGCCGAGTGGATAGCGGCACCGGGCATCGCTCAAACGCAGCTCGCGGATGACTTTGCGTGTGTGCGCTTCGCGCCGCTCGATCGCGCCCGGCTCGACCGAACGGTCCTCATACTCGAGAATGAAGCGGGTGAAGCGATTCCAATCCGTGTCGCGGGACCCGGCTTGCAGCCAGCGTCGGATCTGGCGCAGATTGTCCGGCGATCGGTCGGCCATATCGATCCGGAACGCGTGGCGGGCGGCGGCGATGGCGCGATGGAGCGTCGGACCGCAGCCGTATTCGAGCGCATGGCCGAATGCCGAGCGCTCCTCGGCCAGCGCATCGAGCTCGAAAGCGAGCACTTGGCGCTCATCCGCCAGGACGGTCTCGCGGTAATAGGTGTCAAAGTATTCCTGGGCGCACCATTCGGAGTAGTCGGCAGTGCGTGCGTTGGGAGCGTTGTAATTTGACATATTCCGGACGCGAGGGGGCCGTTCGCAAGGCCGGCCTTGCAAAGCGACTGCCCACAAGAGTTATCTGCCGGTAACCTCGACGTTATCTCAGGGCATGCCGAGAACAACCGCCATATGGCCGCCCGACGAATGAACGCGCTTCTGCGCCGGCTTGCACCGGGCGGCGAGCCTGCGCGCCTTCCACCGGGAGAGGATCCTGCTCGGCTCGAGGCTCGGCTCGAGACGGCGGTGTGGGGCACCGGCATCGGCCTTTGGGAAATCGATTTTGTTCGCGACCGCACCCGCTGGTTCGGCGACTGGTGCGAGCGAATGAACATCGACCCCTGCGACGGACAGGATCACGTCGCGCGCTGGGATGCGCATCTGCATCCCGAGGACATGGAGGAGGCCGGGCGCCGCTTCCGCGCGCATGTCGCCGGCAGCGAGGACCACTACGACGCCGAGTATCGCATCCGCGATCGCAGCGGCCGCTGGCGCTGGCTGTTCGAGCGCGGGCGCGTCGTCGAGCGCGCGCCGGACGGGGTCGCGCTGCGCATGGTCGGGCTGTGCATGGACATCGATTCACGCAAGGCCGCGGAGATCGACTTGGTCACGAGCCGCAACCGGCTCGAGCTGGCGCTCGAGACGGCGCGCGGCAGCATGTGGGATCTCGATCCCGCAGGCGGCGAGCCGCGCCAGTGCGATTTTTTCTATCGCATGCTCGGAGTCGAGCCGCAGGTGGGACGCCTGGATGCGCATTTCTGGTCGAGCCGGCTGCATCCGGAGGATGCGCCGCGCGTGCGCGAGGCGCTGCGTCGGGCTGTCGAGGGCAACGCTCTCTACGAAGCGGAATATCGTCTGCGCCACGCAGACGGCTCGTGGCGCTGGGTGCTCGACCGCGGCCGCGCTCTCGAGCACGATGGCTCGGGGCACGCTCTGCATCTGGTGGGATTCATCGTCGAGATCGCCGATCCCCACAGCCTCGAGCGCGAGCTCATCGAAATCGCGAATCGCGAGCAGCAACGCATCGGCAGCGACTTGCACGATGGTCTGGGACAGGACCTCACCGGGATCGCGCTGATGCTGCGCGCGATCGGTGCGCAGGTCCGTCGCGAGGGCTCGGGCGCGTGCGCGGACATCGAGGAAGTCATCGCTCTCGTCAACGCCGCAATCGAAAGCACCCGCTCGCTCGCCCGCGGCCTCTCGCCTGTGAGCGCGGAGCGCGACGGGCTCACCGCCGCCCTGCAGGCACTCACGGCTCGCGCGACCGAACGCTATGGAATTCCGGTCACTTTCGAGGCGAATGTCGCCGAACCGTTGCCTTCCGATGAGACGGCGGCGACGCACGTCTACCGCATCGCGCAGGAGGCGCTGACGAACGCGATGCGCCACAGTCACGCCACCAAGGTGAGCATTCTGCTTACGGCCTACGGCGGGGAGCTGCAGCTCGAGGTGACGGATAATGGGCGCGGCTTTGCTGGGATTGACGGGTATCCGCTCGCAGGCGAGGAGGGGCCTTCGGCGGCGGCCTCGAACGGCCTCGGTCTCAAGATCATGCGTTACCGAGCGCAGATGCTCGGCGGCAATCTCGCTTTCGGAGCCGGACCCGGGCGTGGCACGACGGTGCGCTGCACCTGTCCCCTGCGGCAGGCCGCCGCGCGAACCGGTGACGAGCGCTCACCGTGAGGAGCGCGGCGCATGGCGGTCCCCAGCTGCGCCATGGCCGCTCCAGACGCGTGCTCATCGTCGATGATCATCCGATCGTGCGACAGGGTCTGCGCCGCATGATCGAGCGCGAGGCCGATCTCACCGTTTGCGGCGAGGCCCAGACGGAGCGCGAGGCGCGCGCGGCGATCCGCGAGCTGATACCCGATGTGGTGATCGTCGACATCTCGCTCGCGCAGGGCGACGGGCTCGAGCTGGTGCGCGACATTCATGCGCAAAAGCCCGACCTGCCGATGCTCGTGCTTTCGATGCACGATGAGACCATCTATGCGGGGCGGCTGCTCGCCGCGGGCGCGAGCGGCTACATCATGAAGCAGGCCGCCTCGGAGCAACTGCTCGTCGCAGTTCGCCGCGTGCTCGAGGGCGGAACGTATGTGAGCGAGGCGCTTGCCAATACGCTCATGGATCCACGAGGCGAGGAAGGCGCGCGCGGTGGGATCGTCGCGGACCCGATCGAGCGGCTGAGCAATCGCGAGCTGCAAGTGCTCTCCCTCATCGGCCGAGGACTCTCCTCGCGCGAGGCGGCAGGCACGCTCGGCGTGAGCATCAAGACGGTCGAGTCGCACCGCCAGAGCCTCAAGCGCAAGCTCAATCTCGCAACGAACGCCCAGCTGCTGCAGTTCTCGATCAATTGGTACGCGAGCCGCAGCAAACCATGACGGGCTCCCCGATCGCCACGGCTCTCGTGGCCTGGCACGCACGGCGCGGTCGGCACGATCTACCCTGGCAGCTCGAGCGCACGCCGTACCGCGTCTGGGTATCGGAAATCATGCTCCAGCAGACGCAGGTTGCGACCGTCATCCCGTATTTCGAGCGGTTCATGCGACGCTTTCCGGATGCGGCCGCGCTCGCGGCTGCCCACATCGATGAGGTGCTGCACCTCTGGTCCGGACTGGGCTACTACGCTCGCGCGCGCAATTTGCACCGCGCAGCGATTCGCATTCGCGATGAGCTCGGCGGACGTTTCCCCGAGCGCTTCGAGGAGGTCGCGGCGCTCCCCGGCATCGGCCGTTCCACAGCCGGCGCGATCCTCGCGCTCTCGCGCGACGAGCGTCACCCGATCCTCGATGGCAATGCGAAGCGCGTGCTCGCGCGTTTTTTCGGAATCGAGGGCGACCCGGGGAGCCGGGATGTCCTCGCGCGGCTCTGGGCCTGCGCCGAGGAGTGCACGCCCGAGCGGGAGGTTGCGACCTACACGCAGGCGATCATGGATCTCGGGGCGACGGTGTGCGTTCGGCGGCGGCCGCTCTGCGTCGCCTGTCCGCTCGAGGGTCGCTGTTGGGCTCGGCAAAGCGGTCGGCAGCACGCGCTTCCCTCTCCGCGCGGCGCGCGGAAGCGGCGGGAGCGTGTGTGTTTCATGCTGGTGGCGCTTCGCGACGACGGCCGCGTGCTGCTCGAGCGGCGCCCCGCCCGCGGCATCTGGGGCGGCCTCTGGTGCCCGCCCGAATTCGCAGCCCTCGATGGAGCGGCCGATTTCGCGGCGCGCCGCCTCGCGTGCGCTGCGGCCGAGCTTCGGCCGCAGCCGCCGGTTCGCCACGCGTTCACGCATTTCGATCTGGAGATCAACCCGCTGCGCCTCGAGTGCAGCGCACTCGGCACCGTCCTGGAGGGTCCGGAAGTCATTTGGTATAACCCGCGCGAACCGCTCGCAGTGGGCCTGCCCGCTCCGGTCCGGGCTCTGCTCGAGCAGCTCGAGGAATGACATGACGCGAATGGTGCAGTGTGCGTATTTGAAGCGGGAGGCGCCGGGACTCGACCGGCCGCCGTACCCCGGCGAGTTGGGTAAGCGCATTTATCAAAATATTTCCAAGGAAGCGTGGGCTCGCTGGATGCAGCATCAAACGATGCTCATCAACGAGTACCGACTGACGCCGATCGAGCCGAAGGCGCGGCGTTTTCTCGAAGGCGAGATGGAGAAGTTCTTTTTCGGCACGGGCTCGCAGACGCCCGAGGGCTATCGCCCGCCCTCGTGACCACGCGTCACTCGTTGTAAGCAAATTGTAGGCTTTCGCGCGCTTCTGTCGCGCAGTCGCGACGTTTGCGCGAGCTTCGGAACTCCCGCATGCTTGACCGGTCTCATGCAGTTATCCATCTGCGAGACGTCGCTTTCAGAGTGGTGTGCACTCCGCTCGATGAGGAGACAGAGATGGTCCAAGCAATAAAATGTGGCCCGCGATCATCGAAACCGGCTGGCGCTCCGCGCAGAGCGACACGAGCCTGGGCGGGTCGAGGCACGGGGGCGCGCTGCGATTTGTGCCACCAAGTCATAGAAGAGGACCAGGTCGAGTACGAAGTCGAACTGCATGACGTGCGCGAACGCACGCTGACTCTGCATCTCGAATGCTATGAGCGCTGGACGGTCTCGCACGAGGCGTTCGACGATCCCAGCGAGCATTGGTGAGGAGCGCCAGACGCGTGGCCGCTCTCTGAAATACGAGACCGGCTTAGAGCCGGACCATCCCGCGTTTGTGTGCGACCGCAACGG
>Ga0335074_10017212_pt1 | contig 10186 bp, 12 predicted proteins | sample Lox_Sample_23_FD_206715 | JGI IMG/M metagenome (GOLD analysis project Ga0335074, IMG submission 206715) | Soil microbial communities from Loxahatchee National Wildlife Refuge, Florida, United States - Lox_Sample_2.3 | ecosystem: Environmental > Terrestrial > Soil > Wetlands | place: USA...
ACCCGTCATGCCGGGCCAGCACCACATCACCGAACCCGCCAGAACCCAGCGTCCGCAGCTCGGTATACCCCGGAACATCCCACTCCGCCACGCCGATCGAACCCCCCTCCGGGGCATCAGCCAGTCAAGCGCGCTTCTACCCATACAGTTGGGGGACACCTTCGCCGTGATACAGCCGCCGGGGCGCTATTGACGAAGTCGTTACGCGGCAAGCGGATCCTAGTAAACGAGGGCCTGGGCGCCGTCGGCCAGGATTTCGGCCACGAACGTGGCCGCTCCGGAAATCCTGATGCCGGGAATCACGTCGCCGGGGGTGATATCCCGGCGGGCGGCGCACTGGGTGCACACCGTCACGGTGCCTGCGGCAAGCACCCCGGCCAGCAGGTCGGCCAGGGGCGCGGCGTGCGGCAGCGAGAAGTCCTCGGCGCGGCCGGGCAGCCCGAACCAGGCGGACTCCCCGGTGAGCCACAACGACACCCGCACCCCGCTGGCGACCGCCGCCGCGGCCACCGTGAAGGCTTGGTTGCACCGTTCCGGGTCGTCCTTGCCTGCGGTGACCTTGATCACGAGAGAGCGCTCGGCCATGCCGCAACTGTAACCGCCGGCCCGGCGGAAGGGGCGAAAAGGCGCGGCGCGGCGCGAGGCCGCCCGCGCGTCGCCCATCTACACTGCGGGTTATGCACGGGATGCTGAGCGCCGCGATCTTGATCGGCGTGTTCGCCGCCGTCGCGGTCGCGTGCCTGTACGTGGCCGGGCGGGTGTTCCTGGCCGGGAGCCGCGGTGGCGGTCCATCCTGATCTTGAGCCGATCCGGTTCCTGCTCGGGCGGTGGGAAGGCGCCGGGATTGGCGGCTACCCGACCATCGAGTCGTTCCGGTTCGGTCAGGAGATCGAGTTCAGCCACAACGGTAAGCCGTTCCTGGCCTACGTGAGCCGGACCTGGCGGCTGGACGAGGAGGGGCGGATCGGCGCGCCGCTGGGCACCGAGTCCGGCTACTGGCGGCCTCAGCCGGGCAACCAGATCGAGGTGATGCTTGCGCATCCCACCGGGATCGTCGAGATCTACCTGGGTGAGATTTCCGGCACCCGGATCGAGATGGCCACCGACGTGGTGGCCCGCACCGCCACGGCCAAGGAGGTGACGGCCGGGCACCGGCTCTACGGGCTGACAGGCCCTAACCTGGCTAACGCTGACCTGGCCTACGCCTACGACATGGCGGCGATGGGGCAGGGACTACAGCCGCACCTGTCGGCGCAGCTCAAGCGCGTCAGCAGCGGTGAGTAAATAAGTAAGAGGGAGAAATAAGGAATCCCCGGGCGACTCCTGCCAGGCGCCACGGTGGCGCTGCGCAGGGGCCGACTGGACAAGGTCGGCCAGCCCGGGGACCCGGTGGTTGCCAGGTTTTAGCCGGCCGCCGTCCGCTGGACGTCGTGCCGGCGGGAAGGCGGCTAGCTGACAGCCACCTCGCGTGTCCGACGTCTATGCATGCTTTCGGACCACCTCCTTTCCCGCGTAACTCGCACGTTAGCCGGGAAGCATGCTGGGCGGCAAGAGTATTTCGCCGTGCTGACGATCACACCGGGCGGACAATCACACTGCCCGAACTACTATGGGGCCATGAACGCCGAGGCGCCGTCGCCGGATCTGCCGGTGCGCGACTGGGACGAGCAGCTTCGCGCCCGTGGCTACCGGGTGACCCCGCAGCGGCAGCTTGTGCTCGAGGCGGTGGCCCGGGTCGACCACGCGACGCCGGAGGAAATCTGCGCCCGGGTGCAGCAGACCGCGCGGGGGGTCAACATCTCCACCATCTACCGGACACTCGAGCTGCTCGAGCGGATCGGCCTGGTCTCCCACACCCACCTCGGGCACGGCGCCCCGATCTACCATCTGGCCAGCGACGCCGACCACGTGCACTTGGTCTGCCAGGAGTGTGGCCGGGTGAGCGAGATCGGCCCGGACGCGATCCGGCCGCTTATCACCGCACTTGACGAGCGGCACGGCTTCGAGACAGACGTTGCCCATCTCACCGTCTTCGGACGCTGCCAGGACTGCCGGGCGGCCCAATGAGCGAGCTGCTGTCCATGCCGGGCGCGGTGGAGGCGGGCTGGCCGGACCAGGGCGTGGCCGCGCACTACGGTGACCCGATGCGCGAGCAGCGCGCGCTGGATACCTCGGCCGCAATCGTGGACCGGTCAAACCGCGGCGTGCTGACGATCACGGGCCCGGACCGGCTCAGCTGGCTGCACAGTCTGACCACGCAGCGCCTGGAGGGGCTGACCGCGGGCCAGAGCGCGCAGGCCCTGATCCTCAGCCCGAACGGGCACATCGAACACCACCTCACGCTCACCGACGACGGCACCTCGGTGTGGGTGCACGTCGAGCCGGGGACCGCGGCGGACCTGGTCGCGTTCCTTGAGTCGATGCGGTTCATGCTGCGCGTCGAGGTGGCTGACGTCGGCCTCCAGTACGCGGTGCTCACCGTGGGCGGTCCGGCGGCGGGCGGCCTGGCCGCGCAGCTCGAAGGTGTCCGGGCCAGGGTGGACCAGGGGCCGTTCGGCTCAATTGATCTGATCGTGGCGCGGGACCTGCTGCCCGACGCGGTCGCAGAGCTGGTGCGGCGCGGCGGCGCGATGGCCGGCATGTGGGCGTTCGAGGCACTGCGGATCGCGGCGCGGGTGCCCAGGTTCGGCGTGGATACCGATCACCGGACGATCCCGCACGAGGCCGGCTGGATCGAGACTGCGGTGAACCTGAACAAGGGGTGCTACCGGGGCCAGGAGACGGTGGCCCGGGTGCACAACCTCGGCCATCCGCCGCGGCGGCTGGTCTTCCTCGACCTGGACGGCAGCGTGGACCGGCTGCCCGCGCACGGCGATCCGGTCGAGCTTGACGGAGCCACCGTGGGGTTCACCGGGTCGGCGGCGCGGCACTACGAGCTCGGCCCGATCGGCCTCGCCCTGGTCAAGCGGACCGTGCCGGTGGACGCGACGTTGCTGGCCGGGGGCATTGCCGCGGCGCAGGAAGTCATCGTGCCGCCGGACGCCGGTGCGAACGTGCAGATCACGCTGCGCCGCCGGAATCTGATCTGACAGTCCGCACCGAAGGGGGTTCCGCCCTTGCTGCGCAGGGCCCTGCTCGCGGCCTCAGCCAGTCCCCGGCTGCGGCATCTGGTCACGACCACGCCGTCCAGCCGTGCCATCGTCGATTCCTACGTGGCCGGGGAGACCCAGCAGGACGCGGTGCGGGTTACCCGCGCGCTGCGGGCCGCGGGCCTGCTGGTCACCCTGGACTACCTGGGTGAGGACACCAAGGATGAGGCCCAGGCCACGGCCGCCACCGACGAGTACGTCCGGCTTGTCGGCGCGCTCGCCGCCGAAGGACTGACCCGCGGCGGCGCGGCCGAGGTCTCGGTCAAGCCGACCGCGGTCGGGCTGTTCCTCGGCGCCGGGATCGCAGCAGGGAACATCGCGCGGATCTGCGCCACCGCGGCGGAGGCGAGCACCACGGTGACGCTCGACGCCGAGGACTACCCGGCCATCGAGCCGACGCTGCAGATCGCCGCGAAGCTGCGCGCCGAGCACCCCGAGCTTGGCTGCGTCGTGCAGGCATGCCTGCGGCGGGCCGAGGCCGACTGCCGCGCGCTGGCCGGCCACGGCGTGCGGGTCAGGCTGTGCAAGGGCGCTTACAGCGAGCCGGACAGCGTGGCCTTCACCGCGCGCCGCGACGTGGACCTGTCCTACGCACGTTGCCTGAAGGTGCTGATGAACGGGGCGGGCTATCCGATGATCGCCACCCACGACCCGCGGCTGATCGAGATCGCCACGTCCCTGACGCTGCTGACCGGGCGGGCCCGGGACAGCTTCGAGTACCAGATGCTGTACGGCATCCGCCAGGGCGAGCAGCGGCGGCTGGCCAATAGCGGGGCGCGGATGCGGGTGTACGTCCCCTACGGCGGGGACTGGTACGCCTACCTGGTCCGCAGGCTGGCGGAGCGGCCGGCTAATCTCGCCTTCTTCCTGCGCTCCCTGTTGGGGTAGGTGATCTCATGATCGCGATTCTCGGGACCGGCAAGATGGGCGAGGCCCTGTTGTCCGGGCTGCTGCGGGCGGGCCGCCCGCCGTCGGCCGTCGTCGCCGCGGTCAGGCGCGAAGAGCGCGGCGACGAGCTCGCTTCGCGGTACGGGGTCGCGGTGACCGACGCCGCGACGGCCGCGAAGATGGCCAACACCCTGGTCCTGGCGGTCAAGCCACAGGACATGGGCAGGCTGCTGGCCGAGATCGCGCCCGTCGTGCCGCCGGACCGGCTGGTGGTCTCGGTGGCGGCCGGGATCACCACCGCGTTCATCGAGCGGCGGCTGAGCGGGGAGGTGCCGGTCGTCCGCGTCATGTCGAACACGCCGGTCCTGGTGGACGAGGCGATGAGCGTGATCTCGCCCGGGTCGCACGCGGGCGAGGAGCACCTGCGCCGGGCCGAGGACCTGCTCCGCCCGGTGGGCAAGGTGCTGCGTATCCCCGAGTCGCTGCAGGACGCGGCGACCGCGCTGTCTGGCAGCGGGCCCGCGTACGTCTACTACCTGGTCGAGTCGATGGTGGACGCCGCGATCCTGCTCGGCATGGCGCGCGGCGCCGCGATGGAGATGGTCACCCAGGCGGTCTACGGCGCGGCCACCATGCTGCGGGATTCCGGCGAGCATCCGGTGATCCTGCGCGAGGCCGTCACCTCGCCGGGCGGCACGACCATATCGGCGATCAGGGAACTGGAGCGCCACGGGGTGCGGGCCGCGTTCCTTTCCGCCATCGAGGCGGCCCGCGACCGGGGCCGTGAACTCGGCGCCGATCCCGCTGTCGACGGCAGGCCGTAGTGGCGGGCCCGTTCGCGCTGGCCTGGGACGAGCGCCTGACCGGCTATGACTTCGGGCCCGGGCACCCGCTGGCCCCGGTGCGGGTGGAGCTGACCATCGCGCTGGCCCGCGAGCTCGGCGTGCTGTCGCTGCCCCCGGTGGCGCTGCTCGACCCGGCGCCGGCGAGCCTGGATGAGCTCACGCTGGTACACGACCCGGCCTACATCGACGCGGTGCGGCAGGCAGGCCGGGACGGGATGGGCAACGGCAGGTACGGGCTCGGCACCCCGGACAACCCGGTGTTCGAGGGCATGCACGAGGCCTCCGCGCTGGTCGCGGGCGCAACGCTGGCGGCGGCCCGCGCGGTGTGGGCAGGCGAGGCCCTGCACGCGGCCAACATCGCCGGCGGGCTGCACCACGCGATGCGCCGGTCGGCTAGTGGCTTCTGCGTCTACAACGACCCGGCCATCGCGATCGAGTGGCTGCTATCGCAGGGCGCGCAGCGCGTCGCGTACGTCGACGTGGACGTGCACCACGGCGACGGCGTGCAGGCGGCGTTCTACCACGATCCCCGGGTGCTGACGATCAGCCTGCACGAACACCCGGCGACGCTGTTTCCGGGCACCGGGCTGGCCTCGGAGACCGGCAGCGGCGACGGCCGCGGGTACGCGGTCAACATGCCGCTGCCTGCGGGTACAGGGGACGCAGGCTGGCTGCGGGCGTTCGACGCGGTGGTGCCGCCGCTGGTAAGGGCGTTCGGCCCTGAGGTGCTTGTCAGCCAGCACGGCTGCGACAGTCACCGGCTCGACCCGCTGGCCCACCTCGAGCTCAGCGTCGACGCGCAGCGCCGGGCCGCGGTCATGGTCCACGAGCTGGCGCACGAGGTCTGCGGCGGCCGGTGGTTGCTGACCGGGGGCGGCGGCTACGAGCTTGTCCAGGTAGTGCCGCGATCGTGGACCCACCTGCTCGCGATCGCGGCGGGCGGCCCGGTCGACCCGGCCGTGACCGTCCCGGCCGCCTGGCGGGCCCTGGCCACCGACCGGACGGGCGAAGGCGCGCCTTCGGTGATGACCGACGGGCAGCCCGCGGACTATATTCCGGTCTCGGCCGGGATCGATCCCGCTGATCGGGTTGATGCCTCGATCGTGACCACTTGCCGCGCCACTTTCGCCTGGCACGGCCTGCAACCGCCGATGTGATGATGATCAAGAAAGGGCTCCCCGCCCGCTTTCCGCCAATGCGCGTGCCCGCTGTCCTGCGGGTTTGATCTGATTGTCGACAAAACCCCGACTGTCCCGCATCCCGTTTGCTCAGCCATCCAGGTCGCCGCGATTTGGGCGCTCGCGGCCGGGATGATTGCAACTCGGGGTATGTACGGGTATCAGGGATTGCAGCCGAACGGTAACAACAATGAGTCTTTGGGAGGGGTTTGCGCTTTTCCGTACCGGACTTACCCTGGAGACGTAAGTGACTGGTGCGCAGAATCCCATCAAATGCTCGGCTTCGTGCGGAAGAGGAAACTCCGATGGCAAGCGAGACGACCCCCCTGAGCGACGTAAGGTTCCTGACCGTTGCCGAAGTGGCCCTGATCATGCGGGTGTCAAAGATGACCGTGTATCGCCTCGTGCACTCCGGTGAACTTGATGCGATCCGTGTCGGGCGCTCGTTCCGGGTACCGGAGCAGGCAGTCAATACCTATCTTAAGGCTGCCTACGTCGGTACCGTGTGAGCTGAGGGCAGGCACCGGGCGCGCTGGCCCGGGCCGGGGGGCGCCCGACCCGGCCCGTCTGTCAGCGTGCCGCGGGCCCTGCCGGTTCGCCCGTGGCCCATCGGCCGCACCAGCACTCCGCATCAGGGGTAACCTCTTACGTTGGGTGTGTGTCCAGCCGCCCTGACCGGGCGAGCGTGTTGGCGTGCCCGTCATCCGCAATGCCAGAAGGGTGGCCCCATGGGTTCTGTGATCAAGAAGCGCCGCAAGCGCATGGCCAAGAAGAAGCACCGCAAGCTACTGAAGAAGACGCGCATCCAGCGCCGGAACAAGAAATAGCCGGATCCCGGCCATGATCGAGGCGCGGCCGGGCAGCGGGCAGCAGCGGGACTGATGTCTCTCCCGGTCCTGATCGGTTTCGCGGGCGTGCTGGTCGCGGCCGTGGCTACCGGGCTGCTCGCCGGGCGTTCGGTCCGCCAGCCGAGGCTGGACTTCATTTTGTGGACGGCCGCGACGCTGGCCCTGACGGTCGCGCTGGCCGCGCAGAGCATGGGCTTCGAGAGCGGTTTCAGGTCCGCGACGTTCCGGGCCGTTCAGTTGTTCGCGTTGCTGCTTGCGCCGCTCTGGCTGGCCTGGGGGCTGGCCGAGCTGACCTGGCCCAGTGACGGGGCCAGGTTCGGCGCCAGGCTGGTATGTGGCGCGCTGACCTTGGTCGGCGGCGTGATCCTGGTCACCGATCCGCTGACCGGACAGCCGTTCAGCAAGGACTGGCCGCTTACCAGCCAGCATTATCAGACGCCCTCGCACTACGCCCTTGACCTGGTCCAGGCCGTGGCGTTCATCATCGCCGTGGTGAGCGTCGCCCTGGCCGCGGCTCGCGCCCGCGGCGGCGGGGGCAGGTCCAGCGAGTTCCCCGGTGCCGCCGTGGTCGGTGCCGCCGTGGTCGGCGTGGCCGTCTTGCTGACCATCGCCATGCGCTTCTCGCTGCCGGCCAGGTCGGCGTACCCGCTGCTCAGCTTGCTCGCGGCCGCCTTGGTCTGGGTCGGCGCGACCAGGCTGGAGGGTGCCCCCGCCCAGGCCGGGCCCGCGCCTGGCCGCGCCGGCAGCGCTGGGCGTGGCGGTAGCGCTGGGCGTGGCGGTGGCGCTGGGCGTGGCGACCGATCGCTGGCCGGCAGTCCCGGCGCCCCCGCCGGTGCCGGCGGTCCTGGCGGTCCCGGCGCGCCCGCCGGTGCCGGCGGTCCAGGCGTGTGGGACGACTCGGGCCTGCTGGCTGAGCCTGCGCCGCGGGGTCAGCCTGGCCTGCGGGGTGATCCCGGCTCGCGTAGTGATCCTAGTTTGCGGGGTGAGGCTAGCTTGCGGAACGATCCAGGGATGGCGACTAACGGGACCAGGGTGCCGGCCTTGCCGCCGGCCCCGCCATACGGCCGGATCTTGATCTTCACGCTGCTTGAAGACCGCGTGGCGGAGTTCGACCGCCTGGCCGAGCAGGCGGCAGAGGAGGTGAGGGTCCGGGAGCCCGGCACGCTGGTCTATGTCATCCACACCGTGCCGAACGCCCCGATGCAGCGGATCTTCTACGAGATCTACCGTGACCGGGCCGCATTCGACGGCCACGAGAACCAGCCCTATATGAAGCGCTTCGTGGCCGACCGGAGGTCGTGCGTGCTGGCCACGAACGTCATCGAACTGAGGCTGAAGTACGCCAAGGTCGCCCCGCTGCCCTCGGGAGCGCCGGTGCCCTCGCGGCCGCCCCTGCCCCCAGGGCCGCCCGTGCCCTCGCGGCCGCCGTTGAACCCGGGGCCGCCGTTGAACCCGGGGCCGCCGTTGCCCTCGCTGTCTCCGGACCCCTCGCGGGGGGGCCTCAGGCCGCAGGCGCTCGACCCGCTGCCACCTGGCCCGCAGCGGCGACTGCCCTCGGCCGACCCGCGTTACGGGAGGATCTGACGTGGACACCGGCACGCCGCCGGATCCGGCCCGCCGGGTCCGCATCACACTGCTCGGCCGGCCTGGCTGTCATCTCTGCAGTGACGCGCGGGCGGTCATCGCGCGGGTGGCCGCTGACCTCGGCGTCGGCTGGGAGGAACGTGACATCACCGCCTCCGCCGACGATATGCGGGAGTTCTGGGACAAGATCCCGGTGACGTTCGTCGACGGCGTGCAGATCGACTTCTGGCGGGTGAGCGAGGACCGCCTGCGGGCGGCCCTGACTCTGTGAGTAGGCCCTGACTTTGTGAACACATGCACAAAGGCGTACCGTGGAGTGACGTCGGCTGACGCAGGCTCTTCGCCGCAAGTACCGGGGAACCGAACCCCCGGAGCCCGGCCGGAGCCCCGACCCTCAGGAGCGCTGCCGCGATGCACAGTAACGCCATGCCGCCGGAAATGAGTGGCCCGGCCGGCGGGATACCCGAGGCCACCGTCGCGCGGCTGCCGGTATACCTGCGGGCCCTTTACGGCCTGGCCGAGCGGGGCATCAGCACCGTCGCCAGCGAGGAACTCGCCGCTGCCGCCGGGGTCAACTCGGCCAAGCTCCGCAAGGACCTGTCCCACCTCGGCTCCTACGGGATCAGGGGGGTCGGCTACGACGTCGACTACCTCGTCTACCAGGTTTCGCGGACGCTTGGCCTGACCCAGGACTGGCCGGTGGTCATCGTCGGCGTGGGGAACCTGGGGCGCGCGCTGGCGAACTATGGCGGATTTGTCTCCCGCGGCTTCACGATCTCGGGCATGCTCGACTGCGATCCCGCTATCGTTGGCAGCAGGATCGCCCGGCTGACCGTCCGTCACGTCGACGAACTCGAAGTCGTGGTGGCCAGGCACAGGGTGGCGATCGGCGTGATCGCCACTCCGGCCTCCTCAGCCCAGGCCGTCTGCGACCGGCTGGTGGCGGCCGGCGTCACCAGCATCCTCAATTTCGCTCCGCTCGTGCTGAGCGTGCCGGAGGGAGTGGACGTGCGCAAGGTCGATCTCTCGATCGAGCTGCAGATCCTGGCCTTCCACGCCCAGCGCAGGTCGGCGGCGAGATCCGTGCCTGAGGTGGCCGTCAACGGGGTGCACTCGAGGCCGCCCGTGTCCACGGAACTCGCCGCGCAGGCGCAGGCGTAGGCGGTGGCCGGGTGAGCGTGCTGGTGGTCGGTCTCAGCCACAAGAGCGCACCGGTGGCGATCCTGGAGCAGGCCGCGGTCAGCGGGGATACCCTGGCCAAGCTGCTCCGCGACGTTGCGCTTTCCGACCCCGTGGCCGAGACGTTCATCGTCTCGACCTGCTACCGGGTCGAGGTCTACGCCGACGTGGACCGGTTCCACGCGGGCGTGACGGCCATCTGCGATCTGCTCACGCGCCACTGCGGCATCCCGGCCAAAGACCTGACCTCGCACCTTTACGTGCACTACGAGGACCAGGCGGTGTCCCACCTGCTCGGCGTGACGTGCGGGCTTGACTCGGTGGTTGTTGGCGAGGGGCAGATCCTGGGCCAGGTGCGCTCGGCGCTCAAGGCCGCCGAGGAGCACGGCACGACCGGCCGGGTGCTTGGCGGGCTCGGCCGGCTGGCGCTGCGGGCCGGCAAGCGCGCCCGGACCGAGACCGGCATCGACCGGGCCGGTCAGAGCCTGGTGAGCCTGGCGGTCAGCCTGGCGGCC
>Ga0335074_10017213_pt1 | contig 10185 bp, 10 predicted proteins | sample Lox_Sample_23_FD_206715 | JGI IMG/M metagenome (GOLD analysis project Ga0335074, IMG submission 206715) | Soil microbial communities from Loxahatchee National Wildlife Refuge, Florida, United States - Lox_Sample_2.3 | ecosystem: Environmental > Terrestrial > Soil > Wetlands | place: USA...
AAAGTGTCCAAATTTTGTGCGACGAGATTTGGGCGTAAAATGGAGTACGACCGATCATTCGGGTCAAAAATAGATAGATAAACCTGCCTTGAGGCAGCAGCAAAGAAAACAGTGACGTTTTGTATGTGCCAGTTGATTTCGGTGTCTAGCAAAATGGGGGCAAGATCAACTGAGTCCCATATAGATTGATACATATCGAGCACGTAGAACGCTTCCGCCGAAGTATTGCATGCAATCGTCGCCTTACATTAGCCCGAGTTGTATGAATTTTGATACAGGAATAGTGGCATCCAAATCAATTGCATAAAGATATTGCTCCATGGAAATATACTGAACCGAGCAATTTTGAAGATAGTTGTTGGAATAATATGTATCAGAGTATCCATGATCTTGTTGGGCACTATACGCCCCACTGAATTGGTAGTCATAAGTGGAAGTTGGATTCGTTGTAGAAAGATCTGCAATTAGCCAAGTCGGACACAAGTTATAGGTTACATTCAGACAAACTGATTGTGGCGGCGGTGCAATTCCGATGCCTGGACCGGCGGCTCGAGGGTATCAAGTGATCATACCATAGGAAATTCGAAGCATTAAAGTTGGTAGCATCGCCGTACAGCGTAATGTCTTCGTACCCGACAGCAGCGACGCTGATAAGCAGCACTGTGCCGACCCAGATCACTCCGATCACCAATGTAAGTATGGTAGCCCTAAGCGATATTTTGAAATAGCGGTCAACGTGATATGAGAATCTCATGGCTATAGTTGGCTTCGGAGGGTCTTATCTCAGTTGGCAGAGTCGATGGATGTGGCTGAAAATCGAAAAGTGGGTCTTGCACTGTTTATAAATTTCTCGCTACGTACCGCTGAGTAGCGGGGGGCCTGGACTCTGTCACATCCTGTGGTTGAGCGAATTGCGAAGAACACCACCCACCTCAATAAGCAATTTTGCATACGTTAGGAGTGTCCGGTGACGGCTAACCGGTAACCTCCGTGCTCCGTTGTCGGCAATCGGCAGAAGTTTGAGCCGCAAAATCAGAGCTGCCCATGCTTTATTCCAATACTTGAAATTTGATGCAGGTGACCTTCATGGCCTGATTGGCTACAGGCGGTGGGGTGAATTCTAACTTTACTTTAAGTTCGACCTCGTGCCGGTCCAGGCCCGCTTCCAATGCGGACACGTGTCGGATATTGTCGATGAAAACGTTCACGAATTAAAAGATCAATACTACGAGCGATTTGTGCTCACGGAATGGAAGCCACTGGTGCCTCAATGCTTTGATATGACCCAGTTAATCTGTTCCGCCACTTGCCGGCTCTACATGGCGCTCTTGTCCATCATCTCAGCGCACATGACCAAAATTCTTCGTTTCTCGCAGAGGTTCAGCCCCGTCTCGCATTTGAAATTTTTCCTTGACAACGATGTGGCGATCATCTCGGATACCGTCGCATGCGGGCATTTTTGTCGTACTCTTCCCCTTCTACCTTCACGGCGACTTTCGCATGCCGATATTTAATAATGATGTCGTTCGCAGCCCTTCTGATGCAGAAATCCTGCAATTTCGAACTGAAATTCCCCGATTTCACTTTTAAGATGGTGGTCAAGGTGCCTTCGACAGATTGCGGAGGCTGCGATTTAGGGAATGTCAATCGACCGACGTGATCGGTGAGTTGGTGATCATGCGGTTTGCCCGCCGGTCTAACCGTTGCATTAGTATCGATGTCGACGCCGGCCTTTATTGTAATGTCGGGCTGAGCGAGAATGGAGATAGGATTGGGGTTAAGGTTCAGGGTGTTTATAGTAACTTTTCATGCTGGTTACGATGGATTACTTTTTGTTTCGATCTTCATCGTGAAGACATGCGTGAATTTTTGAATGGTGGCAAGCCAAGTTCGCCTTGGATTCTCCGATTGTAATAAGGGCGATCGATCCACCTATTGTTGGGACTGTTTAAAACTGCATGTTGAGAGCCAAATCAAGTTGAAGTCAGACGAAATACATTGTCTTGTCTCTCCGTGTGAAGCAAAGATGCCACTCTGCTCAATGAAGCGTTGCCTTGGACAGAGATACTGCCAGTACTATTTCCCTTGACGTTCATAGACACTTACCATATTGTCTCTAATAACTCCTTGCAAAAAGAGGTTCGAATAGGACGACTACCCTGTTGTGCTTTTTCGGAGACCTTGGTATACCTCTCAACTCTTTACAACCTGTGTAGCTACGCTTGACTCCTTATGAACTTTTAATCCTTTGACGGGCACTTCTACTTTTGCTGGGTTAACCAAATCCAAATTCATCTTCGTTTCAAGCACCTTTTTTGTGTTGAGTGGAATAGATTTGTGATACTTACGAAAGTGATCCAGTGCCGCATTAGGAGACAGCATATTGATGTTGAGACAGATCGAGAATGAGGTATTCTTTCATTGTGAAATTAGTGACGTGGGAATTGCAGAATTAAAGAAGTCGGCGATAAAATAGCTTGTTTACGGCAATTCTACATCACCACAACTTCGGAACCACCTTTTGATTATTTGAAACCGATAAAATTACTATACCAACTCCGCTGAGGACGCTACGTCCTTCTTTTTCCACGATTCATAGTAAAAGTGCTCGGAAATCCGAGTTGTCGTCTCCGACTTTTGTGTGGGGAATCCACTTTGCTCGGAATTATTTCCCCAACGAACCAACCAGAAAATTTCAACACAAATTCCTAGCAGCTCGTCAGATTCCTTCGCTGATTAGTGGTTTCTTTTTTCAAAAAACATAATTTTCTCCCCTTCCAGCATCAATGTTAACCCTGACTCTGTTTCGGCCATCGCCTTTACGTCCGTGAACGTCGGCATGTCGCTCCAAACCAATTTTGCGGCGAGCTTAACTTTCACTTGTTCACCGATGTGATCCAGCCCCTTCCCTTCACACTGATACAAATACTTGTAAACCGTTTTGTCTAATGGGTTCGCTGTCGTGAAACCGTCCTTGAGAACCCACGTTCTCCGCTTCTTATCCCATACACCCAAACTATCATAGTGTCCGAGAACCAAGAGACATTGACGGCCATAAGACAAGACCCCAGAATGCTTAAACGAGAGTATACATCCCCGCACAGAAGTAGCAGTATACGTATCGACCAAAAATTCGCCCGTGAGAGTGAACCCCCGAACGAGAACAAAATCGTTCCCTGGCATGTTGTAAAGCGGAGTACACCAGTTGCCGGCCACAGGGTTGTCTATTTCTTGAAATATCACGTTGGTTCTGCTCCGAGTTGTGATGTCCCAATAAAAGGCGACGCGTTTCTCCCTCCCATTGGGGGCGCGCAAAGTACTGTTACCGACGAGGAAGAGAAAGCGCCCACGAGTGTCATAGGCCATAGACACATCATGCACTCCTCGTGTCTGAATAATATCTGTGATGTTCAAACTTGTAGTTCTTCTGACATTACTCAACGTTGCCATATCCTTCTCCTTGGGTTCTACATTCAAAATACCACAGTCCATAGCCACCCCCATTCCCTTCCCGTTCCTCAACAGAGCCATAGCGGCAATTCGTCCCTCGGACTGAATTTCTACGGTGTTGACCAAAGTTGCAGATTCTGCGTCCAGTATTTCTACGGCCCTGTCGCCATGATGGACACCGAAGTATTTTCCGTCACCACTGAAGGTCGGATTCGTTCGCTCGGGAATGTCGATCAATGAATATTGTCGCCGCCAGATCATATCCCCCGTAAGCGCATTCCACAGCGTTACTTGGGAATACTCACGGTTCACATCACATGAATCAGTGGCGATACGGGTGTTGGTCGTGTTGACGATTGCAACGACTATTACCCACTGCGGAGCCTCCGAGGCGGTGAGTATAGATCGATACGGTGAAGGGACCTGTCGGAAGATAGGTACGGCCTCGGCGATTTCAATGGGCTCAAACTCCGGGCCCGTACTAAGCGACCCTTCAACGGGTTGAGGCTTGATATATTGCATCTTGGCGATGAGTTCATTACGCGAGAAAGCCTCGTGCAGTGTGGCTGCAGTGGGTCTTGAGGACGGATCCTTCTGCACCATTTCCTCAATGGCTGTCGAAAGAATCGTCGCGGAGTCGGAGTCAATTGTCTTGTCTAAGGTTGGATTTAGAGACGTGTTGACTTGGTAGTGTTCGAGGACAACGAAGTCTGATGCGAATGGTCTTGCGCCGACCACCAATTCATATAATATGCAACCCAGAGCCCAGATATCGACTTTGTTGTTGTAGGCTGCTCGCTGGTCTCGTAAAAGCTCAGGAGCTCGATACCCTGACGTTCCCCGAGCAAATTCCGTGTCCAGAAAACTTTGAGATGTTCCCTCAGAAGTGAGTCCAAAATCCGCAATTTTCCATAACCCGTTAACGACCGAGTATAAAACTTCCTCATTAGCGAGACTCGAGTATGAAAAAACTAACCATTTTGCGGTTTTAAATCTCGATGGATTTCACGCTGTTTGTGAATGAAAGCAAGACCGTCAGCTACTTGGGCGATAATAGACCAAATTTCCACTGTTCTCACAGTCGATGTGGAGGGATGAACAAGAATAGTCGTCCGAATGCTCTTATTGTATTGATCCAAATTGAGAGAACAAAGTTCCATATCGATAAAGGCGTGCGAAGAGTCTGGAAGGTCTCCAAACTCCAAAACTTTGATGATATGTTTATGTGTGCCGTCGCAGAGCTTTTTGATCGCACGTAGCTCGTTCCGTGCCGTTCGTGGCTCTGGTATCGCAAGACGCAACAGCTTCCGTGCAAAACTCTGATTCGTTTCCGTATTGTAAAGCTACAGGCCAGTCAGTGATCATTCCGAGGGGGAAGGGCTTACTTCGTGAACAACTCCTGAGCCACCAGCATCGATCCATCTCCGATGCACCAATCTCTTGTCTCCGCCTGTTGTCCAGGCAAACCGATTGTTCACATCGGCCATAGAATTGATACTTGGTAAACTTGCTGTGGCAGTGACAGTCGAATGCAGCAGAAAGGGATTTCCTTCTTTTAGATCCCTTTTTAGAAGTGCAGTGTTCAGAATCCCCACCGCCCTCTATATGTGATGTATAAGATGTGTCGAATGTTGGATTCGGCGCCGGAGGTGGGAGAATCAAGGACTGGGCAAATAAAAGACCGTGATCGACATGTGATTGGACTGGGTTAATCGTGGAAAATAGATGGACAAGTTACTGTCCAAATTCGGAGAAATTCGGAGAAATTCCTGGGATGGATTCGCGAGAGGGACACGACTAGCATATCAGCCAAATTCCCCCGAACCTTGTGTTTTCCGCTGCGATGGCAACAGTAACAGACGGTGAGAATGATGAACAATGGCTTGCGCCGCTTTCAGGGGACGGAGACTTTCAGCAGCTTATTGTGCAACTTTTTGACGCCCACGACGACTGGAAACTCAGCTTGGAGTTGGTCAACACTCCCGGACAAGATCCTTCATCTTTGACAAATCACCCTGTCGCCCCCGCGGAACTCGTTTTAGTCTCTGAGGCGCAAACTGATTTCCGGGAACCATTAGCGACGCTTTCCGAACAAGCAACCTCGCTTTCCCGGCCAGTCGCAATGACTACTCCCCGTTCCTTCGATCATTCCGAAGAACAAGGCCTTGACAGCGAACTGCTGCCGTCCCTTCGAAAGCCAATTCTGGACGAAACAGGAGAGAATACGAACCCATTCAACATTATGTTTGATTCTGTTGGCCCTACAGAGCGCGTACGAATGGCCGAGTTACCAATCCAGGCCATGGCTTCAACGGAGGTAGCCGTCTTGCAGAACTCTTAGAATTTCTAACCATCTTTAGAGTATCGCCCGGCAAGACACAGGAGAGAATCGACCCAAGTCTAGGAGAATCCTTGGTTCAGTCAAAGGCAACAACCGAAAGGGGCGAGCTGGGGATTTGAGATGCAGTGAATGTCGAAAAGTGCATCTGAAGGTACCTTCGTCCGAGAACCGACTTATCGAATAGTGTGTCTTCTCTAACAAAGGGGAACCGTGCAGGCGTTGCCTAACCAGAGGACTCGAATGCAGAAAACAATACGGGCCTAAACGTGAACTAGTCAGGCTTTCGCATGCGGTCTCCAATTCCAGTGCGCCGTCAGTCCCACGTTCACCCGGAGCTCCTGACTATATCGAAATGACGCCGCAGGAGCAGTATGACATTCTTTTCTTATACAATCTTTGCCTCCCTTTCAATCTGAAGTCAAAAATAGTTAGTGTATTGAAATCCACGAGAGGAGTTTACATCTCAGACGAAAGTCTACGACTTGCCCTTCTATCGTCCTCCGCATTCGAGCAAGCAAACTTCCACCGAAACGAAGTCTATCTCTCAAAGTTTTGGCCTACCACGAGGCGAATCAGGAGGTCCAATGTAACTGTGGACCACATCATAGCCTTTACGTTAATGATGCGTTCAGTCGTTGCGTGCTCCTCTCAAGAAAGATTTGAGTGCTTTCAAATGATAGCTCAAATTGTTGGCGACATTGTCGAACGCCGTACTATCCTTGATTTTTCGTTGACTGGGATTGAATTTTTGGAATTTCTGGTTTCCTTTCTGCGCTCTGCGGAAGCTGTCATGCCCTCTAATGAAATTGAGGATGCAACTTTACCGTCGGTTTTGTCGGGCTCTCAGCTTTTGAACTACTCACTTCCTCCTCTATCCAGCATACCATCCGACCCTCGTAGCCAATACGGCAGTGAGGTTTCTTTGTTGGTGTTCTATGTCGAAGACATGCGATCCAAGATTCGATATTGTTACAAACAATACATGCAATCGACATTCGCCGGTGAAGGCATATTCTCCGCCCTAAACCCACTCTTGAGCCAGATACAGGAACGTCTCAAAGACATTGAGGGATTCCCATTGTTTCGCGATCTGCTAGAGATGGATAGCTTTTTGTGGGAAAAGTCGAGATCGGCCGGAAGCGTCATATCTCCAGACACTATCGCCTCCCTCGACACTAAGATCGACCCTTTATGGAAACGATCTGGCGAACATCTTGTGACTTTAACCGGCGAGCTCCTGGAACCTACGATTCCCTCGTCGTCTTCGAGTTCAAAGCAGAGATTGTGGTTCAAAAGAACTACCGGTCTTCGAAGGAGAGGTCTCTACCTAATATATCTGCAGTCTGTGATTCTTCTTAATCTTATGGAAGGTTTTGTTTACAGATATTCTAGGAGGGATGGACGAGATTTCGCTGTAAAACTAATTACTCTTGCCTCAGAGTTGAATGCATTCATCGAACCAGATATCCCGGATTTTTTTTCCTTCTGCATCTCGTTGGCAGAGCTTCAGCTTCGGCAATTGGATCAAACCAATGGTATGGCCGTGTGATTGTATTTCTAATACCTCTGTAGACCTAAACTCGGCGTTGGTAATCAAGCAACCAATAGCTTTCTCCAGCAACGTTGATCATCCAGATTCGGGGCTCCTGCCCCAAGATCAAGTTGACATTGTAAAAAATCTATTGTGTAGGTCTGAGAATTGGTTCACATTCGAGGTTAAAAGGCTTAGATTCTAAGTCACAAGAGAGAAACTGGCGGGGCGGGAGGTTTATTATATTTGATTTCCACCAGTTTGATCAATTCCTACCTACATCACGTTATTGAATACATTCTGCCTCGGAATTTCGTTTTTGGATTATATTCATTCCTATTGCCGCGCCCTTCTAATCCTAAAATTTGATCTGAGCGTCTCAATATTTCAATCTTATTTCCATTTCAGTTTTCTGAGTCCGAAATCGTCCTGACTCTGGGATGGATCTTTATACACACGATCATTGCCTGTGATTCCAAAATAACTGCGAGCATGCTACTCATGAATATGATCGAGTAGAGGACGATCAGAATAGCTCGTGTCGTAGGAGAATCTCCAGTGACTGCAGCAAACGCCGACACTCCCAATTGCAAAACGTTTGCTGTGAGGTTTGCTACAATTAGCCATCGAATCACAACACAATATTACCCCAGAATCGCGTATAGTTTCTTCGCAACATCGACAGAATCGATCGACTCGGAGGTGATTAACACGGATGGTTAATATGGGCTGCAGGAAAAGGAGTTAGACCGGGAGCCACACTAGGGGTTCGACGTATCGCAGGCTCAGGACCAGAACATCGCTATATAAGGCGAATTCATTTCTGCTATGCCGCCGAGATCTGGAGTTGCGATTGGACGGTGCCTTTAGCCTGTGAGTTTGTAATATTTACATTATTACATCGCGGATTGCATTTACACAGCACAACCCTGCCACCACCATAATTCAAGGCTTCCGATTGCCGATGACAAATTCCTTGACGGAAAGCCGTCGAATCGTCAAAATTCGGCAGGATTAGTCGGGTTTGAATACTATGTATTGGTAAAATTCTTTTCAAGAGCGGTCTTCTCTTCCTATCGGCGATCGATGTTCGCATAGTATCTTTCCTGCGCTTATATCTCTGATGGATACGGGATCGCCCAGCAAAAGGTCCGTTGCTGATACCTGTAGATAACTCTAACGCATCACAGACTGTTGAAACCGCAGCCAAGGAAAAGAAAGCGCAATAACTGTCTCCGTTGCCTCAAGTGCGAGGAAAAACACGTTGCGGTATTTCACGGTTTATTGAGTTAACTTTATTCTAACAGATGTTGTTAGTGTATCTTCGACAATAATTCTATCCCTTGTGCTCGTTGTATTCAAGATCTTGGAGAAGAAGCTCTTGAAACCTGTGTTCTGTTGTCTGTTGAAGAGCGACGTGCCAAGCGAGGTAACTCCTTCGCGAAAGATGATCGAATAGGCAAGTACAAGATTTGAAAGACCAAGGAATAGGCAGTTCATTGCTCCAGTCGGGTGAAAGAATTACTCCGCCAGCCATAAGCTCAACAGAACCCAAGTCGGAGAGGTAACTTGTGGCAATTCGTACGCAGCGGATGACTAATGTACATATGTGCAGGGCAAAATATGTCCCCATTAAACTTTCAAAGAACCAACAGACCTTCGAAGTCCTTTGTTCAAAGCTTAAAGGGTACTATTCAGAGCCTTTTTCATATCAAACGTCCTAATAAAGCAGTCAAGCTCAGCTGCTTCGTGCCGACAGATGGTATAAATGGGAAGACAAATGTCAAGAGTGCGCGAAAGCAGGAATAGCTGTACATGATGTTCGTCCACTTAAATCTAATATAGCCAGGCAGTCAAATGTGACTATGAACCCGAGGGTGGATGCACCAGGTGTAAATTGTTGAAACAAGAGTGCTGCCTCCGAGAGTACCGAATCTCAGAGCAAAGGTTGCGCAAATTTCGCTCATTACTGTCCGATAACAGCGGCGAAGACCAGATGAACTTCGTGACGAAAATTGGGCCCGAATTATTGGATACAGCCGTTCGCCTAGACCAGCCTCAGCTGGTTCGAATGGTGTTAGATTTGGGAGTCGACGTCAACGCCCAAGATAGTTGGGGTTGGACAAGCCTACACGTCGCCGTCTTCCGGGACAAACTTTCTGTCATAGAACTGTTATCGGCAGCTGAAGCAAGTACAACAGTTCAGGGTAAATCTGGGCGAATTCCGCTTCAGTACGCAATGCGAAATCACAGCCCGTACCGGAGAGAAATAATTGGCGCATTGGTAGCTGCCGGGGCGAACTTATCGCTGAGAGACAATGAGGGAAAGACGGCATTGGATATAGCGTTCGAAGAGAGGAACCAAGAACTCGCCCAGATTCTTTTCGATATGTGGTTGGCCAAGAATGTAGGGAGATTACCAAGTCAGGTAAAGCCCGATAATCTCTCATTTGATGATATGTATACAGTCTACAAAAACTATAGATAAAACAGAAGGTTTTACTGCAAATAACTGTAAACTCTGCAGCACCTGGTCACTATCATTAATTACTATAGGTATTAAGCTGTCTTACTTTACTCTATAATACATCCGTCACCGCACCCTCCATTATTTCATAATTGCACCTGTGATTATTGTGGTGCTCCTCTACCCTGTCTCCTCTACCCTGTGTACCCTATGTACCCTATCTACCCTATCTATATAAAATCCGCCACCTCCCCGACCACCACCCAACAGTTGCTTCGCAACTGAAGATAGCAGGGTATCGGAGTACGCACTTTGAAGCGAAGCTTCAAAGCCTAAAGCCCGCCCAGCACCCCTCTCCCCCCTATCGTCCCCCCGGATACTATTGCGAGATGGTTG
>Ga0335074_10017214_pt1 | contig 10185 bp, 14 predicted proteins | sample Lox_Sample_23_FD_206715 | JGI IMG/M metagenome (GOLD analysis project Ga0335074, IMG submission 206715) | Soil microbial communities from Loxahatchee National Wildlife Refuge, Florida, United States - Lox_Sample_2.3 | ecosystem: Environmental > Terrestrial > Soil > Wetlands | place: USA...
GGCCCGAAGAACGTCTGCGCGAGACGCGCTACAGTCAGCCGGCGATTTTCGTCACGAACTGCGCGCTAGCCGCCGCGGCAAACCTCGCCCCGGTTGTCTCGGCCGGGCATAGCTTCGGTGAATATTGTAGTCTCGTGCTTGCAGGATCACTTGAATTCGAAGACGCGCTCGAGCTCGTCAATGCGCGCGGCGTCGCGATGCAGCGCGCTGCGGAAATGGCGGCCGGCGGTATGTCGGCGATTCTCGGGTTGGAGGCTACCAAGATCGAAGCCGCCGTCGCACAGGCGCAAAGCGAAGGTGCGGGACGCGTTTCGCTTGCGAACTTCAATGCACCGACGCAAATCGTGATTTCCGGCGATCTTGGAGCAGTGCGCCGCGCGGGTGAAATTTGTTTGGAAGCGGGCGCCAAACGCGTCGTTGCGCTCAATGTTTCCGGCGCGTGGCATAGCGAGCTGATGCAACCTGCCGTCCCACTGTTCAAGCCGGTCGTTGAGCGCGCACGCGTGGTGATGCCGCGCTTTCCCGTGATCTCGAACGTCGATGCGCAGCCATATCGCGACGTCGCACACATCAAAGAAAATCTGATCAAATCGGTGACGGCTGAAGTTCTGTGGCACGCAACGGCGCTGAAAGTGCTTGGCATCCAGGGCGGGCTCGATCTCGTCGTTGAGTTTGGTGCGAGTCCGGTACTCGTGCCGATGCTCAAACGACTCGAAGGCGTCCCTGAGACGGCGAGCGTGGCGGATGCAGCAGGCGTCGCGCGCCTGCAATCCCGCTTCGACGTTTCGTTGCAGACTCGATAATGTTGTTAAGGGCCCCCTCGGGGGATGTTCGCACTATCGTAATAATGACGGGCCCTAGCGCTTGGGGGCCCCACGCGCAGCGTGGGGGGCGCGCAGCCAGGGGCGGAGCGCCTTAAAAATGGAGTTTTCGGGACGTAGCGCGCTCGTCACGGGAGCGAGCCGTGGAATCGGGCGAGCGATCGCCGTAGAGTTTGCGATTGCCGGTGCGGATCTGGCTCTCGTTGGGCGCGATGAAGCCGCACTCGAGGAGACACGTGCTGCCTGCACCGAGGTGCATCCGACGGGGAAGGCCGAGATTATCGTCGCCGACGTCGCGGAGCCGCCGGCCATCGCAGGTGCCGTCGAGAAGACGCTCGAGCACTTTGGCCGCTTGGACTTCGCGATTGCGAACGCCGGGCAGTCGGTCGACGGGTTGATCCTGCGCCTTCGGCACGGCGACGTCGACCGCTTGATCGACGTGAACTTGAAGTCCGCGGTCTACTTGGCGGAGGCCGCCGCGAAGCCGATGCTCCGTCAGCGTGGCGGATCGATCGTATTCATCTCCAGCGTCGTCGGGATCACCGGGAACGCCGGCCAGTCGATTTACGCGCTGACCAAAGCCGGCCTACTCGGGCTCTCGAAGTCCTTGGCGAAGGAGTTGGGGTCGCGGGGGGTAAGAGTCAACGCCGTCGCTCCGGGCTACATCGAAACCGCGATGACGACCGCGATGCCGGAGAACGCCAAGGCGCAGTATCTCAACACGATTCCGCTCGGCCGCCCAGGACGCCCGCAGGACGTCAGCGGTGTCGTGCGTTTTCTGTGCTCCGATGCGGCAGCATACATCACCGGTCAGACACTCGTGGTCGACGGCGGCCTCGTAACGTACTAGAGGAAGGAGTTCCATGTCAGCAATCACCGGCACGTTCGATAAAGTCAAGAAAATAATCGTCGAGCAGCTCGGCGTCGAGGAGGGCGAAGTAACGCCCGAAGCGTCGATTACCGACGATTTGGGCGCGGATTCGCTCGATCAGGTCGAGCTGGTTATGGCATTCGAAACCGAGTTTAATATCGACATTCCCGACGAAGAAGCCGAGAAGATCAAAACGGTCGGCGATGCCGTTACCAAGATCGACGCGATGAGCTCGGCGGGTTCGAGCAGCTAGGAACTCCGTGCTCGAAGCGCTCTCGGAACGTCTCGGCGCGATATTCGCGCGCCTGCGTTCGCGCGGCCGTCTTACCGAATCCGACGTCGGCGAAGTCTTGCGGGAAGTGCGTATTGCACTACTCGAAGCTGACGTCAATCTTTCCGTAACCAAGGACTTCGTTGCGCGCATTCGCGAGCGCGCGATCGGAAGCGAAGTCCTCAACTCGTTGACGCCGGCGCAGTCCGTCGTCAAAATCGTTCACGACGAGCTCGTGACGTTGCTCGGTGGAGCAAACGCGCGTCTCCAATTTGCCGATGCGCCACCGACCGTCATCATGCTCGTCGGACTGCAAGGCTCCGGCAAGACGACGCAAGCCGGCAAGCTCGCGCAACGTCTCAAAGAGGGTGGCCGGCGCAGCTTGCTCGTTGCAGCCGACGTCTATCGGCCGGCTGCAATAACACAGCTGCAGACGCTGGGCAAGCAAATCGACGTGCCGGTGTACGATGAAGGCGCGGGCGATCCGGTTCGCATCGCGGAGCACGGCGTCGCCGAAGCGCGGCGGCTCGGAATCCCGACCGTGATCGTCGATACCGCGGGCCGGTTGCAGATCGACGACGATCTCATGCGCGAGCTCGAACGCATGCGTGCGGCGATTGCCCCAACCGAGATACTGCTGGTCGCCGACGCAATGACGGGGCAAGAGGCAACCAACGTCGCCAAAGGCTTCAACGACCGTCTGCGCATCACCGGCGTCATCCTAACAAAGCTCGACGGCGATACGCGCGGCGGAGCCGCACTTTCGATTCATCATGTCACGGGAGCGCCGATCAAATTCGTCGGCGTCGGCGAGAAGTTGAGTGCACTGGAGCCGTTCCATCCCGAACGCTTGGCGTCGCGCATTCTCGGAATGGGCGACGTCCTCACGCTGATCGAGAAGACGCAAGCGGTCTATTCGGAAGAGCAAGCGCGCGAGCTCGCAACCAAGCTGCGCAATCAAGATTTTACGCTCGATGATTTTCTCGCGCAGCTCCGTCAAGTCCGCAAAATGGGCTCGATGGGCGAGCTGCTGAAGATGATTCCGGGCATGTCGCGTGCGCTACCCAAAGACGCACAGATCGATGAAGGCGAGCTTTCCAAGATCGAAGCGATCATTTGCTCGATGACGCGCCGTGAGCGCGGCAACCCTGCGATCCTAAACGGATCGCGCCGCAAACGCATCGCGCAAGGGAGCGGCACCCAAGTTTCTGACGTCAATCGGCTCGTGAAGCAATTCGACGCCTCGCGTCAGATGATGAAGCAGTTTACCGGCGGCAAGCGTGGCCGGAAATTCCCTATGGAGAGTTATGGTTAAAATCCGTCTGCGGCGCATGGGCGCCAAGAAACAACCTACCTATCGCTTTGTCGTTGCGGATTCGAAGAGTCCGCGCGACGGGCGGTTTATCGAAATACTCGGACACTACAATCCACGAACAGAGCCGAAGACGCTGGTCGTCAATGAGACACGAGCACGGGAATGGCTTTCGAAAGGTGCGCAGCCTTCGGCGCCTGTCCGTCGTTTGTTCGCGGAGAAAGGTCTTTGCGAGCGCGGTCCGATCCCAACGACAAAGCGTGCTCCGAAGAACGCGAAGGCAGAGTAGTCGATGAGCGCCTTCGACGACGAATTCGGGTTATTCGGCGAAGAGACGCCGCGCGAAGACGAAGAGCGTAAGCCATCTCTCGGCGCGCGTCGAATTGCATCCAGCGAAACGATCATCGATGACGTGGAGCTGGAAGAAGGCGGTCCACCTCGCAGGCGTCAAGAACGCGGCGGCGATCGCGGTCCTCGCGGACGCAGAACGCGACGGCCGGCAGCCGATCCGGCGACGTCAAGCCGCCGTGCTGCAGAACTTCTGTATTTTCTCGTGCAAAAGCTGGTCAGCAAACCCGATGTGATCGCCGTGCAAACGGTGCCTTCGGATCGCGGGCCGGTGCTCGAAGTCGAAGTCGATCAGGAAGACATTGGTAAGGTAGTCGGTCGCGCAGGACGCGTTGCGCAAGCCTTGCGTACGCTTGTGCGCGCCAGCGCTGAGGGCAAAGTCGGTGTCGAGATTATCGAAGTCGAAGATGTCGACGACGAAGGCGAAGAATCCGGCGACGCCGTTTCGGCGGACGTGACTGACTCCTAAGAACGCAAATTACGTCGCACTCGGACGCATCGTCGGAGCGTTCGGCGTCCGCGGCGAGCTCAAACTTCTGCCGTCGAGTATTGGCGAAGACGCGGTACGCAAGGGCACGCCGGTAGCACTGCGCTTTGACGACGGTCGCCATGCCTTTGAGACGGAGATCGCGCAGGCGCGCAAACAGAAACGTCTGTGGATCGTGCGTTTCTCGAACGTCAGGACCGCTAATGAGGCAGAAATGCTGCGCGGCGCCGAGGTTTGGACGGCACGCGATAACGCTGCGCTCGCGGAAAACGAATATTTAGACGACGACCTTATCGGATGCGCGCTTGTCGAAGGCGACCGCAGCATCGGAATCGTTCGCGCAGTGCGGCACTATCCTGCGCAAGACGTGCTCGAACTCGACGGTGGCGCACTCGTGCCGCTCGTGCGCGCATTCGTACGCGAGATCGACGTCGGAGCGCGCGTCATTCGGGTCGAGTTGCCGCCGGGTCTTGTTGAGGGAGAAGCGCTCTAGTGACGTCCGGGTTGCGGTCCGAACTCCATGTCCTGGATCGTGATGCCCGTTGCCGTCGGTGATGGCGTCGGGGTGGGTCCGGACGCGGTTTCGTCCGGCGACGTGGTGGGCGCCGGCGTTGCTTTTGCGCGCCGCCTGAACAGGCCGCCTAGCTTATTGAGGCTGGCTTCCGGCGAGTCTTTTGGTTCAGCGGTTGCGGACGGCTGTGGGTTCTCTTGCAACGATGCAAGCGCGCGCTCGGCGTGCTCGTGAATCATCTGACCCAGCAGTGCACCTTGGCCGTTCGCATCGGAATACGTGAGAAACTGCACTGAGTTGCTCGCGACGACGGTACCGCTCGACGTGCTCACGATTTGCTCGACGACGCTGACTTCGGCACCGAGCGGCGTGATGAACCCGGTGATGTAGTAGTCGCAACCGAGCTTGCGTGCAGCAATGAGGAAATCCGGTCGCTCCGTTCCGGGGACAGGCGGCACGACTTTGATACCATTGTCGGACAGCTGTTGAGCAAACATCACCGCCAGACGTTCGCCGGAATCTTTTTGAGCGTCGCCATTCACGGTTAGCGGATACACGACGACGAGCGGGGGAGGGAGAAGCGACGGCGAGATTGCGCCGAGCCAGCAGATGCTCGCCGACACTAGGGCAAGCGCAGTGAATACACGGAAACGCACTATTCCGTATTCGTCCCCGGCTGGGGCGGCGCCCCCTCGTCGAGCCCGACCGCGCTGATCTCAGCGCCGTATAAGAAGATGTTCCCCATCAGATAAAACCAGAGCAGCAATGCGAGGACGGTTGAGAGCGCGCCATAGACGTGAAAGAGGTTCGTATGTGCCGTAAAGATCGTAAACGCAATTTGAGCGATCTCGTATGCAATTGCCGTGAAAACGGCCCCGGAAACGCCGAAGTTCCACGGCAGCTTGCGGTTCGGCAAGAATCGGTACAGCGTGGCAGCCACAACGAAGATCAAAAAGATCGAGACACCGAAGGCGGTAAGTTGCGCGAGTCCGGGCGACGAAAAACCGCCGGCGCGCGCGAGGTACGTCACCGTCGGCGGGACAAACGTCGAGAGCAGTAAGAGCAATCCTACCGCCGGAAGCATTACGATTGCCAATGCGATGTCATGAATGAGCGGTCGGCCCGCCGGTACGCCGAGGGCGCGATTGAGCGCGAACGCCAAACCTTGAAACAAATTCTTGCCCGACCAAATGAGCGCGACGACGGCGATCGCGCCCGAGATGCCGCGCGTTGCGATCGCATTTTTGAGATTGTCGGCGAGAAGATCGTGCAGTGCGGGTGCGACGTCATCGATCGTCGAGAGCACCAGATCCTGACCGTCCTGCGATCCGAAGATGAAACCGAAGACGGCAATTGCGAGCAAGCCGAGCGGAATCATCGCAAAGACGGCATTGTACGCCAGTGCTTGGGCGAGAAACGCGCATCCATCGCGGGAGAAACGGACGCCGGCCGCACGCAGGATGCCGATCAATCGCCGCACCGCTACGTATTCGTCCCGAGGTGATCGCGTTCATCGTCGTGACTGTCGTCCTCGGCGGTATTTGGTTACCGTCGTCACAGCCGTCATGGCTCAGTCCCCAGGGCTTCGTCTACGCTCCGCTCGATCCGATCGTGCGCACGATTGCACGGAGCGTGCAAGTCGATCCGCAGGACCTTACCGTCACGATCGAACGCGACGGCAAACGCGCGGTAGTCCGGTCGCCGGCGGACGTTATTGCGGACGCCGACGGCACGATCTACGTTCGCCTGGGAACCGTCGTACGTGAACTCGGGGGAAGCGCCAGGTTCGACAGTGTACGGAAGGTCGTGACGATCGAAATGCCCGGTCCCTCGCCGGTTACCTCGCCGACGCCGTTCAATCCGTCCAATCCCAGTGTCGCGCCGACGATGGTTTTTACACCGCAGCCGACGACGACGCCGCGACCGACGCCGTCCGGCATTCCGCAGCCTCGGCGTACGCCGATTCCCGTCGAACCCTCGTTTCCGTGAATCTGCGCGAGGCCGATCCCGCGGAGATTCGCGCAGCGATCCGCGCCGGAGAGTACGACGGGCCAACCGCGGGGCTCGCAGCACACTACGTGCAGACGAACCTCGTCGTCATTCCCAGCGATCATGCCGGCGACATGGCCGACCTTTGCGCGCGCAATCCGGTGCCGTGCGCGCTCATCGAAACCTTAGCGCCCGGAAAATTTGCGCCGCAATGCGCGCCTGACGCGGACATCCGAACAGACCTTTCGCAATATCGCGTCTATCGCAAAGGACTCTTGCTTGAGAAGCGACGCGACATTCTCGATCTATGGCACGAAGATTTCGTGACGTTCCTGATCGGATGCTCGTACACGTTTGAGTACGCGTTGGAAGAAGCCGGTTTCGCGATGCGGCATCACGCGGAAGGGAGAAGCGTGCCGATGTATCGCACGTCGTTGCGTTTGATGCCGGCGGGACGACTTTGGGGACACATGGTCGTAAGCATGCGGCCTTTCAACCCTGAAGACGTCGACACTGTTCGCGAGATCACGCGCCCGTATCGCGCGGCGCACGGCGAGCCCGTACATTGGGGAGATCCGGAAGCGATCGGTATTCGCCGGCTCGATCATCCGGATGAAGGCGATCCCGTCGTGCTCGAGCGTGGAGAGGTTCCCGTGTTTTGGGGATGCGGCGTCACGCCGCAACACGTGGCAATCGAGAGCCGCATTCCATACGTGATCGTTCACGAGCCGGGCCACATGTTCATAACGGACATGCGCCACGAGGAGCTGGCGCTACAGACCGGTCGCCGTTAACTCGTCGATAAACGCTTGCGTGCGAGGACTCTCGAACCACGCAGTAACGAGATCACGGAGCGATGCGTGTTTACGCAGCTCCGTGACGTGCGCGTGAATGTTCGCTGCGGTCGGACGATCCGAGGCGAGCTCGCGCTTTAGCGCTTCGATGCGAGCTTGCGCTTGGGGGTCGTCCGGTATCGCGGCATTGAGTTTGTCGGCTGGAAAATCCGGGCGTTCGTTGGGCATGCACCCTTAGTTCCCAGCGGGCTGGCTCGTTGCCGCTTTTCTGCGCGTCGCGTGGTTGCCGAGTCCGCCGAGAATTCCGAGTCCGACCGCAATCCAACTGATCGTGGGCGTCCAGAGCGCGCTCAGGCCCAGTGCGGCGTCGAGGCTGTAGGCGCCAAATCCGGTGAAGGCGAGCAAGAATGCGAGGCCGGCATACGCCAGCGGCAGCTCGTATCCGTTATTCTGGCCGAAGAAGCCATTTGGGGCATGGACGCTCAGCGCGGCGGTCGTCATGACTGCAATCATGAACATCGGGCCGAACGGGCCGAAAAGACCGAGCGCAACGAGAAGCCCGCCGGCCAACTCGCTAAAGCCCGCGGCGATCGCGAAGGCGCGTCCCGGGCGAAATCCGATCTGCTCGAAGAAGCCAGCGGTCCCGGCGATTCCGTGGCCGCCGAACCAACCGAAGAGTTTTTGGGCCCCGTGAGCGGCAAAACCGATCCCGATCAGCCGGACCAAAAGTAATGCGATGTCCATTGAGATACTCCTTACGAAAGATAAGCTACCATCATTCTAGTAGGTATGATATACTTACGTCAAGTAGCCTAGCCCACCGGGAATAAGCATGAATCTCCGAACCGCCCCCTTACCTCTCACACATACGCAAGCGACCGACCACGACGAGATCAGCCCGTTTTGCCCGCGCTTTCAATACACGCTCGAATTGATCGGGCGTCGCTGGGTCGGTGCGATCTTGCGTGCGCTGATGGGAGCGCCGCGGCGGTTCAACGAGATCCTCACGGCGATTCCCGGGCTCTCCGACCGTCTGCTGACGGAACGCTTGCGCGAGCTCGAGACGGAAGGCATTGTCGAGCGTGTCGTGCATGGGGAGCGTCCCGTGCGCGTGACCTACGAGCTAACGTCCTGCGGCCGCAGCCTCGAACCCGTGATTCGCAGCGTCGCTGATTGGGCGGAAGCCTGGGTGCGCTAGGCGAGCCCTAGTACGATTTCGGCATCCCCAGAACGTTGTGGGCGATGAACGCGAGCACCAAATTATTCGCAATCGGCGCAACCAAAAAGAGCCGCGATTCGCGGAATTTGCGTTCGATGCCGTACTCTTCCGCGAGACCGTATCCGCCGTGCGCATCCATCGCAGCTTGGGCAGCGGCCCATGTTGCTTGCGACGCGAGTAATTTCGCAGCGTTTGACTCGAAGCCGGGTTGTTCACCTGCGTCAAAAAGTGCCGCAGCTTTCCAGCGCATCAAGCTCGCCGCTTCGAGCTGCGCATAGGCTTGCGCGAGCGGAAATTGCACGCCTTGATTTTGTCCGATCGGGCGACCGAAGACGACACGTTCGCTCGCGTATTTTGACGCGCGCTCGATGAACCAATATCCGTCGCCGAGGACTTCCGAGGCCAGCAAAATGCGCTCGGCGTTCATCCCGCTGAGAATGTAGCGAAAGCCCTGTCCCTCTTCGCCGATCAGATTCTCTGCCGGGACCTTGAGGTTCTGAATGAAGACCTCGTTCGTTTCGTGATTTTCCATGGTGCGAATCGGCTTGACCGTAATCGCGTCGCCCGCCTCGCGTAAATCGACGAGTAGAACGCTGAGTCCGTCGGTCTTCCGCTGGACGTCCTCGTACGGTGTCGTTCGAACCAAAAGCAGCATCAGATCTGAGTGCTGAACGCGTGAGGTCCAAACTTTTTGCCCGTTAACGATATAGTGGTCGCCTTTGCGAACGGCAGCGGTCTGAATGCGGGACGTATCCGACCCGGCGTTGGGCTCGGTGACGCCGAATGCTTGCAGCCGCAGCTTGCCGCTCGCAATGCCGGGCAAATAGCGGCGCTTTTGTTCTAAATTTCCATGACGGAGCACGGTCCCCATCGTGTACATTTGTGCGTGCGCCGCGACGGCGGTGCCGTCGGAACGATCGATCGTTTCGAGAACGATGGCTGCTTCCGTTATGCCGAGTCCGCCGCCGCCATACTCTTCGGGAATCAGAATTGCGAGCCAGCCGCCATCCGTAAGAGCCTGCACGAATTCTTCGGGATACTTGCGTTCTCGGTCAAGCGCCGTCCAATAATCGTGACCGAAGCGGCTGCACAGTTGGGCGACCGCGTCGCGAATAGCGATCCGCTCGGGCGTCATGGTCAAGGCAATGACCGGTTCGATCGTCGTCGTCACGGGCTTTACTTGCCGCCCCCGAGCCGCATCACCCTGCGAAAGATCGTATCGCGCAGCCGCGCCGGCAGAAGCGGGAGGATCGCACCGCCGATGCGCGCCGATGCGCCGACGAGGTAATGTGTCCGCGGCTTCGATGCGAAAAGCGCATCGACGATCGAGCGCACGACGAGATCGGTTGAGATGCCCGTGCGCTCCTCGTGAGCGGATTGATCGAGCATTGCTTGCATCGCTCCCTGATAGCGTGGCGGTAGTGTCTTCCAGCGTCCTTGATAACCTTCGCGGCCTTTACGCCAGATCGGCGTCTTCACCGAACCCGGCTCGATGAGCGCGACGGCGATGCCGTCCGGTTCGAGCTCGAAACGAAGCGCGTCGACGAGCGCGCGCAAAGCAA
>Ga0335074_10017215_pt1 | contig 10185 bp, 10 predicted proteins | sample Lox_Sample_23_FD_206715 | JGI IMG/M metagenome (GOLD analysis project Ga0335074, IMG submission 206715) | Soil microbial communities from Loxahatchee National Wildlife Refuge, Florida, United States - Lox_Sample_2.3 | ecosystem: Environmental > Terrestrial > Soil > Wetlands | place: USA...
AACCAGTAACGGGAAGCATAATGGTGATTGCGACGGTTTGCAAGAATACATTTGGCGTAAGTTCAATTTCTTCCTTTCAATGAGACATCGGAACAGAGAACGCTGATCGTAAAATGCAGTTTGGTATGACTTACTACATGAACAATTGGGCGACAAAGAGTAGATTCGTTCCTCCCGTGATGCTGCTAATGGCAATGACAGTGGGTATCACATTAATTGGAATGATAATATTGCTTCGTTACGGGAAAGCCTGCCGAAGATGGACCAAAGACTCCGAAGTCCATACATTCTGAATTTTCGTACATAGAGAATGCAACTTAAGTTGTGTTGAGATCACCTCCTTTTGCCTCTCCCTAACAACTCTAACATATACTAGTAGGTTTAATAATTCGCATCTATAAGCTTTACTCTGCAGTGGGTGCAGCGCATATCTCCGTACGGTTTACTCTCCCAAAGCCAGTACACTCGGCAACTAGTACAATACATCCTGTAGTGATAAGTCCAGGTATTGGTATTCTCCTTACGCCGGGTCTTCTCTTTGTAATCTTCTAACTCCTTACGTAGCTCATCATGACGTTTTTGGGTTTCCCTTTCTTTACGCAGGATTTCTTCCTGTCTTCTTTGAACTTCATCCCTCAGTTCTTGCATTTCGCGGTCGTGCTGCTCTTTCATCTCTCGACGAAGCTGCTCACGATTAGCTTCAAGCTGCCTTGTCTGCTCGGCGGCTTCGGCCAGTTGACGATTCATCTGTGCCGTGTATAGGCGGAGTTCTTCCTGCCTCTCTTCATCTTTGTCCTTGATAGCCTGCTCCATCTCTTCGCGTATTTCTTTCATCTCCTTATCGTGTTTCTCTTTCATCTTCTGAAGCTCTTCTTGGACTTCTTTACCCGCACCAGTCTCGGAAAGCTTCATGCCTTTGTCTACCAGTTCATGTTGGATCTCGAGCACTACTGGCTGCGCTCGGTTGATGAGGTAGTCTAGAATCTGCTGACCGGACACGGCGCCATCGTCTTGACGGAACACGCGAGCTCCATGGCTACGGAGGTACTTCCAAAGATCGTTCTGGTTCACTAGCTGATTCTCTCGTCTGCGTGCATCTTCGATTGGACAGAGACTCCACATGGTGGTAGCGAGAACGACGCTTCTGAGTCCTCTTTCTCCACAAAGCTTGCGGAACATGCGCAGATTTTTCATGCCCGAGCCCCCAATGCGCACATCAGTGATCCGGTGCATGTAAATTATGCCAGTTAATTTGATTTTGTTTTGGTACGATGCGCCGAGCCAGTCAGCGATTTCTCGCAAGATCTCGGTGTCCGATCGATAGGTGTCGTCGAAGCCGGGCGTATCGATGAGAAAGATATTCTTCCCGTTTCTGAGCTTGCATGGGACCATTTCGACCTTGGCAGTACCTATTGTCTAGATCAGAGATATCCTGTATGAGAAGAGATAGTAATACGAAGTGAGATGGGCAAATTACATCCCCGTGTTATTCAAAGCACAAAAGCGGAAAACTTACAGGATTGAAGATCATGACCAACGTTTAGATCCTGTTGACAAAAGTGCTGAATGAATGTCGTTTTACCAGAGCCAGTAATGCCCATCACGGCGATAACGATATCATCCGGGCTACGATGGTCAGTCCAATACTAATTTGAATTCGTTCTAACTTACTCCGGTCTTTCCTTGATCCCGGATGGCTTGCGAGGTTCCTCTTGATCAAGATCAAAAGATGACGATTGATCGTATGCTGGGGGAGGTCCAGACGATATGATATCGTCATTGATTTCTTTGCGACGAAACATGATGACTGCAAAGCAAATCTAGGGTGATGTCTAGTTTACGAACGCACTCCCAATATAATCTACCCTCCGACGTGAAGAGTTTGCGGTAATTAGACTGTGTACGATTTCGAAAGGGCTGGCAGAGAATGTGGCCGCGTTAAAAGCGCATTGTGAGAAGGGCAAATGGCCAGGCTGGTGCCGTTCGGCTGGCTAAACAATGGAGACCTTGAGGATGCTGGCTATGTCCAACGAGAAAAGACCGGGTGTCACGATATGCACCTTGTGCAGTAGCTTTGTACGGCTCGTCAACATCAGGCTGAGCTATCCCCAAAAGAGCAGCTGGGGCCGCGATACAGAGCGGAAAACACAGCCTCGAGGTCCGCTCATTGGGCTTCACGGGAGCAAAGTGTGATATTGTTAAGTGGAGACTACTTGGAGGCGGCCTCCTCGTTTCCGCAATCAGCTTCCGGTGCAAGACTCTGAGGGAGAGACGCATGCAGTAATCAGGGGATGTGATTGGGTGGATGTCATGCAAGCTGCTAACGGTATATCCCACGACCTCCGTGAGGCAGGTAGACTGCTGCTAGTCGGCGATGTGAAGAGGACGCGTTGATGGAAGGCTGGAAGGTGGAAGGATGGAGCTGGGTGGCCTGATTACTCCACTCCGTACTCTCGCACTTCGAGCCCTATCTATCAATCAGAGGACCTCTGCTAAATGAACCTTGTCGTTTCTTTTCGGTTCTCAAATTGTTATTGTACGATAATTTATTCTTTGCAATCCCTAGGTAGCGCTATATTTTCGCACATTGGAACCTCTTCACATCGTCTCTTCCTCTCCCTGAGGCACTTCTCCGATGACATCTACACTGACCTGCAAAGATGAGCAGCCAACGTGTCGACCCGGAGATGAGGAGGCCTCCTGCTGTCCTTGTACGAGGCAGCCATGGTCGGAGCAGACAGTCGAACTCCATTTCGCGACGTTCAGCCAGCGCGCCCAGCGGCTCAAGGTACCAGACAGTATCGCCGCGTTCTCATATTGGATCTGGAAGTGCCAGTGACGATGTCGTAATCGCGGTCATGGGAGTGACTGGCGCGGGGAAGAGCTCGTTCATTGCGAAAGTTACCAGGCGCTCAGATATAGCGGTGGGACACAGCTTGAACTCAGGTAAAGGGTCCAACATCAGTGCGAGATTCTGTTGATTAACATTACTCGAACGTAGAAACATCGGACGTGAGATCTTACCCGTTCCATCACGGCCTCCACAACTATGTCCTCGTTGACACTCCAGGCTTCGACGACCAGACGATGAGTAATAACGACATTACCAAAAAGCTGCTTGGTTGGTTAGAATCTTCCTACCGACGAGGTCAACGTCTCAACGGGATCATCTACATTCATAACATCACAAAGCCAAGGATGCAGGGCTCGGCGTATCAGAATATCCGAATGTTCCGTAATCTGTGTGGAGATGACGCTCTAGAAAACGTGATCTTAGCCACGTCTTTCTGGGACCAGGTAGAACCGTCGCTTGGCGAACGGAGGGAACGAGAGCTCGTTGATTCGAAAGATTTCTGGGCGGACATGGTAGCAAAAAAGAGTCGCGTTGTAAGGTTGACGTTGCGCCGCTCCGATTGCCTCAAACTACTCGAACAGATAGCCGGTAACAGCAAACGCGACTTGCTCGTGCAGCAAGAGCTGGTTACTGAGAATAGGGCAATGGAGGACACAACGCTAGGGAGGCAGACGATGGATGCAGAAGTCGAAAGAGTTGATATGGAGCTGCGGAGAGAGCGGGAAGCGGAAAGAGACAGGTGGAAAGTAAAGTTGGAAGAAAGGGACAAGTTGCAAAAAAAGGAATTAAAGAAGGTCAAGAGCGAACATGAAGGCCGGATGAGGGAATTGCGCGAGAGCCAGAATCGTGTCCAATCTGACTTTGAGCGAGAGATGAGGGAAAACAAGGAGCAGATGAGAAGGGAACGACAGCAGATGCAATACACTCCACAGCAATACACCCCACAGCAATACCGCTTTGAGAACGACATGTATGATGATGATTGTTGCTGCTGTTGTGGCTGCTGCGATTAGTTTGGTATTTTGGAAGATTTGCTGTTCTTGCACGTATATAGCAGAGTTTCTTAGAGATGTTAGAAGAGCAGGATGTAGAAGTTGATACCTCTAGAGTGGAGCGCGCCTACGGAGTGGAAGTACTAGACGGGGCAGACGTGAATGGACAGCAGGCAATGAAGCCAGCAACCGACTTTTAGAGGCATCTAAAGAACATTCATCGTCACACAGGCAAGCAATGGACAGGAGAGCAACGCCCAATACGATAAAGAGCTTGGTGATCATTTATCATATTCTGTACATGTCTTTACCATGCATTTCTAGTTGGTGAGGTCGATGATGACGATCTCATCCACAGCAGCACCTCGAATTGCACCTACCGCACTTGCTAAGTCTCCTGATCCCGTAAATTTAGGTATCGTACCCACCCCTCCAGATACGCTAGGTTGTGAGGCAATACGAGAAGCTCATACTGCCACCTTCAAATACGAGACTCACTCCTCGTACCAGTGTCTTAGTTAATCACTTTAGCTTTCTTAATAAGGTCTGCCACCGACGGTTGCAGCACTAATCCTTGCCTACGTGGCGGTGAGTAATAAGAGTGATTTTGGAGCTATATACTTTATTCTTCGGTCCTTGTCTTTACAGATTGTAATCCCAAGCAAAAGTACCTAAAACACCTCGACCGGAATCGATTCTACTGTGAGCATACCTAATCTCGCAACATCGAAAATCACTACTGTCTCGTTTTTACTTCTAAATTAACTTGAATATTCATCTTTCCGCAAGCCTCGTGGCTCAATTATAGACGATGCCTTTCAAGCGGACGATAAATTCAGAGATTGAGATCGCCCGCTCCCCTGAGCAAGTTCGTGAAGTAGTGCGTCAATCTGTGGACTCCACTACTTTGAAGATCAGAATTCCTAAACCACTTTCTAGCTGCTCGACTTCTCCAAATACCCCGAATGGCACAAGGGCTTTACTGTCACGCCTGTAAACACGGCAAAGAAGACCATTGACCTCCAGCCGGGCGAGAAACTTACAAACGACTTCGATGGCACAGTTATAACTCCTGTTCTTGTTGTATGTTTCCATGCTTTTCCTCCCCACGTGCTTCGTTATTGGATGGTAGTTATCTATTCTTGAATTAAGACCGAGCACAAACTTTGTCGCTCAACATCGTCATCCAAGCTATTGCTAAATCTTGCCTTACCAATAGAAAAATACCGCCGAAACTTTCCAATGGCGTGGCAACTTCTACGGCCTGGTCATCGGTCACCACAAATTCTACTTCAAGAACAGCACTAAGACTCCCAACGGCACCACCTTCGTCCAAACTGAGGACTATAACGGGATTCTGGCTTGGATGTTTGGGCCGACTCAGAGCTATGGCAAGAAGACGTCGGCCGAGTTCAAGAGTTTCAATGAGGACTTGAAAGCGCGAGCGGAAAGTTTGTAGTGATGATTGGTGATTGGAGGGACAGAAAGGAGTCGAGGTTATACTTAAGCTCAATGGTGTGATGGGCGCTCATGGTTTAGGCTCTATTCTCGATTGCTTCGGGCTTGAGTACTTATTCCATCGTCTTCATACCGCCCAAGAACTGGATGTACTGTTAAGTTGTGAACATTTAGAGTCATGAAATGAGCCTTATTGGCCGCCGAGTCACCGTTTCATTATAATCCTCATCTCTTTTAGACTCAAGTTAACCGCATGATACGACTGTTTTGATCGCGGCCTTTAGGATGAGTTACATAGAATGGCATTTGGCTTGAAGGAAAAGTGCATCGCGAGTTTGGTCAGCATTTATTAAGTATACTTTTGGCCATAAGCTCAATCCAGTTATCCTAAAGCATTGTTAAAAGTAGTACTTTTAATACCTAGGTATACGTACCCAGCTTATTCGTCCCGCATTGCTCTGTACTTGCCCCGCATTTCTTCCCCGCACCCGTTATACAGCCCCGCAAACCGATCCAACATCTCTCGGATCAAGTGGAAGGTCGTATTTGGCTTAGAGTATCCTAAGGCGCAGCGAACACTACAACGCGGAAGTTTTCCTCTCTAGCTGAATAATTATAGACTTGCCCGTCATGCGGTCCAGAAGCCGCGGAGAGACGTAGTGGATGCGTAAATGCATTAAATGGGAGCATCAAACGCCGCTCAAGAGCAAGTTGAATGCTTTCTTTTGGACTAATTTGTTGGAAAAGAGTGGAAGCACGAACAGAGACAATAAATCATCATGAATAGCGTTCGTTCCATATGAACTCCATCGTCAATTAATATGTCTAACAAACCCCAGCGTACGGAACCGCAACTCGACCATCTACTCCCAAATCGCGGCGCGTCAGTCCCAGATCTTGAGGCCATCGGTCCAGATAGCGAATTGGCATCATCATGGCTACAGCGCAATAATATTGATAAGAGCAGCCAGATCAAGCTGGTGAAGCTCTCTAGCATGTTCTATCAACATCCCGACTTGCCGACCATCACGAAGTTCATGCTGGACTTCGGCATGACCGTGGTCAAGAAGACTGACGACGAAATATGGTTCGGTGGGTACGGTCCGGATCACTACGTGTACTATGCGCGGCGAGGACCGAAGCAGTTCCTTGGAGGTACGTTCGAAGTTGAGTCGTACGAGGACCTTGAGAAAGCTTCGAGGCTGGAAGGAGCTTCTGCCATCACAAAGTTGGACCGCGCACCGGGAGGAGGCCAAATTGTGACTGTGTATGATGCGGAAGGCTTCCCAGTTAACCTAATTTGGGGGATGAGTAGCGTGCCAGACAAGGGAGAATTGCCCAAGAAAATCGTTGTCAACTATGAGACCGAAAAGAGTCGTGTCAGGGGTTTCCAGAGGTTTCAGCCTGGCCCGGCAGCTGTACACAAGGTAGCATTGACCACTACTCTTTTCATTACTTGGTATCGATGGCAAGGAGCGTGACTGACTGTTCTCTTTGTAGTTGGGTCACTACGGATTGTGCGTCCAGAAGTTCGAAGAACAGCTCGCATGGTACACGAAGCACTTCAACCTAGTACCGACCGACTTCTTGTATGTTCCAAGTCTTGACAGCGCTGAGAAGAGGAAGAATGTAGCTGTATTTGCCCATGTCGACCGAGGCGCTGATTATGTCGATCATCACACTTTCTTCATGTCGACAAATCCGAAATCGCACGTGCATCACTGCTCGTTCGAGGTTCACGACTTCGATACTCAGCAGCTTGGGCATCAATGGCTGGCTAAAGGTGGATATCAAAGTGTGTGGGGAATAGGAAGGCATATCCTTGGATCCCAAATCTTTGACTACTGGTATGATACGAGTAAAAATATAGTTGAGCATTATGCAGATGGTGATCAAGTGAATGAAGAAACACCGGTTGGGTATGGGCCAGCGGGACATGAGAGCCTCGCAGTTTGGGGACCAGAGGTGCCGCAGTGGTTCCTTGAATAATCACAACAGATTCGTGGATAGTCGTATCTAGCTCATTGAAATGTAATCGTGATGACCTAAGGTCTTCAGCTCAGACAGCTCCAAGGAATATTTCACTGCGGCCGAAACTAAGGCACATCAAAAGCGCCTACTTGCTGAGAACAGACAACAACGATTCCTTCATAAATAAGGATGCCTACTGTCTCACTGAGCAGTGCACACAACTATGAACATCTCAACAGCCAAATTCGTTTCGGGTGGAATATATCGTTACATTGTCATGATCATGGGCCTCACCCTCCACCAACGTTAGCGTTTGCTAGATCGTTGACCAGGTTTTCCAAAATACTCGCGAACTTTCTGCTGAGTTCCCAGTGGCCGACTCTTCTCAGTAGATCCACTACGTTACACAAGCTACTTGAATCTACCGGGCTCAACTTCGCCTGCCTTACACCTTCACGTCCAGTTTGGTATACCGGACTCGCTAGCTCGCTGATTTGAAGCTCTGGAATATTAACGTCGTCCTGAGAGGGCGTGAAGGGCGCAACGGAAGGCGTGAATTTGATATAGCAATAAATGACAATAGCAGAATAGAATAACGCCTTCGGGACATGGATTGCCGGTTCCACACCGGCCGGTAGAGATTCCATACGCTTTTGTGTAAAGAGAGCGTGGAGGACACATCGGCGAGCTTCAGAAGAAGAGACCCAAAGGCGAACGCGCTCCAGAGTGTGGTATGAAGGTATGACGCCATCACGACCAATGGCCTGTTCGAGGAGGTCCATATCGACGTAGAGAGACATGAAAGCCTCATGCCAGAGGATGATGAGGCAAAGAGGATCTTCGCTACTTTCAGAAACGTTATGGAAACGTGCTTTATGCCAAGAAAGAAGACGGTTTCGAAAGATGTCTCTCCAGGACGTGTCCAGTGTTGTTGTCCTTTCCTCCTGAATTGATGCGGTAATGCCGGCTAAGACGGCGTAAGCGTACATATTCGAGTCGTAAGGATTCGCCACGTGCAAGGAGGTTTGGCCGAAGTCTTGGATGCCAATGGTGTGATCGGTGGAGTTGACGGCTCCAACGAGCGTCTGCCACTGAGAAGCTGTTGAAGCATTAAAAAGCTCTTCACTACAGCATCGCGGAAGTTTACTCGTATCATGTCGGAGTATCGGTTCATGATGGAATATCGCTGCAAACTCGGAGTCGTGGACGTGAAGGCCCATCGCCACACGAGCCGTTTCTTCTACCTCTATCCACTTCTTCCATAGCTCGCCAAAATTCAAATACTCGCCGATGCTGGCAGTCTTAAGAGTGTCTGCGATACGAAACATTCCATTTTGACGAGCCCAAGCTATGACGGTACCATTGAAAGTCTCCGTCATGAAGAGATCCCCAGGGACTCCGGAAAGCAGACCAAATGTTTGACCGATTGTTGCGGCTTGCGCCATGGAGAGGACTTCGCGTCCACCGCGGCCCACATAAGTCTCCCATGACGCCAGTATGGCTTTGTTCAAACGTTGGAAAATCTTTCTCCCTTGTGCTGCTGCACTTCGAGAACCAACAAATAAGGCACCCATGGAGCAGATTGACAACAGGATAAGAGCGTTCTCAGAGGAAGGGCGAAAGGATGGCGCGTGTATCAATGGGAATATTGGATTGAACTTGACAAAATAGAGCTTGATGCAAAGGTTTAGGAAGTCAGCGGAAGGTAGCGCGTCGTCGCTCATCCTCGGTCGGAGTCTGTTGGAGAGATCAGTTCGATACGCTTCGTCAACTTGATCTTGATCCGCGGGTTGACTAAGATTACGTCGAGGCGGAGCTTCTAACGCGACTTTGGTGTACCAATTTTGCTGGACCATGGCACCGGGAGTTGATGGTGAGGGTACAGAGTTGATTTGATACAACGTGTTTGCAGCATCGTACATTCTCCGCTGATCTGCAGATGGTAGTGGATTGGTGTGACCCCAACCTGATATGGTCGCATCAATGGAACAATTCAGAGCATCTATGTCGAAGTCTTCTCCTAGAAGCCATGATGGCTCATGCGCGTTCAGTCCAAGATCCCAGAGGTCTAGGTCTGTTGGAGTGTTCAAGATACTCGGCGGAATACCATTATATTCAGACTGTGGCTGATGGTGTGTAATCGTAGCGGGGTTCACAGAAGCATCATTGGAAGGATGTACTTCGGCTTGCAGCGATTCAGTGAAGCCGTTACCATTCTCGTGGAGACGCTGGTGTTGACTTATCGTCCCCAGATCAAAAGAGACCGGCTGATAATGTGTCGAAGAGTCAGATTCACTTTCTTGGCTACGGTCTGCGAACGAGTTTAACCGACTACCTCGATCTGGATGGCTGTCGGATACTCTTCGATCGTGAGTTCTCGTATGTCGAAGTAAGGAGTCACTACAAAAGATCAGTCGGATATCAAGCGTATGCATCCAAGTTTGGCAACGAACTTGCGGGGATACGTCTTGCCACAGATAGCGCAAGAAAAAGGTCGTTCTTTGGTATGCGAACGGATATGACGAGCTAGATGTTCTGCCTTTGCGAACTCATTACCGCAAACATCACATCTCCTCTGTGGTCGCTGACGGCGTCGTTTTGTAGACTGAGGTTTGGAAACACGGGTCGATGCATCTTCTACACCTGTCATGATGCAGAGAATAACTGAAGGTCCATAGTATTCACTGACTGATGATTGCGGGAGCTGAAGGCTGCACCGCTTTGAGGGAAGAATCTGGGGTCAAAACTTCCCCGCAATTTTCCTGGATTTGCGGCGGAGTAGGGGTTGTCGTACCCCGGTCTGAGCCACTAACTATTCACTTGGCACGTATATAAACACCTATGTACGTATTTATTGCGAGAATATACTACTTGAAACGATTAATGGCAGGTAGGCTCCCGTTTTCAGCG
>Ga0335074_10017216_pt1 | contig 10185 bp, 4 predicted proteins | sample Lox_Sample_23_FD_206715 | JGI IMG/M metagenome (GOLD analysis project Ga0335074, IMG submission 206715) | Soil microbial communities from Loxahatchee National Wildlife Refuge, Florida, United States - Lox_Sample_2.3 | ecosystem: Environmental > Terrestrial > Soil > Wetlands | place: USA: Florida...
GTTCGGTATTCAGACGCACGGATTGCATCGCCGGCTTCTTTCCCGGTGCCGCCTCAAAGCTCAGGAGGAACTGATTGTCCAGAGCCCGCTGCAGGTCATTGAGCCACGGCCTGAAGCTCACCGGATTTTGAAGGCCGAGATAGAACGACTGACCTCCTGTCTTATTCGACAGACGAGTCATGTCCATTTGTGCGCTGGAGGCTTCCCAGTAGTTACGGTGCCAGCGTCCCACACCGGGCGTGTAAATGGTGTGGATGACCGTACCGGACTTCTGGGCCACGATGCTGGCCGTGTCGGCATCCGAGTTCGGATGAAGTCCGCGACGCCAGTGCCAGTTACGGTGCGCGCGGTCGATCCCATCCGTGATCATGACGACTTCACGGCGATTCGTACTTGCCGGCCAGCGCTTCATCAGGTCAATGACCGACAGATAGGGACTGCCGTACGCGCGTGGCGAGCCAAAGGGCAGCCGCAGAGAAGCCGCCGCCTGGGCGTGATCGCGAGTAAAGGGCTGCACGATCTGAACGGTCGTGTTCCGCATATACCCAATGCCCACTGCGGTGGAAGCGGGCTGACGGTTGATGAACTGCCGCAGGTCGTCAAGCTGTGACCCGAGCCTCGGATCGGAAGCGTCGTCGATAAGGATGAACAGATCCAGTCCGGCGCGCTGCCCGACGGCCGGCGCCCATTCGACGACACGCAGCCGGTCCTTGCCCTGACGGACCACGATGTCGTCGGTGCCGATCGATGGCATGCGCTTTCCGTTGGCGACAGAGACGGTCACAGTTGTGGTTACCGGCACGCCGTTGTCGACGGGGCCACCTTTGGCCTGCGCCTGCGGCAGCAGGATCAGCATTCCGGCGATGGCGGACACAGAGTAGGTTAAGAATCTAAGTACGTGGTTCATATCAAATCTCCTGATTTAGTAGTGGTAGTTAGTGCGTATGCGCCGGCGAGGACGAGCCTTCAATTACGAACCGCCAGATTGAAGACTCGTCAGGCGTGCCAGCAGGGTGTGAGTTAGGCTCTGGTTTCGCGCCGGCTCAGCGTCAGCCCCAGCGATACCGCGAGAGCCATGAGGCCCAGGATTCCGACCAGGGGAAGCTGGCTTCCGGTCTGGGGCAGGCGGGCCTCAGCCCACGCATGTTCGGCTGTCACCGTACCAACCGGCGTCGGCCGAGGCTGCAGTTCGCTCAGCGGCGCCTGGAACAACAGCACCCCGGCCAGACGCGGCAGGACCGGCGGAGGCGCCTGTCCTACAACGGTTTTGGACTGCGAAACCACAGTGTGGGTGTCATCGGTCACGATCGTTGCCTCGAAGCTCATTCCCTTCCTGAGGTCATGAACCGATCGGGGCTGGCCGTTGACAATAAACTTTGCATCGCTCGGGACCCGGAAAACCTGATTGCTGTTGTCGGGCAGGCTCACGATGATCGACGTTGGTGCGTTGACATGCCAGACCTTGCCCTTGATTGTCCGGACCGTATTCACATACCGAGGGGTGGTCGTCGTGGTGATCGTCTGAGTCAGTGTGGTTCCCGGTTTCAGGTCGTGCACGCTGATATCTTTCCCATCAACCGTGAAAACGTCGCTGTCCGGGACCATCATGTGCTCGATCTTGCCATTCTCGATCTTGAGGACAAGGTCGTTACCCTCGACATAGACAATCTCGGCGTTGCGTACAGTGGTCTCCGTCACAGGCGACCCATGTTCGATGCGGGTTGTACTGGTGTCCTGAGCCGATCCGCGTGCGGTGGCACTCCCGATCATGAGAGTTCCGATTGCTCCGAGGATCAGCCAGCGCGATAGCAGATTCCGTGTGTTCATTGCATCTCCTTTTCATACCGGCTTTGTAATTGGCGTCATGCGAATCGGATTGCGCTCCGATCGAATGCATCTGCAGAATCGCAGTCTTCACCGAAACGGGCATCGCCCAATGGAGTTCCGGTTGTTCCCCACTTTCGTTGGGGCGGATCATTCCCCACTTTCGTGGGGTGCGTAGCTCGTCGCAGTCTGATCCAATTGACTTATGACGCCGCAACCCACACAGCTCGCTGGCACGGCGGCGCTTGCTGATTCGGATGGCTGCTCGGATTGATTCTTCGCCGGTGCACGGCTATCCTGTCAGCGCTCTGGTTGGGGCGTAGGGTCAGCTGACCGCGGTTTCATCGCCGGACGAGTTACTGACTCATCCGGGGCATGTACATCATCACCGTGACGGGTCCGACAGGCCAGCACAGTACCGGCATCGTTTCACCGCGAGTGGGGCGCGTCGGATTCGAGTTCCGCTTCTGAGGGCGACGATCAGCGATGGTATTCAGGCTTGGCGCAACGAGAGTGTTTCCCGTTTGCTGGATGGTAGCTGTGCTCCTCCTGCTCGCCGGAGCCCGCTGCGCGTTCGGCCTTGACCCGGATCGCACGATCGACCAGTTCTTCCACACGTCCTGGACCATCGGCGACGGCGCTCCCAGCGGCATCACCCGAATCGTACAGACCACCGACGGCTATCTGTGGCTGGGGACGCAAACCGGACTCATTCGCTTCGACGGCATTCGTTTCGACCGCTATGAGCCTATCGACCAGGACTTTCCATTCAGCGCGGTCGCGTCGCTGCTGGCCACGCCGGATGGCGGCCTGTGGATCGGCTTTGTTCCCCACGGCGTAGCTTTTCTCCGGGGCGGGCGCCTTGTGACCTATGGGCAGAGCGAGGGACTTCCGCTGGCGCCGGTGTACGCTCTCGGCCGCGACGGAGATGGCGCCGTCTGGGCGGCGACCAGTCGTGGAGTTAGCCGTTTCGAAGGGAGACGATGGCAGACCATTGGTCCGGACCGGGGTCTTCCCGAAGTGCCTGCGGATGGGTTCTTTCTCGATCATGCGGGCAGGTTTTGGGTTTCGACTTTGGAGGGGCTTTTTTTTCTGCCGCCCCACGAGAAAAGATTTCACCAGTACTCGGCGCAGCCTGCGCATCTGGCCGAGTCGCGCGGCGGTCGACTTTGGATGGCCGAAACCGATGAAATCCCGAGCGTCCCCGACGCAACCATCGAGCGCGGGCGCCAGTCGCCAGACGTCGTCATCGCGCTGCCCGCCAACCGTCTGCTTGTGGATCGCGACAACACCCTCTGGATCCTGACCCATCGGGATGGCATTGCCCGAATTTCAAATCCCGACTCGCTCGGCAGGAGGCGGATTGGATCCACTAACTCAGTTATTCAGCATTTCGGTCAGGAGCAGGGCCTCAGCGACGATCGTGTCACCGATGGCTTTGAAGACCGCGAGGGGAACATCTGGGTTGCAACCAGGGGAGGCCTGGACCGTTTCCGCCCAGGCAACCTGGTTCCCGGCCCCTTTCCATACGGCAGTGAAGGGCAGGACCTGGCTCTGGTTGCCGATCAGGACGGCGGCCTCTGGGCGGCCAATCTCGGCCAGCCTCTTATGCGTTTCACAGGTACCGCTCTTTCTCTGCTGGGCGAGAGCCGCGATGTTACATGCGCCTGGCGCGATACGGACGGTAGTTTGTGGTTCGGCGAAGACAGCGCGCTGCTCCACTATGTCCACGGGAACTTCGATACAGTGGCTCTGCCTTCGCAGATCAACCCAAGGCTCAAATGGGGCGTTCAGTCCATTACGCGCGATGAGGCAGGAGATTTGTGGATCTCCGTTCCGGAGAATGGAGTGTTCCGCCTGAGCCATGGAATCTGGAAGCAGTGGGGAGACATCGCCGGCTTACCAAGGCGGACAGCAGTCATACTGTGGACCGATCCTCACGGGCGACTATGGTTGGGATACACCGTTAATGAGGTAGCCGTTCTGGAAAACGGCGCGGTCCGCACTTACTCCTCGGGAGACGGCCTGGATATTGGAACCGTTGCCGCGTTCGATGGCACCGACAATCACATCTGGGTCGGTGGCGAGCGCGGTCTGGCCGGTTTTGACGGAAAACAGTTTCACATGCTCGCCACTGACCTGGAGGGAGGTTTCAGAGGCGTTTCCGGAATTTTGGAGATGGTCAATGGCGACCTCTGGATCAACCAGGCGAACGGGGTCGTTCACATTACCGCTGCGGAGAAAAATAGCTGGCTTCACGACCCCCATCATCGGCTGCGCGCGAAGCTGTTTGACTTCCGCGATGGTTCTCCGGGAAGTGCTTCTCCCATCCGCCCGCTGCCATCGGAAATCCTTGCCAAAGATGGCCGTATCTGGGTCAGCGGCACGAGCGGCACCGCCTGGATCGATCCGGCGCATATCTATCGGAACCCTGTTCCCCCGCCGGTGGCGATCGAATCGATCATCGTCGATGATCGCGAGTATGGACCGGACTCACTGGCGGCGCTGCCGGCTCAGCCTTCCGACATAGAAATTCAATACACTGCGTTGAGCTTGTCGATCCCGGAGCGAGTTCGCTTCCGGTACGAGTTAGAGGGCTATGACAAGGAATGGCAGGATGCGGGAACACGACGCTCGGCCTTTTATACCGATCTCGGTCCGGGACGTTATCGGTTTCGAGTGATTGCATGTAACAACGACGGCGTGTGGAATCAGACCGGTGCTGCCACCGATCTTATCGTTCCTCCAGCCTGGTTTCAGACATGGTGGTTCAGGGTCCTGTGTGTGGCCGGTGCGGCGGCCATTCTGTGGGGTCTCTATTTACTGCGCCTGCGGCAGGTGGGAGCGCGAATGCAGGCGCGGCTGAGGGAACGCCTGGCCGAGCGGGAACGGATCGCCCGCGAGCTGCACGATACGCTGCTGCAGGGCATCCAGGCGCTCGTGCTTCGCTTTCAGTCTGCGGCCGATCAGGTGGACGCCCGTCATCCGGCGCGCCGTGTGATGAACGAGGCTCTGGACAGTGCCGACCAGATTATGGCGGAAGGAAGAAAACGGGTCAGCGATCTGCGCGCCAATGTGGAGCCGCCGCATGCGCTGGCACAGGCCCTCCGCGCAGCCGGAGAAGAACTGGCGCGCGAAAAGTCGCAGACCATGTTTCGTCTCTCCGTTAGTGGACACCCCAAGGAGCTTCATCCTCTGGCCTATGACGAGGCTTACTGGATCGGACGTGAAGCGCTCCTGAATGCTTTCTATCATGCTGACGCGCGCAACATTCGGGCTGAACTGAATTACTGCAATCGGGATCTTGAGTTCCGGCTACAGGACGATGGGCGCGGCATCGATCCGGAAATCCTAAAGGGTGGCGGGCGGCCTGGGCACTGGGGGCTGAAAGGCATGAAGGAGCGCGCCGAGAAGGCCGGTGCTACCCTCGAGATTGTGAGTCAGCCCAGCGCCGGAACCGATGTTATACTCCGCATTCCGTCTGCGACGGCTTATCGCTACAAGAGCGATGGCTGGTTCCGTCGCCGTTCACACCGCACGTATTGAGATGGAAAGCCCGAATGACTTGAGCAGACTGTGGAGAGGTCTCAGTCCTTTTGCGAACGCCAGACGTCCAGAAAGCCGCGACGCAAAGCAATCAGAACGGCGTGGGTCCTGTCGTTAGCATGAAGCTTGGACATGATGCTGCTCACGTGGCCTTTGACGGTATCTTCAGTGATATTCAGCTTATGGGCCACAATCTTGTTTGAGTTGCCTTCAGAAATCGTGCTTAGCACTTCGACCTCACGCGGCGACAGTGCGTCTGCATCGATATAGCCCGAGATCTGGGTGGCTACCTCCGGTGCGATGTAGCGGTGGCCGCTATGGACGGTGCGAATAGCACGAATCAATTCGTGACGGAGCATGCCTTTGAGCAGATAGCCCGAAGCTCCTGCCTTCAGGGCGCGAGTAACCTGCACATCGCCGTCATAGGTGGTGAGGACAATGAGGCGCGCGCTGGGAAACTCACGGCGGATTGTCTGAATCGCCTCGATCCCGCCCATTCCGGCCATCTGCAGATCCATCAGTGTGATGTCAGGCCGATGCTCGCGATACGCAGCAACGGCGGCAGCGCCATCGCCAGCCTCCGCAACAAGTTGAATGTCAGGCTGAGCCCCGAACGTGGCAATAATGCCCGCACGCATCAATGGGTGGTCATCGACGCAAAGGACACGGATTGGCTTTGCAGGTTCCATCTTCGGGCTCTCGATCCTGAATCGCCTGGGGAGGCGAGCAGTACTACGCTGTGGATGCCGCGACGGTAGCCCTGGTCGCACGTTTATCGTGCGATCGATCATAACAACCGACCGTCCCCGATCCAACCCCCACAAAAGTGGGGTTCGGCGCCCGATCTGACTTAACGATCATCGCCGGGCGGGGAGGGATAGATCAAAGCCTTCCGCCGCTGCAACTTGAAAGCCTCGAGGGAAGGGAACCACCCTTCTGCGATCCGCTGTGGGTCCTCTCCGGCGGCAATGGCATCGAGGACCGCGCGATTAGCCAGCAGGATTTGCATCTTCTCCAACTCAAACTTGTCCGGGTAGAGACGATGGAGCGCCGACGCAAGCTCAATCCCCAGTTCCGGTGCATCCAGAAGGTTGCGGTCGAGGAGAAGAATATGCACCCCATGACAAACTTCGCCACCATACGGGAACGGCTTCTGCGGAGTGAAATTCACCGGGATAAAGCGCACAGCCGGCAGTTGGCGACGATTCAGAAACTGCGCCATGGTGCGCGCGTCAATCCACGGTGCGCCCACCACTTCGAAGGGCGTATCCGTACCGCGTCCCACGGAGATGTTTGTGGTTTCGATAAGCCCAACGCCTGGATAGAGGGTCGCCTCTTCCAGGTCGCGCAGGTTGGGCGACGGGTTGATCCACGTCAGCGCGGTCGAATCGTACCAGTCGCCGCGCTGCCAGCCCTGCATCGGAACCACAGTCAGCGGAGTTTGTAACTGGAGCTGTTGCTTGTCGTAACGCGCCAGCTCTCCGAGGGTCATGCCATGGCGCACGGGGATCGGGATGGAATTCACATAGCTCTCAGTGCCCGGATCGGAGACCGGTCCCTGCACAAACGACCCGGTGACTGGATTTGGCCGGTCCAGAACCACAATGTCGGTTCCGGTTTGCGCCGCGGCCTCCATGAAATAGCGAACCACAGCTTCGTAGGTGTAAAAGCGGACGCCCGCGTCCTTTAAGTCGATGACAACGGCATCGACTTTGCGAAGCGAATCCAGAGACGGCCGCCGGTCCGTATCCTTCGGTCCATACAAACTGATGATCGGCAGACCGGTAGCGGAGTCGGCCGAGTTGGGCACATCAGGCTGGTCGTAGCCGCCGCTGATGCCATGCTCTGGACTGAAAAATGTAACCAGCGACAAGCCCGGCACTGCCTGCGCGGCGTCATGGAACAGCACATCGATGGTGCGCCGGCCGTCGGCGTCAACGCCGGTCTGATTGGTGAGCAAGCCGAGCCGCAGCCGGCCCCCGTGGCGCCGCGCCAGTTCCGCCAGCTCTTCAAAATGGTCGCCCTCGAGGACATCGATCCCGGTCTTCACCTCGCCATTGCGCGCCGGCCAGCGCCGCATTCCGCTCAGCGACTCGTTATAGCCGGTAATGTGCGCGGCGAGCGCGCCGCCGTCCGTGTGAATGCCCAGCGCAATGGCCGCGGCATCGGCGATTCTGCCGCGCAGCGATGTAATGCTCTTCGGTCCCCGGGGGTGAACCGAGTTAGCGAGCACAATCACGTAAGTATCGCTCACTGGGTCGATCCACAGCGAAGTTCCTGTAAATCCGGTGTGGCCAAAAGAACCTACGGGAAACAACGTGCCGCGGTTACTCGAATAGGGTGAATCGATGTCCCAGCCGAAGCCGCGCAGGGCCGTGCCGGTCGCCGGCTGTTCCGGCGTCACCATCTTCTCCAGCACGATGCGGGACAGAGGAAATTTGCTGGGGCGGCCTGCCAGCCGATCCAGCAGGTTCTGCGCGTAGACGGCAAGATCGTCGCCGGTGCTGAAAAGTCCGGCGTGGCCGGCGACCCCGCCCATGCGCCGGGATGTTGGGTCGTGCACGACACCACGCAGCATTACATCTCCCGGGAAAGTCCTCGAGGCTGGCATGCCCGAGGCGATGGGGTCGTGCTCGAATTCGGTGGGTGCGATGCGCGGAATCCATGAGGCGGGGGGAAGAAACTGCGTGTATTTCAGTCCCAGCGGGTTCGTGATGAAGCGCTTCGTATATTCATCGAGGGTCAGTCCCGACAGCTTTTCGACCAGCGCACCCAGCACGATGAAATTGATGTCGCTGTACACAAACTGCTCGCCCGCCGGACGCTGGGGAGCGATGGCGAAGGCAAGCCGGTAGCCTTCCTGCTTGCCGCTCCATGGTTCGTTCAGGGGCAAATCTGGCGGCAGACCGGAGTAGTGCGTGAGCAGCTCGCGAATCGTAATGTCCTGCTTGCCGTTCTCTGCGAACTCCGGCAGATACTTTGCCAACGGGTCGTTGAGACCGATTCTGCCCTGCTCATAAAGCTGCATCACCGCGAGCGCGGTGGCCAGGGGTTTGGTGAGCGAGGCCATGTCGAAGATGGTGTCGAGTGTCATCCGCTCCCGGGTTGGCTCAAGCGAACGCATGCCGTATGCCTGGCGAAAGACCACCCGGCCGTCGTGTCCAATGATCACCACCGCCCCGGGAAGCTGGTGCTCTTCAACGGCGCGATCGACGATCGAATCGATGGCGGAAAACGTCTGCGCGTGCGCCAATCCGGCGCACACGGCCAGCAGGACTGCTCCAATTCGAAGTGCGCGACTCATCCCTCAAACACCTCTTCGTCCGATCTGGTTTCGTCCGGGAAGAGCAGGCTCACGGCGTAGCCCACCCCGCATGTGACCAGCGATCCGATCAGCACCCACCATGTCCAGGCGATCTTCGGCAGAATCAGGTCGTGTCCTGCGACGGCGAATACCAGCGCGTGAGGCTGAAGCCACAGCAGCAGATTGATGGCGACTCCGGCGATCATTCCGGACAGTGCGCCGCGTTCGTTGGTGCGGCGGGTTAGCGTGCCCAACAGGAAAACGCCCAGCATAGCGCCCCACAGCACGGAGGCGATCGACAGCCCGATCTCGACGACGTGACCACCGCCGCGCGAAAACATGGCGAGCGCAAACAGCACCGCTGCCCAGACCACGGTCATCAGCCGCGACAGGCGGGTTCGCACCCGCTCGGACAGGTCCGGATGGCGCGGCAAATAAAAATCCACGACTGCCGTGGAGGAAAGGGAATTGAGCGCTGCGCTCAGGTTTGACATGGCCGCTGCCAGAATCGCCGCGATCATCAGTCCGGCAATGCCGGCCGGCATCTGCTGCACGATAAACAGAGGAAAGATCCGGTCAGGACTCACGCCAGGCGCGGCGCCCATCTCTCTGTAATAGACGAAAAGCCCGGCGCCAATCAGCAGAAACAGGGTGAACTGAAAGAAAATGACCGCTCCGCTGGCCAGCAGCGCCCATCGCGACTGGCGCAGATTGCGGGCTGCCAGCAGACGCTGCACCATGAGCTGATCGGTTCCGTGGCTCGCCATGGTGAGAAAGCATCCGCCAAGGACGCCTGCCTGAAAGGTGTAGGTCTGCGTCAGCGACCACGAGAAGTGCAGCATGGTGAGCTTGTGCGCGGCCGATGCCCCGGCGATCAGCGCACTCCATCCGCCGGGAATTCTGTGGCACACCGTCGCCAAAGCAACCAGCGACCCGGCAACGTAGAGGAACATCTGAACGACGTCGGTCCAGATCACCGCGGCCATGCCGCCTTCGAAGGTGTAGATCAAGGTGAGCGCGGAGAGGATGGCGATGGAGACCACGTCGCCCGTGCCGATGGCGACTCCGACAACGATGGCCACCGCAAAGACGCGCACGCCCTCGGCAGCCGCGCGCATGATCAGGAACAGAGCGGCAGTGAAGCGATGCAGCCGCGGGCCGAAGCGCTGCCCGATGACCTGATACGCCGTGAGCAGTTCGCCGCGAAAATAGCGGGGCAGAAACAGAATGCAGATGACGACGCGGCCGACCAGATACCCGAGGGCGATCTGGAGAAATCCAAAATCGCCGGAAAAGGCCAGCCCGGGAACGCTGATGATGGTCAGCGTGCTGGTTTCCGCGGCCACAATCGAAAGCGCAATCGCCCACCAGGGCAGATTGCGATCCGCGAGGAAGTAGGAACGCAGCGACCGATCCGCCGTTTTGCGAAAGCGCAGGCCGAAGAGCGTGATGCCCGCCAGATAGATGATCACCAGCGCGAGGTCGATGGGGCGCAGGTGCATCGAAGGTGC
>Ga0335074_10017218_pt1 | contig 10184 bp, 8 predicted proteins | sample Lox_Sample_23_FD_206715 | JGI IMG/M metagenome (GOLD analysis project Ga0335074, IMG submission 206715) | Soil microbial communities from Loxahatchee National Wildlife Refuge, Florida, United States - Lox_Sample_2.3 | ecosystem: Environmental > Terrestrial > Soil > Wetlands | place: USA: Florida...
CAAATTACTATTAACTAGTCAGAAGTCAACGGGGCTACGATCAGCTCATGGCTGAATCCGAGCTGGAACCCTCGCCCCTCGCCGAGGCGCTGGCCCGGGTCGGCGACCGGTGGACGCTGCTGGTGGTAGAAGCGCTGCTGCCCGGCCCGCGCCGGTTCAACGAACTTCTCACCCTGATCCCGGGCATCGCCGCGAACATCTTGTCCGAGCGCCTCAAACGGCTCGAACGCGACGGACTGCTGATAGCCCGGCTCTACTCCGAGCGGCCCCCCCGGGCCGCCTACCAGCTGACCGCTGAGGGCACCGAACTCGCCGGGGCGCTCCGGCTGCTCACGCACTGGGGGACCCGGCACACCGATCCGGCGGACGCCCCGCGCCACCTCACCTGCGGCACCCCTCTCGAGGCTCGCTGGTACTGCCCCACCTGTGACCAGCTCGTCGACCACGAGCCGCATGCCGCCCAGACGCGGTATGTGTAACCGCCGACTCGAGTAGCGCCCTGGCCAGAGCGCCCGACCGCCCGCCCGTCTCGCGGCGCGAATCACCCTGATCTGGTGGCGCTTCCTCACCCGCCTGGCGGCAAGCCTGGTGGGTGGGTGGCCAGGGATCGCGGCGGTTCGTTATAAGCGAGCCTGCCTCCCTAGCGCGGCCCAGCGCCATCGCATAACGACAGGCAGGACGCGAGGGATGACGTACCTAAGAACGAGTCCAGGCCGACTCCGGGAACCCGCCGGAGCCAGCGACGCACGGGGAGCAGCCCACCCCTGGGCGATTGTTTCGGCCGGTCTGGCGCCGATCCTGGTGACCGGCGCCTATCTCATCGCCGGCATCCTGCAGCCGGCCTCCTACAGTCCGGTGCGCGGCACCATCAGCGCGATGGCCGGACAGACCGGAACCGACCGCTGGGTCATGACCGGCGGCATCTTCCTGGTCGGCGGCTGTTACCTCATCACCGCTGCGGGCCTGACCGGTGTCCGGGCGTCCGCCCGCGCCCTGCTCGCAGTGGCGGGCATGGCCGGCATCGGCATCGCCGCGTCCCCCGAACCCGCTGGCGGCCCAACCGCGCGGCACCTGGCCTTGACCGTGCTCGGCGCGGTTGCGATCGCCGTGTGGCCCGCCTTCGCCGGCCGGCGCGCCGCGCCGCGGCCGCTGATCCTGAGCGGCTACGGCAGCGCCGCTGTCACCGTCGTGTTCGTGGCCCTGCTCTGCTGGCTGCTCGCCGAGACCCGCGACGGCAGCGTCCTGGGCCTGGCCGAGCGGCTGACGACATCGATCCAGACCTGCTGGCCGTTCATCATCGCCGTCGCCCTGCACCGCACCGGGCGTGCCATCCGAGGATGACCTCAACGACTAACCAGTTAGTGCAGGGTAGCGGCCTCGGCTGCCCAAAGCGGGCTGGCGGGTCACCGGCGGGCCGGGCCATAGTGATGGCCTGGGGCGCCCAGGGTCAAGTGGCGCGCCGGATGTACTGGAGCGTCTCCGGCCCGTCGCTAGGTACGCCGGAGGGTTGCCGTACGTCCAAGACGCGGCCGTCGCCGAGGTCCAGGGCGGTGAGTTTCCCGGCGTCGTGGCTGGCGACCAGGCAGGGCAGGGATGTGCCGGGGGGCGGGAAGGCGAAGCCCATCGGGCCACCGGGCACGTCGAACGCGGTTTGCTTGCGCAGGTCGCCGGTGTCGGCGATGACGACGCGATCCCACTTGTATCCGCTGATGACCAGCGTGTGGTCGCCGGGAACGACCCGCACGCGCAGCTCGTGGTCCACCGCGGCGTCCAGCGGCGGGAAGTCCAGCGGCACCGATGATTCCAGGGTGGCCGCCCGGGTGCCGACGGCATGCAGTTGCGGCGGATGGGTGGTGGCGGACGGGAGCCCGGCCCCGGAGTGGTCAGCGAAGTACAGCCGGCCGCCGTCGCTCGTCAGGTCGAGGCCCTCGGCGCCTTGGGGGCTGGGGATCACCGCGCTGACGGTGCGGTGCTCCAGGTCAATGACGGAGAGGTGGTCGGTGGCCTTGTTCGCGGTGTAGGCCGTCCGCCCGTCCGGGGTCGTGACGATCCAGTGCGGGGTGGCCCAGCTGTCGAGCTGGATGGCGGCGGTGAGGGTGAGGGTGGCGGGGTCGATCGCGACGACGGTGCCGGAGCGGTCGCAGCTGGCCCACACCAGGCCGCCCTGGCCAAGGGCGAGCCCGTGGGGGCCCCGGTGGTTGCCGAGGTCGACGATGTCGAGCAGGGCGCGGGTGTCCAGGTCGATGACGGCGACGGCGTGACCGGCCTGGGTGTTGTTGCCGTAGATGCCGTTGCCGTAGATCGACACGTAGCATCGCCGCCGCTGGTCGTCGACGACCAGCTCGTGACAGTTCGCGGGCAGTTGCAGGCTGTGGCGGGCTTCGAGCGCGGCCGGGTCGAGCCAGGCGACGTAGCTGGCCAGCTTGAATACCACGAACAGGTCGTAGTCGGTGGCGTCGGTCATGGAACCTCCAGGGTGCGGGCCGGTGATTAGGAGCCGGGGCCGGGCAGGGCGCCGAGGAAGGCGGCGAGCTGCGCCGCGTATAGGCGGCCGTCGGCCAGGCTGCGGTGCCCGGCTGGTGCCTGGTCAGCGGTGAGGTGCAGGTGGGTGGCGGCGGGCAGGGACGAGATGACGGTGTCGATGGTGCTGACCGGCTCAGGGTTGAGTTCGTCGCTGGCAAAGCTGACCGCCAGCAGCGGCGCGATAATGCGGGGCAGTCCGGGGCGGGGGTCGTAATCGAAGGACGCCTCGAGCGCGTAGAGCATGTCGGTGGCGTCGGCGGCGCTGTCGGCGACCGCCGTAAGATGTCGCTTGACCGCGTCAACCGAGTCCAGGGATGCGAAGCTGTCGGGGCTGCCGGTCATCAGGTCGAAGACCGGCCAGACTGACCGGAATCCGGTGGGCTGGGTGGCGTAGGCCCCGCCGGCCCACGCTGGGTCGTTGCGGATGGCCTGGGTGATGAGGCGGCGCCACAGCAGGTTCCGCCCCGTGATCGGAGCGGGTTCGCAGGCCACTGTGACCAGGGCGTCCATCTGGCAGGGGTGCAGGCCGCCCCACAGCCAGGTCTGCATCCCGCCCATCGAGGTGCCCAAGACCAGCCGCAGCCGCTGCACGCCTGCGTCGGCCACGACCAGCCGCTGCCCGTGGACCATGTCGAGGTAACCGTAAGCCGGGAATGAGGCGCGCAGCCCGTCACTGGGCTTGGCCGAGTGACCGTGCCCGAGCGCGTCCGGCGCGATCACGAACCAGTCGTCCAGGTCCAGTGGCTGCGACGGGCCGAACATGGCGCCGGCGAAGCTGTCCTGCTGAAACTGAAGCCCGGTTCCCACCGTGCCGTGCAGCAACAGCGCGGCATTGGTCGTCCGCCCGCCGGAGTCGACCCGCCGCGTCCCGGTCGTCCGGTAGTGCAGCCGGCCCGAGCGCAGCCGTCCTCCAGAGGTCAGCGCCCAGTCGCCGACCTCGACGGCGTGATCATCCCAGCGGGTCACCCGGTCGTGCTGGCGCGGGGAGGTCATTTGGTCTCCGGTTTCGTCGTCGTCGGATGTGAGGATCGATCCCGATGCCGGGCACGCGGCCCGGGTCGGATTACTCGTCTCCGCGGCACACGATGAGTCTCAGGGTTGGCCTGGTGAGCCGGCGTCACAATGTTCTGGTGATTCGTCAAGCCCGCGCATGGTCACTGGTCCGGAGTCTGTGAGCGCCGTCGGCCGGCGATGACCAGCACGCACGGCAGTCCCGCGACGCACAGCGCGGACAGCATGATGCCCGCGACGGTCGCCGCTCCTTCCCCGCCGAGGCCGGCCAGCGGGGAGAGGAAGGCGCCGAGCAGGAACGGCAGCGCGCCGACCCAGGCCGACGCGGTTCCGGCGATGGCTCCCTGGTTGGTCAGCGCGATCGCGGTCGCGTTCGGCCGCATGCTGCCGAAGAAGGACAGGAAGAAGAACAGCGGCACCAGCAGCGCCGCGAGCGGCGGGTGCCCGGTGAGCGCGGCCGCGAGGAACCCGATGGCGCCCGCGGCCATCACGACCTGTGAGGCCAGCACGACCCGGCCGACCGGCACCCGCTTGACCAGCCGCGCGCCGAGCTGAGCCATCGCCACCAGGCCGAGCGAGTTGATCATGAAGAACACGCTGAACAGCTGCGGCGACTCGTGGTAGGCGTCCTCGACGATGAACGGCAGCGCGGAGATGTAGGTGATGAGCGCCGCGTTGCCGCAGGCGATCGCGAGGGTGTAGCCGACGTACTGGCGGTCGTGCACCAGCGTCCGCGAGTCGGCGGCGAGCTGGTGCAGTCGCGACGGCGTGCGCCGCTCGGGCGGCAGCGTCTCCGGCAGGAACCAGGCGCACAGGAACAGCGCGAGGCCGATGGCCGCGAGCACGCCGAACACCCCGCGCCAGCTGGTAAACCGCAGGATCTGCCCGCCGATCACCGGGGCGAGCACCGGCGCGAGCCCGAAGACCAGCATCAGCGAGCCGAGCACGCGCGCGAGCTCGGTCCCGGTGTACAGGTCGCGGACGATCGCGAGCGACAGCACGACGCCGCCGGCCCCGGCCATGCCCTGCAGGAACCGGAAGGCGATCAGCGCGCCGATGTCCGGCGCCGCGGCGCACGCGACGGACAGCGCGGTGAACGCGACAAGCCCCGCGAGCAGCGGCCGCTTGCGCCCGAGCCCATCGCTGACCGGCCCGGCGACCAGCTGCCCGATCGCGAGCCCGGCCAGGCAGCCAGACAGCGTGAGCTGCACGAGCGTCTGCGAGGCGTGCAGGTTCGCCGCGATCGTCGGGGTGGACGGCAGGTACATGTCCATCGACAGCGGCCCGAACGAGGACAGCGCCCCCAGCACCGCCAGCATCCCGATCCGGCGCTTGGACCGGACAGCGGGCGCGACAAACGTTTCCATTGCTAAGAAATCGTATGTGCGGCTGAGGTCCCTGCCGGCGTGCGGGTCTCCAGAGGTCACCGTCGCTTTTAGGAGATAAGACCAAACGATCATCCCGAACGGCCTCGGCTGACTCGGAAGGGCCAACCGTTCCCGTCCAGGTGTCGGCCGTAGGGCGCACATCGAGGATCCGCCGGGCGATCTCGCCGGCCGGCCGCTCCACGGCCTTGTCCAGTTCGGCGAATAGGGACTCCGCCTTCGCGGCCGGCCAGCCGGCGGGCAGGTGCTCGCGGGGCAGTCGCGGGTCGGCTCGGATTACCTGCAGCCAGTCGCAGGCCAGCAGCAGCTGGACCGCGAGCGGGTCACCGCGCCGGGCCGGCAGATCCGGATTCTGCCATCGCGCGAGGAAGCCGTGGTAGCGCCACGCGATGGCGTCTAGGTCCCAGGTCTCCTGCACCATCTTCGCGATGTCGATGCCCGGGACGGTCTGCGCGTGGAAGGCCTTGACGCGTGATTCGAGGCCGAGGCTGGCGACGAGGTCGGTGACGTCGACCCGGCCCGGGGCGATCCACAGTCCGTTGAACAGCGGCCCGAAGCCGGCCCAGGTCAGCTGGGAACGCAGTTCGTGGCGCTGGCGCTGCCAGGATTCGGGCAGGGAGAATCCGAGCAGGGTCCAGGATCCGTCCCAGTCCCGGTTGACCGCCCCTGAGCGCCAGATCCGGTCCTCGCCGTCGTGCAAGATCCGCTCCGCCTGCGGTGTCAGGCCGAAATACATGGCGCGGCCGTGCCGCTGGCGGGTCAGCATTCCGCGGTTAACCATGCGCGCCAGCGTTGAACGGGCGGCGTGCTCGCCGACCCCGGCCCTGGCGAAGACTTCGATGACGCTCGCCGCCGACACCACGACTCGCCGGCCAAGCAGGTAACGGCCGAGGAGGTTAAGCATCAGCGTCTGCGGGCGGACGGCGCCGTCCTCACCCGCGGCATGCCCGGCCGCGACACCCCCCGGCCTGGCCGGCCGCGCCAGTTCCTTTCGCGCCACCACTGGCCTCCCCGCGTTCTCGCGTCCGTCCGGCCGTCACGATACCTGACTGCACGTCACGGCCCTGATGATCTATATTCGGCGAATTATTGACCGCTGCATAATTTCTGCCTATCGTTTCCGGCACGGGGCCAGCCTGCCCGTCACCCTCGTGAGGAGCACTCTCATGCGCAAAAGCAAATTGAGAATCATGTCTCTAGCGTCTGCATTCACCCTGACCTGCGCCGCGGCGATCGGCGCGCAGGCGGCATCCGCGTCCGCGGCCACGACGACCAGCTACAGCGGCACCCTGGCCGACAGCACGCAGTGGATCGCCCAGGTCCCGGCCAACTGGAACGGCACCGTGATGCTCTACAGCCACGGCTTCGGCCCGCTCACGGCGCAGGACGCGCCATCCCCGGGCAGCGCCACGCAACTGCTCGCCCAGGGTTACGCGCTAGTAGGCTCGTCCTACGACGTCAACGGCTCCTGGTGGGCGCTCGACACGGCCGTGTCCGACCAGTTCGGCTCGCTCGAGGCGTTCCTCAGCGCCAGCGGCCTGCACCCGCGGCGCACCCTCGCGGTAGGGACATCCATGGGCGGGCTGATCAACTCCCTGATCGACCAGGAGTCGGACGGCCGCATGCAGGGCGCGGTCACCTTCTGCGGCCTGGTGGCCGGCGGCGTGGATCTCAACAACTATCAGCTCAACGCCGAGTACGCGATGACCGAGTTGCTGCCGGGCGCCGCCGGCGTGCAGATCCGCGACTACGCGTCGATGGCGGCGGGCAGCGCGGCGGGGACGGAGCTGAGTGATGCGGTCTCCGCCGCCCAGTCCACGGCGGCCGGCCGGGCCCGGATCGCGCTCAGCGCGGCGCTGCTCAACGAAACGGACTGGACCACCGGGCAAAACCCGCCCGCCGCGCACGATTACGCGGGCCAGGAGCTGCAAGAGGAGGAGATGCTCACCAGCGGCCAGCTGCCGTTCATCGAATCCGGCCGGTACATGATCTCGCTCGCCGAAGGCGGGGACAGCGGCTACAACATCGGCGTCAACTACGGTGCCCTGATCCGCGAATCTCCCTATTACGCGCAGATCAAGGCCCTGTACAAGGCCGCGGGCCTGAACCTTGACGCCGACATCGCGACCCTCGACCAGCACGAAAGCTACGCGCCGGAAGGGAATTCGCTGGCCCGGACCCAGGCCACCTCCGTCAACACCGGCCGGCTCCAGGTCCCGGAGCTGGACGTGCACACGGTCTCGGACCAGCTGGCCCCGGTGCAGTTCGAGGCCACCTACGCGCAGCGGGTCGCGCTGGCAGGCAGCTCGCCGCTGCTGCGTCAGGTGTACGTCAACGCGATCGACCACTGCAACTTCACCGATGCCGACATGGTGGCCGCCGTCGACGCCATGAACAACGTCGTCGCCGAGGGCCACTGGACCTCCGGCGTCACCGTCACCGGCCTCAACCAGGCCGCGAACGCCCTCCCCACCGCGCTCGGCGGCGGCAACTTCCGGAGCGACCACCCGACGCCCCTGCTCGTGCAAAACGGGCTGGACCGGTAGCAAGGCCGCCGGATCCCGGCATACACCCACTCCGCACGTCGGTGGCGCCGCGCGTCCGCGGCGCCACCGACATCTACCTGACTTGACGATGTGCTGCACAGATCGCACGGCAAAACTGAGCTCTTCCGTGAGGGGCAAGGAGAGCGAACATGGCGACTGACAAGCCCATGCAGCTTGGCATGGTAGGGCTGGGCCGGATGGGGGCCAACATGGTCCGGCGGCTGATCCGCGATGGACACCGCTGCGTCACCTACGACCGCAACCCCGACGTGGCGAAGGCGTTCGAGGCCGAGGGCGCGAACGGGGCCAGCGTCTATGAGGAATTCGTGCGCCTGCTGGACCGGCCACGGAACATCTGGATCATGATCCCGGCGGGGGCTGTGCAGTCCGTCCTTGACCAGCTGGTCCCGCTGCTCGATCCCGGCGACATCGTGATCGACGGCGGGAACTCCTACTACCGCGACGACATAGCCCGCGCGAAGGCACTGCAGCCGACGGGCATCGGCTACGTGGACGTGGGAACCAGCGGCGGGGTGTGGGGGCTTGAGCACGGTTACTGCCTGATGATCGGCGGCCAGGCCGAGGCCGTGCGGCGACTCGATCCCATCTTCAAGACGCTGGCCCCGGGGGCCGGGAGCGCCGAGCCCACCCCGGGCCGGACCCGGACCGACGGTACCGCACCCGACGGCTACCTGTACTGCGGCCCTAACGGCGCCGGGCACTTCGTCAAGATGGTCCACAACGGCGTTGAGTACGGGATGATGGCCGCGATCGCCGAGGGGCTGTCCATCATCAGGCACGCCAACGCCGGCAAGGGAACCCAGGTCGCCAACGCCGAGACGACCCCGCTCCGTGATCCTGAGGCCTACCAGTACGACATCGACGTCGCCGAGGTGGCGGAGGTGTGGCGGCGCGGATCGGTCGTCAGGTCATGGCTGGTCGACCTGGTCGCCGACGCGTTCGCGCGTTCGCCGGACCTCGACGGGTTCAGCGGGCGGGTCTCGGACTCCGGGGAGGGCCGATGGACGGTGCTCGCCTCGGTGGATGAGGAGGTTCCGGCCACCGTCATCACCACGTCGCTGTATGAGCGGTTCGAGTCGCGGCGGGCCGGGGAGTTCACCGACAAGATCCTCTCCGCGATGCGCAGCGAATTCGGCGGCCATGCCGAGAAGAAGGGCTAGACGGGCGGGCGTCTCAGGACGTGGCACGCGAACCTAACCGTCTTGACGATGTGCGGCTGCCCGGAGCGCGGCGATAGTCAACGCAGGCGCCGGGTCGAACCACTGGATTGTTCGCGATCCCACGCCGCACGTCATCGTTCTCGTGCCAAGGAGTTCCCCCATGCCGATGACCGAGCCTGCTTACTTCACCGTGTTCGAGAACTTCGCGTTCACCCGGTCGCCGTCGGGCGTGCTGACGCTCAGGTTCCACACCGGCGGCGGCCCTGCGACGTTCACCGGCCAGATGCACGCCGATTTCCCGCGGGCCCTCTACGAGATCGGGACGGACCGGGACAACCAGGTGCTGGTACTGACCGGCACCGGGAACCGGTTCATGACCGAGATCGACGGGCAGAGCCTGGACGACCCCGCCAAGCCGGCGGTCTGGGACAAGACCACCGCCGAGGGACGCCGGATAATGCAGCGGCTGGCTGACCTGGAGATGCCGATCGTGGCCGCGGTGAACGGCCCGGCCGCGGTGCACAGCGAGTACGTCCTGATCGCCGACATCGTCATCGCCGCCGACACCACCGTCTTCTCCGACTTTCCGCACCTGACCTTCGGGATCGTGCCGGGTGACGGCATCTTCCTCGCCTGGGAAGAGGCCATCGGCCTCAACCGGGCCCGCTACCTCACGCTGACCCAGGGCTCGTTCACCGCCGAGCAGGCCGAGCGGTGGGGTGCGGTCGCCGAGGTGCTTCCCCTGGACCAGGTCCTGCCACGGGCGCAGGAACTGGCCGAGAGCCTGGCCGCCAAGCCGCAGTTGCTGACCCGCTACCTGGCGATCACGCTGCGACAGCGCCTCAGCCGCCGGATGGCCGAGGCATATCAGCTGGGCTCGGCGCTGGAAGGCCTCACGGGGGCTGACCTCGCCTATCAGCAGCGCTGACCAGCACGCGAACCCTTCACCCACTCACGACAACAGGAGAAGACATGAGAGTCCTGACCCATCTCGGCTCAGCCGGGCCGAGGGTAGCCGTGGCGCTTGGCGCCGCGGTAATGACAGTCGGCGCGGCCGTCGTGGTCGCCGGGCCGGCCAGCGCGGCTGTCGCGGATCAGCATTCTCCGGGTGGCGCTGGGGGTGTCGTCTTCGTTCAGACCGACAACACCGCAGGCAACCAGGTGATCGCCTACGACCGGTCCGCCGGCGGCACCTTGCGCCAGTCAGGCACCTTCCCGACGGGCGGGCTCGGTGGCCAGACGGGCGGGTCCGTGGCCGACCACCTGTCCTCCCAGGGCTCGCTGAGCTACGACCCGGAGCAGGCGATGCTGTACGCGGTCAACGCCGGCAGCAACACGGTGTCGGTGTTCGCGGTTCGCGGGGACCGGCTCCGCCTGCGTCAGGTCATCGGCTCCGGCGGCACGTTCCCGGTCAGCGTGGCCGTCCGCGGCGACCTCGTTTACGTCCTGAACGCCGAGAACGGCGGAGCCGTCCAGGGCTACCGGATGTTCTTCGGCCGCCTGTTCCCGATCCCGGACGCTAACCGGCCACTCGGCCT
>Ga0335074_10017219_pt1 | contig 10184 bp, 7 predicted proteins | sample Lox_Sample_23_FD_206715 | JGI IMG/M metagenome (GOLD analysis project Ga0335074, IMG submission 206715) | Soil microbial communities from Loxahatchee National Wildlife Refuge, Florida, United States - Lox_Sample_2.3 | ecosystem: Environmental > Terrestrial > Soil > Wetlands | place: USA: Florida...
GGTCGGCGTCGATCCCGGCCCAGGCGAGCAGTTCCTCGCCGGACCCTGAACCCGGCATCTCGCGGACCGCGAGGTGGGTGATGTGCAGGTCCTGCTGCCCCGCGGCCAGCAGCGCGTCCGCGACGGCCGAACCGAGCCCGCCCGCCGGGTGGTGGTCCTCGGCGACCACGATCCGCCCGCCGGTTGCCTCTACGGCCGCCATCAGCGTCTGGCTGTCCACCGGTTTGACCGAGTAGCAGTCGACGACCCGCGCGGCGATGCCTTCTCCGTGCAGCATCTCGGCGGCGCGCAGCGCCTCGTGCAGCGTCACTCCCGCACCGACGAGGGTGACCTGGTCATCTGAGCCCGAACGAACCAGCTTGGACCCGCCCACCCGGAACGTCTCCCCAGCCGGATAAAGGCCTGGGTAGCTGCCGCGGGTGGTGCGCAGGTAGCTGATGCCCGGCGTGCGGGCCATCGCCTCGACGAGCGCCGCCGTACTGGTGCCGTCGCTCGGGTACAGCACGGTCGACCCGTGCACGGCCCGCATCATCGCCAGGTCTTCCAGCGCCATCTGCGACGGGCCGTCGGCGCCGATCTCGACGCCCGCGTGCGAGCCGGACAGGCTCAGGCTCACCCCCGAGATGGCGCCCATCCGGATGAAGTCGTAGGCGCGGGTGAAGAATGCCGCGAACGTGGACGCGAACGGGCGGTAACCGCGGGCGGCCAGCCCGGTGGCCGCGGCCACGAGCTGCTGCTCGGCGATGAACATCTCGAAGTACCGCTCCGGGTAGGCGTTCGCGAACTCGTCGGCGAACGTCGAGTTGCTGACCTCGCCGTCCAGCGCGACGATGCGGTCATCACCCGCGCCCAGGGCGACGAGCGCGTCACCGTAGGCCTTCCTGGTGGCGACCTTCGCGCCGACCTCGTACTCCGGAAATACCGCTCCGGGAGGCGTCGCGCTCGGCTTGGCTTGCGTGCCGGGCTGCCGCGGGACGGACGTGGGTTTCTCGGGCACCGGGCCCGGCTCGGCTGGCTCCGGGCGCGGGCCGCGGAGCACGGCGTTTCGCACGCCGCCGAGTTCTGCGATCGCCCGCTCGGCCATGTCGGGCGGGAACGGCTTGCCGTGCCAGCCGTTCTTGTTCTCGACCTCGGAGAATCCCCGGCCCTTGATGGTCTTGGCCAGGATGACCGTGGGATAGCCGCCCGACGGGTCATCCGCGGTGGTCATCGCCTCGTCGATCGCGGACAGGTCATGCCCGTCGACGGTCAGCACCCGGGCGCCGAACGCCTCCATCCTGCGCTGGTACCCAGCGATGTTCCAGCCGAGGTCGGTCTCGCCACGCTGGCCTAGCCGGTTGATATCGGCCATCACGATCAGCCGGGACAGCCCGTAATAGGAAGCCTTGTCGAATGCCTCCCAGATCGAGCCCTCAGCGAGTTCGCTGTCTCCGCAGAGCACCCAGACCCGGTAGGGGAGCCGATCCAGGTACTTGCCCGCCAGCGCGATCCCCACGCCATCGGGGAGACCTTGCCCCAGCGAGCCGGTAGCGACGTCAACCCACGGCAGTACCGGAGTGGGGTGGCCTTCCAGCCGCTGGCCGAACCGCCGGTAGCCGTTGAGCAACTCGTCTTCCGGGACGACTCCGACGGCCTTGAACACCGAGTACAGCAGCGGGGACGCGTGACCCTTGGAGAAGATCAGGTGGTCGTTGACTGGCAGGCGCGGCTCGTCCCAGTCATAGCGCAGGTGCCGGGTGATGAGCACCGCTAGCAGGTCGGCGGCGGACATACTCGACGTGGGATGTCCGGATCCAGCACTGGTCGAGGAGCGGATCGAATCGACCCGCAACTGCGCGGCCAGTTCCGCGACGGTGCCGAGGCCGACACCCGAGGCAGCAGTCATTCGTAAACTCCCATCATCGAGCTCCCGGTGCCGGCGGTTGCAGGCAGTCCCGGCACCCTCTTCCCTAATACCCGCGGACGTGCATGAAAACTGCCGGCTCGGTCACGACCTCTACCTTCGTCTCCGTGGCGCCCTCTCGCGCCCGTGATGGCCCCTGGCTCGCTCCCTGGAAGCGGAGCCCGGGGGGGGATCGGTGCGGTTACTGAACACCGGCCGCGTGGCGAGGTCCAGGGATTCCCACGGGCGCGATACCGTGCCTGACCTAGGACAGTGGAGCTAGGAAGGCACTTCTCATGGACATGAAAGTTGGGGTCGTGGTGCTGCCCGATTCTGAGGATGGCCAGGCATGAGCGCGAATGGCTACGACTACGACGTGATCGTTGTGGGTGCGGGCTCGCCTGGGGAGCACTGCGCGGGGGAACTGGCTGACGGCGGCCTGCGGGTCGCGGTGGTCGAGCGGGAGCTAGCGGGCGGTGAGTGCTCATACTGGGCATGCATCCCGTCCAAGACGCTGCTCCGCCCCGGCGAGGCGGTAGCAGCCGCGCGCGACGCCGCGGCCAGCGCTCAGGTCGACGTCGGGCAGGCGCTGGCCTGGCGTGACTTCCAGGTCTCTGACTACTCCGATGCCGGGCAGGCGGAGTGGCTGGCCAGCAAGGGCATCGACCTGATCCGCGGGGCCGGCCAACTGTCCGGGCCGGGCGTGGTCGAGGTCGCCGGGGTGCCGCACACGGCCCGGCATGTCGTGGTGGCGACCGGTTCTGATCCGGTCATCCCGCCGGTGCCGGGGCTGCGCGACCTGGCGGGGATCTGGACCAACCGCGAGGTGACCGGCATGAAGGCAGTCCCGCGTCGCCTGCTGATTCTCGGCGGCGGGCCGGTCGGCGCCGAGATGGCCCAGGCAGTCCGGCGGCTGGGCGCCGAGGTCGCCCTCGTCGAGGCGGCCCCGCACGTGCTGGCCCGCGAGCCCGCTCCGCTCGGCGACGCGCTCGGGGAAGTGCTGCGCCGCGACGGCATCGAGCTGTTCACGGGCATCCAGGCGACCGCGGCGCGCCGTGACGGTGACGATTATGTGCTGGCCCTCGCCGACGGTCAGGAACTGCGCGGCGACCACCTGCTCGTGGGCACGGGCAGGCGCCCGCGGATGCCGGCCGGGCTGGCCACGGCGGGCGCGACGTTCGACGCGCACGGCATCAAGGTCGACGAGCAGCTGTGCGCGGGCACAGGACTGTGGGCCATCGGCGATGTCACCGGTATCCGGATGCTGACACACGTCGGCAAGTATCAGGGTGAGGTCGTCGCCGCGAACATCCTCGGTGAGGCACGCCGGGCCTGCTACGAGGCCGTGCCGGATGTGGTCTACACCGACCCGCAAGCGGCAGCGGTGGGCGCGACCGAAGCACCGTTCAGCGCGACGGTCCCGGTCTCCGCAGTGGCCAAGACCGCCACCTATACCCGCGCCTATGCCACATCCAGCGGGTTCCTGACCCTGCTTAGCGACGGCGACCGGCTAACCGGCGGCTATGCCCTCGGCCCGGAAGCGGGAGAGTGGATGCAGCAGGCCACCCTCGCGATCCGTGCCCGCGTGCCGCTGCCGGTGCTGCGTGACGTCATCCAGCCTTTCCCGACTTTTTCCGAGATCTACGTCGCCGCGCTCAAGGCGCTGCGCAACCAGATCGCTCACGCCGGGGAGGAACGATGACCAGCCCGGGTTACGCGGGCTGGGTGTTGGTCGTCTTGGTCAGGAGAAGGTGGATCTGCGATGTCAGTTCGTGGATCTGCTGGGTAAGAGCAGTGTTAGATGCCAGTTCTTCAGATAGCTTTGCCTGAACATCCTCTATCTGCTCCTCCTGATCCGCGATAGCGGCCAGGGTCAGTTCGAGGTTCCGTTCCGACCGGTTCGCCGCGGCCGCCACGAGAAATCCTATGAACAGCTCCGCGACCGTCGTCACCAGGTTGAGCGGGAAGTTGAACGCTGTTCCGGTGAACCATCCCGGCAGGAAGTTAGCATTGGCGCTGACGACGTGGGCCGCGAACAGAAGTGTCCAGCCGCCCACCAGCACGAGCCAGATCATGATATTGGCGGGCCGTCCCATGGCGGCGGATACATAATCCGCCGTGCGATCGAATACAGATTCCTTGCTCGTGGGCGTCTTGGCGCTGGTGTCACGATGTTCCGTCATGTCTCAATATCACCATCGGCCGGGACCGGTCGCGCCAGGGATTATCCCGGGCGCGATCGGGCGGTGCCCCGCGGGATGCTGGCGTTCCCGGCGGACGGCCAGGTACTCATCTGCTGCGCCCGGCCACCCATGGCCTTCGTAGCGCAGAAGCAATATGACAAGTTTGCCCATCCGTAACCTAACGGAAGGATACTGATTTAAGGTTAAAACCAGATTAGAGCGTAGCGGGAGCGCTGGGGTGGGGTCTGGACTAGAGGGAATTATCCATGCTGACGAAATCAATTTCGGTAATGCATGGAATGCGATCGCATTGCAAGTCTCTGCTCGTTGCAGGCAGCTCACACGCAACAGTCATGACGCAGAGGATCTCTACCAGCGTACGGCGATCCGGGCATGGCGCGGACGCGCCTCTTTCCGGGGGAACTCGTCGTACCTGACGTGGGTTATGCGGATACTCGACCGCGAGGCGGCACGTCTCGGCGCGCAGCGTGATTTGCTGGCGCGTCGAGAAATCATGCTCGGCCCGCGGCACGCCGACGCGCCCTCGACGGCGCAGTCGCCTGCCGCCGGAGAACGCCCGGAAGCCGGCTGGCTGAGCGCGGCTCTGACCGATGCGCTGGCCTGTGGAGCCATCAGCGCGGCAGAGCACCGTGTCATGGCGGAGCGACTCGCGAATCAGGACGCGTCGTGGCCAGATATCGCTACCCGGCTCGGCATGACCCCGACCGCGTGCGCGGTCGCGCACAGCCGGGCGGTGCCCAAGCTGCGCGTCTTCCTGTTCACCTCGCGGCCCGCGCTGCTCGGCGGGGACGCGGCCATCAAGGCGGGGTTCGCCCAAGCCAGCAAGGACCGCGCCGCGCCGCTGACCAGGCTTGAGGCCGAGGCCTTCGACCAGGTCGTCGTCCGCCGCCGACCCGGTTACCGGCGGCGGGGAAGTCAGGCGGCGCTGCGCGGTGCCTGCGCCAAGGTAGCCGCATGCATGTCCATGCCCTGACGTTTCCGTGGCCTCTTTCCGCCATCGGTGCCTGGTTCGCCTGAAGTGATCTCGCTAAGTCTGTAATGGCTGCCTCGATCGCCGGGTCTATTGCGGTGAAAGCAGCGGACAGAAAGAAGGGAGGGGGGACGCAGTGATACCGGATTTCAGCTGGGGCGGCGCGCCGCAAGACGTTCAGCCTCTGCAGGACGCGGGGATCGATGTCCCTAGCCAGCTCGACGTGCTTCCCGACGGGGAGCCCAGTCTGACCATCGGGGACGTACAGGGTTACGCGGTCTTCAACCACCAGCAGGGTGACAACCCCTACGGGTTCCAGGAGGACTGCGGCCTGGTGTCGTGCCAGGACGTGCTCAACCAGTTCGGCGTGCCGGTCAACGAGAGCGACATAGTGGGCCATGCCATCCAGAATGGCGAATGCGACGTCGAGCCGGGTGACCCGGCCGACTCTGGAGGCAGCACCGCGACCGAACAGGCCCAGATTCTCAGCGACTACGGTGTGCCCGCGCACGCCGAGTCCGGCCAGTCACTCGAGCAGCTGGCGCAGGATGTCGAGCAGGGCCACGGGGTCATCATCGGTGTGAACGCCGGAGAGCTGTGGAACGACCCGCAGTATGTGGAGGGCGGCGGCGCCAACCACGCCGTCACGGTGACCGGGGTGGCGCGGGACCCGCTGACCGGGAACATCCAGGGCTTCTACATCAACGATTCCGGCGACGGGAAATCCGCGGAGTTCGTGAGCGCGCAGACGATGACCGGCGCGTGGCAGGACACCGGCGGGAACTGCGTCGTGACCGATGCTGTGCATGCCCTCCCGCAGGCCGCAACCACTGGAGGCCAGTGATGACTAACTACCTGTTCGGATACGCACAGGCCAGGAAGGCGTTCTCGGAGCACCCGGTGCGCCTGGCCGAGGTGCCGGTGGAGTACATGACATCGCTGCCGATGCCAACCACCCGCTGGGGCGGCGTACCGGGCTACGCCGGGTTCGCCTGCCCGGCCCGGAGGCGGCCGGGCGACCCGCTCAGCGTGGGTGCACCCGCTCGGTGGTGGGCCCTCGGTGCCCGCCGCGGCGAGCTGCTCGTGTTCGCGCGGACCGTGGCGCTGCCTTTCGGCGAGCTCGCATCTGCCGAGCGGATCACGCTGCCGCCGGTAAGCCGGTCGGTGGAAGGCGTTCTCGAAGACCTGCGTGTGCTCGACGAGACGATGGAGCGGGCCGTCGGTTCGTTCTTCGACGGCGAACCGGGCGATGGCATGCTCCGCTCCGACCTGCGGGAGATCGTCCGCGCGCAGGTGCCCGTGGAGATCAGCGCCTGGTACCAGGCGCTCGCCCCTGATTTCTTCGCCTGGCTCGGCCTTTAGGGAGGCAGTCATGACAGCCGGCAACATCTCGCGGACGGTTACAGCAGAGACGGTTCTCGCCGAGGTCGCCGACCTCGCCGCGAGCAACGGCTGGCCGTCCGTCACACGCTTCATCCGGTCGCTTGCCCCGGCGGGTGACCGGACCATCGAGGTCGCCGCCGCGCCGGAAGCCGACCCCGAGCCACTGGCGGCGTGGATGCGCGGCCTGGAGGAGCAGACCACTGTTCTTCCCGCCGGACTGGACGCGGTGGCGGCGGACCCGATGCTCGCGCTCACCGCCAACCGAGTCGTGGTGGCGCTGCGCTGCGGATGCCTGCTGATGCCGGAGACGGTCGAGGCCGCCGCCGCGATCACGCATCGGCCGGCGGTCTCGTACCAGATCGTGCTGACCGGAGCGGAGGAGATCCGCACGCCGGAGGACCTGGACGCGGTCGAGCGTGGCATCTGGCGCGTCCTGCTGGGCAACCCCAGCGAGGAGTGGCGCGGTCAGGACATCTCCGGCCGCAACTGCCTGCTGTGGACCGCTGGCACACCGGACGGCCCCCTAGCCGCTCGGGTGGCCAGGGACGTGGCGAAGCTGCGTGACTGGGCGGCAGGTGCCGCCGGCACCCCTGGCTCGCTCGCGCACGACCGGGCCCTGTACGCGGTATGGCTAGCCTCCTCGGCGGCCGAAGCCGCCGCACGGGCGGCCGTGCCGGCCGGGCCAGCCAACGACGCCGCGCGGATCACCGAACTGGCCATCGAAGTGCGCGGGCTGCATGCCCGCCTGCTGTCCCGCATGAAGACCGACGCTGGGATCGCCGAACGGCAGGTGTCGGCGTCGCTGGCGAGCCTCCAGCAGGACCTGCTGTACGCCATGTCGCCAGGCCGCCGGCCGTCCCCCGGCTTCGTGAAGCAGGCGGTGTACCAATGGGAGCAGGACACGACGCGGATGCTCAGGGAACGCCGCCGAGCCGCCGACGAGCAGGCCGGGGAACTCCTGGACCGGGTCAACTGGCGGCTGGTCAATGAGGTCGCGCCGCATCCAGGCGGGGACGCCTACCCCAAGGCGATCCTGTGGCACCTGATACCGCAGGCGCCGAGCCTGCCCACCGAGAACTGGCGAGCCGTGATCACCTCCGATCCTGGCCGCACCACGCCGGACTGGGCCGCGGTGCTGCGCTCGGGAAGTGGCGGGGCGCTCGTCACCGCGGGCGTCGGCGCAGCCGCGCTGGTGTTCCTCGGGCTGCCGCTGCTGCCGGTGGCCGGGGCGGCTGCCGTGGGTGCCATCGGCGGCTCGCTGTACGAGCGGCACAAGGCGGACGAGGACTACAAGAGCGCGCAGCAGGCCACCCGGAGCGAGATCGAGGTTACCGCGGAAGCCGCCAAGGAATCAGCTCGCAAGGCCCTGGCGGAGCAGGCCGACGCGGTCCGCGTCGCCGTGGACAACGAATTCACTCGGCTTGAGCAGGCGCTCGACGCCGCGGTCCGCGCGGCCGGGCAGGCCACTGACGGTGCGTCGGCTCCCAGCGCGTCCAGGCTGGACGAGCAGCTGGCGACCAGGCTGCGCGAGCTGCGCGACCGGCTTACGGCCTGACGCCCGTAATCAGCAGCACGAGATCAGACGGCAGGAACAACAAGGGGAGGGTCGCCCAGATGACTACATACACCGAGAAAGACCTTAGCGCCGTGCTCAACGAACGGCGCGAGGCCGTGCAGCGCCAGGCGAAAGACGCGATGGCCGACCTGAAAACGGTGGCAGAACGGCTGGGGCTCAAGGAGACCGCGGGTGCCCTCGACGACGTTGCCGCCGGGCTTCAGTCGGAAACCTTCAACGTGATGGTGACGGGCCGGTTCAAGAACGGCAAGTCGACCTTCACCAACGCGCTCATGGCGGGGACCACCAAGCCGGTGAACCTGGAAGGCGCGCACGGCCTCATGGTGGTCGACGACCTTCCGGCCACAGCCGTGCTGAGCGCGGTGCGCTACGCGGACACCCCGTCCATCACGGTGAAGAGGCTGGACCGGACCTCGGAGCACTGGACCCTCAGCCGGTACCTGCGGGAGTCGGCTCTGGGTGACGACGAGGAAGAGAACAAGCGCCGGTTCGAGGACATCGGGCAGTTCGACATCGGCTTCCCCGCCAAGCTCTGCGAATCCCGGGTCACGCTCTACGACTCGCCGGGCCTGGACGAACATCAGACGCGCACCAAGGTCACCCTGGACGCGCTCAAGCGCTGCGACACGGCTCTGCTGATCTACAGGTCCGACTCGCTGATGGGCGAGGGCGAACTGGGAGTGGACGCCATGGTGCGTGCCACCGGCACCCGTGTCTTCGTCATCGTGAACCTGTGGGACGGCCGCGTCGTCGACGAGAAGATCAAGGCGCGGGTGTGGAACAAGTACGTCAAGGACTATCTGCGCGGACCCGTGTACGCCGACCAGGACCTGGCCGACTACGACATCTACTTCGTGGACGCCAAGGCGGCGTCCGACGCCCGCTACGGCGGCAGCGAAGAGGCCTACCGCCGGTCCGGCCTGGCGCTGCTAGAGGACCGGATCGGGCGGTTCCTGATCGACGACCGGCTGCGCACCCATCTGGAGAAGTACACCACCGCGGCGGTGCACCTCGGCGACGGCATCAGCCAGCAGATCAGCCAGCGCCGGGCCGCGATCGGCGCTGACCGGGACCGGCTGCGCAAGGCCTGGGAGGCAGAGCAGCCAAAGCTGGCCGAGCTGCGCTCCCGGCCAGACCGCCTGCCCAAGATCGTGGACCGCTACCGCGCCGAGGCGGTGGACGAACTGTCTGCCAGCTTCAGCGAGCTCGTGGTCGGCATCCGCGCCGACCTGCCCGGTCACCTGGCCGCGACCCAGCTGCCGACCGGCAAGGAGAAGGTGCTCAAGACCTACCACCAGAAGAAGATGATGGACGAGGCCGTCAACGAGATTCAGTCCTTCATCGACCATCGGGTCACCCGGTGGACCGACGACCACGCGAACCGGCTCCTGAAGGAGCTCAACGAGCGGCTCAGCGATGAGGTCAGCGAAGAGGTGGCCGCGATCGGCCGCCAGTTCGACTCGATCAACACGGCGCTTACCGGCTGGAACCACGTGGAGCTCGGCAACCCCGGTGCGGTTGTCGGGGCCAAGGAACGGATCGCTTCCGCGGTCGCCGGTTTCCTGGTGGGCGACATGGTGGGGGCGTTCGCCGGCGGCGCGGGCGGCTGGCGCGGAGCGGTCGGCAGCGCCGCGGGTGCGTTCGGCGCGAGTGCTCTACTCGTAGGCGTGCTGGGAGTCAGCACGGCCGGAGCGGCGATCCCGGTGATGGCCACGGCGTACCTGGTCGGCCAGGCCGTCGCGGGCCGCGGCATGGAAAAGCGCATCAAGGACAAGGCGCTGCAGGCCGCCGACGAGAAGCTCGCGCCGCTGCCCGCCGAGACCAGCGCCAAGTTCCGCGAGGATCTCAGGGAACGGTTCTCGGAGATCCTCAAGGCCATCACCGCTGCGGTCAAGACCTTCATCAACGACCAGATCCGCAACATCGAGGCACAGATCCACCTGAACGAGCAGGACCAGGCCACTAAGGACCAGATCCTGCAGCAGCTGAAGCAGGCCGAGACCGTGGTGAACAAGCGCAAGGACGTGCTGAAGACCGCGCTGACGATCGCGAAGCAGGGGTAGGGACGTGACCGCTCAGCAGGTAGCGCCGGGCGGGCTGGCCCGGCTGCTCGATCCCTCCACGGGCGTGATGGGGCCGGCCATCAGCCAGCTCCGCCGGAGCGCCGGG
>Ga0335074_10017220_pt1 | contig 10184 bp, 15 predicted proteins | sample Lox_Sample_23_FD_206715 | JGI IMG/M metagenome (GOLD analysis project Ga0335074, IMG submission 206715) | Soil microbial communities from Loxahatchee National Wildlife Refuge, Florida, United States - Lox_Sample_2.3 | ecosystem: Environmental > Terrestrial > Soil > Wetlands | place: USA...
GGTCTGCACGTACCGGGCGCGGCGCCACCGGGCCACGATGCCGCGCAGCCGGGCCGGCTGCGCGGCCAGCGCGAACGCGAGCAGATCGTAGGGCGTGCCGTAGTGCTCGGCGCACAAGATCAGGCCGTCGATGTCCCGTCGGCCCAGCCGCACCGTCCCGTAGTCCGAACGGCGTGCGGTCGCGGTGCGGTCGTCGTGCGCTACCTGTCCCGTCATCGGCTCCCCAGCCCTGCCGGTTGCCCGGCCAGTCGCAGATGCCAGTTGTGCCCGGTTGGGTACGTTTCGTGACCGATTCTGGCGCGCGGTGCGCCGCGCGGCAGGCCGCTGATGGCTCCGTAATCAGATGGTCACGATTTGCCTGGATCGACACGCGGCGCGTGCGGGCCAGGGCCGCGCGGGCCGGGCATGCTGACGCCCCGGCACGTGGGGTGCCGGGGCGCCTTCTCCACCCGCCGGGCGGTGAACCCCGCCAGGGATTCAGGCGCGGACGGGGAGCATCTCGGGGCTGGCCTGCCGGTCAGGGGGAAGGTACCGGGCCATGGGCCGCTGGTCATGGCCGGGATGGTCGTGCAGGTGGCCGTCGAGCCAGTCGGGGTCGTCGGTGGCCAAGCCGCACGAGCACAGGTAGATGATCATCGGCTCTCCGTGCCGGCGGTGCGCCGCTGGTTCAGCTCCGCGTCGATGGCGGTCAGGTGCTCCAGGATCGGCACTTGCACGGGCGAGCCGGGGAGTGCCAGCGCGAGGCTGACCTGGAGGTCGCGGCGTGCCCGCTGAAGCTCGTCGGCTGTCAGCCCGCTGACGTCGTGAACGCGGTCAGGCACCGGCCAGCCTCGCGCGGTCGTCCTGCTCGGCTAGCACGGCGTCGAGCCTGGCTTGGAGCTGGTCGCGGGCCGGGGGTACGGGGGCCTTCCGGTCGAAGAACGAGATGGCGGTCTCAAGCTGGCGGCGGTAGTCCCGAAGCTCGAACGTCGTCATGGCGTGCAGGGGATGCTTGGGCTGTTCGACGGTCCTGGGCTCGGCGGTCATCGGCAGTGTCCCTATCGGCATGGGAGGCGGCGGTATCTCGCTACCCATCGTTGCTGGGCGGGCGTAGCGTGGACACAGGCCACATGCGGCATGTACTGGCAGCGGTGCCATGTGTGACATGGCACCGCTGCGCGTGAAGGTGAGTGACATGTCCCCCAAACCCGATCCCCCGCCGGCGCTGGTGGCGTTCGCGGAGGAACTGCGCGCGCACCGTGCGCAAGCTGGCATCAGCCGGGATGAGCTGTCGGCGAAGGTGAGCTACAGCTCCTCGCTGATCGCCATGATCGAGACGGGGCGGCGCAGTCCGTCCAAGAGGCTGGCGGAGCTGCTCGACACCGTGTTCACGCTGCCGGGGACGTTCGTGCGCCTGGAGAAACGGCTGCGGGATGTCCCGTTCCCCGCGTCGTTCCGGCCGTTCGTGCCGCACGAGGCGGAGGCCAGGTCGCTGCGGTCGTATGAGAATGCGCTGGTTCCGGGCCTGTTCCAGACGGAGGGGTATGCGCGGGCGGTGCTGTCGACCCGGCCGAACACGGCCGAGGACGCGATCGAGGAACTGGTGGCGGCGCGGATACAGCGCCAGGACGTGCTGAGCCGTGAGGAGCCGCCGCTGATCTGGTCGCTGATCGATGAGGCTGCGCTGCACCGCGAGGTGGGGACGGCTGAGATCATGTGGGTGCAGCTCGGCCACCTGGTGGAGCTGTCCCGCCATCCGAACATCACGGTTCAGCTGGTCCCGTACGCTGCGGGCGCGCATTCGGGGCTGCTGGGCGCGTTCGTCATCGCGGAATTGGATGATTCGCCCCCGATTGCGTACCTTGAGACGGCAGCGGAGGGTGAGACGGTAGAGGACCCGTCGATGATCGCGCGGCTGGCGCTGACGTTCGATAATCTCCGGTCCAAGGCGCTGCCTGATGTGGCGTCCAGGGACATGATCGCGAAGGTAGCTGAGGAACGATGGAAGGCATGAGCGCCCCGGAGTGGCGTAAGAGCAGCTATAGCGGTAACAGCGGCGGCAACTGCACTGAAGTGGCGGCGGCCCGCGCGGTGGTACTGGTCCGCGACTCCAAGGACCCGGACGGTGCCAAGCTGGCGTTCAGCGTGAAGGCGTGGCGGGCGTTCGCGGCGAAGGTTAAGCGCTCGTTAGCCGGCCGGAGCCAAAGTGTCCAGGGGCATTCTCGCGTCTTGAGGGTGCCCCTTCAGCCTGTCCAGGGTCGTTTCCCTCTCGGTCGGCACGGCGCGGTATGCGCCTGAGGCCGCGCGCAAGGGCACAGCCTTTTGCGGGTTTCCACGGTCATCTGTACGGCGGCGGCCTGACTTTGCTTTGCGCCTTCCTTGGTCATGTGCGCGGCGGGATCGGTCGTGCTGGGGAGGCAGGAAAGGGGGTCTGGGGGAAAACCTGGAACCGGGCGGCTAGGGGCGCTCGGGGGGTTCCGGGTTTTCCCCCAGTGCGTTTCCGGATTGGTCCCCCCTCCTGCCTGTTTACTCGCGTAGCAGAGCTGTAGTGTTCCCGACCTCGCCCTATCGCTCTATGAGGGGGTGAGGTCGGGAACACGGAGGCGGCGCGGAGCGAGCCCGTCAGGGCAGGCAGGAGGGGGGACCGAGCCGGAAACGCCGCGCACAGCGCCCGCACTTGCGGGCGCTGTGCTGTGGGGCCGGTGTACGGGGAGTATTGCTGGGCTGCATGTGAGGGCCGATTTCACGCGACCGATTCCTGATCATATTTAAGAGCGGGTGATGAATGCGCGCACCAGCATAACTACAGGTATAGAGAGGCATACAGACCCGGCTGTGATGCAAGCCGCAGTGCTCCCTGCGCCCACGACGGCGAGGATGAAAAATATGATAGATGCAATAGACATTACCGACGTCAGTGTAATCGCGAATGTAAGGCCACGCTTACTGGCTTCGATCTCGGCGTCCGTTAGCTTCGCAGTATTCTGGATAGGCCCCGATATCGCAATCTCGGCCATGGATAGAATCCGCATCGCAGCACCGGGAATTATCTTCTCGTATTCCGCAAGCTGCTCGGGAGGCGGCAGCGGCCCCTGCCACGCTACTTCGACAAGCTCTGCTTGGAACCCTATCGAGTCTGTGAACTCTCCCGTGTGGAGACGACGCGCGCCGCCGCCGTAATCGCTGCTCCCACGCTCTGCCAGGCTCGCCGAACCACGTCGGTCGGGTCCGACGTCATCTTCTGCTGCGCTTCTCGCATCTTCCGGAGCCTCGGCGACGGGTCCAGGGTCAGATACTTGAAGCCCTCCATCGCCCGTCGGCGCGGCGGCGGCAACTGGTTCCGGCGCTGGATCGTCGCCATGACTCAACAGTACCTCCGAGGTAGCGAAGTGGCGCGACGTACAATCACGCGGCCCCAGCGGCGACAATCGGCGCTCCCGTCGGTCACCTCGCCAACGGGCACATCGATCCTAACGGCATTCCCCAGAACCGTGGCTCGCTCAGATCCCAGCTGAGGCGCTGCTGGGCCACGGCTGGCTAAGGTCCATGGCATGAGATCCTTCTAGGACAACCACACGGAGGTGGTAATGGCCGACTTCATCCACTCGGACCTGGGCTTCCGCCAGGCCGGCGACGTGGTTGAGATCACCCTGTCAGGCAACGCCGCCAACGTCCGACTGCTGGATAATGCCAACTTCGAGGCCTATCGCAGTGGCCGGCAACACCGGTATATCGGCGGGACCGCAACGCAGTCCCCGGTGAGATTGACGCTCCCCAGCTCGGGCCACTGGCACGTTGCGGTTGACATGCAGGGACTCCAAGGCACCACCCGTGCTTCAGTACGCGTGATCCCGGTGGAGGCGGTGCGTTGATACGCACCATCGGCATCTGGCCGCTAGGCTGGCCCACGAAATAGGTTGCTCCGTCAGAAGGGTTGATCGTTTTGAGGTGCGCCTATTTTGTCGCGATTGTGGCGATATGTGTCCTTCTCTCGCTTATAGCGCTAGTTGGCTACGCTGTTCGAAAGATGGGGCCGTCCTCGTTCCGGCTGGCTGTTACTCTGGCCCGGATTATCTCATTTAACGTGGAGGTGGAGTCTCGCGGCCGGGACGCAAGGACCGTTACGAGCGGATCTGAGTCGCGGCTCGGACCATATCCGGGCGCCTTAGATACCTAGCTGAAACCTGGGTGTTGTCATCCGTGCTCTGGTGCGGCGAGTCTTCTTCTATGGCTGGCATTTCGCGATAGCGGGGGTCCGGGGCTGGAATTGCGAGGAGCCGGCCGGGAACGGCGTGGCGGGCAGAGCTGTGCTTTGCGTTGGGAGGGTTTGCCGTGGGAGTGCGCATCAGTAAGTCGTTTAAGGTCGCGCCGGGCGTCAGGGTCCGCGTGAACTCCAAGAGCACGAGCGTGTCCCTTGGCGGCAAGGGGGTGCGCTATACGGTCAATTCGAAGGGGAGGCGTACCACCACGGTGCGGGTGCCGGGGACTGGCGTGCGCGCACAGCAGGTCTCCGGGACTCGGAGGAGCGCACCGCGACAGCATGCCAGCCCGCCTCAGCAGAATGTGGTGGCGGCGCAGGCGGCGCCGAAACCAGGGATGTTTGCCCCGAAGGGCGAGAAGCGTCTTTACAAGGTCCTGGCGGCGAAGGGCCTTGGCCAGGCCGGGCTGGCAATGCGGTGCGAACAGGTGGCTGAGAGGTTTCCTGACCAGCGGCTCGCGGCGGCGACGCTGGCCGGGCTGTTCGCGCTGAGTGAGGCCCCGGCCGTGGCAATTCGTGCGCTTGGATTTGTAGTCGATAGCGGCGTCGAGATTGCGGGGGACCCGTTTCTGCGCCGGTATGCGCCGGTCAAGGCGTATGCGATGGATTCAGGTCACGGCCTTCAACAGTGGGTACCGCTCAGCCGCGAGCTGGTGATCATGTGGCTGGCTACCGTGCATCTGGTGGCGGGTCACCTTGACCAGGCAGAGGCCACGGCGGCGCAGCTTGCGGACACGCCGGTAGCGCGTGAGTTGCGGCGGAAGATTGCGGCGCGTCGCGACAGTGGCGGCCAACCGGAAAATATGCAGCCGGTGACCTCGGAGCGGTCGAAGCAGGTTGAGCTGCTAGAGCGCATGTTCTCCGGCATTGCCGACCTGACGCAATCACGGGACCGTGTCCAAGCGCAGATAGCTGCTCTTGAGCAGTCGACGGCAAAGCTTGAGCAGCAGGTCGGCAAGGCGCGGCAATTCGGGCGGGAGGACCTGGCTCAACAGGCTCTGACACGGGTGAACTTGTCTCAGAGCCAGATCGTCGGCCTAAAGTCTCAGCTCGATCAGCTGGTAGCGGAAAGGGCGAAGCTCACCACGGCGGCCCAGACGTTGCAGGCGAAGATCGACGGCGCAGGCGGGGCCACCGTGCGGTAGATCAGCGACGGGTCGGGCGGCCACTGGAATGCCGGTCATCATCCACGCGGATGGCTGCTAGGTCGTTGATGACGTAGCTGGCCATCGGGGACGGCAGTGCGGCTTGTTGGTCGTCGCTCAGCTGGGTGCCGGTGGTGCTGAGCAGATCCGCCAGCTCCCGCGCGGCTGCCAGCAGCCGCGCGGGGTCGAGGTCAGAGACGGTGCGCTCGATGCCGGGCGGTAGATGTGCTGGCGTGTGGTCCAAGACGCTGGTCAGGCCGTACTGCGGGTTCGGGATGTGGCAGCCGGCGGCCCACAGATACCAGAGCTGGGCTCGGGCCTCGTTGAGTCGGTCGAGAGCTTCCCATGGGGAGCAGCGGCGGAGGTACTTGCCTGCATCGGCCAGCGCGCACCATCCCTGGAAGGCCCGTTTGCGTATTTGCTCGGCGTTGACCGGGTCCGGTGGCGTGGGCTCTGGGACCACGAGCAGGTGACTGGGGTCATAGAGGACAACGGCATCGGGCATGGACCCGGCGGGGGTCGAGGCCAGGTAAGGCCACTAGGTCCATCTGGCTGCGGTCGGCATACTGGGCGAAGATTCGCTCGTGCGGCATGTCGAGTGACGGCAGCTTGTGGTGGTAGCTGTCGATGAGTTCTCCTAGGCCGTTCACGGCGCGGCGGATGCGCGCGAGGGCGGTTGCGAGCTTCTCATCGTCGACGCCGAGGGCGGCGTCGATGTCGGAGAGCTGGTCTGCCGCTCCCCGGGCCAGCGAGCAGCCGATAACTAGCCACCGGATGTCTGGGTCGTTTTGGCAGAAGGCGAGCAGGTTACGACCTGACTTTTATCAAATTAGTGCGCACCGCTTCTCCCGGGCTCCTACCGATGGGCGGGCAGGAACATGCGGGTGGTGGCGCCGGTACGCCAGGTGGGGCGCATGGTCAGTTCGCTGAGCCGCCAGCCGTCTGGGGTCAGCTCGGCGCTGGCCCGCAAGACGCCGCCGGCCACGAAGTGGGTCTGCAGCTCGGCCGAGTTGCCGGCGTCGTTCCAAAGGTGCATGGCCTGCATGTTGGCCCGTACCTGAGCGGTGTCGCCAGACCGGGTGACGACGTGGTCGGTGAGCATGTGGTGGGTGGCCCGGAAGCGCGCGAAGCTCTCGTTCTGCTCGGCGAGGATCTCGGCCCAGCCGGTGAGCGCGACCCCGTCGGGTCGTACCACCCGGCCGTCGGGCAGGAACGTCGCCGCGATCACGTCGGCATCGAGGCACTTGTCGTCAATGGCCGCGAAGTAGGCGCTGAGTAGCGCCGGGATCTCCATGGCTACAGTGTAGCCAGAACGGGTACACTGTAGCCATGGTCATCTGGGAACAGGAGAGCCCGCCGCGGCGACGGGGCGCGCCGGACCTGCCGGAGATCGTCACGACTGCGGTCTCCCTGGCCGATCAGGAGGGTCTCGACGCGGTCTCCCTGCGCCGCGTGGCCACCGCGCTCCGGTCGGGCACGGCCTCTTTCTACCGTGTGATCGACAGCCGTGACGAGTTGCTCGATCGCATGGTCGACGCGGCCCTCGCCCGGCACGTGCCGCCGGAAGCGTCGGGCAATTGGCGCGCAGACCTGGCCGCCGTGGCCCGCAACCGGCGCGCGATGCTCAAAACCCACCCGTGGCTGGGCCCTGAACTGGCAGGACGCCCGGCCATCGGCCCTCATGCCTTGATTCACCACGAACGCGCCCTTGAAGCGGCGGCTGGCTATGCGGACGACGCGACCGCCGTTAGCAGTGCCGTAGAGACCATCTTGGCGTACGTACTGGGCGCAGCCGCCAGAGAGCTGGCCGAGACGCAGGTCCAGCGGCGTTCCGGGATCACCGAAGAGCAATGGCGCGCCACCGTCGCTCCGTACCTGCAACAGGCTCTGAACAGCGGCAGCTACCCACACCTGCAAAGAATGGTGCACGAGGCCACGGACCTGGACGCCGACGAACGGTTCGAGCGTGGCCTGGCCTGCGTGCTGGCCGGACTCGCCACCCGGACGCCACAGCCCGGGGCGCGGGCTCGCGAGCATCCCGGCACGCTCAGTTTAGTGCGCTAATTTCGCGCTCACCTCCCGCGAATCAGCAGGTCACAACTCTATGGACGGGCGGATCCCGCTCGGATGATAAGAGTCAGGCCGATAACTAGCCACCGGATGTCTGGGTCGTTTTGGCAGAAGGCGAGCAGGTTACGAAGCAGTGCCCGCTGGGCGGCCAGCCCGGCGGGTAGCTCTTCGATCCAGCGCGGGCCGTCGAGGTTCATGGCTATTGGTCTCCCTGGTGCCGCAGCGGATTCGATGCTAGTGCGGCGAGATTAGGTGTGCCGGGCTCTGCCCGGCACACCTGGGCGGAGCTTTGGCGGCGCGTGCCGTCAGGCATGCGCCGCCCAGCCAGCCTGGGTGGAGGCGTTGATGGCGGCCATGAGCGACGGCCGATCCCCTCCGGGCGGCGGGTAGGGGAGCGGCCGTTACTCTGGTACAGGTGTCAGAGCTGCATCGTCGCTTCAACGGTGAGCCGACGGGCTCGACGGGCTTTTTCGGATTTGGGACCCTGCCCTATAGCCCCCCGGATCCTCCACGAAGCGCGAAACTTCCACGCAAAATCGGCCTGCAGCCGGATCGTCGTCTCGATAGTCAGGCGGCGGCTGTTTTCACAGTTGGCATACGGCTCTGGGGGCCACCGCATCCGCACAGGGCCCGTACAGGGACGCAACGCCCGCGTACGAATGTGCGGAATCTACCGGGGTTTTGTGAGGTCTGCGCCATGGCCTCGGCAAATGACACTCCTAGTGCCGCACCGCTTACGCCGCCCGGCCGGGACCGGGAGCCGGTGCAGCGCGTTTCCCGCGCTCTCTTGGGACGCCTGCGCCGGCGACCGCGGCTGCCAGCGGTCACAAATGCATTGGGTGCCGCCCGTCTGCGGGATCAGCGGGCCGGGGCGGATACAGATGTCCGCTGGTCCTGATCGGCCAGGTCCGCCGGGAAACCTCTAGCCCGTGGACGGGCCTTTTACACTGGATTCATGAGCGAGCCGGTCCAGGATGTCCCTGTCAGCAGTCCCGCCATCGAGCGGGCCGTGGACCTTGCTCGCCGTGGCGTCATCACCCATCTCACCATTCACGGCGAGCGGGTAGCTGCCATCGTGCCCGAATCAGTCATTGACGCCCTGCGTGCTGCCGAGGACGCTGAGGACGCCGCCGAGGCCGATACCGCCATGGATGAGCCTGGTGAGTCGATTGCCTGGGAGCAGGTCAAGGCCGAGCTCGGTCTGTAGGCCGGCCCGGCATGGCCGCATACACCGTTGAGGTCCGCCCGCGTGCCCGCCGCTCGCTCCGGCAGCTGGACCCGTCTATCCGCCAGTCGATCGCCCAGCTCATCGACGGGTTCGCCGCCAATCCCCGCCCTCCCGGCGTTGTGCCCCTGACTGGCCATCGGCGTACCTGCGCGTACGGTCGGGCGACTACCGGGTGATCTATTCCGTGGACGACAGCGCTCGCGTGGTCACCGTCGCGGCCGTGGGTCACCGCCGTGAGATATACCGAAACTTCGACCTGTAGTGGTGGCCACCGGCTTGCTCTAAGGTCGCACGGCCATTACCCATTGGCGGTGTGTCAAAGCTGCACTGTCGCCTCGACGGTGAGCAGGCGCAGGGCAGGCGGTTTCAGAGTTGGAACGTGGCCCTGGGGAGAACCGAGAGGGAAAACGCTGTTCGGACAGTGTGTGTCTGGTGTGCGGCTAATGCGCGGTGGTCTGGGCCGTAGGGTCCAGGGTCCCGCTCGCTTTTCCGCGCGCCTGCGGGGGCGTGGCTTAGGCGGCGTATGCCGTGGTCGGGCCGGCCCGTAACGTTTCCGGAACGGTTTGGGCGTACCGTGGCGTTCTGTGGGAGGGACGCAGCCCGTGGGCGGGCGGGCACCGGTGACCGCGGGCCCGGCCGGGCGCGGTTCCCGGATGACGGCGCCCGGGGTGGCCGCGTGGTCGCTGGGTGTGCTGATTGTCCTGTTCTACGCTGCGCTGGTGCTGCTGGCTTTCGCGGCCCGGGAGACGGAATCCGACATCGCGACCTTCGGCTTCGCGCCGGTGCTGGCACCCGTCGGGTTCGTCGTGGCGCGGCGCCAGCCCGGTAATCCGCTGGGCTGGATGTTTCTCGCGCTGGCCGCGCTATCAGCCCTTGGCCCTGCGGCCGGGGCCTACGCGGTGCTTAGCTACCGGCTCGGTCATCACCTTCCGCTGGGCGTGGCGGCGGTGTTCCTTGCGCTGTGGTGGTGCCCGGTGATCGCCATGTTCCCGTTGGTGATCTTGCTCTTCCCGGACGGCCGGCTGCCCTCGCGCCGGTGGCGGCCGGTGCTGTGGGGCTACCTGGCGGTCGCCGCGTGCTGGCCGGTGAGCGTCTACGCGGCGGCGATCAGTACGGTCGCCGCGGGCGATATTAAGATCATTCCCGGCGGTGACCTGCGGGCCGTGGATTACCCGGCGGGCAGCTCGGCCTGGCTGGGCTCGGTCGAGGCGGTCATCTTGCCGGTGCTGGCGGTGTTCTGGCTGGTGTTCGTCGCCCGCCAGGTGCTGTCCTGGCGCCGCGCGGACGGCGAGCGCCGGCAGCAGCTGAAGTGGCTGATGAGCGGTGCGGCCGTGTGCGTGGCCGCGACGGCGTTCGTCGCGGTCGCGGGGAGCCTTGCCGCTTCGGCGTCACCCGCCTTCCAGGCGGTGCTCAACGTCGTAGCCGTCGGCATCGGCGCGCTGCCGGTGTCCATCGGGGTGGCGATCCTGAAGTACCGGCTGTATAACATCGACCGGATCATCTC
>Ga0335074_10017221_pt1 | contig 10184 bp, 7 predicted proteins | sample Lox_Sample_23_FD_206715 | JGI IMG/M metagenome (GOLD analysis project Ga0335074, IMG submission 206715) | Soil microbial communities from Loxahatchee National Wildlife Refuge, Florida, United States - Lox_Sample_2.3 | ecosystem: Environmental > Terrestrial > Soil > Wetlands | place: USA: Florida...
GTCGATGCCGTAGACCACATCACGCGGCCCCGCCCGGATCCCAGGCGGGGCGGCCAACGGCATCCCGCGGACCGCGTCCGTCCTGCCGCGGTCGGCGGCCTCAGTACGGTCTTTCGGCGGCGGTATGACGGGGGCGAGGGGCGGGGCGGTACCTGGATGCGAAGCAGCTGATCGTGCGGCCCGTCCCCGTCACGTTGCGTAAGAGGCGCAATGACGTGCGCGAGCAAGTAGCCGCAGCTAGATACCGTAACCTAGCGGTTAAGCCACAGCCACCGGGGGTTGAGCCGGAAGGTACGGGAATAGGGTGCCTGCTGATAGCCTTCCATGATAAGCGGTGATCTTCGCCGCAGCTCCGCGGGCGAGCAGCCCGCCGGTCGCAGTGTGAGCAGTCCGGCTCAATGAGCCGGTCGCCGTTGTCCTTGACGTCTGCTGAGCATGCGATCCCCGAACTACTGATGGAGTTTTCGCATGCCCCGCAGTTCCAGGCGTCCGCGCGCGTCTTCGGATCGCTACGGCCGGGGCGGTGAGCGTACCGCCAGGCACCGTGGTCCGGCCGTGGCCAGGCGCCCGCAGGTCCCACGGCCGCGGCGGGCAGAGCCGTATTCCGAGCTTGACCTGGCCCTGGACGCCGCCGCTGCGGCGTCGCCGCCCACGGCGGCCACCTTCGGTGAGCTCGGCTTGGACGCCCGGCTGGTCCGCGCGCTCTCCGCGCGTGACATCCGCGAGCCGTTCGCGATCCAGGCCCGGGCGCTTCCCGACGCGCTGGCCGGCCGCGACGTGCTTGGCCGGGCCCAGACCGGGTCGGGCAAGACGCTGGCCTTCGGCCTCCCGCTGCTGACCAGGCTCGCCGCCACCACGGGCCAGCGTCGTGAGAAAGCGCCCCGCGGCCTGGTCCTGGTCCCGACCCGCGAGCTTGCCCAGCAGGTCGCGGACGCGCTCGCGCCGCTGGGCCGCAGCATGGGCGTGAGCATCACCACGGTCTACGGCGGCGTGTCGATCAGCAGGCAGATCGCCCGCGTCCGCCACGCCGACATCGTGGTGGCGACGCCAGGCCGGCTCATCGACCTGCTCGAGCGACGGGCCTGCACGCTGTCCGGCGTCCAGGTCACCGTGCTCGACGAGGCGGACCACATGGCCGACCTGGGCTTCATGCCCGCGGTCACCCGCATCCTTGACCAGACGCCCCCGGCCGGCCAGCGGATGTTCTTCTCTGCGACCCTGGACCGCGGCGTCGGCCAGCTGGTGACGGCCTATACCCATGATCCCGCGCTGCACGCGGTCACCTGCTCGACCGATTCCGGACCCGCCGAGCACCGGGTGCTGGTCCTGTCCGCTCAGGACAAGGTGCCGGTCGCGGCTGAGATCGCCGCCCGCCCGGGACGCACGCTGTTCTTCGTCCGCACCAAGCACGGCGCGGACCGGCTCGCGAAACAGCTGTCCCGGGCCGGAGCCGACGCTGCGGCTATCCACGGCGACCGCAACCAGAACCAGCGGCAGCGGGCCCTGGACGCGTTCGCCGCCGGGCATCCCCGTGTCCTGGTCGCCACCGACGTCGCGGCGCGTGGCATCCACGTCGACGACGTCGACCTGGTCGTGCAGTTCGACCCGCCGAACGACCATAAGGACTACCTGCACCGCTCGGGCCGTACGGCCCGAGCTGGGGCCACCGGCATGGTCATCGCGCTGGTGGAGCGCGGCCAGGTCCGCGACCTTCAGCGGCTGCACGACGCCGCGGGCGTCACCGCGGTCAGTGATGAGGTAGCGACCGGCCATCACGTGGTCCGGCAGATCGCCGCGTCCGGCACACCCGTCCCTCCCGCGCCGACGGCCGCGCATCCGGCCAGGGTCACTTCGCGGGGGACGGCGGCCCGCTCGGCTACCACCCAGGCCCGTCCCGGTAGGGCCCGGCCAGGGAGGGGAGAAATCGCTGGCCGGCGCCGGAAGGCATCGTGAGCCCGGGATCCGCGCACAGCCGGGTCACGGCTCGCTCGATCCGGTTACGCAGGTCCGGGTCAGCAGGATCTCATGCCCGTACCGCACAGCCAGAACCTGGATGCGAGCGGCGTGGCCAGCCCGGCTACCCGGCCGGGCAAAAGCGGTGCGCCGGGCCGCAATCCAGGTGCGGTCCTGATGCACGGTGCCTACACCGAAGGCTCGTCCTGGCCGGAGGTGATCGAGCGGCTGCAGCGCGCAGAGCTGACCGCCACCGCCGTGCAGAACCCACTGACCTCGCCGCCCGACGACGTTGCGCACACTCGCCGCATCCTGGCGCTGCACGACGCGCCGGTGGTTCCGGCCGGCCAGCGCGTCGCGGGAGGACGCGGGACGTTATGCGTCAGGCAGGACGGACGTTCTCCGCCTGCGGCCCCTTTTGCCCCTGGGTCGTCTCGAATTCGACCTTCTGGTTCTCATCCAGCGACCGGTAGCCGGAACTCGCGATCGCGGAGAAGTGGACAAACACATCCGCCGTCCCGTCATCGGGGGCGATGAAACCAAAGCCCTTATCGGCGTTGAACCACTTCACTGTTCCCGTTGCCATCAGTTCAAGTCCTTAATCCGCTATGCCACGACGCGACCTCGCCGCGCCGACCGCGAGCCTACCGGTCCGGGGCTCCGGAACCCAACCCCTGCCCCCGGCCACCGTCTTCCGCAGCACCAGCCGCCGCGCGGCCCAGCACCGCCCGCCCCCAGTGCCCTGCTCCGTCACCCGTGCAAACGCCGGTCCTGGCAGAGGCTTGCCGCATTCCTTGACGACGCCCACCAGAAGGCCCAGCAAGCTGTCCTTTGGGCCGCCGGCTGAACGTTCCCGACCCGGTTGCGACGTGTGACCGAACCGCCTGCTGCGTGAGCGCGCAATGCCGCCGTTCGGCGCGGATTTCTAGCCGTGGCTGGGGCCGCACGCGGCCGCGCAGAGTAGGTGTTCTGGAGCAGAGGCACCGCACCCACCTATTGCCTGAACGGCCGGACGAGCACCTTCCAGAGGTCCCCCCTGGAGTCATGAGCCAGCTGTCAGACTCGGCCAGTTCGGTGCCATCGCCGCATCCGTGGGTGCGTCCTCCGCGGGTAACCCCCAGGCGATCAGCTGGGCAGCGCGGGTTCTCGCCGGCGATTTCCTGCCTGCGGACGCGGAACAGGTAGACGCCTGTCAGCCTGGCCACTGCCAGTCGCGCTCCCTCGGGGTCGAACGCGCAGCGCATCCGTCAGCAATGCGACCAGCGCCTCGAGCTGCACGTCGGCCGGCGAGGAGGCCTCCTGGTCCGCCCCGTCCAGCGCCCCGGCGGCAAGCCCTGCCTTGCCGTCGATCAGCCCGGCGATCCGGGCGTCGATGGTCTGCGCGGCGATGATGCGCCACGCGGTAACCGGTTCGGCCTGCCCGATGCGGTGGCTGCGGTCGATGGCCTGCGTCTGCTCCGCGTCGGTCCAGGACAGCTCGGCCAGCACGATGTTCGAGGCGACCTGCAGATTCAGGCCCACGCCAGCCGCGGTCAGCGAGCACACCGCGATCGTGACGTCCGGGTCGTTCACGAAGGACTCGACGTTCGCCTGCCGCGCTGTGGGCGTCTGGCCGCCACGGATCGACGCGAAGCGCACCCCCTGCCGGGCGAGAATCTCTTCGGCGGCGTCCATCACGTCGACATGCTTGGCGAAGAAGACGACCTTGCCGGCGCTGCGGGCCAGCTGAGCCGCGTAGTCCGCGGCCAGTTCGGCTTTCGCCTGGCCGATGCGCCGCATCATGGTGAACACGTTCTCGCCGGACTTCGCGGTCGTCGCCTCCTTCAGCTCAGCCCGGGCCGCCCAGCGGACGAGGTCATGGTCGATGCCCTCGGCGCCGACGTCGCAGGATCGGCTCGCGAGCGCGGTCTTGTACCGCGCCACCATGCGGCCAGCGAGGTTCCGTTCTGCCGCCCGGATCGACCGGCCGGCCTGTTCGTCTAGCTCAACGGGAAGGTCGGCGATACGGCGGGCGGGGAGGTCGGCGGCCACGTCGAGCTTGCGCCGGCGCACGATGCCCAGGTCGATCACGCACTGGCGCGCCGCGGCGGAGAAGCCCCGGTCGGCGGGCGTCAGGCCGGTGTCCTCAAGCGCGTCCCTTAGCTCGGCCAGGGGTTTGCTGCCGTCGATCCAGCCGAGGAACTGCCAGATCGCCCGGAAGTCCTCGATGTCGTTGATCAGTGGGGTGCCGGTCAGCGCCATCAGCAGGGGCCGGTCGGCACGGGACCGGATGCGGTCGGAGAGCGCGAGGACGTTCTGCGAGCGCTGCGAGGTCTTGTTCTTGATGAAGTGGGCCTCGTCCACGACCATGCCGCGGAAGCCGAAGTCACCGAGCCAGCCCATGTGGCGGTCGAGAACCTCGTAGTTGAGCACGACGATATCGGCGAATCCGTCGGCAGCCTCGCCGTCGCCCTGCACCACCGTGGCCGGGCGGCGGGGAGCCCAGCGGGCCGCCTCACGGGCCCAGTTGGTCTTGACGACGTTCGGCACGACGACGAGCAGCGGGTAGGCGTTCGCTGCCTGCGCGGCGAGCAGTGCCTGGGCCGTCTTGCCCAGACCCGGCTCATCGGCGAGCAGGAATGTCCGGTGACCGGCAGCGGCCGCGGCGACCAGCTGCCCCTGGTGCGGCATCAGTTCCAGGCCCGCAGGGGTGAACCGTGCCGTCGGCGCCGGGAGCGTCATACACGCCGGGGCGCCCCCGCCGGCACGCTCGAAGGAACTCAGCAGCGGGCCGAGCAGTTCCCAGCCGGCCAGGCGGCGCGGACGGGAGGTGAGCTGCGGAACGGCGGAGAAGTCGGGGGCGAGGAAGGGGTTCGCCAGTTGCCGGGAGATCACCGACTGCGGCACGACGCGCCGCTCCGGGCCGGCGGAAGGAGCAGCGGCCTGCGTCGGCGCGATCTCTTCGGGCGCCGGGTCGATGCCGAGGTCCCGCAGCATTTCCCGCTTGAGTGACCGGGCCGCGTCGGAGATGCCGGAGCCCTCGGCGAGCAGCGCCATTAGCGCAGGGTCCTGGACGGCGGTCGTCGCGAGGATGGCTGCGACGCCGTCCAGGCGCTTGAGCTGCTCGGCCCGATGACTGTCGCTTCCGGCCGCCGCCCGAACGCGGGCGCGCTCGTCTCGCAGCAGCAGGGCGACGGCCTGGAACTTCGTGCGGACGGCCGACGTCACGCGGCCGCGCCGGGCAGCCGCCTCGACCTCACGGACGGTTCGGGCGAGCACCGAGACGACGTCGCCGCGGTGGTGGACGGGTCGCTGCTTCCGCGGGGCGCTACGGCGAGCGCCCGTCTGGCGCTGGCCTGGTCGAGCCAAAGACTTCTCCTCTGGAATGCCGGGACACGGTGGCCACGGTGGCATGCCGCACAGTCCCGCGGCCGGGGCGAGGAACGTCCCGAGCACACGGCCTGGTGCTTCGAACGCCGAGCCGACTTTGCGGATCTCTAAGGATCAACACAGCGGGCCCCGGCAAGCCTCTCGCGCGGACCCGGAGCCGCCGGCGGGCGGGCTGGTAACCATGGCACGGCAAAGCCGTCGCCGGACGACCGGCTCGGTTCTCTGGTACAGCTGATGTTAACGTATGCGACGGCGCATTATTCCCGGATTCCCGGGCGCACTGTGGGTGAACGTCCTCAGCTACCGCGGGCAGGGCCACGCGTCTGGGCCTGGTATGAGACCCGGCTATGCCTGGCGGCTGGCGGGTTAGGTTCGGGCCGCAGGGCGGGTTGTCAGGGTTGAGGAAGCTTCGCACTGTGAGCCAGCCGTACAGCGGGGTGCCGCCTGCGTGAGTGCTGCCTGGTGCGTAACGTTCGCCTGAGGGTTCCTGCTTGGAGGCAACACTTGGCGAGGGGCTCCCGAGCAGATCGAGGTCGCGCACGCAGAAGCCGTGGCGCTCCCATTCCTCGTTCAGCACCACGTGCACGCACTCGAGCACCGACTTGCCCCTGGCGTACGGCGGCCAGCCTGTCGCTGACAGCACGCCAAGGCATTACGCGAATGCAGGCCCAGCACCAGCCAAAGCACCCGCCGGGCTGGAGGCCGGGCCTGGGTGACGTTCCCGCGTGCTCGCGAACAGCGGCTCATGGGGTGCGGCGGGTCGGTCAGCTGGTCGAGCATGGCCCGGAGTGGGGTCAGGTCGCCGTGGTAGGCGGCGGCACTGGCGGCCATGCGCGGGCCAGGCCCAATCGTGCCGGGCCCGCGGGCTGCCTGATCGGCCCCGACGAATTTACCGGGCTGCCTACTCAGCTGAGATGCCGCCTGGCCAGCAGTTCCACGTTAATCGCCGAGATCTCCCCGAGTGCGGCCTCGATCTGCTCGCCATACTGCAGGCAGGCGCGGACGGATTCCACCAGGGTCCTCGGCACGTACCGCATCCCCCGGCCGCCGCGCCTGGGACTTAAGTAGGAGTAAGGCCCATGCTGACGGCCAGCGGCGCACTGGCATCCCTCCCTCCCGCATCGGCGCGTCTGCTCTACCAGGGACCCGAGCAGTACTTTCTCGGGTTCCCCGATGCGGGCGGCCAGGCCGACCCGCCTGTTCAGCAGTTCGTCGGTGGAAAGCCGAAGAAGCTCTGGCTTAGGTGGAATCACCACACAAGAGTAACGTTGACACTCTTTAGAATGCCATGTTCACTCTGAGTAAGAGGGATAAATAATTCTAGCTTCGATGAGCGCGGGCGGGGCCAATGGAATGGTCTTCAATGAAGATGGCCGTATTCCAAAAAAGGTGGGAGGGACCTGGGTGGCCATGAGCCAGCAGGCCCGGTCCGCCCGCGAGCATAGTCGCAGGTAGCAGACCTAGCAGGTGGGCTGAAGAGAAACCCTTCTGGCAATTACCCTTGAGAGGTCAGCTATCTTGATAAAGGATGCTGGAACCGATCTCGCACAGCACTACACCTGCGTCGGGATAGGCGTGGGTCCCGCCAATCTGAGCTTGGCGGCGCTTATGCGCAGCCATCCGGAGATTACGAACCTCTTTGTCGACAAGAAACCGAGCTTCGGATGGCATGACGGTCAGCAGATACCCAACGCGACCATTCAGGTCTCCATGTTCAAGGACCTTGTCAGCCTTTCGGACCCTACCAGCGAGTACTCATTCCTTTCCTACCTGCACCAGACCGGGCGCTTCTACCATTACATCAACGCCCATTTCGACTCGGTCCCCCGGCAAGAATTCCGTAACTATATGGAATGGGCATGCCAGAAGAACGAGAACATCGTCTTCGGTCATGAGGTGCTGTCGGTCGATTACTCCGGAACGTTTCGTATCCGCCTGCGCTCGGGGCTTGTGAATGCTGACAATATCGTGGTCGGGGTCGGCATCCAGCCCCGTGTACCGTCCTGCGCCCGGCCGTATCTCGGGGACCGGCAGTTCCACGTCAGCGAATTTCTCGCCAAGGCTGGCGAGCTCGGCGGCCTGCGCGTCGGCGTCGTCGGGGGTGGTCAGTCCGGCGCGGAGGCGTTCCTTGACCTCATATCGCGCGTTGGCGCCTGCCAGCCTCGGCGGGTGGTCTGGATGTCCCGGCGGCCCAACTACTTCCCGCTTGATGACACACCGTTCACCAATGACTATTTCATGCCGGATTATTCGGATTACTTTGCGGGCCTGGACACCGCGACCCGGCAGGCTTTCAACGCCCGCCACATTCTCACCAGTGACGGGATCTCGGAAGCCACGCTCCGGCTGATCTACCAGCAGATCTACACGCACCGCTTCATCAACGGCTACGACGACCTGGTGGCGCTCTACCCCAATCGCCAGGTCACCGGCGTCAGCCGTGCACCGGGCGGGGCCTGGCGCCTGACGCTCGCCCATAACGATCACCCGGGAATTGCGGAGAGCACCGAACTCGACGTGGTGATCTGGGCCACCGGTTTCGGTCCGGTCCCGACGGATTTCCTGGACCCGATCAAGGGGCGCCTGGAGCGCGAGGGCGGCGAGTACAAGATTGACAGCAGCTTCGCCGTGCAATGGGACGGTCCGGCGGACCGCAATATCTTCCTGCAGAACGCCGTCCCCGGCCAGCGCGGCCTGGCCGATCCCAACCTCAGCCTGAACGCCTGGCGCAGCCAGCGGATCCTTGACCGCCTCCGCGGCGTGCGCACCGAGCACCAGCTGAACTCCTTCATCGAGTGGGTGACCAAGCCCGTCAACCCGCAGTCCAAGGAGGCCTAGGCGATGACGGAGCACGGGATCGCTGTCGTGGGCGCCGGGATTATCGGCTGCCTGGTGGCGCGCGAGATTGCCGCCCGTTCCCCGGGAACCGCGGTCACGGTGCTTGAACGTGACGCTGTCGCCGCCGGGGCCAGCCGACGGTCGGCGGGCCTGTTTCTGCTGAAGGGAGGCAGCGAACGGGCGCAGCGCATGTCTTCATACAGCCACGGCTACTACACGGACCTCAGGCGCAGCCACCCCGGGCTGCCGATCTACCCGGTCGGAGTGACCGCGGTGGCCGACCCGCGGGACGAGGACCAGGTGATCGGGCGCTACCTGCCGTCGGCTGCGCCGGAGCCGGTCGACGGCAGGCCGGCCGGGCCGGCCGGCGCGCTGGCGCTGCCCCGCGGCGCGCGCGCATGGCGCATCGGCGGCGGTCACTACTGCGACGTGCCCCGGCTTACCCAGGAACTCGCGGCGCTGCTCCGTCCCCGGGTGACCTTTGCCGAGGGGGTCGCGGTCACCGGCCTCGTGCCCGGCGGCGGCGACGGCGACCCGGACATCACGGTGGAGTGCGGGACGGGCGCGCGGCTGACAGCCGCCGCGGTGGTCCTCACCCCCGGGCCATGGCTGGTCGCCCCCGCCTGGCGCGACCTCATCGCCCCGCTGCGGCTGCGGGTGAAGCGGATCGCCGCGCTGCACATCGCGCTCCCGCCTGGCCCGGGCGACGAAGTGGTCATGTTCGACTCGGACGACGCGTTCCTGCTTCCGCTCGGCTACCGGGGTCACTGGCTGTTCAGCTACAGCTGCCCCGAGTGGGACGTCGATCCGGACAGCCTGGGCAGCGGCCTGACGGCCGCGCACCTCAGCCAGGCCCAGGCCGTGCTGCGCCGCTATTCACCCGTGCTGGCCGGATCCTGCGCTGGCGGGCGGACGTTCTGCGACGCGTACAGCCCCGGCGCCGAGCCGGTCGTGGCGCCCCTCGACGAGGCGGGCCGGATCGTCTTCGCCGGGGCCGCAGGCGGCTCCGGGTACCGGCTCGGCCCGGCCATCGCTGCCGAGGCAGCGGACCTGCTAGCAAACCGGAGCGAAGGAGCCATCAGTGATCCTCACCGTGTATGACGGGGCTACGGCGCACCGCTCGTACGGCATTGACCTCAGCGAGATCGACATGGGCGCTGTCGAGTCGATGGGGGTAGGCGCGGCCTGGGCGAAAGTAGCACCCGGCCAGCAGTCCGACCCGCACCAGCACGACGAGACCGAGACGTTCGTGATCGTTTCCGGGCACGGTGACCTGATCGTGGACGGCAAGACCATCCCGTTAACGGCCGGCACCGTGGCCCAGTTCGAGCCGTTCGAGACGCACTACCTGCGCAACCCCGGCCCTGGGGAGCTGGTCTTCGCCACGTTCTACTGGCGCGACAGCCCGCGGGCCTCGCGCAAGGCCGTCAGCGGCGACACCAGGCGCTTCGGCGACCGTCCCATCTTCGCGTTCTCCACACCGCCGACCCCGAACGGCGCGCTGCACATCGGCCACCTCTCCGGTCCCTACCTCGGCACCGACGCCTTCGTCCGGTTCCAGCGAATGAACGGCCATGCGGTGTGGCATCTGGCCGCGACCGACGACCACCAGAGTTACGTCGCCGAGTGCGCGCGCCGGGAGGGCCGGCCGCCCGCCGAGGTGGCGGCTCACTACGCCGACGAGATCGCGCAGACGCTCGCGCTGATGGACATCGAGCCGGACCAGGTGGTGCATACCAGCCGGGACGAGCGGTACCCGGAGGCGCTGCAGGCGTTCTTCACCCGGCTGGTCGGCTCGGGGCGGGTAGCACCCGCCGAGGGCAGCGCGCTGTTCGACGGCGACACCGGCGCATACCTCTACGAGCCCGACATCCACGGCGGCTGCCCCCGCTGCGGCTCGCCTGCCGGCGGGAACATCTGCGAAGAGTGCGGCGAGCCCAACTTCTGCGTCGACCTCATCGACCCGCAGCCCGCGGCCGGTACCGCGCAGCCCCGGGCCGGAACGATCACCCGTTACACGCTGC
>Ga0335074_10017222_pt1 | contig 10184 bp, 9 predicted proteins | sample Lox_Sample_23_FD_206715 | JGI IMG/M metagenome (GOLD analysis project Ga0335074, IMG submission 206715) | Soil microbial communities from Loxahatchee National Wildlife Refuge, Florida, United States - Lox_Sample_2.3 | ecosystem: Environmental > Terrestrial > Soil > Wetlands | place: USA: Florida...
AGCAGGTCGTGGGTATAGGTGCCGTCCACCGAGCCCCAGCACAGGTGATCGCTGAGCCAGGGCGTGTTGGTGCGCCGCACAAGCTGTTTCAGCCGGCGCAGATGCTCCGGATCGGGCGCCGTGACAGAACCGAAGTACATGGAAACGCCGTGCTGGACTACGCGATACTGCTCGAGGATGCGATCCAGGTTCGCCATGGCGCGGCCCGCATCTACCATGAAGTTCTCGCTGATGATCTCGAACCAGTCGACGACCGGCTTGCGCGAAAAGATGTGCCGATAGTGCGGAATCCTCAAGCCGATTCCGACGCCGTGATTCGAGTACGCATTGAAACGATTGGGCATTTTGAGGCAGGGTCCGGGTGTCAGGTATCAGGTGTCAGATTTCAGGTGTCAGGGTCAAGGACCAGGGATCAGGCCGCCGATACGCCCACGCGCGCGCTGATCCCTGATCCCCACTCTCTGGTCCCTGGTTTTAGACCAGGCTCGGCTTCTTCGAGCCGTCGGTGGCGCAGCCGCCCTTGCCTTTGCAGCTATTCTTGCCCTTGCAGCCGTTGTCGCCGCTCTTGCAGCCGCCCTTGCCCTTACAGTCGTTCTTGCCCTTGCAGGAGTGCTTATCCTTCTTGTCGGCCGCGTAGCGCAGGCCGGCATTGATGGCCTTCACGGTGGGGCTGTTCGAGCTGGTGTGGTTGGTGGACTGCGCTGCAACGGTGGTGCCGCACATAAGGCCAGACAGAGCAGCCGTAAGCAGCAACGTATTCACATTCTTCATGATCGACCTCACTCGATGGGTTGGGGCGGATCGGGTCCGCGGGTGGGAGCAATGCAGGATTCACATTCTGGGGACCGTCCTGCCTCGTACCGCTGTTCCGCACATGAGAGTGCGAACCTGCGCGAAAGGTTACAGGTCCGAGGCCATGGCGCGAAATGAAAATCTTTCAAACGGCCCCCGCGTCCAACAGTCGGGAAGGTCCGGCAGACGGGTTGGCCCGAATGCTACCTTTGTGAGTGCGGGAAGAACCCATGCCGATCGAAACTAACAGCCGCAGTCTTCGCATCCTGAACCGGGGCAGCTTTCTCTTCGCCCTCCTGCAGAGCCTATGCACTGCCGTGCTCACGATCAGCGGCATCCGCGTGGCCATCGGGCTCACTGCGCTGGCCGCGGCCTCAGGCACTTACGCCCCGGCCACGGGCTGGCACCAGGACGCCATCCGTATCCCGATGCTCATCGTTGCCACCGCCGGCGCACTCGTAAACCTGGCAGTGATTTTCTGGATCTGGCGCCTGCGGTCGCGTCCTTCCGCCCAATGGCGTCGCCGCGAGCTCACACCGAAGGAGAAGCGCTCCGAGCGGATCCAGGTTGTCCTCGCCGTGGTCACGCTGGTGCTGGTCGCCCTCGAAACCTGGACCCATCCCATGGTGCATCGCACCGGGCCGCCGCCAAACCAGATCGATTCGCCGATGCGGTGAAAACAGGTGTCAGGTGTCAGGCTGTGTCAGGTGTCAGGTGTCAGGTGTCAGCGAAAACCATCGTGTTCCAGCAGCATGCTGACAACTGAAAGCCGATCACTGACAACTTTCTCAGTACTGCCAGTTCACGGTGTCGTAGCCGGTTCCGCTGGTCGGCACCGTGTACTGGTGGTTCGAACCATTCTCCCATACCACGTTTCCGTTGGCCTGGATGTCAATGAACTTGAACTGCACCGTCGCGCCGGCCGGCAGCGAGACGTTGAGAAACCAGTTGGGGTAATTGGGATCGAGCATCGGCCCGATCGCCGTCTGAAACGTCGTCCCCCAGTTGCCCAGCTCCACCGTATTTCCTGTCACGAAAATGTAATCGCCCGGATTGGTCGGGTTCGCATTGTTCACGGTGAACGTCACCGGAATCAGCTTGGCCGCCAGCACCGTAAATGCAATCGTGTTCGCGGCCGTCCCGCCTGAGTTCTTGAGTTGTACGTTGTAGCTGCCGTTGCTTACGTTCGGCACCGTGAACGTCACCGAAGTATTCGACCACGACTGGATCGCAGCCGCCGAGGAGCCGAACAGCACCGATCCCTGCGAGGATCCGAACCCGTCGCCGGCGATGGTCACCGTCATGCCCGGCTGCCCCACATGCGGCCCGATCGAGCCGACCTCCGGCGTGGCCGCATTCACCTGGTACTGCCACACGCTCACGCTGGCCGGCGCAATGGTGTAGTTGTTCGCGGGATTGTTCCCGCCGCTGCCCGAAGTCACGGTGAGGCTGTTGCCGTTCTGCAAGCCGCCCAGATAATCCGTGTAGGTCCCCGGCGGCAAAGCCGTATACAGACCAGTGATGCTGTACCCCGTGGTGTCGTTCTTGTTGATGGCCACCAGCACCACATCGTTGAAGAATTGCCGCTCGTAGATGTAGACGTCGTTGTTGAGCCAGCGCTGCTTCCAGGTGCCGTAGCCGACAGCATCGTTCGCGGCGCGCAGCCCGGCCAGCTTGGCGATGATCTTGTATGCCGTTGTCCCGGTGTTGAAGCTCGACATCCACACGCGGTTGTACGGGTCATTGCCGCCGTTCGTATTGTTGAACAGGTACTGCTCGTCGCCGTAGAAGATGATAGGAATCCCGCGCCCGGTGAGCAGAAACGCCATGGCCTCCTGCAGACGGTTCTGGTCGTCGTTCAGGGTCAGCAGCCGCGACTCGTCCTGGGAGTCAAAGAACGTCACCAGGTCGTTGGGATAGGTGAAGTTCGAGTTCTCTGTGTTGATGGTCGAATCGATCTCGCTGAAGTTGTTGTTGCTGGCGAAGACGTCGCGGATGGCCGTATTCAGGGGAAAATCCAGCAGCGAAATGCCGCTGTCATTGGCAAACTTATAGCTGTCCGGATAGAGCGGATCGCCGGTGTTGCTCTGGTCCCATTCGCCGTAGAGGAAGCTGGGCGCGTTGTTATATACCGAGTTGGCGAAGCTGTATTCCCATCCCCAGGTCACGTCCTTGACGGCATCGAGCCGGAACGCATCGACGTGATGGCTCTGTAACTGCGATGCCGCGCTCTTCAGGTACGCGTCGATGGTCGCGTTTTCCTGGTTCAGGTCGGTCAGGTCTTCCAGCGTGTAGTACTGGAGCTGGTAGCGGTCGTTGTAGTTGGAGATATCCGGATTGTGGTGGAAGTATCCGTTGGGATCGTTGTTGGCCGCGGCCATGAAGGTTCCGTTGTTGTAGAGCGATCCCATCTCGCCGCAGTTATCCGGATTCGAGTGGTTGTTGGCCTCGTCCACGATCATCTTGATGTTGTTGGAGTGCAGCGCCGCCACCAGGCTATCGAAGGCCGAGAACGAATTCGAGTTATCGCCGAAGTGCTCCTCGATATTCATGAAATCGCGCGCCCAGTAGCCGTGGTACGGCGCGGAGATCCCGCTCGAAGTGCAGTTCAGATTCTCGTTATTGACCACCGGCGAGACCCAGATCGCGGTCGCGCCCATGCCCTTGATGTAAGAAAGCTGATCCTGGATGCCGGCTAAGTCGCCGCCCCAATATGCCTGCCACTGCGTGTGCGTGGAGTCGAACAGCCCCGGACTCTCGGCAGGGTTGTCGTTGGTCGTGTCGCCGTCGTAAAAACGGTCGGTCACGATCTGGTAGATCACTTGTTTCTTGAAGTCCTGGCTGCGGAGGGACACGCCCGCAAGGGCGCACACAGCGGCGGCTGCCGCCGCGACGGCGCGGGGGATGCGCTGCATCGGTTGTCTCCTTCAGTGAGCTGAAGTGTGTGTACAGCTTCGTTCGGTCCAGAAATAGTGATCGCGGCCTCGCCCCGGGGCTCATTTGGCGGAAAAGGGGAAGCGCGCAGCTTAACGCCAAAGACTTTGCGCCCACTTATGTGCGGGTGTCAAGCAGAAACCAGTTACGAAGGTCGCCTGAACCTTCGGCACAGCTTCCCTGACCTAGCAAGTGAATCGATTTGCATCTTGAGTTAGACCGCTTTGCCCTGCCCTTCGAGGCGCGCCTTAGCGCGAAGCGCCGGTCACGATTTCAGACCCCTCAGAACATCACCGACGGCAGCCACGCACCGGCCGGCTGGTTGTAGAGCCCCATCGTCATCAGGGTCATGGGCTGCACGATGCGCAGCCCGTTCGCGAGACACCAGCGCAGCAGCGCCGCGTTTCGCGTGGGCACCAGAATCCCCGGCCCGCCAAATCTCTCTGCCGAGGCAAGCAGCGCCTGCAAGTCCAGGTTTGACTCCGCGGTCGCATGGCCAAAGAACGCCAGTTCCGAGGCATAGCCGGTAATGCGCCCGCCACGCTCGACCACTCGAGCGTTGCCCGCCTCGGTCTCTTGCGCCAAGTCCCCGCCCCGGTCGAACCCGTGCACGCTGCGCGACAGCTCGTTGCACGCATCCAGATCCGCAGCCGTTGCCGGGCGGACTGTGCAGCCCTCCACGCCACGCTCCTGTGTTTTTCCCTGCATACACGCGAGAGGCTCGCGCACATCGAATCCCAGCGACGCATACAACGACATCGAGCGGGTATGGAAAGCGGCCTGCACCAGGCGCAGACCTGCTGCGCCTCGTTCCCCGGCACGGTCCATCACCGCCTTCATCAAGTGTCGGCCCACGCCGGCGTTCTGCGTGTCCGAGTCTACCGTAACCGGCCCCACTCCCCGGATCGGCGATCGCTCATCCATGGCGTTGCTGCCCACAATGCGCCCGTCCACTTCCCCCACCACGGAATAAAAGGCCTCGGGATGAGCGAACACCCATCGGAACATGCCCGTCGTGACCTCGGGCCCGGGAAAGTCGCAGGGAAATCCATGTGCCGCGTTGATGGTAGAAAATGCGTGAAAGCAGATCCGGCCGCATGTCTCCGCGTCTTCCGGCCGCGCTACGCGGATATTTACTACAGGCTGACTCGCTGCAGCCATTCGCGCCTCCCTGGGGAATGTCGAGAGCAGTGTACCAGCGGCCTAGGAGACTGCGCGGGCCGGCTCCTGCCTCGACCGCGTCGCGTACAGATACCACGCCAGCCAGGCCGGAGCTGTCCAGGCATACCAGAAGGAAGTCATGCTGGAGAGCTTGAACAGCTCCCATAACATGACGCCGTCGAGCAAAAGGAACAGCGTGAGCGAAACATTACGGCTTGTGCTCCGAAAAATGGCAGCCAGTACCGCCGGCAACAGCACACACTGATCGCTGATCCACGAATAGGGCGCGCACGCGACCGAGACCAGCATCACCACTTGTCCGTCGCTCATCCAGTCCCAGCGCGCACGGCGCTTCCACGCATACCAGGCCGCCCAGGCACAGCCCGCCGCCTCAGGCAGAAAGCCGATCCATCGTGCCGGGCGGTCCACCACGTACCGCAATCCCATGCCCACCGTCGGCACGAACCAGTCCATCAGCGGGAATGTCGCGGTCATATGCGAGTACTGGGCCCACGAGTGCGGATCGATCGCCACGGATACAGCGCAACTGACCGCCAAGGCCGCAAATGCTCCCGCCAGAATTGAAAAAGTCCTCCGCACAATGCACCAGATCAGCAGCGCGATCGCGAACGGCACGAACAGGTGCGGCTTGAGCGCAAACGGCATCAGAACCGCTCCCGCGAGGAAAGGCCCGGTGCGATGGAACTGAAGAAAGAGCACCAGACACAGGAGGAAAAAGGCGCCGATCTGGCCCGCCATCTGGCACGCCACTACCGGAGCGAAGGCAAGCCCAAGAAGATGAAGCCGCGAATCTGGCCTGCCGAACTGCCTCCAGAGCAGCCAGATGGAAACCAGCACGCAGCCCAGCTCCGCCATCAGCCAGACAATCAATCCCGGTTTAGCTGTTGTCCATCCAAGAGGCCATACAAATTCCAGCGCCACCGGCGGGCTGAAGCAGACGCGCGGCTCAGTCGTCTGCATTCCGTTCTGCCGTTCCATCCGGTAGATGGCAACGAAATCGTACGGATCGGCGTGGTGAGCAAGTTGCTGCCCCGCCGCCCAGTATTCGATGTAGTCGCGCTGCGTGACTTCGGCCGGAGTGAGTCCGAGCACGTAGAGCATTACGACAAAGACACATCCCGCCGCAACAATGCACGCGGCCGCGAGCTTTCGCAGCGCAGTCCCTCTGTTCGGCGGGTCGTCGGAAGAAACCGTGTGCCCAGGCAAAGCTGCTCCTGGGGGAAAAGCCCCGCTTTTGCGATTGTCGCCTTCAGCGAAGCGAAGGTCCTCCGATTGTGTTTCGTCCTTCCCGGGTTCGCCAGCGGTCATTTGGATTCAATATACAGACCGCGAATGCCCATCCTCTGCCTATTCCATCCTGGAATCAGCGAACTCAATCCCCACCCAATGCCAGCTCCCGTTCCAGCCGCTCGTGCAGGCGGCTGCTGAATCCCGCCGGTAATTCGAAGACCCGATCATCGGCCACCAGCACCACCACATTGCGTGTCGAGTCCAGCACCGCCGAGCAGATCTCGCAGGTCTCCAGGTGCCGGTCGATGGTCGCGCGCAGCACCGCCTCCACCTCGCCGTCAATGTACGCCGAGATGTATTGCCAGACGTGTCTGCAATCGATCCTCATCGCTTCCACCCGAAGAAGCCCTTTCGCTTCGCGGCAGCCGGCCGCGCCGCAAACCCCTCCAGCCTGGGCGCCAGCCAACGCTGCAGCAGCGCCCGCGCCCGGTGCAGCCGCACCTTCAGCGCGCCCTCGGTAATGCCCAGAACCGCCGCCGCCTCTTTCCCCTCCATCTCTTCGATGTCTCGCAGGATGACAACGTTACGGTAAATATCCGGCAGCTTAGCAATGGCTTCGCGCAGAATCCCGGCAAGTTCTTTCCGCTCCAGCGCCTCTGCCGGCACCTCGCGCCAGCTTGTCAGGAACGCCGGGGTAAAGTCGCCACCCTGGTCCTCGGCCTCGGCATCCAGCGAGTCTTCCTTCCGCGAGCCGATCTTGCGCAGCCTCCCCAGCCCCTCGTTGCGGGCAATCGAGAGCACCCAGGTCCGGAACTGGGAATCCCCGCGGAAATTCTTCAGGTTCAGGAAGACCTTGATCGCTGTCTCCTGGGCCGCGTCTTCCGCCTCTGCTTCGCTGCCCAGCATCCCCAGCAGCATGACGTAGATCGCCCGCTCGCTTGGCCGGATCAGCGCATGAAACAAGTGCTTCTCCCCGGCCAGGATGCGGCGAATGCACTCGGCCTCCTGCTCCGTTCTGGCGGGCGTGGTCACCGGTCCGCCGTACCCCTCCTCAAAGCTCTTGCCGGCACGCCCCAATGCGGCTCCGGTCTCTTCCGTCTGTTGATTCTACAGGGTGTCTCCAAACGCCCGCCGCCCCAAGAATCCGCAGCGAATCGCCTATATTTGTAATCTTTATCGGATTCTTTGCCAAAAGATGGTACAGTTGGCCGTATATCTGCTTCAGGAGACCCCATGGCAGGCGATATCCAACTCACGTGCAGCGACTGCGGGCAGGAATTTACCTTCACCGCTGCGGATCAAGCGTTTTTCCAGGAAAGAGGCTTCTCGACCCCAAAGCGTTGCAGGGCTTGCCGGATGGCGAAAAAGGCTGACGGCGGCGGCGGGGGCTACCGTTCCTCCTCTTCTCAGGGCACACCCGTTATCTGCTCAGGCTGCGGCCAGCCGACTACCGTGCCGTTCGAGCCTCGCGGTGACCGTCCCGTCTATTGCCGGGATTGCTACCAGAGCCGAAAAGGCAGCGGCGGCGGAGCCCGCATGCGCGCCTGATTCCACCTTCCCGCTGCTTTGCGCAGCAGTCCTGCGCAAGGCAGCTCAGCCGTCCGAGCTTCCCCGGGCCCAGTAGGACGCGAAATTCCTCCGTTCTTTTCAAGCACGACACCACAGCGGCTCGGATTTGTCTCCTTTCCCTCTGGCGTAACTTGATATGCGGGGGCTCGTCCCAAAAATCCAGCTCGATTATGACCGCGACGCTGTCCCTCACTCACCCATCCATCCGCAACGCATTCAAAACCCGGTGGCCGCGAGCCGCCGCGGTCATGCTGCTCGTGCTCGCGGCGTCTGCGGCTTACGCGCAGCCGAATCCTGCTGCAGGCCACGATTGCACGCTGCGCATTCACGTCGACGGCTTCCGCAACACGCGCGGCAACCTGGGCACGATCATTTTCACCTCGCCCGACGGGTGGCCTGAGGACGAGAACAAGTGCCTGCGCCACGGGCCTGCGCCGATCGACAAGTCGACGCGCACCGCAGACGCCGAATGGCGGCTTCCGCCGGGCAACTACGGCGTGGCCGCCATCCACGACGAAAACTCGAATCACAAGCTGGACCGCAACTTCCTCGGCATTCCCAAAGAAGGCTTCGGCTTTGCCAACAACCCGCATGTCGGGCTGAGCGCACCGCCATTCTCGGCCGCGGTGGTGCACGTTGCCTGTCCTGCGACCGCGATCACGATTCACCTGATTTACAAGTAAACAGGCGTGGCATCGACGCCCCATTGGACGGGCTGGAATGGGCTGGAATTCCGCGATGGCGCGCACTGCCGCATTCATGCGGCCTGCACGGAGCAGCGGCGAAAGTGTCTGCGTGAGAATTCGCCTTGCGTGCGGAAAACATACCTCGGGGCTGAAGCCCTCGTCATTTTCTGTGGCACATTTGGCACGACTTCAACAGCTTGTTGAAAAACTCCTCTCGGCGATGGGAAAAGTGTCAGGGCACGACTTCAGTCGTGCCGCACCACGAGCAAATAAAGGACTTGGGCTTTTTAGCCTCTGAGGTTTTTCCCGCCTGACCGGCCAACATCTTCCATTTTTCAGCAAGCTCTTCAAGTCGTGCCCCTTCAAAACAGCGGCTCAAGTCGAGTTCTCACGCAGGCATGCGGCCCGGCTGAAAGCCGTGCCCTGGTTACAAAGCACCCTGTCAAGCGCCGTTGTCCATCACTTGACCGTCTCATTGTTTCTCCCCCGCTTCAAACTGCGTCCATGGTCCCGCGGGCATGTCTTTCAGCACGCCTTTCAGGTAGGCGTACTCCGGATGCTGGGCGAGGAACGGCGCGGCGTAAAAGCTCTCGCCGCAGGGATGGCCGGCATGCGCGATAAGCTCCATCTTGCCGGCCATGTCCGAGTCCGTGACCTTACCCGTGACCGCGCCACCGGGATAATACGGACCCCAGTCCCACTCCGGAATGCCGGTCTTCACTTTGTCTACGTGGCCGCACAGGGTCCGCTCGTCGGCGCCTCCGCGGCCGGTGTAGCTGTCTTCGTGGTCAGCCAGGAACTGCTCGGCCATATCGACGTCGATCTGGCCCTTCGCCTCCGACATTTTCTTCTCCCACTCGACGTGCCGAGCGTTCTCTGAGGCGGCTAGGTTCTTCGCGTCCCACTCCGGCGTCTCTTCTTTGATCAACTGCGGATCGCGGGCGAAGTTCGAGCTGACAAAGTAGCCGTCCCTGGAGCGCCACATGGGCGTGTTCTTCAGCCCCAGTTCCAGGTAGGCAATCTCGCCGGTCTTGCGGTCGCCGATGAGCCAATCGTTGGCGTAGCCGCCGTTGTCGCCCTGGCGCATGATGGCTGCGTACTCGTCAATCGAGGTCGCATACTGCAGCGCCTTGCGCGAACGCACAAACTCGGGAATCCCGTCCGGATTCCAGCCCTCGAACTGGGTGATGGTGGTCTCCGTCACCATCATGCCCGCATCGTTCACGCCAAAGTCGTCTTGACTGGTAATCACGCCCGGCTCGCCATCCATGAGGATGTGGTGTCCCTTCGCCGGCTCTATGTCGAAGATGACCGTCCAGCGCGAACCCTCGGCGTAGCTCGACCAGTTGTTGTGCGCGATGACGATCTTGCCATCCTTCGTGTAGCTGCCGGTGGCGATGAACGCGGAGCAGCGGCCTTCGGGGCGGATCTCGGGAGCGTTCGACGCTTTCTCGCGCTTGTCGAGCCAGGGCACGTAATACTGCGGCAGCTCGATGCCGCCGTTCAAGGCCACGATGTCCCACACGTCCACCTTCACGCCCGCTGCCTGCGCGCCGCGCGCGATCCCCTCCATCTCCTGGCGGTACTCGGCCTCGATGTGCGGCCATAGCTGCGTGCGCGCCGCATCGCGGTAAAAAGCCCAGTCGCGCTTCGTCGAGTGCAGGGTCTCCACCTTGGTCACGTTCAGAAGATCGGCGATCTCGTTAGCCAGCAGCCGGCCGTGCTGATAGCCGATCTGCGCCGGCGTGCCTTCAAGATGCACGTATTTCCAGCCGCCGCGATCGAAGCGGT
>Ga0335074_10017224_pt1 | contig 10183 bp, 7 predicted proteins | sample Lox_Sample_23_FD_206715 | JGI IMG/M metagenome (GOLD analysis project Ga0335074, IMG submission 206715) | Soil microbial communities from Loxahatchee National Wildlife Refuge, Florida, United States - Lox_Sample_2.3 | ecosystem: Environmental > Terrestrial > Soil > Wetlands | place: USA: Florida...
GCCTGGACAACGCATTTTCATTCGAGACGCTCGGCGAATTCGATCGCCGCGTGCGCGAACTGACCGGCCGCGAAAAAGTCGATTACATCGCCGAGCACAAATTCGATGGCCTGAGCCTCTCGCTGCTTTACGAAAAGGGCGCGCTCGTTCGCGGCGTCACGCGCGGCGACGGCACCACCGGCGAAGATGTCACGCCGAATGTGAAAACGATCCGCTCGATTCCGCTGACCATCGATCCCGCGCTCCTGAAAAAGGCCGGAATGCAGCACGGCACGTTCGAAGTGCGCGGCGAAGTGATCATGACGCGCAAAGCATTTCAGGCGCTGAACGAGCAGCAGGCCGACCAGGGCGGGCGGATTTTCGCGAATCCGCGCAACGCCGCCGCCGGAGCCGTCCGCATGCTCGATCCAAAAATCACGGAATCGCGGAAGCTCGATTTCTTCGCGTACTACATTTTGGTGGACGGCCGCGCCGCGAAGAAGCGGCTTTCGGAAGTGCTCGAAACGCTCGCGACGCTCCATTTCAAGGCGAGCGAAGATTGGAAGCTCTGCCACTCGCTCGATGAGGTCGAGCGCTACATCAGCAGTTGGGAATCGAAGCGCGAGAAGCTTGCGTACGAGATCGACGGCATCGTGGTGAAGGTGGACGAAGTTTCTTTGCAGAACGAGCTTGGGTTTACCTCGAAAGCGCCGCGCTGGGCCATCGCCTACAAATATCCCGCGCATCAGGAAACTACGCTGCTCAAGTCGATCGAAGTCAGCGTCGGCCGCACGGGAGTGCTGACGCCGTTCGCGGTGTTCGAGCCGGTGCAGATCGGTGGCGTTACTGTGACGAAATCGACGCTGCACAATCTAGATGAGGTGCGGCGGCTCAACGTTCACGCGGGCGATACGGTGCTTGTCGAGCGCGCGGGCGAGGTGATCCCGCACGTGCTGAAAGTGGTGAAACACGGCGACGAAGAAAAAGAGTTCGAGATGCCGACGAAGTGCCCGGTGTGCGGCATGCGCGTCTATCACACGGAGGGCGAAGTCGCGTACCGCTGCGTGAACGCTTCGTGTCCGGCGCGGCGGCGCGAAATGATTTTGCATTTTGCCGGGCGCCACGCGATGAATATCGACGGGCTGGGCGACAAAATCGTCGAGCAGCTTTTGCAGCACGATCTCGTGAAGGATTTCGCCGATCTCTATAAGCTTGATCTCGAAACGCTGGCGGGGCTCGAGCGCATGGCCGAGAAATCAGCTCAGAATTTATTGGATGAGATCGCCGCGAGCAAGAAAGCGAGTCTCGCGCGGCTGATCTACGCGATCGGGATTCCGTTCGTCGGAGAGCGCACCGCGCAGCTATTGGCGGCCCATTTCGGCTCGATGGAGAAGCTGCGCGACGCGACCGAAGAAGAATTGACCGAAGTCACGGAAGTGGGCCCGAAGATCGCCGAGGGCGTGCGCGAATTTTTCGCCGAGTCGGCGAACCGCAAGCTGGTCGATCACCTGCGCGCCGTCGGCGTGAACATGAAAGAAGAGCGCGCCGCGCTGAAGGACACGCGCTTCGCCGGGATGACGTTCGTCTTCACCGGCACGCTGACGAAGCGCTCGCGCGAAGAGGCCGAAGCGCTGGTCGCCGCGCACGGCGGGAAGGCCGGCTCGTCCGTGAGCAAGAAAACGAACTACGTGGTGGTCGGCGCCGATCCCGGATCGAAATTCGAGAAGGCAAAATCGCTAAAAGTTCCCATCCTCGACGAAGCGCAATTCGACAAACTTCTCTCCGCATGAAATGTCGCGCCCGCGCGCGAAGAAAAATTTTGCAATCGCGCGATCGCGGTTTCGCCACGCAGAACGTGCTCCTAAATGAGCAGTAACACTGCTGCCGAGGGGGGCTTAAACAGCCTTAAATGGCAAAAAAAGGCCGTTTTTTGCGCGATTTTGCGCAATACAGCGAGACGGCCGGCTAGATCCATGTACGACGAACGTAGTTGCGATACTCCTCGCCGAATTTCGCCTCGAGGGCGCGCGCCTCGTTGCGTGTGCGCACTACTTGCAGCGGAATCAAGACCACGAAGACGAGCAGCAGCAGCGGCTGGCTCTCAAAGAGAATCGCCCCCGCAATTCCGATCGAGCCGAAGACATAAATCGGGCTGCGAATCTTTGCATAGAGGCCATGGGTCACAAGAGTTCGGGCCTGGGCCGTCACCGCGAAAGATTCGCCGAGTTGGATGTGAGCGACGAGCCAGAGCGGGAAGCCAACAGCCATCATGCACACGCCGAGAGTCTGCATCCACGTCCAGGGATGCGGCACGTGCGTCCCAAGAAGGTAGGCGAGTGCGGAAAGAAGGAGCGCGAATCCGACAATGCGAGGCGGCACTTTCATCTCGAAACGCTTTCGCTAGCCGGGCGGCGGCGAAAATCGTGCCGCCCGTGCGGTTGAGTATAGCGAACCGGTGGAAAATCGCGAACAAGCGCGCTGAGTGGTCAGGATGGTTTTGGACCTATTGTGTTTGCCAGTATAAACAAGGTGCGCGGCGCGGCATTATCTGATGCATAATGTCGGCTCCCATGCCCTCGGCCATCGGAAAGCGCGTCCTCGCGTTCATTCAGAGCGTCCGCCCGGCCGACCCGGCGCACCTCCTGCTGATGCTTGGCGCGACTTTTCTTTTCATCGCCCACAGTCTGCGCTGGTGGCCGCTCTCAGCAGTCGACCAACGCTCGTGGATGGAGCTCGGCTCGCCGCGAGCGAGGTACGGGGAGTGGGTGGGTGCGGTCGCTATGCTGACGCTGCCGCTTCTTGTGGCGGGTGCGGCTGCCGGCTTCCTATGTCTGATTCCAACTAGAAGGCCTGTTCGTGACCTCGCAACGTTCGTGCTGTTCCCGGCTCTTTTTAGTCTCGTTGCGATTGCGATGGTCGGTTCCTACTGGTTCCAGAATGTGGTCGGTCTCGACGAGGGCGTGGTTGTTCGCTCCGTCATCGACCTCACCGAGGGACACGGGCAAAAAGTCCCGCTGTTGGTGAAGAATCTCGGCCCAGGATTTCAGATCGGCGCGGCGGGATTTGCCTCGGCCGGGATTTTTGCCGCGCTGCTTTTTCTTGGGCGGACGACACTGCCGGTCCGTCTGCGTTTTTCACCCGGTTTCGCCGCGGGGACCGAGCCGCCGGAGGGCGATCGTCCTACCGCCCTTTTCGTATGGATGATGCTTTGCCTGACGCCGCTGGGCTTATTGGTCGAGCAGGCCCTGAATCTGGCGCAATACGGGCTATTTTCCAAATTCGAGTCGTCGCATCCTGGCTTCCTGATAGCGCCGGTCGTCGTCATTTCGGCGGTGTGGCTTTTTCCGCTCATCTTACTCGCGATGGGAAGAGACAGAAGAGAAGCGCTTAGAAGCGCCCTGCGCTTCCCTTCGCTGAAATATCTTGGAATCGCCGCGCTGATCCCTGCCGCGCTTGCTTGCGTCTCACCGCTGGTGTCCTATTTGTTAGCGAGGAATCAGTGGGGCCTGCAGGGTATTGGAAGATACGCTCCTCCGCGCGCAGCAGGGTATTTCGTGCTGCCCGAAGCCATCCTCTTCTGGCGTTTGCTCCCTGCGCTTGTCGAGGAGATTGCGTGGCGCGGCTATTTGCAGCCTCGCTTCGTCCGCAAGTACGGAATCGTTCGCGGAATTTTCTTTGTGGGAATTGTGTGGGGCGCGTTCCATTTTGCCGGCGACTTCGGCACCTACATGAGCGCCAGCCTGGTGATCACGCACATCGTCAATCGGCTGGGTGAAATGGTCGCGCTCAGTTACGTGCTGGGCTGGCTCGCCTTGCGATCGCGTTCTATTGTGCCGTCGGCCGTGGCCCACGGCGTCTTCAACGTATCTGTCGCCGCCGGGTTTCTGAGAGGGCTGCCGATCTGGACGATCGCGCTGGCATGGGGAATTGTCGGATACCTGCTGTTCCGGCACTTCCCGCCGCCGGCAGCCGCGAAGGATGAGACAATCGCCGGCCCCGCGCCGAATCTTGAGGCGGCGACTTAGGCTATAATTGTGGTTGGCGGATGAGCTGGGCGATCGCCGGTCCCTTGCGCGAGCGAGCGGACGGGAGGAAAGTCCGGACTCCAGCTGTGGTGAGCTCGCGAGAGCCGGCCACAGTAGGGCGACGCGCCTGGTAACGCCAGGGGGCTGGGTTGCGAGTTCGCGCTCGCGACCGAGCTACGGAAAGTGCCACAGAAAATTAAACCGCCGGTGAGTTCGCACCTCGGCGGCCGTCCTTCGGCAAAACCGGAGGCAGGCCTCTTTCGGTCGAGCTGATTTGGCAAGGGTGAAAAGGTGGGGTAAGAGCCCACCGCTCCGGCAGCAATGCCGGGGGCACGGAAAACCCCGCGTGGAGCAAGGCCAAATAGGAGGGGAGGGCTGGCCCAGCCCGCATGCACGCCATTTGAAAGAGTGGCGCGCTCTGACCCTCGGGTAGGCTGCTTGAGTCCCGGAGCGATTCGGGACCTAGAGGAATGATCGCCGCGTAGCGCGGGTTGGCGGCTGACGCAAGTCAGCGCGCGACACGCGCGGCGGACAGAATCCGGCTTACAGGCTCATCCGCCAAATTTTCTTCTCTGATCAGTCGATGAATGTGTGCCAGGGCACGAAGACTCCATTCACAGAGGTGTTTGGTGTTGCGTGGAATTGCACAGGACGCTGGGTCTGGGGATCGACCAGGCGATAGATGAAGTTGCTGTGATATATGGCGCGAAACTGGTCTCGGTATCCGACGCACCCAGCAAGGAAGGCTTGGAATTGCCCGGTGTGATTGCGACTAACCTTATTGACCCGCTCAAATCGTGAAGCAGAAAAATGAACGAGACTCTCTTTTCCCGGGAAAAGCAGGAATCCCATATCTGGCTTTCCAACGTAATTATCACCGCTCGCTTCTAGCTGTTTCGCTTTGATCGCCTCAAGGTCTTCAGTAACCATTAAGAACGCGACCGCCATCACGTTTTGCGCTGCGTTCTCGCTATAGTTTCTTACTGTGAGCGAGTACTGCACTGTTGCATTGCCATTGGCGTCAAATTGGACCGGACTGGTTTGTACGCTGCCTGGAGCGTCGGCAATGCCAACCCAGGGACGCACAGAGATGCGGAGGCCCTCCCGAGCATTGCGGAGCGCCTCTTGCGCGGCATCAGCCGATCGCCTCGCTTCGCGCAAGCTATCTTCAGTTGCAATTAGTTGTTGCCGCGCGTAATACGTGTAGAAGATGACCGTGACTGCCGCAACGGCCGTCCACAAGGTGGAGGAAGTGAAAAGACTGTATAGCCACCAGCATGCGTGTTCCATTGCCGCCGTCACCCTTTGTCTTCGTAGTTTGGCCAATGTCGGAGCAGGTTGCGGTCTACCGAGGCCTTGCCGACGTAGCCCTCCAACACGCTTTTGGGATCAATCCGACTTTGTTTAGAAGGTCTTTGAAATCCCAGTCCATCGTTTGCTCCGCCAGATAGCAGTCGTTGACGCAGGCGAGTCTTAGAATCTTGGTCACCGCGCATCGAATTTCGGGATTGTCGCATAAGTAGAATCATTCTTGATACACTGCGCCATAGGCGCACGTGGAGATTTTCTAGACGGGATGGCCACTTCGTGCCAATATCGAATTTGCGAGCAAAAATTGAACTGGATTCGTGGATTTTCTGTCCAATCGTCGGCGAACTCAGGAGCCAGGAACCTGGAGGACGCTCCCCAGCCCATGCGCCAAGAACTCGTGGACTTGTTCTTCGGTCTTGCTGAGCATCATGACGAAGAGGTTCCTTCGGAGCACGTGTACCGAGTCACTTGCCAAAGCCTTGGCATCAGCTCCGCTGGTGTGCCCTACAGCGGCTTTCGATACGCGGCTGGACGGGATATCGGTAGGGTGGAATGGCCGCGAGTCTACGATCTGATTGTGCGTTTGTGGCCCGATTTCGATAGGCAAGCTTTGGGCAATCAATTTCGAGAAGGTGTCAATCGAATCCTAGCAGCCTACGGAGTGGCGTGGGAATTAGAGGAAGACGGTCGTGTTTCGCGCGTGCTACCGGTCGAGGCGCATGCACGGATAGCTGCCGCCTTCGCGGAGCTTAGCGCTGCTCGTTACTCGCCGGCTTTGACTTTGTTCAACTCGGCGAGAAATGCATACGACGACCGGCCGCGCCGTGACCGGGATGCGTGCGCCAACATTTTCGATGCATTGGAGTCAGCAGCGAAGGAGAAGTACGGGATGCCGAGCGCCACTTTTGGACAGGTCGTATACCAGATACGACAAAGCGGCCCACTAAATTCGGAGGTCCGTGCCTTGTTGGGCGGATTAAATGATCTGCGAAACCGCAATTTCGGCCACGGAATGACGGCACCATTCGGCCTCACCGGACCTGAAGTAGATTTCGCTTACCTCGCTTGCATTGGAGCAATCCTACTACTGGTGCGAATGCCGTGAATACCAAGCTCCGTAAGATGGGCCTCACGATCTTATGGCTGGCCGTTGCTAGCACGTGGGCCTGGGCTCAAACGGCGACACCAGCAAGAGCAGTCAAGGTTTACGTACAAGGTGACACCAGTCGGCTGCCTGACTTCGTTCAACAGTGTGAGCGAGAGTTTTCAAACCACGGTCTGAAGTTCGAACTGGTACGGTTCGATGGCGGCTTTGACTACAACGTAGTCATCGCACAGGAATCCTCGCTTGGTGGAGCGGCCGCATCGGTAATCGTCCTAGACCGAAAAGGCTTACTCGTGGCGTCCGTAGTGCGCTCTGGGCGAGTTTCGGGGAGGGGCGCATTTAACGCAACCGCCAAAGAGCTCGCCAAAAAACTCGCCGTTCTGGCTCCGAATTGAATCCGAAAGGGCTCGCACTTCCGCCCCGCCAGCTGGGCACGGTGCGAAACCGAAGATGCCGCGCTTAAGGCCGTAGCGACTTCAGATTGGCGGAGGATCGCGGCGATAGACAGGGTCAGTGGATCGGAAAGCAAGAGGAAGGGCCCCCGGAGAAAACCCACCCACCTGAAAGTGGCCCTTCGACAGGCTCAGGACACACGCTCAAAAACCGAGGATGGGGCCCCGGAAAATCAAGTGCAAAGACGAACGGCAGGGGGCTGAAACTCGGGATTTTGGCGCGATTTTTCGCCGGGCTGGTAGCCTGTCTGCCGATAGGCAGGCCTCGCGCTTCCACGGGGCCTACGTAGGCAACAACAGATAAACCCAAGATGCCGGGCTAGAAGGACGCCTTCCTCTGTCAGGGCAAGCCAGCGCTACGTTTAGTTCTTCGGGCGAAAAGGCTCACCGCAGAGATGGCGGTGAGCTACGTAACGAAGCGGAACGGCGAGCGAAAGAGCGCAGGCAGAATTGCCTGTGCCACTGACAGGCCACGGCTGACTGTCGTGTATTGACATTGTGTATACACGCGGGTACGCTCGTTGTGGAGCGGGGGATTGCGATGCACACCACCGACAAACGAGCGCGCGGCCGGCGCGGCGTTACGATCAACCTGCGCGCCGATCATGCCAAGCGGGCGCTGATCGACCGGGCGGCGGAAAAGGTTGGAAAGAACCGCTCGGAATTCATGCTCGAGGCGGCCTGCCGGCAGGCGACCGAGGTGTTGCTGGACCAGCGGCTGTTCGTCCTCGATGAGAAAGCGTACAAGCGTTTCGCAAAGGCTCTCGATGCGCCGCCCGCGGAGAACAAGCGGCTGAGGCGCCTCCTCGCGTCGAAAGCGCCGTGGGATTGACGAGCCGCGCCGTGCCAGAGATCGGCGCGCCCGAACATTTAACATCCTCGCACGATCTGTCCTCCTTCGACTGCGGGATTCCTGCACTCGACGATTGGCTCCGAAAAAGAGCGTTGGCGAACGAGGCATCGGGCGCATCGCGGACGTATGTGGTGTGCGACACGGGGAAGGTGGTGGGCTACTACGCGCTGGCCAGCGGAGGCGTGACGCTCAGCGCGGCGCCGGGACGAGTTCGCCGCAACATGCCCGACCCGCTGCCGGTGATGATCCTGGCGCGCCTGGCGGTCGACTACAGCTGGCAGGGCCGCAGTCTTGGGCGCAGCCTCCTGCACGATGCGGTCTTGCGTACGCTGCAGGCCGCGGAAATCGCCGGCATCCGGGCGATCCTCGTGCACGCAATCTCGGAAGAGGCCAAGTGGTTCTACGAGCGGCACGGCTTCGCTGCCTCGCTGGTCGATCCGATGACGCTGATGGTCACGATCGCGGATGCGCGAAAGGCGCTGCCCGCGAAGTGAATGGCGTCGACGCCCCGGAATGACCAGGTTTTCGTCCTCGCCCAAATCTGCACCGAAGGACAGGTGATGTTTCTCGCCGAATCTGCCAGCATGTGTTTGGCGTATGTGTGGCCCGCTTCCTTGAAGGAGGCTGGAGGCTCTTTGAAAATTCAGGACAGGGCGGTTCAAGAAACCCGCGATCGGCGCACGTCCGCAAAAATCTTCGCGCTGCGAGCCTCAATTTCTAATCGACATTTGGCGATTAGAAATCGCCGCAAGTCGATGAAAATACACGAAGGCGTATCATTCTAATCGACACAGTAACAGGAGGTCGCCCAAGCGCTTTTGCGCTCGATTTCTTGGCGGCTCACAACCCTGTGGCAGCGCCCCTGCGAAAGAAAAACCCGCCCACCTGAAAGGTGGCCGCTACGAAAGCGAACGCGAAGATGCCGCGCTGCCCTTCCTTCGTCAGCGCAGGCCGGCGCTACGTGGTTGCCCTGGCGCTTTAAGAGTAGGCGTGGCGCTGCATTTCGGTGGGTGCTGGTTCGCCGGCGAAGGCTTGGGGCAGGATTGGTTCGAAGCGCGGCGCGGTGATTTCCAGGACCGCGAAAGCTTGATTCAGATTTCGGACGACGTGAAGATTGGGCCGCGTTGCTCTTCCGAGCAACTGAAACAGACGCGCCAGCGCGAGAATCGCGGAGTTTGGGGCGACGACTACGCGAGGGCGCGAAAAGACGGGATCGGCAGGCGGCAACGCCGCTATTTCACGGATCGTGTTGGGCGTGGCGTGAACACGAGTGACTCCGGAGAAATCGGCGATGCTGCCCCGGAATTCTGTCGCCAGCAGGGCGGCTGCGGCCGAGGCTCGGTAAAAATCCTTGATCGATTCGGACGTAAGCGGCCCGTGGAATTTGGCTTGAAAGATCTTGTTCTCGAGGTCGATCTCAAAGCGAAAGAGTGCGTGGCTATTTACTTCGTTGCGGACGCGATCGGCTAAGTCGAAGCTGCAAAACCTCTCTCCCCTGCAGACAGCTTCTACCGAGGGCAGGAGTTCCCGGGCGGCGCTTGTCTTCACGACGTAGCCTGAGATTCCGAGGCTCAGAGTCTCTTGAACGAGACTGGAATCGGATTCGTAGTTCATGAGCAGGATCTTGGATTCGGGCGCGTGCTCGCGAATCTGGCGAGCCGCGTCGATCCCGTTCATCTTCGGGAGGCCGGCGTCCAAGAGAATCAAGTGCGGTTTGAGTTCAACGGCTTTCTGGACGGCTTCCAGGCCGTCCGAAGCCTCGCCGATTACCTGAAACTCAGGCCTTTGTCCCAGGATGAAACGGATGGATCGGCGGAACAGCTCGAAATCATCGACCACGAGTATTCTGAATGGTTGCATTTTCTCCCTGGGGAAAACTGCCCGGTGCGTTTGCGATCCGGCCACGATGAGTGGGCGGAAGTGTCGCCTCAGATCCCGCTGCACATTGACTGCGGCAGAGCCATCACCCCTCCAAATTGAATGACATGGCGGGCACCGAGCGCAAGCCGATAATCGGCCGGAGGAAGCCGAACTGTTAACTCTCGGGGCGCGGCCGCCAGCGCTACAAATTCGGGGACGCGAATTACCTTGGCGCGGAGGGCGCGGGGCGCGGAGGCAGGGTGCCACCTTCGGCGAGAATCTTCATGTTTTTGAGGGCGTTCATGAACCGCGTTCTTCTGTTGGCTATGTCGGCATCGCGCGCTGCGTCATCGGGGAGCATGGAGTTGTCGAAAAGCAGCGTGTAGACGAGCTTGGACGTGGTTGCGGTGACTGGGCGGGCTTCGAGTGTGCCGTGATAGAGGTTGTAAGGTTGGCCTTCGCGAACGGGCTGCGTGTAGGTGTACGAAAGCTCCGTTTTGCCGACCAAGACTTCGTTGCCGATCGACCGGACGGCGCCAACTTCTCCGTCTGTTCCCGAAAGAATCGTGCAGGGCACCTGAAACCATTCGGCGATGTC
>Ga0335074_10017225_pt1 | contig 10183 bp, 10 predicted proteins | sample Lox_Sample_23_FD_206715 | JGI IMG/M metagenome (GOLD analysis project Ga0335074, IMG submission 206715) | Soil microbial communities from Loxahatchee National Wildlife Refuge, Florida, United States - Lox_Sample_2.3 | ecosystem: Environmental > Terrestrial > Soil > Wetlands | place: USA...
ACCTCCATGCCCGGCCCCAGGAAGTAACGGGCGGTCTCGGGGTTGTCGGCGAGGATCTCCGGTTCGCACGCGTCGAGCCAGAACGCCCGGATGCCGTAGCGGCGATAACCATCGGTCACCTTTTGCCAGACGTAGCGGCGTGCTGCCGGGTTCGTTGCATCGTAGAAGCGCATGAACGCCTGGCCGTCGGTGCCCTTGTCCCAGAAGGCCAGGTGGAGCGGGGGCAGGCTGGCGGTGCTCCCCACCAGGAAGCCCTCCCGCTCCATCTCCGCGTAGTTGTCGCAGTTCGGGTTGACCGTCGGCCAGATCGAGACCAGCAACTCGACTCCGAGCTCACGTAGCTGGTCGACCATCGCCTGAGGATCCGGCCATTCGGCCGGGTCGAACCTCCACTCGCCCTGGCGGGTCCAGTGGAAGTAGTCGCAGACGATCACGGAGAGCGGAAGGCGGCGCCGACTGTACTCGCGCGCGACCTCGAGCAGCTCTTGCTGACTCCGGTAGCGCAGCTTCGACTGCCAGAATCCGGAAGCCCACTCCGGCAGCATCGGCGGTAGCCCCGTCACCCGCGCGTACTGGCTGACGACGTCGCCAGGGGCCGGGCCGGCCGTCACCCAGTAGTCGACCTGCCGAGCGGCATCGGCAACCCACCGCGTCCCGTTCGCCGCCAGCTCCACGCGGCCGACGCCCGGCATGTTCCACAGAAAGCCGTAGCCGCGGCTGGAGAGCGCGAACGGCACCGAGACCTCGGTGTTGCGCTGGACAAGCTCGACGACCGCTCCTTTCTGGTCCAGCAGGCCGTGCTGGTGCTGCCCGAGGCCGTAGAAATGCTCGTCCGGGTCGGCATCGAACATGACGTCGCAGGCATAGAGGTCGCCTCCCACCCGGCGGTAGCGGCGCTGCGCGGGGGAGGTGAAGTGCGGACGGCTCTCGGCGAGGAGCGGCATCCCGTCCGCCCGAAGGAATCGCAAGAGCGGCGGAAAGGGGACGAACCGACCCTCGCCGTTCTGGACCACCTCGACGATGAGATCGCCGTTGGATACGCGGGCCCGACCGTCACCGATCTCGACCCGGGCGGTCCGCACTTCGTCTTCGAGCAAGGCGCTCCATGGCGTCTCGGTGACGGATGCGCCGAGGGCCGCCCGTACGCGGATGCCGCTCACCCCCCAGGCGTCTACCTGAAGGACCTCACCACCAGACCGCACAACGAGACCGGTCTCGCTAGCGGCAAAGGTGGCCACGTTCTGTCCCTCGGCTCGGGAGCTTGCGAACCGCTTCGCTCCTGCTGTGCAGATAGACTGCCGGACGAGCACATAAGCCGTTCCAGTCGTCAACCGAAGCGCTTCGCGAAGCGCTTCGCAAACCTATCCAACACACCTTGCGGGAGTCAAGAGAACACCGTGAGACAATCGGGTCAGATGACACCGTCGAAGCCTGCCACGATGGCGCAGATCGCCGAGCGCGCCGGCGTCGCCCTGAGCACCGTCTCGTACGTCCTGAGCGGCAAAAGGGTGGTCTCCCCGCTGATGCGCGAGCGTGTCCTGGCTGCCGTCGAGGAGCTCGACTATCGCCCGCACGGACCTGCACGCGCGCTCGCGAGCGGGGCGTCGCACACGATCGCCCTGTTCCTGCCCTCGCCGCAGTGGCAGCTTCTGCCGGTGCAGCAGACGTTCGTCGCAGGCGCGACTGCGGCGACGAGCGCGAGCGACTACTCGCTGCTCCTCTCGACGGCCGCCACCGACCCGGAGGCGGTCGCCAGGGTGGTCGCCACCGGACGCGCGGACGGCGTGATCCTGATGGAGACGCTCGTGCACGACGCCCGGGTCGAGCGCCTGCAGGCGGACGGACATCCGTTTGTGCTCATCGGGCGTACGCACGACATGACCGGGATCAGCTACGTGGACATGGACTTTGGCGACGCGGTCGAGACGAGCCTCGCGCATCTCGCCCGGCTCGGACATACGCGGGTCGCACTGTTCAACTTCCCGCCCGACCTGATCGAGGCAGGCTACACCTCGTCGCTGATCGCGCGGGACGTCTTCGAGCGACGCGCACCCGACTTCGGCATCGACGGCATCCACATTCCGTGCTCCCACGAACCGCGCGAGGCGTTCGCGGTCGCTGCGCGGCTGCTGCGGTCGGAGCCGGAGTGCACGGCCGCCATCACGACCGGCTGGCAGTTCACAGGACTGCTCAGCGCGCTGCGGGCGGCCGATCTCCACGTCCCTGACGATTTCTCGATCGTGTCGGTGATCGCCGCGCAGTTCGCGGAGATGCTGACGCCCTCCCTCACAGGCGTCGAATGGCCCGCCTTCGAAGCGGGCCGGCTGGCGGCGGAGATGCTGATTGAGCGGCTCACGGGGCAGAACACACCGCCTCGTCAGCAGCTGTTCCCGGCGAAGCTCGTGATCAGGGAATCAACCGGGCCCGCGCGAACACGCCGAAGTCGCGTCGCGGGATGAAACCCGGGGCGATCAGCGGCACGTGTCCCGGATTGGGTTCGGCGATATCGGCCAGCAGCCGCGTGTCCAGGTCCGCTGCGATGACGCTGCCTGCTGCTCCGACCTGAGTGCTCAGCCAGCGGGCGAGTGAGCCGTGGCCTGTCCCGGCGTCCAGGCACCGCCAGCCCTCGCGATGACCGTGTGGTCGGGCTCGGGCGGCACGAAGCCGGGCATGTCCTGCAGGTTCGGGTGCACGACCGGGTGCAGCCGGTTCTCGGCGAAGGCCTCGTGGTCGTCCTCGGACCGCCAGACATCGACGTAGCACAGCCCGGACTCGGCGCGCCAGGCCAGGTGACCGATCAGGCTGGCTGTGCATACATCACCTGTCGCAGGGCCAGAGTGACCTCATCCGGTATCACTCGTGATACCATAGTCGGCATGGCGATGACCCTGAGGCTTGCGGGCGATGAGACCGAGGCGCTGCGCCGCCGCGCCGAGCTGGAGCACCGGTCCATGCAGGAAGTGGCCCGGCAGGCGATCCGCGAGTATGTGGAGAACCGCAGCCGCGCCGACCTGCTCGAACAGGTCCTCGACGAGGAACTGCCCCGCTACGCAGAGGCCCTGGAGCGCCTCGGTCAGTGATCTACCTGACACTGCCCGAGCTGCTGCACGTCGCAGACCGGGCACTCGGAACCGGCTATGCGGTACGCGACTACGGGCTGCTGGAAGCCGCCCTGGCCCGCCCGCAGGCGACCGCATTCGGCAAGGACGCCTACCCGGACCTGGACACCAAGGCCGCCGCCCTGCTGCACTCCATCGCCCGCAACCACGCCCTCATCGACGGCAACAAACGGCTCGCGCTCGCCGCGGTCATCGCGTTCTACGGCCTCAACGGCCGCCGGCTCACCCTGACCAATGACCAGGCCTACGACCTGGTAATGAGCGTTGCTGCCGGACAACTCGACGACGTCGACACCATTGCGGCCGTCCTCGAACGCGGCATGCAGCCCCGCAGATAAGCAACAGCGATTCCGGCGGAGACGCAAAGGCGACCCTCGTGAGCAAAGCCCAGATCGCCGGATAGGGCGCGCCTAGGACTTGTGCTGACTGCCCGGCCTGGGATGCGCAGATCAGACTATTCTGGCGTCCCTTCGGTTGAGCAGGCCCTGACCTCAAGCCCTGCGATTCAGCTCAGGGTAGGGCGGTCAGGTCAGGTCGTCTCTAGCGCGGCGGCAAGCCGGTCCAGGGTCGCTTAGCCCGCCTGGCTGTTGTCCTTGAGCGCACCCCAGCCGTGCCAGCCGTCAACGGCGATCCAGGCGCTGACCCGGCGACGGTCGCGCCGCGGGTACGGCCTGCCGATGTACTGCGCGGATAGGCGGTCGATGTCGGCCAGGCCCGTGTCTTCACGCATCTCGTCGACGTGGCCGATGAGGCTGACGTGAGTGTGCCAGCCGTCACTATCGAGCACGTCGAGGGCGACCCGGGGATCGTTGCGCATGTGCTCCAGCCGCTCTCGGGCTTCATCCATGTTCACCAGCACCCCGCCGTCGTCCCACAGATACCAGGTGGCCGTGGCTACCGGCTGGCCGTCCCGCCGCAGGGTGGTGATGACCGCCGGATTCGGCTTGCGCAGCGTGGCCACCGCGGCCTCACCTGCATCAAGTTGACTAGACTAAACTTAGTCCGAAATGTACCATGACGTACGTGACCGTAAACGTCAACATCCATGAGGCGAAGACCCACCTGTCGCGGCTGCTGGAACGGGTCGCAGCGGGCGAGCGGGTAGTGATCTCGAAGGCCGGCACCCCGATCGCGGACCTGGTGCCGCATCAGGCGGCGACCGTGGCGTTCGGCGGCCTGAGGGGCGAGGTCGTCTACAGCGATGAGGCGTTCGGCCTTGATCCGGATATCCAGCAGATGTTCTACGGCTCGGATCCCGACCGGCCGGGCGGATCTGGCGAATCCGGCGACCTTAGCCAGACGGACGGCGATGCTGCTTCTTGACGGCCAAGCGCTGCTGTGGCTGCTGGATGACAACCCGCGCCTCGGCCCTCTCGCCCGTCAGGCGATCACCTCCGCACAAGGGGTATACGTATCGGCGGCGACCGTATGGGAGTTGACCATCAAGACCATGCTCGGGGAGCTGTCCGTCCCGGACGACTTCGGCAAGCGGCTCACCGCGCAGGGCCTTGCGCTGCTGAGCATCACCGCCGAGCACGCGGAGGCGATCCGGGACTTTCCTGAGCTGGTCAGGCACGACCCGTTCGACCGCCTGCTCGTGGCGCAAGCCTCCCGCACGGGACTCCGGCTGCTCACCGCCGACCAGATCCTGCTGGCCCTGGGCCGAGACTTCATCATCGACGCCGGGCGGTGATGGCCGCAGCTCCGAACCGAGAGCATGGAGAATCGGAGCCTGGGCCGTGGTCGGATCAGCGTGCCTGTGGTCGCCGCCGTGGTTCGGACCACAGGAGCGGGCCTACGTGCAGCGCTTGGCTACTGCTTAGGCCGCCACCGAGAACAAGGGCTCGCCGAGCAGTGCGGTGTCTACCTCGATGCCGAGACCAGGGCCCGCGGGGGCAGAACCGCGGCCGTTGACCGACCGCGGCCGGTACCCGGCCACGTGACCGTCGGTCCAGTCGTTCATGAACGACGTCATCAGCAGGCTCTCCGGACGGGTGCTCGCGGCCAGGTGGCTGACGGCGGCCGTGATCAGGTCACCACCCCACATGTCCTCCAGGGAGACCGTGAGGTTCAGCTCCTGCATCACGTCCCGCATCAGGGCGGCGCCGGTGATACCGCCGACCCGGCTGATCTTGATGTTGATCGAGGAGGCGCCGGCCGACCGCTTGGCCTCGTAGACGTCGGACAGGGTGACGACCGACTCGTCCAGGACGAGCGGAAGCCCGCTGTCACGGGCGGCGAGGGCGCAGTCCTCGGTGGTCCGGCACGGCTGCTCGATGAAGACGGGAAGATCCGCCATGGAGTTCATCGCGATGCGGGCGTCGAGCAGGCTCCAGCCGCCGTTCGAATCGGCGATCACGATCGTGTCGTCGGTGACCGTCTCCACCACGGCCCGCGTGCGGGCCGCATCGTCGCGCGGTCTGTTGCCGACCTTCAGCTGGAACCGATTGATCCCGGCCGCGATGCGGCGTTCCACAAACGAGGCCATCGACTCCGGCGAGCCCAGCGGCACGGCCTCGTAGAGGGGGAAGTCCTTCTGGAGCACGCCGCCGAGGAGCGCGGCGATCGGCAATCCGGCGGCCTTGCCACGCAGGTCCCAGCAGGCCATGTCGACGGCGCTCTTCGCGTACTGATGCCCCATGAGCGTTGCGTCCATGGTGCGCCGGAAGCCGGAGACGTTCGTCGGGTCGAGCCCGAGGAGAGACGGGGCGAGGAACCGCAGTGCGGTGCGAACGCCCTCGGCGAACGTGGGCAAGTAGGTCGACCCGAGCGGCGTGATCTCGCCCCAGCCGTCCAGGCCCTCGTCGGTACGCAACCGTACGAGCGTGCCGATTTGCGACGCCGCGGCACGGCCGCCTGACATGACGTACTTGCCGTGCGCATACCTGAGCTCGTAGCCGAAACAGTCCAGCCCGACCAGCTTCACGCCATGATCCCGTCTTTCACCATCACGCCGCCCATCACGATCCAGCCGGGTGCGCCGACGCGATGATCAAGAACGGATGCTACCGGAGCGCACGCGCTGATTTCGGCGCCCCGCCCCGGTCAATACCGGTGAACCGTCTCCCGCGATAAGGAGCCACCGTGACAGCTCAGCAACTATCCGGAACCCCGGCGTTGGTCACCGACGCGAGCCGTGGCTCCGGCCACGGCAACGGGCAGGCTGACACCAGCGAAAAGGCATCGGGGATCGGGTCCCGGTGGACAACCCGCCGTACGTATTCACCGGATGGCTGCTGGAGGCCGATCCCGGGCCCGACGTGCTGAGCTGGGGTGACGCCCGGATCGGCAACATCATCTACGCCGGCTTCGAGCCCGCGGCGGTCCTCGACTGGGAGATGGCCGCGCTCGGTCCCCGCGAACTGGACGTGAGCTGGAACTGCTCGCCGGCACCTACCGATGGGACTGAACGTTATGCCTATTATGCTGGCCGACCGCGACGACGGCGCCCTCGCGCCCATCCAGCCCTCCGGTGACCTGCCGAACATCCCGCCCGGCTTCGACCTCACCGATCCTGACACCTGCGCGACCGGGATGCCGGACGAGGAGCTGGGTGAGATGCGCCGCACGGCCCCGGTCTGGTGGGTCGCGCAGCGCCGCGGCTCCGCGGGGTTCGATGACGAGGGGTACTGGACCATCACCCGGCACGCCGACATCCTGGCCGTCTCCAAGACCCCGGACGTGTACTCGTCCCGGGAGAACTGCGCGCTGATCCGCCACCCGGAGGGCACGCCCCGCGAGGCCATCGACGTCCAACAGATCATGCTGCTCAACATGGACCCGCCCGAGCACACCAAGCTGCGCGGCCTCGTCTCCCGCGGCTTCACCCCCCGGGCCATCGGCAGCCTGCGCCAGGCCCTGGCCGAACGCGCGCGGCACATCGTGGCCGCCGCGCTCGAATCCGGCACCGGCGACTTCGTGGCCGATATCGCGTCCGAGCTGCCGCTGCAGGCGATCAGCGAGCTGCTCGGCGTGCCGCAGGCGGACCGGGACAAGATCTTCTCCTGGTCGAACCGGATGATGGGCTTCGACGAGCCCGGCTCGGACGACGTCGACGACCAGATGGTCGCGGCGACCGAGATGCTCGGCTACAGCCTGGCCATGGCCCAGGAGCGGCGGGCCTGCCCCCGGCACGACATCGTCACCAGGCTGATCAGCGCCGAGGTCGACGGGAACCGGCTGTCCGACGACGAGTTCGGCTTCTTCGTGCTGATGCTGGCCGTGGCGGGCAACGAGACCACCCGCAACGCCATCGCGCACGGGATGCTCGCCTTCCTGCACCACCCGGACCAGTGGGAGCTGTTCAAGGCCGTGCGTCCGGACACCGCCGCGGACGAGATCGTCCGGTGGGCCACCCCGGTCATGGCGTTCCAGCGGACCGCGACCCGGGACACCGTCCTGGGCGGGCAGCACATCCGGGCAGGCCAGCGGGTCGGGCTGTTCTACCGGTCGGCCAACTTCGACGAGGAGGTCTTCGACCACCCCGAGCGGTTCGACATCCGGCGCAGCCCCAATCCTCATCTCGGCTACGGGGGCTACGGCACGCACTACTGCCTGGGCGCGAACCTGGCCAAGCTGGAGATCGAGCTGATCTTCAACGCGATCGCCGACGCCATGCCCGACATCGCCAAGGCCGGCGAGGAGGTCCGGCTGCGCTCCGGCTGGATCAACGGCATCAAGCGCCTGCCGGTCAGCTACCGCGGCTGAACTCAGCCGCGGGGTGGCGCGCTCCGGGCTCTGCGGGGGTGATACCACCGGCCGTTCGGCACAAAGAATTTCAATGAACCGAACGAGCGGTGGCGAGAGCCCTGCGTACGGCCGGCGAGCAGCCAGCGTCGCCCGTATCGCGGTCACAGCGGCAGCTCGACGACGGTCGGTCCGGTCTTGGCGTACGCGGCGGCCAGCGCCGTGCGGAGTCCCTCGATGGTCTGGGCCCGGCTGGCCTCCACGCCCAGGCTGGTCGCCAGCCGCACCCAGTCGACGACCGGGTCGGTCAGGTCAAGCAGGGACGATGCCTTCGGGCCCGCTCCGCTGGCGCCGACGCCGGCCATCTCGTTCCGCAGGATCTGGTACCGGTGGTTGGCGAAGACCAGGACGACCACGTTGAGGTTCTCGCGTGCGATCGTCCACAGCGACTGCGGCGAATACAGACCGCTTCCGTCGCTCTCGAGCACGACCACCTGGCGGTCCGGGCAGGCGATCGCCGCGCCGATGGCGTTGGGCAGCGCGAAGCCGATCGAGCCTCCGGTCGGCAGGATCCAGTCGTGCGGCGCGGAGGCGCGGGTGTCGCCCAGGAACGTCCGACCCGAGGTGATCGACTCGTCGATGACGATGGCCTGCTCCGGTAGCGTCTCGCCGAGCACGGCACCGATGCTGGCCGGGGTCAGCGGACCGCTCGCCGGGCCGCTGGGCGGGCCGGCGGGCGCGACGGGCGGCTGTACCGCAGTGGCGCCGAGCGCCTCGGCCAGCGCCCCGAGCGCGTAGACGAGGTCCTGGTCGGCCCGCGCGAGCTCGTGGATCCTGGTGCCGGGCTGATACAGCAGGCTCGGCTGGCCTGGGTAGGCGAAGAACGCCGTCGGTGGCCTGGCGCCGACGAGAATGATGTTGCTGAAGTCCTTGAGCATGCCGATCGCCTGGTCGATGGGGTACGGGATCCGCGTGACTTCGACGCGCCCGGCGCCGCGGCTGATCCGGGGCGTATGGGTCTGCGCGAAGAGCCGGACGCCGGATACGGCGGCGATCTGGCCGGCGAGCCGTAGGGGGATTTCCCTGGTCGCGCGGCTCGCGAGGACGATGGCCGTCGGCTCACCTGACGCCACGATCCGGCGGGCCGCCTCGACGGCCTCCTGGCCGGGACGGGACGGGAGCGATGGGCAGGCCGGCGTCAGGCCTTCTGCCGTCTCGGCGGGGACGGTACTCCACGCGGCGTCGGCGGGAAGGATGAGCGAGGCGATGCGTCCCGGAGCCGACGATGCCGCGGCCACGGCGGCGGCGCCATCCACGGCCAGGCTCCGCGCGTTGGGCGACGTCCTGACCCAGTGGCTGAAGGGACGTGCGGTGCCTTCAATGTCCGAGGTGAGGGGAGCATCGTAGTGCCGGTGATACGTCGCGTGATCGCCGATGATGTTCACGACGGGCGACTGGGCGCGCATCGCGTTGTGCAGGTTGGATAGCCCGTTGGCCAGGCCGGGGCCCAGGTGCAGGAGAGTGCACGCGGGGCGGTCGAGCATCCGGGCGTACCCGTCGGCGGCCCCCGTCACGGTTCCCTCGAAGAGCCCGAGGATGCAGCGCAAGCCGTCGACCCGGTCCAGCGCGTCGACGAAGTGCATCTCGGAGGTCCCCGGGTTGGCGAAACACACGTCAACGCCGCTGGCCACGAGCGTCCTGAGCAGGATCTCGGCACCTGTCAGCACGCGATTCCCGGCAGCTGCGCCGACTTCGATACCGCCAGCCTGCAACGACAAGTGGACTCCTTCTCGCTAGTCTTGCTATTCGCCCAGTATGGTCGTATCGCAGACCAGGGCGCTGTTGGCGGTGAGGCGGTGCCCGACGGAACCATGGCCTACCAGCTGTGGGATCCGGCCGCCCCGCAGGCCAGTCACACCTGTGACGCGGTGATCGCGGCGAGCACCACCCAGATCGCCTGGACGCCGCCGTGTGCCGCACGCTGCCGGGTACAGGCGGTGAACCCGGCCACCGGACGGCAGGTAACGGCCGATCTACCCGAAGGCAGGTCGGCGGCCAGCGCAGCCTTCGGCCCCGATGGCCGCTTCCTGGCGGTCGAAGTGAGCTACAGCAACGAGGCGGCCTGCCGCCCCGGTGCCGCCCGGCTGGCCGTCGCCGGTGTGAGGCCGGTGCGGAGCCCTGCCTCCCTGGTCATCGGGCAGTACGCCCGCTAGCCCCGGGTGCAGACCAGGGTCTTCCACCGGCGCGATACACGGGCTCGGGGCGCGACGCTGAGGAGGTACCGATGGCGGGAAGGAGCAACGGCCGTGGACTACAAGCTCGAAGTTGTCGTGGTACCGGTGTCGGACGTGGACCGGGCCAAGGAGTTCTACACCGGA
>Ga0335074_10017230_pt1 | contig 10182 bp, 8 predicted proteins | sample Lox_Sample_23_FD_206715 | JGI IMG/M metagenome (GOLD analysis project Ga0335074, IMG submission 206715) | Soil microbial communities from Loxahatchee National Wildlife Refuge, Florida, United States - Lox_Sample_2.3 | ecosystem: Environmental > Terrestrial > Soil > Wetlands | place: USA: Florida...
GTTCTCCCTGCTTGAGTGCTCTTGAGCGGTCTTGCCCCGCCATGTAGCACCAAGTTAGCATCTATTGGATCCATGGATCCATCCCAGATGAGGCGCGGATCGAGGGGAGAGCGACGATGGAGCCCGACCATCGCAGGCTGGACCAGGCTCGCCAGCGATCCGCCGAAGCTCGCCAGCGATCCGCCGAAGCTCGCCAGCGATCCGCCGAAGCGGGAAACCACCTCGTCGACGAATTCCTGGCCGGGCGGCTGACCCGCCGCGAGCTCCTGAGGCGTGGGACCGTCGCCGGATTGTCGTTGCCGGTCCTTGGGGCGATCCTCGCCGCGTGCAGTTCGTCAAGCACTACCAGCACCACCGCGGTGCGACCCAAACGAGGGGGGACCCTCAAGGCTGGACTGACTGGCGGAGGCAGCTCGGACACTCTGGACGCGGACAACGGCCTTGTTGACCTCGACTTCGCCCGCGTCATTCAGCTCTACGACCCGCTCGTGAACATCAGCCTCAGCGGGGGCTTGGCGCTGCAGCTTGCCGAGTCGGTCGAGCCCAACGCCGACGCCACCGAATGGACCATTCGCCTCCGGCCCGACGTCACCTTTCACAACGGCAAGAGCCTGACGTCTGAGGACGTGATCTTTACCTTCCAGCGAATCCTCAACCCGAAGCTCCCTCTCGCCGCCGCCTCCTCGCTTGCGGCGATCGACATTGCGAACGCCCGGGTGCTCGATCCGCTCACCGTTCGCCTTCCCTGCCGGAGCCCCTTTTCAACCCTGCTGCAAAATCTCGCCGACTATGACGTCTACATCGTCCCGGTCGGGTACAACCCGCGACGACCGATCGGGACCGGTGCCTTTGTCTACAAGAGTTTCACGCCTGGTGTGCAGAGCATCTTCACACGAAATCCGGACTACTGGCGGCACGGTGAACCGTACATCGACGAGCTCATCATCAGCGATTATGTGGACCCTGCTGCCCAACTGAACGCTCTGCTGAGTGGCGAGGTTGACTACATAGATCAGCTCTCGTTCAGTACTCTCCATTCAGCAACGGCAGGTGGCGCCGTCATCGTCACGAGCGGTGGTGCCGCCTTCAACAACATCGTGATGCGGTGCGACCGGCCGCCTTTCAACGACAACAACGTGCGCCTTGCCATGAAGTACATCGTCAATCGACCCCAGATGCGTGAACTCATCTATGGCGGGCATGGCTTCCTTGGCAATGACGTCCCGTGCATCACTGATCCACAGTACGATCGTGCTCTTCCCCAACGCGAGCAAGATATCGATCGCGCGAAGTGGCTGTTGAAGCGAGCTGGGCATGATCATCTAAACCTCCAGGTGGTGACGGCACCCCTCGCCGGCGGCATCATCGCACAGGCCGAAATATTTGCTGAACAGGCTGCGGCCGCTGGTGTTCACGTTTCAATCAGCCAGATCAGTACGACGGAATTCTTCGGTCCTCAATATCTGCAGAGGACCTTCACGCAGGATAACTGGCTTTATGGTCTTTACTTTTGCCAGGTGGCACTCTCAGCAGTTCCCAGCGCCCCCTACAATGAGACCCACTTCAATGATCCACGTTACACCGCCTTGTTCAGTGAAGCACTGCGGACCGTCGACCATGCGAAGCAAACAGAGATCGCTCACGAGATGCAGCTCATCGAATACGAGAACGGTGGCAACATCATTCCTAACTTCACGCCTTACTTTGACGCTCATGCCTCGACACTGCGAGGAATCGAAGGCTCGAACATCGGTCTCCCCTCGTGGGCCTACTGCTTCAAGACTTGCTGGTTCGCCTGATCTGGGAGACCGAGTGATGCACCTTCACCGCGAGACCAAGATTCCGATGTCCGATGGCACGCAGCTCTCGGCACGCATTTGGCTACCAGACGGCAGCGAGTCGAGTCCCGTGCCGGCGGTCCTCGAGTACATTCCGTACCGAAAAGGCGACTGGTATGCCCGTGGCGATTCCATGATCCATCCGTACTTCGCCCAGCATGGCTATGCCGCCGTTCGCGTCGACCTTCGGGGAAGCGGTGACTCGGAGGGACTGCTTCTCGACGAGTACCTGCAACAGGAGCAAGACGACGCTTGCCAGGTCATCGCCTGGATAGCCGACCAGCGATGGTGCTCTGGACGAGTGGGCATGATCGGTTTCTCGTGGGGAGGGTTCGCCGCGCTGCAAGTAGCTGCACTGCGCCCCCCCGGCCTCGAGGCCATCATCCCGTGCCACTCAACGTATAACCGCTATCTCAACGATGCGCACTACCTCGGTGGGTGCGTTCTCGGATCGGAGATGCTCTCGTGGTCCACCACAATGGCGGCTTATCTCGCACTCCCGCCAGATCCCGACACGGTGGGAGATGGTTGGAGGGAAATGTGGAATCAGCGGCTCGAAGCGATGGAGCCGCCGGTCCACACATGGCTATCTCACCAGCGCTACGACGACTACTGGCGCCATGGTTCCCCATGCGAATCGTATGAGTCCATACGCTGCGCCGTTTATGCAGTCGGAGGCACGGCTGACCCCTACGTCGAGTCGGTGCCGCACCTTCTTGAGGGCCTGCGGTGCCCAAAGAAAGGTCTCATTGGCCCGTGGGCGCACTACTACCCGTTCGCCATCGAGCCTGGGCCTCAGATCGGCTTCCTGCAAGAGTGCCTCCGATGGTGGGATCACTGGCTCAAGGGCGTGGACAACGGGATCATGGATGAGCCCATCCTGACGACCTGGGTGGCCGGCCCAACCTCGGCTGAGCCGAAAGACGTCCTCTGGCCTGGACGGTGGGTCGGACTGACGGGCTGGCCGCCACCAGGCAGCTCAGCGTCCCGAATGGTGCTGGGCGACGGCACTCTGCAACAGGAGGAGGACGCGGCAGAGTCCGAGTTCGGACATGCCGACTCCAGGCCCGCCACCGACCTCCACATCACCGGCAGTCAGGCGGCAGGGCTTGACTGCGGCCTATGGTGCCCGCTCGGGTTCCCGTTCGACCTTCCGCCCGATCAGAACCGGGAAGACGGTCTGAGCTTGGCCTTCACATCCGCGCCGCTGTCGCATGAAATCGTTCTTCTTGGCTGGCCGACCGCCGTTCTCAGCCTGCGTGCTGACCGTCCAGTCGCATTGGTGGCCGTGCGCTTGTGTGCCGTCGGCCCCGACGGAAGATCGACTCTGATATCGCGCGGTGTCCTCAACCTCACCCACAGGGACAGCCACAGCGATCCCAGCCCGCTCGACCCCGGCCATCTCTACCAGGTTCGGGTGCAACTACGAGCGACAGCACAATCGGTGCCCATGGGCCACCGGCTTCGCTTGGCCATTTCTCCCACCTACTGGCCGTGGGCGTGGCCCTCGCCGGAGCCGGTTCGGCTCACCGTGTCGACCGCGCAAAGCGCTCTCGAGCTCCCCGTCCATCACGGACAGGGCGACATCGAGGTCACGCCATTCGGGGCCCCGGAACATGCGCCTCCGCTCCCTACCGCCATCGTCACGACGTCCCCGAGCGACTGGCGGATCACCCACGACGTCGTTACCGGCCGGCACGATCTCGAGATCCGAATGGCTCCCCTCGCCGGCGACACGGCGGCAGGTCGCATCCGGCTCCTCGACTCGGGCCTCGAGATCGAGGAGCTGCAGGACGACCGTTACACGATCCTGGAGCACCACCCACTGTCGGCACGCGTCGATTGCCATCGATCCTGCCACATGGAGCGCGGCCCTTGGCACGCTCACATCGAGGTGGAATCGTCCCTGACATCTGATTCTGGCCACTTCCGGCTGACCCACCGGCTAGAGGCCACGCATCAAGGCACCATCGTGTTCTCGCGCAGCTGGGATCGCGTGATTCCGCGAGATCTCTTGTGATCACGCCTCCAGCCCCGCGATCATCGACTAAGCGGACCCCGCATGCGACCATCCCCGGCCACCGACTCAGTCCTCTTAACCGCCGGCTGTTCCCCAGGAGCAGAGGAAGATGAGCGATCTCGGGATGGCATCGTGTGACATGCGCGGAGCCCGGGCCGTTGCCTCACTGCCCGCGTCGTACGGTCGTGCCCGTGCAGCGCGGTGAGTCGCTCAGCGCTCAGGAAAGATTGCCGGGGCGACCCTTCACCGATCCCGAGCGCACCGTGGCCGATGCCGGAGTCATGGACCGCATGCTGCAGCGTCTTCGGCATGAGGCCCGGTCCTGGCCAGCCGCGCGGACGTCGGTCGAGATCCTGAAGTACACGCGCGATGGCTGCCGCCACTGGCTGGTGGTGCCTGATGTGCCCGCCCTGCGTGCCGCGTACGACGCCACGGTGGTTGGTTTCTTCGGCGATCAGCGCCCCGGCATGGACCATTCGGCGATCTACCAGCTAGAGGCCGATGTAGTAGCCAGGCTGGGGCGATACGCGCCCGTGGGCCTGCTGGGCTACTACGACGCCGAGATCGCCCCGGCTCTGCATGGCAACCTGGTTCTCTTCGGAACGCGCGAGGTGCCGTCGGCGTGGCACAGCGACCGTGTGCATGCCGCGGCGGTCGCGATCACGCCCCGTCACTATTGCGTCGTGCGCCTGCACCGCGGCACGATTTGCGGCGCGCTAATCGGCGCGGGCGGTCTTGTCATCCAGCGAACGCGGTACTTCGACTTCCGCCAGCAGCCTGCCTGGCAGGGACTGCGCCGGTTCGAGTAAACAATCGGGCCCTCGCTGCGGTCAGCCGACCGCACCGGCGACGACGGGGTTGTCGTAGGCGCGGCGGATGCTGCTGTCCAGGCGGCCGAGATCGGTGCCGTAGATGTGCAGCGAGATGGCGGTGTCCTCGCCGACGTTGCGCACGCGGTGGATGTCACCGGGAGGCACCAGGCCGGTCACGTCCCCGGTCGCATTCACCGACGTCCCGTCCAGTTCCAGCCAGCCGTCGTCGCGCAGGACATACCGTTCCTCATATTCGTCACCCTGGATGACCCCGAAGACGCACCAGGTGACGTGATCATGGATAGCGGTGGCCTGGCCGGGCCGCCAGACAAGAGCGCTCACCGAGAACGAGCCGTCCAGCTCGGCATGCAGCAAGTGAGAGCGGTACCCCCGCGGATCTCCGTAACGCTGCTCGCCGGTCAGGATCTCCGGGCCTGGCAGGTGCAGCCTGAGCTGGTCGGCGACCAGGCCGACCGTCAAAGCCCAGCTGGCCTGGTACCTGGTCGCTGCCCGGACCGCGCCGATCAGGTCACCCATGCGCTGCCCGGCATCGGCCGGGACCACTAGTCTATTTTTCATATCTATATTATATAGAATACGTGGCGGCCTGGGGTCTGCTGGGAGAGATCCCGAGTCTTGCCTATTACCTATCAAAACAATAGACTATATCGATAACTGATGCGAGCCGTGCCAGTGCAGAGATGACGGGAGTCTCAGATGTCAGCAACCGACGACTACCTGGCCAACAACGCCCGCTACGCGGAGTCCTTCGCGGGCCCGCTACCGATGCCACCCTCGCGCCATGTCGCCGTCGTCGCCTGCATGGACGCCCGGCTGAACGTGTACGCCATCCTCGGCCTGCACGACGGTGAGGCGCATGTCATCCGCAATGCTGGCGGCGTGGTCACCGACGACGAGATCCGGTCCCTGGCCATCAGCCAGCGATTGCTCGGCACCCGCGAGATCATCCTGATTCATCACACCGACTGCGGCATGCTCACGTTCACCGACGACGCGTTCAAGCTCACCATCCAGGAGGAGACCGGGATCAAGCCGCCCTGGTCCGCCGAGGCCTTCCCCGACCTGCACGAGGACGTGCGCCAGTCGGTGGCCAGGATCCAGGCCAGCCCGTTCATCCCGCACAAGGACGCGATCCGCGGGTTCGTCTTCGACGTCGCGACCGGAAAGCTCAACGAGGTTAGCTAACGAACATGGCTGGCCGGTGCGGCCGCCGCGGACTCCGCCTGCCGCAAGCCTGGCAGGATCAGGCAAAGCGCCGCCGCCATGGCCATCGTGGCGGCGAATGCGCCCATTGCCCAGGCGCCGGACACGTGCTGGACGAGCAGTCCAGCGGTCAGCGGCGCCAGCGCCGCCAGCGCCATGGCCACCATGCCCACGGTGTTGGTGACCCGGCCGCGCACGTGCTCCGGTGTGCCGCGGAGCATCACGGCAACCAGCGCGGCGTTCACGGCGGGCGCGAGCAGTAGGTCCGCGGAGACCGGCGCCGCCACCAGCGGTGACGGAATGAGCAAGGCCGCGGCGCCGAACAGCAGCGCCCCGGCCAGCGTGATCGCGGCGACCAGAGTCCCCAGGCGAACGCGCCCTTGCAGCTGGGGCGCCACCACGGCGCCGAGCAGCCCGCCGGCCGCGATGGCCGCCTGCACTAAGCCGATCACGTCGGCTGAGGTGCCGTGCTGGCGCATCGCGAGGATGATCGTGAAGATCACGCCATTGAACGCGAAGTTCACCAGGGGTGCCTGGATCGTCACCGCACGCAGGATCGGCACCCGCCAGACGAGCTGCAGGCCATCGGCCACCTCGCGCCACAGCGCCTTGCGCCCGGCCGCCTTCTCCGGGCGGAACCGCCCGCGGATCCGGCTCACCGTGCTGAACGAGGCCCCGTAAGAGATGGCGTCGGCCAGGAACGGGACGGCCCGGCCCAGCCCGAACAGCACCCCGCCGAGCGCCGGGCCAGCCAGGCCGGCACCGTAGGTACGGCCCTCGGTGGCCGCCCACGCCCGTTCGAGCTGCCCGTCCGGCACGATCCCCGGCAGCGCGGCCGTGGCCGCCGGCGTGAAGATGGCGCTGGCACCTCCCTCGACCATGCCGACGATCAGGACGACCGGCCAGGAAGCGAGGTGCGCAGCGATCAGGATGGCGAGAAGGGCCAGCAGGACGGTGCGCATGGCGTCGCAGATGATCATCGTCAGCCGCCGGTCGAGCCGGTCGGCCAGCGCCCCGGCGGGCAGCTGCAGGCATAGCCGGGTGATCGCCTGCGCCGTTCCCACTACCCCGGCGAGCACCGCCGATCGGGTCAGCGCCAGGACGAGCAGCGGGTAGGCGAGCATGCTGATCTCGGTTCCGGTATCGGACAGCAACTGGCCGATCCACAGCATCCGGAAGCTGCGGTTGCGCCGGAGCGGAGCCGGGCGGGGAACACCGGCGGCTGTTTCGATCCCGCTGGCGCCGCTCACCCTCGAAACAGTACGTGCGAAGGTAGGCCCGAGGAAGGTCAGGTCATATATGAGATACGATGCATGACGTTGCCGGTACCGAGCGGGAGGAATGACGACAGCGGTCATGGGCGGCACCGTCACCCCCGCGGCCGGGGCGTTCCTCACCGGGTCGGTCGGGGCGATCCCGCTGCGGACCGCCGCCGTGCTCGACGCCGTCAGGCACGCGATCCTGGCCGGCGAGCTGCGGCCCGGCCAGAGCCTGGTCGAGGCGGAGCTCGCGCAGGCGCTCGGCGTATCCAAGACCCCGGTGAGGGAGGCGCTCAAGACCCTGGCCGGCGCTGGCCTGGTGACGATGAGCCCGTACCGGGGCGCGACCGTGCGGGTGATCGACGCCGAGCAGGCGCGCGCCATCTACGACCTGCGGCTGCTGCTCGAGCCGGAGGCGGTGCGCCGGGCGGCGGGCCGGGGTGGCAGCTGGGATGCCGCGCGGGCGGCGCTGGAGCGCGCGGACGCCTCGCCGGACGAGGCGCAGCGGAGCCTGGCCAACCGTGAGTTCCACCGCGCGCTGCACGTGAACTGCGGCAATCCGCTGCTGGTCGGGGTCCTTGACGACCTGCGGGAGCAGACCGCGCTGGTGTCGGCGGCGGCGTGGCAGCGGCAGCCGTCCTGGCGGCAGGAGGCGGAAGAGCACCGCGCGATCCTGGCCGCCGCGGAAGCGGGCGACGCCGCAACGGCTGGCCGGCTGCTCGCCGCGCACATCGCAAGCTTTGCCGCCCGCCACTTCGCCGGAGCAGGAGATACCCATGAGCCTTGATCCAGCCACCGCCGACCGGCTGAAGAGTGTCCTGGCCACGGTCGTCGCGATCCCGGTGACCCCGTTCGACGAAGCCGGTGACATCGACTGGGACGCACACGCCCAGGTGGTCAGGCGCCTCACCGGCGGCGGCGTCACGGTTCTCACCCCGAACGGCAACACCGGCGAGTTCTACTCGCTGACCCCGGACGAGGCCCGGCGGGCCACCGAGTCGTCCGTCAAGGCAGCGGCCGGCGACGCCGAGGTCATGGTCGGCGTGGGCCTGGACACGGCCACCGCGATCGGCGCGGCCCGGCATGCCGCCGGGGCGGGCGCGAGCATGGTGATGATCCATCAGCCGGTGCACCCCTACGTGTCAGCCGAGGGCTGGCTGGCCTACCACCAGGCCATCGCGGAGGCGGTCCCGGACACCGGGGTGGTGCTGTACATCCGGGATACCCGGATCGACGGCCCGCTGATCGGCCGGCTGGGGGAGCTCTGCCCGAACGTCATCGGTGTCAAGTACGGGGTGCGCGACCCGGTGAGCTTCGCCGCCGCGGCCAGGGACGCGGGCCTGGCCAGATTCACCTGGCTGGCCGGCCTGGCGGAGCTCACCGCGCCTGCGCTGTGGGCGGTGGGGGCCCGCGGGTTCACCTCGGGTCTGGTCAACGTGGCCCCGGCCATCCCGGCCGCCATGCTCGGCGCGCTGCGCCGGGGCGATTTCACCGCGGCGATGACCACCTGGGACACGGTCAGGCCGTTCGAGGAACTGCGGGCCGCCAACTCGTCGGCCGACAACGTCAGCGTGGTCAAGGAGGCGCTGGCCCAGCTGGGCGTGTGCGGGAGGACCGTCCGCCCGCCCAGCCGGATGCTCACCAACGCGGCACGTACCCGGGTAGCCGCGATCCTCGCGACATGGAACCTGCCGCGCGCTGAGGAGGCGCCGTGACCGAGGGCCGCAAGACGCCGCAGCAACTGCGCAGCTACCGGTGGTTCGGCGGCGAGGGCCCGGCCGCGCAGGCCGGCCTGCGCGCCGTGAGCCACCGGTCACGGATGCGCCAGCTCGGCGTGGCCGCCGAGGAGCACCTGGGCAAGCCGGTCATCGCGATCCTGAACACCTGGTCCGAGATCAACCCCTGCCACATGCACCTGCGCGAGCGCGCCGAGCAGGTCAAGCGCGGGGTACTCGAGGCCGGCGGGTTCCCGTTCGAGTTCGGCGTGGCCACGCTCTCGGAGACGTTCCAGAAGCCCACCCCGATGCTCTACCGCAACCTGCTGTCAATGGAGACCGAGGAGCTGCTGCGCTCGTATCCGGTCGACGGCGCGGTGCTGATGGGCGGCTGCGACAAGACCACCCCGGCGCTGCTCATGGGGGCCGCGAGCGCAGGCGTCCCGGTGATCTTCGTGCCCGCCGGGCCGATGCTGCGCGGCAATTTCCGCGGCGCGCCGCTGGGCAGCGGCACCGACCTGTGGAGGTACTGGGACGACTACCGGGCCGGGCTGATCGGCGAGTGCGAGCTGACCGAGCTCGAAGGCGGGATCGCCCGCTCGCCCGGGCACTGCATGACGATGGGCACCGCCTCCACCATGACCTCGGCCGCCGAGGCGCTCGGCATGACCCTGCCCGGAGCCGCGTCGATCCCCGCGGTCGACTCCGCGCACTACCGCATGGCCTCGGCCAGCGGCCGCCGGATCGTCGAGATGGCCTGGGAAGGCTTCACCCCGGACCGGGTTCTCACCCGCGAGGCATTCGAAGACGCGGCCGCGACCGTCCTCGCGCTCGGCGGCTCGACCAACGCGCTGATCCACCTCATTGCGATGGCCGGACGGTGCGGCGTGCCGCTGACCCTGGACGACTTCGACGCGATCGCCCGGCGGGTACCCGTCCTGGCCAACATCCGGCCCGGCGGCTCCTACCTGATGGAGGACTTCTACTACGCCGGCGGCCTGCCCGCGCTGCTCGCCCAGCTGGCCACGGTGCCCGGGGCACTGCACCTCGGCCGCCCGACAGTAACCGGCGCGACGCTCGGCGAGACGTTGCGCACGGCCGCCGTGCACAACGAGGACGTCATCCGGTCCCCGGAGCGGCCGCTGTCCGCCGAGGGCGGCGTGGCGGTGCTGCGCGGCAACCTCGCCCCGGACGGGGCGGTCATCAAGCCCATTGCCGCCGACCCGCGGCTGCTCAAGCACACCGGGCCCGCGGTTGTGTTCGACAGCTACCAGCAGATGCGGGAGCACATCGACGACGGATCGCTGCAGATCA
>Ga0335074_10017231_pt1 | contig 10182 bp, 7 predicted proteins | sample Lox_Sample_23_FD_206715 | JGI IMG/M metagenome (GOLD analysis project Ga0335074, IMG submission 206715) | Soil microbial communities from Loxahatchee National Wildlife Refuge, Florida, United States - Lox_Sample_2.3 | ecosystem: Environmental > Terrestrial > Soil > Wetlands | place: USA: Florida...
CCCACGACCAGGTAGCCATTCGGGCCGGCGGCGACTCCGCTGAGGGCGGCGCCTGCCCCGGGGAACGCGGCGCCGTCAACCCGCCAGTTCGCGCCGGAGCCGGAGGTCAGCGCGACCGGCCCGGCCGGGTCCTTCCCGACCGCGATCCAGCCCGCCGGCCCGTGGGCGATGCCGGTCAGGTTTCCGGTCAGCGCGGCGACCGCCGGCGAGCTGGCCGACACCAGCCGCCAGGCTCCGCTCGTGCCGCGCCGCCAGATCGCCGGATGGTGGCCGGCGCTGCCCGCGGCCAGCCACGCGCCGTCCGCTCCGGTGATCGACGCGACCGTCACGGGGCCCGGCTGACCGGGGTATCCGGGGAACGTGCTCACGGACGGGGCGGACGAGGTGGACGAGGCGGCTGGGGCGCTGCTGGTCGGGTTCTGCCTCGTCGCGACCGCCGCCGCGATGGCCGCCGCCGCGACGACGAAGGCCCCAAGGGCCACGATGAATCGGCGCTGCCCCGCCGACCGGCGGCGGGGCGGCGTCCCCGGCCGTGCCGCGGCCTGATCCGGCCCTCTCAGCGCGGCGGGGAAAGCCGTGACGGTGGGCGGCTCCGTCCCGCGTCCGGCGGCCGCGGGCGGTGTCGCCGCCGGCCGCGGGGAGGCGGGCCGGGGGGCGGCTCCGCGCGGGTCATAGCGCGGCACGCCGAGCGCGGCGCGCAGCGCGGCGGCGAAGTCCCCGCACGACTCATATCGCTGGCCTGGGGTTTTGGCCATCGCCTTGGCCAGGACCCCATCGGCGGCGGCCGGCAGATCCGGGCGCCGTTCCGTCAGCCGCGGCGGTGCGTCGTTCATGTGCGCGTACATCGTCGCGTAGTCGCTGTCCCGCGAGAACGGCACCTCCCGCGTCAGCAGCTGGTAAGCGAGACAGGCCAGCGCGTACTGATCGGCACGCCCGTCCGGCGTCCCGCGGTCCAGCTGCTCAGGCGCCATATAGTCCACGCTGCCGATCACGCTGCCCGGGCCGGTCAGGGTCGTCGGCGACACCCCGGCCTTGGCTATGCCGAAGTCGGACAGGTACACGTGGTCGGGCTGGCCCGCCCGCCTGTCCACCAGGATGTTCGCCGGCTTGACATCGCGGTGCACCAGCCCGGCGTCGTGCACGGCATCCAGGGCCGAGGCCACCGGGTCGATGAGCTCGGCGACCCGCTCTGGTGACAGCCGCCGATCGGCGCTGAGCAGCCGGTTCAGGTCGCCGCCCGGGACGAACTGCATGGCGATGTACAGCACCCCGTCGGCTTCGCCGGCGCGGTACACCGTGATGATGTTCGGGTGGTAATCCACTTTGCCCGCCGCGCGCCGCTCGGCGAAGAACCGCTGCCGGTACGTCGGGTCGGCCTTCGGGTCCATGATCTTCAGCGCGACCGGCCGGTCCATCTGCTCGTCGTGGGCCCGCCAGACTTCCGCCATCCCGCCGCGGCCGACCGGCGCCTCCAGCCGGTAGCCGGCCAGCCGTGAACCCGGCCCGAACCTGGACAATTCCCGCTCACCCCCCTCCCCTCGCCCCATTCCAGCATGGCCGGTTATCGACGTCATGATAAACGGTGTGCCTCTCCCGTTACCGCCGGCTGGACTCCGGAGTTCAGACCCGGGCCCTACAATCGTGGTCAAAGTAATCCGGCATCCGGCCCGCTGAGAATTCGAAGCGAACATGAGCAGCAAAGAGGCCGCAACACGCAGGGACAATCCGGCGGCGGACAATCGCGGCGCGGACAAACCGCTAGCCGCGCCGCCGCTGCTGGTCCGGGCGGAGGGTTCCGATCGGCGGCTGGATGGCGGTGCCGAATACCGCATCGGGCGTGACCCCGCCGCCGACATCGTGCTGACCGACCAGCGGGTGTCGTGGCAGCACGCGATCCTGCGCGCGGACGGCCAGTCGTGGGTTCTGGAGGATCAGGGCAGCACCAACGGGACCTACGTCGACGGCGAGCCCAAAGAGCGCGTCGGCATCCTGGCCCGCTGCGTGGTCCGCCTCGGCGACGCCGAGGACGGCCCGGAGCTGTCGCTCGAGCCGCAGCTGCCGCCGGCGGCCGGCCAGGGACATGGGCCGGGGCCGGCCGGGGCCGGCATCTGCGAGCTGCCGTCCGTCGACCGCCGCCCCACCGCCCGCATCGCGCTGTCCGGCCGGTCTCAGCGCATCGGGCGCTCCCCGGAAGACAACGACATCGTCATCCCGGACCTGACCGTGTCGCGCAGGCATGCCGTACTCGGGAAGTCAGCGAGCGGCCGGTACCAGATCGCCGACCTGGGCAGCCAGAACGGGACCTACGTCAACGGCCTCCGGGTGCACCAGGCCGAGGTGACGGAACAGGACATCATCGCCATCGGCCACGCCACCTTCCGGCTGGCCGGCGGCGAACTGCAGGAGTACGTCGACGTCGGTGACGTCGCGCTCGAGGCACGCGGGCTGACGGTCGTGCGGGACGGCAAAACCCTGCTCGACGGCGTGAGCTTCCCGGTCAGGGGAAGCACCCTGACCGCCGTGATCGGCCCGAGCGGGGCCGGCAAGTCGACGCTCGTCAAGGCGCTGACGGGCATGGGCCCGGCGGACACGGGGGAGGTGCTCTACGACAACCGCGACCTGTACGGGTACTTCGCGGAACTGCGGCACCGGATCGGCTACGTTCCGCAGAAGGACATCGTGCACACCCAGCTGACCCCGCGCGCCGCGCTGGGGTACGCGGCCGAGCTGCGGTTCCCCAGCGACACATCCGAGGCCGACAGGGCCGGGCGCGTGGACGAGGTGCTCGAAGAGCTCAGCCTGACCGAGCGCGCTGACCTGCCCGCGAAGAAGCTGTCCGGCGGCCAGCTGAAGCGGGTCAACGTGGCCCTCGAGCTGCTGACCAAGCCAAGCCTGCTGTTCCTCGACGAGCCGACGTCCGGTCTCGACCCTGGCCTCGACGCCCAGGTCATGGAGCAGATGCGGGACATGGCGCACGACAGCGGCCGGACGATCATCGTGGTCACGCACAGCGTGGACAACCTGCACACGTGCGACCAGCTGCTGGTCCTGGTGCCCGGCGGCAAGATCGCGTACTACGGTCCCCCGCACGACGCGCTGGCGTACTTCGGGCAGTCCCGCTGGGCGGACGTCTTCCGGGCGTTCGACGAGCAGCGGGACCGGGACTGGGCCGGGGAGTTCCGCGCGTCCGCGCAGTACGCGCGGCACGTCGCCGGCCCGATGATCCACCGCCCGCCGGACGCCCGGGCCGCCGGCCAGCGCGCGTCCGGCCGGCAGGCGCTGGCGCCGCCGCCGCGCCGCGGCCGGGTCCGGCAGCTTGGCACGCTCACCCGCAGGTACCTGCGGCTGATCGCGGCCGACCGGATCTACCTGGGCTCGATCGTGGGGGCGCCGTTCCTCCTTGGCCTTTTCGTCTGGCTGACGGAGGTCAGCCAGGGGCTGGACGTGGGCACCACCGCCAATCCCAACGGCGGCGCCGAGGAAACGCTGCTCGTCCTGATGATCACGGCCTGCCTGGCCGGCGTGTTCAACGCCATCAGGGAAGTGGTCAAGGAACGCGACATCTATACCAGGGAACGCGCGGCCGGGCTCTCGCCCGCCGCCTACCTCACCGCCAAGGTCCTCGTCCTCGGCGTGATCGCCGTGTACCAGGCGGTGGTGATGACCGTGATCGGCACGCTCGGGCAGAAGCTCCCGGTCAGCGGGTCGTTCCTCACCCACTATCCGCTCGCCGAGCTGATCCTGGCCACGGTGCTGCTCGAGTTCGCCTCCACCTGTCTGGGCTTGCTGGTGTCCTCGCTGGTGTCCAGCTCGGACCTGGCGATGCAGGTGCTCATCGTGCCCGTCATGATCCAGATCGTGTTCTCTGGCGCCATCTTCACGCTGGCCGGGATCACCCTGTGGCTGTCCTGGCTCGTTCCCGGCAGCTGGGGCATGGCCGCGCTCGCCTCCACCGCCCAGCTGAACGTGACGAACGAGATGATGAACGTCGCCACCGACCACGTGTGGAACCACACCCGCGACATCTGGCTGCTCGACATGGGCATGATGCTCGCCTGGTCGGCGGTGTACGTCCTGGCCGCCTGGTCGCGGCTGCTCGGCAAGGTCAGCCCGCGCCCCCGGTTACGGGGTCACCCAGGGCTCCCCCTCCACCTCCCCCCAGCCCCAGGCCGTGGCTGGTGGTCCATGATCACGAAAGAAAGCTTCGCATAGGAAGCTTTTCTTTCGTGATCATGGAAATGGGGCTGGCGGCTGGGCGGCTGGGCGGGAACGCCCGCAACTGCCGCCGCGCCAGTCACTCCGGGCGCGCCGTCAACCGCGCCGGGCCGGTCCCAGCGTGCCGATTAAGCAATCCGCTCGCGCTAGCGGGCGTCCCGGTGCCGGACCGTGGCCGCGTAGCGGAGCCACAGGTAGCTGGCGTGCAGCAGCCTGCGCACCGTGCCGCGGCGCAGCTGCGCCTCGAAATGGGCCGCGTACGCCCTGACCGAAGGCTCGTCCGTCAGGATGAGCTCGGCGCGCGCTTCCACCGCCATGTTGTGTTGCCATCCGGTCATGTCGAGCCCTTTGCGTGCCGCCGTCAGACTGGTACTGCCATCCACGATCGCGCGGCGGGCGCTCCTTCGCGCCCGTGAGGCACCCTGGGCTGCCCGTCGCGCAGCCCGGTGTGGCGACCAGGGCCTTCCCCGGGCGCGAGCGGGCCGCCCGGAGCGCGACATTGACGGCAAGCGCCAACTGGGGTGCGCGGCCAGCGCACTGGCCGGTGCGGGACGCGGAAAAGGGGGAATGATCGGTGATCGAATGCGAACGACGGGAGCGTACCGATGACTACGACAGAACATGGCGCCACGATCGGCCTGGACACCGCCGCGGAACTGGCGGCGCAGCTGCGGGTCGACTCGGTGCGCTCCGCCACGGCGGCCGGGTCCGGGCATCCGACGTCGAGCATGTCCGCGGCGGACCTGCTGGCGGTGCTCGTCACCCGGCACCTGCGCTACGACTGGGATCAGCCGCGGCTGCCGGTCAACGACCACCTGATCTTCTCCAAGGGCCACGCGTCGCCCCTGCTTTACTCGGTGTTCAAGGCCGTTGGAGTCGTCTCGGAAGACGAGCTGCTGAACGGCTACCGGCGCTTTGGCCAGCGGCTCGAGGGCCATCCCACCCCGATACTGCCGTGGGTCGACGTCGCGACCGGCTCGCTGGGGCAGGGCCTGCCCGACGGCGTCGGGGTCGGGCTGGCGGGCAAGTACCTGGACCGGCTCCCCTACCGCGTGTGGGTGCTGACCGGGGACAGCGAACTGGCCGAGGGCTCCATCTGGGAGGCCTTCGACAAGGCTTCGTACTACCGGCTGTCCAACCTGATCGTGATGGCCGACATCAACCGGCTCGGCCAGCGCGGCCAGACCGACGTCGGCTGGAACCTCGCGGAGTACGCGCGCCGGATGGAGGCGTTCGGCGCCCGGGTGCTCACCGTCGACGGGCACGACCTGACCGCTATCGACGAGGCCATGAGCGCCGCGGCGGACACCTCGGGCGGCCAGCCCACCGTGATCCTGGCCAAGACCATCAAGGGCAAGGGGTTCTCCGAGGTCGAGAACAAGGACGGCTGGCATGGCAAGCCGTTCCCGCCCGACATGGCCGAGCGGGCGATCGCCGAACTGGGCGGGGTGCGCGAGCTCGTGGTGCGCGGCCCGCGCCCGGAACCCGCCCAGCCGGGCCCGGTGCCGGACAAGCCCACGACCGCGCCGCCGCCCCCCGCGACCGCGGCCACGCCAAGCGCGACGTCCCCGCGGTACGAGGTTGGCGCGAAGGTCGCCACCAGGAAGGCCTACGGCGACGCGCTCGTCGCCCTCGGCGCGCGCGACGACCGCGTCGTGGTGCTTGACGGCGAGGTCAGCAACTCGACCTTCGCCGACGAGTTCACCTGGGCCTACCCCGACCGCTACTTCGAGATGTTCATCGCCGAGCAGCAGCTGCTGGCCGCGGCGAGCGGGCTCGCCGCCCGCGGCTACAGCGCCTTCGCGTCCACGTTCGCCGCCTTCTTCACCCGGGCGTACGACTTCATCAGGATGGGCGCGATCTCGGGCCTCGACCTGCGGCTGTGCGGGTCGCACGCGGGCGTCGAGATCGGCGCGGACGGCCCGTCGCAGATGGCGCTCGAGGACCTGGCCATGATGCGGGCCGTGCACGGGTCGACCGTGCTCTACCCCAGCGACGGCACCAGCACGGTGGCGCTGGTGGAGGCGATGGCCGCCACGCCTGGCATCAGCTACCTGCGCACCACGCGCGGCGGCTACCCGGGCCTGTATCCCGCCGGGGAGACGTTCCCGGTCGGCGGGTCCAAGCTGGTCCGCTCGGGTGCGGGCGACCAGGTCACGCTGGTCGGCGCCGGGGTGACGCTGCACGAGGCCCTGCGGGCCGCCGACATCCTGCACGGCGAGGGCATCGCCGCGCGGGTCATCGACTGCTATTCGGTCAAGCCGGTGGACGTGGCGACGCTGGCCGCGGCCGCCGCGGCGACCGGCGGGCGGATCGTGGTCGCCGAAGACCACCACCCCGAAGGCGGCCTCGGCTCGGCCGTCGCGGACGCGCTGCTGGCCGCGGGCCAGCAGAACCTGCGTCTCACCCACCTCGCGGTGAGCGGGATGCCGGGTTCCGGCACCGGCGAGGAACTGCTCGCCTGGGCGGGAATCGACGCCGGCCACATCGCTGACGCGGCCCGCAAGCTGGTCGCCGGGTTACAGGCGGGCGGTGAGCTCGGCCACGATGTCCGCCGCCGGCTGCGGCCGCGTCGCGAGTGCGACGCTCTGTCCCGCCCACATCGACAGCGCTTCGATGTCGCCGGTGGTCCCCACCATCGGCGGCGCCGGCTCGTAGCGGACGATGGCCTCGCCCGAGCCGAAGTGCGCGATCACGTCGCCGTGTCCCGGCCGCTGGTCGTCCGGGGGCCGGCCCGCGGCCTCCCACGTCCGGGCGGTTGAGTTCTCGAGGACGCGGTGCGGGGCATCGGGCCACCCGACGTCGTACAGGTTGGGGTACAAGACCGCGTCGGTCTCGGCGGCGGCGATCAGCCGGTGCCGGTAGTCCGCGTGCACCGGCATCTCCTCGGCCAGCAGGAACCGGGTGCCCAGCATCGCGGCCTGGGCGCCAAGCGCGAGGACCGCGGCGACGCCGCGCGCGTCACCGATCCCGCCGGCCGCGATCACGGGCACCGGCGCCACCGCGTCCGCCACGGCGGGCACCAGGGGCAGCGTCGCGACCTTGCTCCAGACGTGCCCGCCGGCCTCCCAGCCCTGCGCGACGATCACGTCCACCCCGGACGCGGCCGCCCGCCGGGCCTCCTCGGCGCTGCCGACCGTGTGCATGACGATCCCGCCGGCGTCGTGCACCGGCTCGACGTAGCCGCCGGGATCCCCCCAGAAGAACAGCACGATCCGCAACCCGGCCGCCAGCGCCTGGTCGAGACGCTTGTGCATGTCCCCGGTGAGAACCAGGTTGCCGGCGAACGGCCGGGCGGTGAGCGCGGCCGTGTCGCGGACGAGGCCCGCCACGTCCGCTGTCCACGTCAGCGCGATCGTGCCGAGTCCCCCCGCGTTCGAGACCGCCGCGGTCAGCCGGGGGACGTCCGCTATCGGCGCCAGCACGATCGGCTGGTCGATCCCGAGCAACTCACACACTGGCGTGCGCACTGCCTTCGCCTCCTATGACTCGTACGAGGTCGGCGCCGACCCGGGGGCCCGCCGGTCCCAGCCGTGGAACTTCGAGTAGTCGCCCGCGTCCCAGGCTTCACGGAGCCCCGGGGTGCTCAGGTCCCAGTCCGGGCGGATCTCGCTGGTGGCGGCGCGCAGGTCATGCCACAGGTCGCAGAACGACGGGCGGCCCCAGAACCAGTAGCCGTTGTAGACACTGTGAATGACCAGCCCCGGCTTGAGCACCAGCGTGTGCGGGATCATCGGGTTGTGCTCGGGGTCGGTGTACTCCGCGATGTCCAGGTCCTGCTGGACGGTCCGGCCCGGATCGGACAGGAACGTCCACTGGGCGCCCACCGAGGCGCGGAATTCCTGCAGGGTGTGATGGTCGTCGGTGGCGATCGTGGCGACCTGGGTGTAGGCCACCGCGATCTTCGGGTAGTTGGCTGCCAGCTCCAGGTGCTGCTGGTGCTCTTTGGGGCAGTAGTTACCGCGGGCCAGCGTGAGGATCAGCGGATCGCGGCCCTGCAGCTCGCTGAGCTTGCGAACCGTGCCGAGATGGTCCGGGAGGGCGTAATCGGGGAAGGTGCCGCCAGGCCTGATGTCAGGACGCATCGGATGACCGCCTCTCTGTGGCTGTGTCTTAGTGAACCCGGGTCCGCAGGAACTTCCCGATTCGCTCGGTGGCCTCGGCCGCCTCGGGGGTGCCGAGCAGGATCTGGTAGACGTGTGGCAGGCCCTCGCCGACCTCCAGGGTGACGTCGACCCCCGCCTCGGTGGCCGCCGCGGCCAGGCGTTCGGAATCGCTGAGCAGCAGGTCGGCCGTGCCCACCTGGATGAGCAGCGGCGGCAGCCCGGCCAGCGAGGCGAACAGCGGCGACGCCAGCGGGGTCGTCGGGTCGGCCCCGGCCAGGTAGCCGGCGGCGAACTGACGGAGCATGGCGGGGGTGGAGAACGGATCCTGCCCGGCGCGCTCGGTCATCGAGGCCCCCGAGCTGGTCAGGTCCACCGTCGGTGACATCAGCACGGCGGCGGCGGGCAGCGCCGCCCCGGCGTCACGCGCGGCCGCAAGCAGGGCGACGGCGAGCCCGCCGCCGGCCGAGTCGCCGGCCACCGCGAGCGACTCCGGGCTCAGGTCCTGGCCGGTGCTGAGCCAGCGCCAGGCGGCCAGGACATCGTCGATGGCGGCGGGGAACGGGTGCTCGGGGGCCAGCCGGTATTCGGGGAACAGCACCCGCATCCCGCTGGCCCGCCCCAGCCGGGCGGCCAGCTCGCCGTCACTGCGCAGCGACCCGAGCTCGAAACCGCCGCCGTGCAGGAAGAGCAGGACCCGGGCGGTGTCCGTGCCAGGGGCGGTGAGCCAGTGCGCCGGCACTCCCCCAGCGTCCACGTCCCGCACCAGCACGTCGTGGGGCACCGGATGAATCCGGCCGGCGGGGGCGAAGGCGGCGCGGCGTTCTTCGAGCGTCGCCGGGGGCTGGCTGGCGCTAGCCTTCCGCTGGTCCATGAAAGCGTCGATCATGTCCTGCATGGCCTGGCTCGGCATGTCGGCATCTCCTTACGGCCTGGTTGCAGGGGTTCCCCGCGCGGGCGCGACCGAATCCCTGCTCACGGCGAGCCGCCGCCGCAGGTGGGCCGAGCCCGACGTCGCGTAGATCTCGGCCTGCCGCTCGGGCGCGCGGCGGCGTTCGGCCAGGTGCAGCAGGTCCACGCAGGCCAGCACGGCCAGCGACCCGGCTAGCCAGATCCCGAGGACGAGCAGCGGATGGGCCAGGTCGCTGCCGGGGAGGTACACCACGTCGCGCGCGGCGGACACGACGGCGCCGTTGGGGAGCCACGGCGCCACCTGGCGAAAGCCGCCGGGCAGGAAGGCGAACGGCACCGTCCCGCCGGACACCGCGTTGCCGACGACGACGAAGACGAGCGCGGCCAGGCCGGTGCCCGGCAGCCCGGTGACCGCCTGGCAGGCGGTGACGAACGCCACGAACGTCAGCGCGCCGAGAAAGCCAACGCCGATCAGCGCCGCGCTCGCGCCGGTCAGGGCGCCGAAGATCGCGTCGAGCGCGAGCACGCTGCCGCAGGCGGCCAGCAGGGCGAAAAGGGCCGCGGCGGTGACCCGCCACCACACCCGCAAGCGCCTGCCGAGCAGGAATATGCCGATGCTCCCGAGCACGCTCGGCAAGAGCAGGCCGAGTTCGAAGACGAAGACGGACAGGCCCGCCCGGTCACCCGCCGGCAGCGGCGCGACGTCGAGGGAATGGGCCTGGCGGTGCAGCGCGGCGGCGACAGCCGTGAGGGCCGTGGTGATGGCCTGCTGCTGACTCGATCCCGCCGCGGCCGCCGTCACGATCGTCACCGGGCCGGTCGCTGCCGCGACCAGACCGCCGGCCGCCGACTGCGCGCGGACGCTGCCGGTCACCGCCCGCGCGGACGGCGCGGCCACGACCGTGAAGCCGCCCGGTGCCGCGTGCGCGAGCCCGGCGGTCACGTCCGACAC
>Ga0335074_10017234_pt1 | contig 10182 bp, 9 predicted proteins | sample Lox_Sample_23_FD_206715 | JGI IMG/M metagenome (GOLD analysis project Ga0335074, IMG submission 206715) | Soil microbial communities from Loxahatchee National Wildlife Refuge, Florida, United States - Lox_Sample_2.3 | ecosystem: Environmental > Terrestrial > Soil > Wetlands | place: USA: Florida...
CTCTCTGCCGTCTGGCAAAGAGGTGTAGCGCGAGCCCGGAGCGGGTTCGCGCTACGTGATAATAAGTACGAGGTGCTTGCGGAGGCTCACTGCCGGGTCGTCCCTACCTGGGGTTACGCTGGTGGCGGATTACGTTGCTAAACAATACAGCACCCTAGGTGGTTAGCGCGCAGGTAGCGCCGAATTCGCCCGCGAGGCGCGCGGCAACACCAGGACCTGAGGTATTTCCGCAGAGCCGAGGCGCGACCGCCGGTCACGGCTGGGGCTAGCCCATATAGGGGGCGGCCACGTAGTAGAACTCGTGGTGCTCGACGCCGAGCCGCATCACGTCTGCGGTGCTGCGGGCCGTTCCGGCCAGGAAATCGGCCAGGAACGACACCGCCAGCCCGGTGCCTTCCAGGGCGGCAACGCAATCCGGGAGATCGACCGGCGCGCACTCGAACACGACGACGGGCTGGCAGCGGCACAGTAGCTCCCGCGCCCCCCGAAGCACAGCCGCCTCGGCCCCCTCGACGTCGATCTTCACGAACGCCACCTGGGCACTAGCGGGTATGCAGTCATCTAGCCGACAGGTGCTCACCCTGAGGGGCCGGACCTCGAGCCCTTCCGCAGTGTCCTTGCGCACGTGCAAGCTGCTGTAGCCAGGCGCACCAGGCAGGTACCGAAACTCCGTCTCGCCGCAGCCGTCGGATATCGCGCACTGCCCTACTGTCACCTCCGGGAACCTGCGCCTCAGCCGGGCGGCGAACGCCGGGATGGGCTCGAACGCCCAGTGCGGGGCTTCCGACTGCCGCACCAGGACCTTCAGGATGTCGCCCTGGCATGCCCCGACGTCGATGGCGCTGCCGCCACCGGCCAGCGCGCCTGCGGCTATCTGGAGCGTCATCCGGTCATAGTTGCGGGCTTTAACCGCTGCGGCCGGCAGGACCCCGTCCGGGATCTTCTCCCAGGCCGCGCTGTAGGCGCGCCGCGCCGGGCCTTCCAGGAAGGTGCCTGCGATGGACGCCACGAGGCGCTTCCGTCTGCGAGTCGCTGATGGTCCCATCGCGGAGTCAGGATCTGAGGTATTTGTGCGCGGCGAGCCGGAACGACTCCGCCGCTGCCCGGCTGTCCTCGATACGCCAGTTCTGATGGTAGATGCCGTCGTTCTGGGTGATGTCGAACCAGACCAGGCCCAGAGTTCCGTACGTTGCCATGCCGCGGAACAGATCCTGGATCTTGGCCGCCTGCCCGGCCTCAGGGCCGACCGCTGTCTCCGACAGCAGCACCGGCTTGTTGGTAAATGAGCGCACCTGGGCGATGGTAGTGCCGAAGACGGTGGCAAAGGTGTCCGACGGCTTGTAGTAGTAACCGTCGATGCCGACCCAGGTGACGTACCGGCCACCGGGCCACCACTCCTCGATAGGGCCAGTCCCGTGGGTGTCGGCCTGGATCGTCCAAAGCCACGTCACGTTGTCGGCGCCCTGCTGCCGGAACACAGTGACCACGTGCCGCCAGGCGGCGACGAAGGTTCGGGGCGCGACGTGGCCGTAACCCCAGCTGTACCAGGTGGCGTTCATCTCGTGGCCGAAGCCGATCACGACCGCGTGCCCGAAGTCCCGGACCGCGTCTGCGAACGAGCGCAGGTAGCTGTCGTAGTCACCGCCCGCGATGGCGGGAACCGACGCGTCGGTCGGGTCCATCTGCAACAGCGTCGCCGCGCCGTGCGAGCGCGCCGTCTGCGCGAATGCCGTCTGGAACTGCTCGCCCCAGCCGCTGTAGTACCCGGCCAGGTCGGGCTCCCGCCCGACGGCCTGGCTGAACTCCTGGATCATCTGGTAGCTGCCTGGCGACCCGTGCTCATAGACGCCGAGGTAGAAGTGCGGCCGGACGGCCAGCGTGGCCGTAGCGGTCCGTGGTCCAGGTGCCGAAGAGCCCCGCGCGAGCAGAACCGCCAGCCCGACCGCGGCCAGCGCGACGGCCAGAATCATCACCAGGCGCGATCTCATCTAGGCCAGTTCTTCTAGGCGGGCAGGCTCGACTCTGTCGGGACCCGCTAGAACGCGTGCACCCGGTATGTTTCGGCTGCTTGCCGAAAGGCGGCCACGGCCTGCGGGCTGGCGATCTGGTAGGACACTCTCCTGACTTGCGCGTCGAACCATATGAATCCCAGCAACCCATACGTGCGGATTCCGGCAAACAACTCCGGAATTTTCGCCGACTGGCCGGCCGCGGGCACAGCGGCCGTCTCCGAGATCAGTATGGGGTCCTTCGTGACTTCGCGCACCGCGAGAATCGTGGATCCGAACACTTCCGCGAACTGGCTGGACGGGTGGAGGTAATAGCCATCAAGGCCGACCCAGGTGACGTAGTCCTTGCCCGGCCACCACGGCGCGAGGCTCGAGAGCTTCGCCGGGTTCGGCTTGGGCTCAACGTTGACAGTCCAGAGCCAGGTGACATTACGAGCCCCGACGCTCCGGAACAATTGGACGATGTGCCGCCAGGCGGCGACGAAGGTGGCCGGGGACGTGTGCCGGTATCCCCACGAGTACCAGTTTCCGTTCATCTCGTGACCGAAGCTCAGGATCACGCCGAGGCCAAAGGAGCGGACTGCCTTCGCGTATGCGACCAGATATGGGTCGTAGTGACCAGCCGCTATCGCCGCCAAGCTGACGTTCGTGGGGTCGATCTGCACCAGCGTTACCGCATGATGCTCTGCCGCCGACTGGGCGAACTTCATCTGGAACGGCTCGAACCAGCCGCTGTAGTACGACACGACGTTCGGCTTAACGCCGGTCGCGCCCGTGAAAGAACTTACGCCCGTGTAGGACTGCGGCGCGCCCTGCGCGTATAGCCCGAAATAGGAGGCAGGGGCGGCCGGCAGCACGGTCGGGAGGAGCGCCGACCGTGCCAGGCGGGAATCCGCAAGCCGCGCGCGCACAGCAATCGCAGCAGCAAGCACCACCACGATGACCAGTCCTAGAGCAATTAGCGCCGTGATCTTCGGCCTGCTGCGACGGGGGGTGCGGAGTTCCCGTGATTGGGCTCGCCGATGGCGGCCTGACGGGTCGATGTCAGTCTGAACCGTAGGGCCTCCTGCCGGTAGTGCCTCGTGGGATGGGCCTGAGGCTCACGACGCAGGCCTCTTGTACGAGGTGTCGGCGGCCCGGCGAAAGGCGATAAGGCCTGACGGGCTAGTGATGCGGAAGTCCTCCTGATTAACCGGGTCGACGGAATCGAACCAGACGAATCCGAGTAGCCCGTAGGTGCGAATGCCCGCGAACAGATCAGCGATCTTCGCAGACTGGCCGGCTGCCGGCACGGCACCTGTCTCGGCAATAAGTATCGGGTCGGAGGTGATCTCGCGTACGGCGGCGATCGTCGGCCCAAACAGTGGTACGAACGCCCACGATGGCTTGAGGTAGTAGCCGTCAATCCCTACCCAGGTCACGTACGCCTTGCCCGGCCACCAGGCGGCTGGGCTCGGGATCTTGCCTGCCTGCGTGTCATTGATGACGTTAACCGTCCACATCCAGGTCACGTTCGAGACTCCGAGGACGCGGAAGACAGTGACAATGTGACGCCAGGCAGCCACGAACTCAGCAGGAGAAGCATTCCGGTAGCCCCACGAGTACCACGTGCCGTTCATCTCGTGGCCAAAACTCAGGATGACCGGATCGCGGTAGGCGCGGACGGCCTCGGCGTAGGAACTCAGGTAAGCGTCATATTGACCTGCAGCGATGGCGGCCAGCTTGACCCCGGTGGGATCAATCTGCACCAAGGGCGCCGCCCCGTGGCTCGCCGCCGTTCTGGCGAGCCTCGTGTTGAACGGCTCGTACCAGCCGCTGTAGTACGTGACGAGGTCTGGCGTGGTCCCGGTTGCTTGCCCGAAGGACCTTACGCCGTCGTACGAGGCCGGGACCCCATCCGCATAAACCCCCAGGTAGGACTCCGGCGCCGTAGGCAGGGGGAGTCTCAGTGGGCCATCGGCGACGGCTTGGCGGTGAAAACGGAAGCCAACAACGGCGACACCGGCGACGACCACGATGACCGCGAACACAGCTGTCACCAGCAGGCCCGACCTCCTAGGCCCGCGCCTTCTCTTGTGTCTCATCTGCTCGCTCCTTCTGTGCTCCGGCCGTATATGCGGCGCGAACCACTGGCGCTGCTAAATGAGGAATAAGGCCAAGTCAGGGGAACTCATCCCCAACAGTCGGTCGTTGCCGACTCATGCCCAGCTGTGCACGTCGCTCGTCTCCGCGCCGCGGTTGATGGTTTGGCCTGACTGCGGCCGAGAGCGCGCGGGAACGCTTCTGCCACCCCTCACTCCCACGTGATGTAATCACGGCGTAACACTTCGTCGCGATGCCCCCAGGCGGGATACCGCAGTCGAAAACGTACAGTTCGACAGCCAAGAAAGCGGGGTGTTTGACGAAGTTCGGAACCCCGACGGCCGCCGGCCACGGGAAGGGACTGCGCGCCGTACGCGCATCCGCATTGTCCTGCCAGGACTGACAGCCCGCCCGCGTGCCAGCGATCCTTTAGCTTGCTGAGGAGCGCTCTGACCCGCGTGGGGTACTTTCGCTCGCACCGCGTACGGGATGTCTAGAGTCTCTGCAAACGACATAACTCAGCGTTTGCTAGGACCGGCGGTCCCGAGCTATCGCCCGACTCGTCAGCCACTGACCCGATCGCCTTAACGACGGTCTCAGGGCTCGCGGTCGCGCGTCTGCGTTTCACCCTCCGCCGTTCAGTCAGAATCGTCGCCAGTACACGGGACCCGTCCCTGAACGCGTGCAGATTGCTGACGCCATGCAACCGAGCGTGCTCGTAGCTCGGCACTTCAACAACCACAAGCCCGGCCCTCGCGACCCGAATGTGGATCAAGGTCTCGATCTCGAAGCCATCTCCCCATAGCCGCCCGTTGCCCCCCCGAGGAGCGGGTGCGGTCGCGTCGAGTTCAAGGACAGCCGCATGGCGGCGCCAGAATACGTTAAACCCGTAGCACAAATCCGAGTACTTCACCCGATAGGAGACATTCACCACCGCCGTCAAGAGCTGGTTGCCCAAGGCACGAATTCGCGTGATGTCGTCGCTGCCCCCACCCAGCGCGAATCGCGTCCCTTTGGCGAAATCTGCGCCCTCGACAAGGACCTTCACGAAGCTCGGAATCTCGCCAGGGTCAGCAGAACCATCGGCATCGATCATGGCGATGATGTCGCCGGTAGCGACCGCGAATCCGCACGCAAGCGCGTTGCCCTTACCGGAACGGCTTTGCCTAACCACGCGGACGTCGGGCCGCAGCTCCCTAGCGATCGGCACGGTTCCGTCGACCGAGTAGCCATCGACGAGGATAACCTCGTATACATCGTCAGGTATCCGGGCAAGCACCGATGGAAGATTGCGGGCTTCGTTGAGCGCAGGAATAACCACGGACACCCGCGGTGGCGAGCTACCAACAGCGCCATCGGCTGTCATGGGTTCCCCCCCATGTCCCGCTACGTCCGCCAGTTGGCGGCCGACGGGTAATACCGAGTAGTGAGACGTCGACTAAGGGCCCTTTGCCCAGTTTGCTCATAATTAGCGGGCTTCACAGCAATCTTGCTGCCCATTAGGCCACCACGTACCGTGAGAGGCGCCATCGCACAACATTGACCACTATGAACGCATCGACAGCATGACAGCGCACACATCCTGCTGTCCGCCATATCGGCGAAGTTCCGCGTTATTTGGCAGGTAGCAACAGAAAGTGGATCGCCCGGCTGACCTGATCAATACGGGCATATCATCCTGCATTAGCAGATGCAGCCTAAGTCCGTATAGCTAGGGTTCGAGGGGCTCAGCGTTCAGTCATGAACTCGGTTGGCGGATTGCAAGACTGACTGACCCCGCGCAGTAGCCCGCTGAGGTCACTGCGAGCCCGAGGAGAATGACGATTGAACGGGCAGCTCCCCACAAATCACCCCGAGCAGTATCACGGGCTCCGTGCCAGAGACCCCTCGTCAGGACCCGCGAGGCGTAATGCCGCTCGCTGCTCAGCGCGCTAGAACGCCCGACTCGGCGAGATACCTCCGCTTTTGATATTCCTTCGCCCCAGCAGCGCCGAGCGAAATAGGCGATCGAGCTGCGCTCTAGCGCAAGGAAGTGATCGACCTGGGCTGCGGGATCGTATAGCAGGACCGCACTTGGGTTCGCCTGGCTCAGCCGAATTGAGAACTCAGTCTCCTCGCAGCCACGCAGCCGCTCTCCGACACGACCCATCGATTCGGCAAAACCACCGAGATCTTGGCAGATGTCTCTACGAAACGACATATTTGCACCCGTAAGGTTCCGGATATGATGCCGATCCGGTGGCAGTCCGAGGTGGCTGCACCCGACGACCCAGAGAAACTCCTCAGGAAACCAGCGAGGCTTCACACCAAGCCAGCGCGGCATGGTGAGGCCACCGACCCCATAGACTCGTGCATCGGCGTAGGGAGCCCGCAGACCCTCCAACCAGCCGGAACGCGGGACGGCATCATCATCAATGAAGATCACTATCGACCCGTTAGCATCATCGATAGCGGTATTTCGTGATCCCGACAGACCGCGGCGATGGCAATTAGGTATGACCCGACAGTCCCTAAGCTCGGCGCGACATCGTTCGAGAAGTTGGTCGTTGTGATCAACAACAACCACGAGCTCATCCTCGGAGCCCATCTGACTTTGCACTGCGGCGATCGCACAGCGCAGGGTAGGCAAGCGCTCCTCGGTGTAGACGCAAACGGCGATACTGGCGGGGTGAGTAGCCTGATTGCTCAACACACTTGAGTCAGCCGACGTCGTCATCTGTGGCGACTGAGCGGTCATGCTTCTCCAAGCCGAAATCTCTCGCACGATGCCGTGGCCCTACTCGGGCCGTAGTCGTACTCCCGTTACCACTCCGCCCGCTAACCGTCCCGAAATCTCGGGAGGCAGCCCGCAGCTCACTTGGGGCTATTCTCATCATAACGACCTATACCGACAAAGCTCGCGACTCCGCCCTCCCTGTCACCAGTCCGCTAAGCGACTTGGCCTTCTCGCGCCAAGGCACTTGCGCCTGCTAGACGGCTCATCCACTTGGTGCCAGGATGCCAGGTGAATAGGGGACTCTCCTTGCTATCAGCGAAATATGTCCCTATGCGCGTACTGAAGTTCCGCCGACAGTCGGCGCGATAACGCTGAGTCACCGCAGCTAGCCCAGCGTAAGCGGGCGCAATCGGTCGTACCCCCAAAGACTTAAATCGCATATCTCGGGCTTACTTACGCTTTAGTCGCAGACATCTTGAGTCGCGATGAAGGTCAGAACACCGGGCGGTTAGACGAAATGAGTAAACCGCCCGCTCTTCGCCCGACCGGACAGTACCTTTTCAATCACAGTGCTCCGGATCGGAGCATCTACTACGAAGTGTAAGGTCTTGCGGACGTAGCGTGAGCGTACGGTTGATGGTCGGCCGGATCGCCGTCCTGACCCACTGGTCAGTGCGGCAGCGGAGCCGTGGCCCGACTTCGTCGAGCCAGTTCGCGGTCACATTCACAGGGCTGGACCAGCGGATAGCCGAATTGCCCGGCCTGGACACAGGAGGCATTCGAGGTGGCCGCGACTGAGCAGGCACTAGATCGAGTCATCGTGGTCGGGTCTGGATGGCATTTCACCTCTGGGATCAGCCATTACACATTTCGGCTTTCATCAGCGCTGGCACAGCAATACCCGGTCGGAGTCTTGCTTATGCGTCGCCTGGTGCCGACGAGGCTATATCCCGGTCGTAACCACGTCGGTGCCCCGGTCGCTAATGCCGTGTATCCCGACGACATGCCTGTCTATGACGGCGTCGACTGGTATTGGGGTCGGTCGTTGTCCGGCGCCCTCGAGTTTATTGACCGCGAGCACCCAACCGTGCTGGTGCTGCAGTGGTGGACGGGCGCAGTCTTGCACACCTACCTGCGACTTGCTCGACATGCTGCTCGACGGGGCACGCGGATAATAATGGAGTGGCATGAGACGCAGGACGTTGGCGAGGCTTCACTGCCAGCCGCTCGCCAGTATGTCCGGACTCTTATGCCGCGACTGCTGTCTCTCGTTGACGCTCATGTGGTCCACTCACAGTTCGACCTTAATGCAATTAGCTCGTCATACTCGCTTGGCGACGCGCCCGTTCGGGTGATGCCGCATGGGCCCTATGACCATGTCATGGGTCCGCTCCATGCGCCGATGGCTAGTAACGGTGACCGCCCTTTTCGTATCTTGAACTTCGGAGTTGTTCGGCCATTCAAAGGCGTCGAGGACCTGGTAGCCGCATTCGGCACGCTTACGCCTGAGCAAGCTGACCAGTTCCGACTATCGGTGGTAGGCGAGACCTGGGAGGGTTGGATGGCCCCCAGCCGCGCCATCGCGGATAACCCATACCGAGCTCTGATCGAGCGCGTAGACCGCTACGTCACCGACGAAGAGCTCGTCGAGTTCATTAGGGGCTCCGATGCGGTCGTTCTGCCGTACCATCGGTCCTCCTCATCTGGGCCGCTCCATTTGGCCATGAGCGCGGGCTTGCCGGTCGTAGTCTCCGCTGTCGGCGGGCTCGTTGAGGCAGTGGAGGATTACGCCGGGGCGATACTGGTGTCGCCCCGCGATGAGCTCGGATTGAGGGATGCGCTCCTTAAACTTCTCGACCGGCGGGACCAACGATACGAGGACCCGCACTCTTGGCAGCGAACTGTCGATGGATACGCAGCACTCATAGAGCTATTGCACGATGCGCGGCGAAGGGGCAGACAGAAGATTGCGGTAGCACGAGCGTCTGGTGAGGCGGACGGCTCGTGAGGATCGCACAAATTGTAGCTAGTTATCACCCGCGTATAGGCGGGGTTGAGACTCACGTTCGCCATCTTGCTCGCGGCTGCGCCGAGGCTGGCGACGACGTCACGGTCCTTACCCTCCAACACGACACATCCCCGGCACAGGAGTGGCAAGACGGCGTCCGGATACTAAGGTTTCCGCCAACGGTGCATTCACGGTATTATCCGTTTTCGATAGACATCCACCGATACGTAAAGTCTCATGCAGGAGACTATGATCTTTTGCACGCTCATAACTATCACACGCTTGCCGGCCAAGTGGCTGTCGGCAGTTCACTACCTTTTGTATTCACTCCTCACTATCACGGCACAGGACACACCCCATTCCGGGCAATTGTGCATAAGTTTTATCGACCGATCGGAGGGCGGCAGTTCCGAGCGGCGGACGTAGTGATATGCGTCTCCGATGCCGAGCGTGCGTTGGTCGCGTCGCATTTTCGCGGGACAGCGGGTAAGACAGTGACGGTCCCCAACGGCATCGAGCGACGGCCGCATGTCGGGACACCGAACCTCGTTGCCCGTCAATGTCCTGTGGTGCTGACTGTTGGTCGCCTCGAACGTTATAAAAATATCGACCTGATAATCGACGCTTTCAGCCAACTACCGCAGCCGGCGATCTTGATCATCGTCGGCGACGGGCCCGATCGCGCTCGTCTCGAGCAACACGCCAGCGCTATTGAGCCTGGGTCGCAAGTGGTCTTCGCCGGGCAAGTCTCAGATCTAGCCCTCGATGGCTTCTTCGCTCATGCTGATGTCGTGACCTCCGCTAGCGACCACGAGGCCTTCGGTCTAACTCTCGCAGATGGTATGGCCGCGGGCGCGCGAGTTGTCGCGTCCGCAATTCCCGCGCATGCGGAACTCGCACGACTGGCTGGTACCGATGCACCATGCACGTTCGTCGATCCAAGGGATACTTCGGCCTTTGCACGCGCCCTCGCGGACGCATGGGAGGCCGGACCAAGCAAATCCGAACTCCGCCTGCCATCGTGGACCGACGTCGTTGCGGTTACGCGCGAGATGTATTCAGAGCTGGCTGCCGCCCCGTACCAGACGGCACGGGTCCCTGACTCCGCGCCGCCTACAGCTTCTGCTCACTCAGGGACAGCATCCGCGGAGTCAGCTTGAGCGGCACGTCTGATCATCCGGAGCCAGAGTCACGCTCGTTTCGGCGCCGCGCCGACCTGGACGCGCGCCAGCGACTCGTTGATGACGAGGCTTTCGACTCACAGGAGCCGTGGTCCTATGACCTCGGCAGGCCGACACACTACCGCGAGGACGGCCCGCCCCCACGCCGCCGCGAGGACCCCAGGACCTACGACCAAGGCCCGCCAC